>FWWM01000588.1_pt1 | contig 120844 bp, 111 predicted proteins | sample 2228351 | NCBI WGS metagenome assembly FWWM01 (sample SAMEA103939774, study PRJEB20133) | metagenome
AGCCAGCCGGGGCAACTTTAACAGCTGCCGCTTTTCTCTGGCTATTCTGGTGCGCCCGATTTCTTCCAGCTGATTGTCGGTTCGTCCGGGATAATCCTGGCGAGCCGCTTCCAGCGCTTTCTTCCTTTCTGCTTCCGGGGTCAATTCATAGAGGACCCGGTCGAGCTCCTCGTCCAGGGCCTCCAGCCGGGCTTCCTCTGGCGGGTCAGCCTGAAGGGCGGCCAGGGCCTCTTCCAGAATCTGGCGGACTGCCGGCCAGTCCCCGGGCAGGGCTTCCAGGCAGGGCTGGATTTCTTGGCGGATTCGGGCCGCCTTTTCGGCCGGGCGACCGGCCTGAGGCGCCTGTTGCCCGACCAGTCTTTCCTGGTGCTGGGCGTAGGCTTTGAGGATTTCTTTTTCACACTGACTCAAAGAATAGATATTCTTTCTTCTCCAGCCGGCCAGGCGACGGGCAAAAGCTCGGTCGATGCCTTCAAGGATTACTTCCAGCGGCAGGTTGAGTTTCTCCCATTCGGAAATCAGCTCCAGGTCGCGGGGCGGTATAAAAAAGAGAGACGGCTGATGCTTCAGAAATGCCCTGGCAATTTTCTGATAATAATCCTGACGTCTGTCCAGGTTTTCGGTCATTTCTCCACTCTGTCCGCGGTCCGGTTCCTTTCATAGAGCAAGCGGAGTCCCTGCAGGACCAGGTCCGGTTCGCAGTGGGCGATTTCTGCCATCTCGCCGGCTACCAGGTCGGCCAGGCCTCCGGTGGCTACGATCAAAGGCCGGGCGGCCAGTTCGGCTGAAATCTGGGAAATAATATTTCTAACCAGTCCAACATAGCCGTGGAACAAACCGGATTGCATGCTGCTGACCGTCGTCCGCCCGATGGCCGATTTCGGTTTGCGGATCTCGATCCGGGGCAGCCTGGCCGTCCGCAGATAGAGAGCCTCGGCCGAAATTTCCAGCCCCGGAGCGATGGCCCCGCCCAGATATTCGCCTCTGGCCGAGATGACATCAAAGGTGGTGGCGGTGCCGAAGTCCACCACCAGACAGGGGCCGCCGTATTTTTCGTAAGCGGCGCAGGCCACCACAATCCGGTCGGAGCCCACTTCGGCCGGGTTTTCGTAAAGAATCGGCATCCCGGTTTTTATGCCCGGCCCGACCACCAGAGGTTTAACCCGGAAGAATTTCTCGCAGGCTGACTGAATGATCGGGGTCAGGGGCGGAACCACCGAGGAAATGATGGCTCCCTTTATTTTCTGAACCGGAAATTTTCCGTGCTGGAGCAGATTCTTAAGCATGATCCCGTATTCATCGGCCGTTTTTTCCCGGTCGCTTTTCACTTTCCAGTCGGCCAGGAGCTTTTTGCCCTGAAACAGGCCCACTCCGGTTGTGGTGTTCCCGATATCGAACGCTATTAACATTCTTTTCTCCTGTTATCGGTTTATGACAAAACCTTAATTATCTCAGAGGCGTAGAAAATCCTGGTCCCGGTACCGAGTTGGAGCTTGAGACCACCCTTCTCATCCAGGCCCTGAAATTGTCCTGTCAATTCACCCTCCCCGGTGCGCAGCACCAGCTGTTGACCGGGTTGGAAGGATAATCTTTTCAGGTAGTTTTCTATGAGGAAATCTATCTGCCCTTTTTCGAGGATATTATACCAGACTTTAAGCCTGGAACCAAGATGCTCCAGAAGTTCCATGGGCTTCCAGGTTTTTCCGGTGATGATAAACAGGGAGGTGGCCTGTCCGGAAAGCGCCGGCGGGAAATCTGTCTGTCCGTGGTTGAGGTTGAGGCCGATTCCGGCGACGGTCCAGGAATGCTTCTGGGCGGAGCTGCCCCCCTCGCACAGAATCCCTCCGAGTTTCCGGCCGTTGAAAACCAGGTCGTTCGGCCATTTCAAGGCAACCCGGACACCGGACAAAACCTGAATGGCCTCGGCCGCGGCCAGCCCGGCCGTTGCCGGCAGAAGATTGAGACTGCGGGTGGAAGGCCGGAAGATGAAGGACACATACAACCCCTTGCCCCGGGCCGAATGCCAGCTTCTGCCTTTGGTTCCCCGTCCGGAAATTTGCTCTTCGGCCAGGACAGCGGTTCCTTCAGGGAAATTGAGGCCGGCCAGTCGCCGGGCTATGTCCATGGTGGAGAAAGCAAGATTGAATCGGAACAGGGGCGGGCCCGGTTGAAAGTTATCCGAACGGACTGGCATCTCAGTTAGGCTTCAAGCCCTCAGGATTGAAGAAGCTCCTGCCGGCCCTTTTCCAGGGCGCCCTGTTTCAGGCGAAGTTCTTCCAATCTTTTCCGGTGCTCCTCGACCACCGGCGCCGGGGCTTTGGCCACGAAATCGGGATTCTTGAGGCGAGCCTCAAGCTTTGCTATATCTTCCTGAATTCTGGTTAATTCTTTATCCAGCCTTTCTTTTTCCTGTTCCAGATTGATGTCCCGGGCGGCGAGCAGTCCGATTTCAGTCGTCCCGGCCAGGCCTTTAAGCAGCTTTTTATCCTGGGGCAGGGTTTCCCCGAACTCGATATTTTCCACTCCGGCCAGGAGTTTGATGGCCGCTTGATATGGTTCGGCCACCGACCGGCTGCGCCGACCGCCGGTCAGCCAGAGATTCACTTTATCTTTGACCGGGATTCTGTTTTCGGCCCGGATGGTCCGGATTTCGGAAATTATATCCTGCAAGAATTTCATCGTTTGTTCAGCCTCTTCATCGAGCCAGCTTTCCGGGAATTCCGGCCATTCTGCCTCCAGCAGGGAACGCCCGCTGCCCGGCAGGTGGTGCCAGATTTCTTCGGTGAGGAAAGGCATGAAGGGATGAAGCAGCCGCAGTATTTTTTCCAGGGTGTCTTCCATCACCGCCCGGGTATGACGGTTGCCGTCCCTGAGCTCGGGCTTGATGAATTCAAGATACCAATCGCAGAACTCGTGCCAGATGAAGTGGTAGATGGTCTCAGAAGCTTCGTAGAACTTGTATTGGCGAAGCGAGTCGTTGAGCTGCCGGCCGACCCGGGCCAGTCGGCTTCTTATCCAGCGGTTGGGCAGACTGAGCTGTCCGGCGTCGGGCTCGAAGGCCTCCTGGTCGAGATTCATCAGGACGAAACGCGAGGCGTTCCAGATCTTATTGGCGAAAGCCCGGTAACCGGCCATGCGGTCTTCGGACAGGGCGATGTCCATTCCCGGCACCGCCAGCGAAGACAGAGTGAAACGCAGGGCGTCGGTCCCGTATTTTTCTATCATTTCGAGGGGGTCGATTATGTTGCCCTCGGATTTGCTCATTTTGCGTCTTTTCATGTCCCGGACCAGGCCGTTGATAAAGACTTCGCGGAAGGGGATGTCCTTCATGAATTTCAGACCCATCATGATCATCCTGGCCACCCAGAAAAAGATGATGTCGAAGCCGGTGGCCATAAGGTCGGTGGGGTAAAAAACTTTCAGGTCTTCGGTCTGCTCCGGCCAGCCCAGAGTGGCAAAGGGCCAGAGGGCGGAAGAGAACCAGGTATCCAGGACATCTTCATCCTGTTTTACCCGTCCGCCGCACTTTTCGCAGGCCGGGGGGTCTTCCATGGCCACCATCAGATGGCCGCACTCCTGACAGTAATAGGCCGGGATGCGGTGCCCCCACCACAGCTGCCGGGAGATGCACCAGTCGTGAATTTTGTACATCCACTCGAAATAAGTCCTGCTCCAGTTTTCGGGGATGAAGACGATTTTCTTTTCTTCCACCACCCTGATGGCTTCCCGGGCCAGGGGCTCTATTTTCACGAACCACTGCCAGGAGAGGTGAGGCTCGATGACCGTCTTGCAGCGGTAACAATGACCGACGGCATGGGTGTAATCTTCGGTTCTCACCAGCAGGCCCAGCTCTTTTAGTTTTTCCACCACCTTCTGGCGGCAGGCGAACCGGTCCAAACCCTGAAAATCCTGGCCGGCGGCTTCGGTCATTTTTCCGCTGCCGTCGATCACGATCACCTGTTCCAGACCATGTTTCTTGCCCAGCTCGAAGTCCACCGGGTCGTGAGCCGGGGTCACTTTGACCGCCCCGGTGCCGAATTCTTTTTCCACCCGCTCGTCGCAGATGACCGGTATCAACCGATTCTGGAGCGGCAGCAGAACTTTTTTCCCGTGGTATTTAAAGTAGCGTTCGTCTTCGGGATGGACGGCCACGGCCGTGTCGCCCAGCATGGTTTCAGGCCGGGTGGTGGCCACGACGATGCCGTCATCGCTTCCGGGGAGCGGGTACTTGATGTACCAGAGCTTACCCTGCAGTTCTCTGTGTTCGATTTCGATGTCGGACAGGACGGTCTGGCAGCGGGGGCAACGGTTGACCAGATAATAATCGCGGTAAATCAGGCCTTCGCGGTAAAGCGACACAAAAACGTACTTCACCGCCCGGGTAAAGCCCTCGTCCATGGTAAAGCGTTCCCGGGACCAGTCCAGCGAGCAGCCGAGTCTTTTTAGCTGGTCGATGATGACCCCGCCGTACTTTTTCTTCCACTCCCAGGCCACTTTCAGAAATTCGTCGCGGCCGATTTTATCCCGGCTGAGGCCCTTCTCGGCCAGGCTCTGCTCGATGACGTTGTGGACGGCGATTGAGGCATGGTCGGTGCCCGGAAGCCACATGGTGTTATAGCCCTGCATTCTCTTCCAGCGGACGATGATATCGGGCAGGGTGAAGCACAGGGCGTGCCCCATGTGCAGGACGCCGGTGACGTTGGGCGGGGGAAGCACCATGGAGAATTTCGGCCGGGTCGAATGAACATCGGCCACGAATAATTTTTCTTCCAGCCAGAACTTGGACCACCTGGCTTCAACCGGTTTGGGGTCGTAGGCTTTGTCCAGCAGTTTCTTCTGTCTCATGTTGTCATCAACCTTTTATTTAATTCAAGGGCAGCTTTACTGGCCGCCTCCAGGCTCCCTGGTTTTCGATTCCGGCCGCTCGGCCGCTTGCAGGCTGGCTCGCAGCCTCTTTTCCAGTTCTCGTTCCGCCTCCAGAACTTCCTGCTGAATAATATGGCGCAGCTCTCTGAGGAGGGCCGGGCTGGCCAGGCTGTCGCCGGCCGGGGTTTCTTTGGCCGGGCTGTCCGGCAGCTCTTCAGGCAGGGTATCCGGAACCCGTCTTCTCTCCACCGCCTCCCGGACGGCCTCAGCCAGGTTTTCAGAATAGAAGGGTTTCTGGAAAATTTTTTCCGGCTTGAGCCATTCCCGGCAATCACGCGGCAGGGGTTCGAAGGTCCCGACCAGCAGAAAGACCGGAATCCGGCTGCCGGCGGCCAGCCGGCCCTGCAGGGGCAACAGGCCGTCGGCGGCTTCCAGCAAAGAAGACCCGAGAATCAGAGCTTCCGGGTTCACCGTATCCAGCAACAGATTCAGCTCATCCAGGCTGGCGGCCAGATGCAGTTTGAAGGTCTCCTCCGGAAAGATGGACTGACAGAGCCGGCGGATGGCCGGGCTGCTATCGGCTATTATCAGGTTATAGGCCAACTTAAACCTCGATTCTCAGGCTTTAAACCGTCTGAAAACAGATAATTTAATCTACCTTTTTAGCCTTTTTCTGTCAATCGGGAGGGCTTAAGTCAGGCAGAGGGGCCTGTCGCGGCGCGCCTCCCGTCCTCGTTCACCGATCCCCCTTGGGGAACTCCATCCGCTGCGGGCGGTTCGGAGACACGCCGTGCCACCCTCTAATAGGTCTTCCTTCACCGGTTCTTTATTGGCCCGGATTGGAAAGAAAGGTCTGTCACGGTTCTTAAGTGCTCAGGCGTCATGTCCTCTCTGTTTATTTAGCGGAGCTTTTGTTATGGTCCGATAGATGGAGTTGCGGCCTTGTGAGTTTCCGCAATGTTCTGCATAAGAAAGGCCCCCGACAGCGCGCCTTTCTGCAATTATTGCCGCCAATCGCGGAAACGAAGATACTTTCGGCTCAGTATTCGATTATGACCGAGCCCGGCCCGAACAGCTCCTCCATTTTCTCGATGAATTCTTCTGAAGGTCTGACGCTCTGGGCTTCGGCCGACTGGACCAGACAGCAGGTGGAGCTGTTTTCGAGCTGCAGGTAAAGAGGGCAATCCCCGGTAAAGGAGTCCAGGATGCTTTTCATTCGCTGGATGCAGTCTTCCTCCAGGGAATCCAGCTGCACCCTGACGATCGTCTTCCGGGCCAGCTTTTCCAGGGCTTCGGTCAGCGGCATGAGCTGGGAAACGATAATTTTTCTGGATTCGAAGCTGTCGGCTGACATCCGCCCCTTCAGCCAGACCAGCTGTCCCTCTTTGAGATAGGGATTAAATTTATTGTAGGCCTCCGGAAAAACCGTCACGTCCACCTGTCCGCTCAGGTCTTCCAGAACAAAGGTCGCCATGCGATCCTCTTTCCTGGTTTTGAGCAATTTGACCGAGATGATTATTCCGCACAGCCTGACCTCGCGGTCGAAATCTTCCTCCGGGTCCAGGGCTTCCACCGAATGGCTTACCAGGTTGGCCAGCCGCTTGCGGTAGCGGGCCAGAGGGTGGCTGGAAAGGTAAGTTCCCAGGACTTCTTTTTCGTAAGCCAGAAGCGTCTCCTCGTCCCACTCATTCGCCGACAAAACTTCGGGAGGAAAGTCGGGGCGGCGGACGCATTCTTCCCCGAAAAGCGAAATGGATTTTTCTTCGCGGGCTTTCTGCTTCTGGTGGCCGTATTCGGTCAGCAAATCAATCAGCTGGTAGAGCCGGGCTCTCTTCCAGCCCAGCGAATCCAGAGCCCCGGCCTTGATCAGGCTTTCCAGGGCCTTGCGGTTTAGCAGGCGCGAATCATAGTCGTCAAACAGGTCAAACAGGTCCTTAAAACCGCCTTTTTTCTCCCTCAGGGCAATCAGTTCCTGGATGGTATTCTGGCCGACGTTCTTGATGGCCGACAGGCCGATTCTGATCTGCCGGCCTTCCACCGAGAAGTGATAATAACTGTGATTGATGTCCGGCGGCAGGACCGGGATGCCGAGTTCGCGGCACTCGTTGAGGTACTTGACCATCTGGGAGGTGTCGCCCTTTTCGGCTTCCGAGGTCAGCAGCGCGGCCAGGAAGTGGACCGGGTAGTGGGCCTTGAGGTAAGCGGTCTGGTAAGCCAGGTAAGCGTAGGCGGCGCTGTGCGATTTGTTGAACCCGTATTCGGCAAACTGAACGATGTGGTCAAAGATTTTTTCCGCCTTCGACTGGGGGATGCCGTTTTTCCTGCAGCCCTGGATGAATTTTTCCCGCTGGGCCTTCATCATTTCTTTTATTTTTTTGCCCATGGCCTTGCGCAGCATATCGGCCTCGGCCATGGTGAACCCGGCCAGGACGGTGGCGATGCGCATGACCTGTTCCTGGTAAACGATAATGCCGCGAGTCTCTTTAAGGATCGGCTCCAGCTGCGGGACTTCGTACTGTATCTTTTCCGGATGATGTTTGCGCTGGACAAACTCGTCGGTCATGCCGCTTTTAAGCGGTCCCGGCCTGAACAGGGCGTTCATGGCGATCAGGTCACGGAATTCTTCCGGCTTGAAGTTGCGGAGAAGGTTTTTCATGCCGTAACTTTCAAACTGGAAGACGCCGTTGGTCCGGCCCTGCTGGAAGACTTCGAAGGTGGCCGGGTCATCCAGGGGTATCTTATCCAGGTCCGGTTTCTGGCCGGTGTCTTTTTCCACCAGGTCCAGGGCATCGGTGATGACCGTCAGGTTTCGCAGACCCAGTATGTCCATTTTCAGCAACCCGATGGCTTCAATATCTCCCATCGGGAACTGGGTGGTGATTTCACCCTTGTTGGATTGATACAGCGGAATGAATTCGACCAGCGGCCGGGGAGTGATGACGATGCCGGCGGCATGGATCGAAGCGTGCCTGACCTGACCTTCCAGCTTTCGGGCGATGTCGATGATTCTGGCGATATTGTCGTTTTTCTGGTAGAGCTCTTTAAGTTCGGGAACGTTTTTCAGGGCGCCTTCGATGTTGGCGTCCGGCCCCTGGGAGGGAATGAGCTTGGCCACCCGGTCGACCTCGTTCAGGGGAATGTCCAGCACCCGACCGACGTCCCGGATCGCCTGGCGGGCCAGCATGGTACCAAAGGTTATGATCTGGCAGACGTTTTCCCGGCCATATTTTTCGGTGACATAATCTATCACTTCCTGGCGGCGTCGGCCGCAGAAGTCGATGTCGATGTCGGGCAGGCTGATTCGTTCTGGATTGAGGAAGCGCTCGAACAGCAGGTCGTATTCGATGGGGTCAATCTGAGTAATGCCCAGGCAGTAGGCAATGAGGCTTCCGGCGGCCGAACCGCGGCCCGGACCAACCGGTATGCCCTTGCTCCGGGCGGCGCTGATCAGGTCCCAGACCACCAGAAAATAGCCCTCAAAGCCCATCTGCTCGATGAGCTTGATTTCCCGGTCCAGGCGGAGCTGGTATTCGTCCAGGGAATGAGGGTTCAGCCCGCGATTGATTTTTTCCTGGATGGCGGGCAGCCGCTGCTCAAATCCCCGGCGCACCACCTCTTCAAAATAATCGCGCAGGTTCTGCTGACCGGGGGCCTGAAAGTTGGGCAGAAAATGACCTGATAGCGGAAACTCAAAATTGCAGCGGGCGGCCAGGTGACGGGTATTGGCCAGGGCTTCCGGATAATCCTTGAACAGCTCCCGCATTTCCTCGCTGGACTTGAGGAAGAACTGGTCGCTGGAAAAATGCATCCGGTCGGTGTCGGTGAGCTTTTTCCCGGTCTGAATGCATAACAGAACATCCTGGATCCGAGCATCCTCCTGCTTGAGAAAATGGACATCGTTGGTGGCCACCAGAGGGATGCCCAGTCGCCGCGACAGGTCCACTATTCCCGGAATGATTTTTTTCTGCTCGGGCAGGCCGTGGTCCTGGATTTCCAGATAAAAATTTTCCTGGCCGAATATTTCCAGATATTCTCGGGCCGCCTGCTCGGCTCTGTCTTCCATATCTTTAACCAGGAAATCGTTCACCTCGCCCTTCAGGCAACTGGACAGGGCTATCAGGCCGGCGGAGCATTCTCTGAGAATTTCCTTGTCGAGGCGCGGCCGGTAATAGAATCCTTCAAGGTAGGCGGCTGTCAGCAGGCGACAGAGATTGCGGTAGCCCTTTTCGTCCTTGACGAGAAGCACCAGATGATAATTATTGGTTTCATCCCCGTTTCCCGGTTTTTTATCGAACCTTGATTTTGGGGCCACATAGACTTCGCAGCCGATGATCGGCTTGAGGCCCTGTTTCCTGGCCGCCTTGAAAAACTCAACCGCACCGAAAATGTTTCCATGGTCGGTCAGGGCTACCGCCGGCATGTTAAGTTTTAAGGCGGTTTCCACCAGGTCGGTAATTCGGAGACAGCCGTCTAAGATGCTGTATTCGCTGTGGACGTGAAGATGAATGAAAGCATTATCCATGGTCTCAACCCTTCAACCGGCGACCCGTATCAGTTATTCCCACTCAATGGTTCCGGGCGGTTTGGAGGTGATATCGTAAACCACGCGGTTGACTCCGTCAACTTCATTGACGATTCTGGTGGAAATTTTTTTCAGCAGACCGGGCGAAGCCTGATACCAGTTGGCGGTCATGCCGTCGGTGCTCTGAACCATTCTGATGGCCACCACCTGCTGGTAGGTTCGCTGGTCGCCCATGACGCCAACCGAGCGCACGGGCAGAAGGACGGCAAAAGCCTGCCAGAGCCTGTTGTAAATTCTGGCTTTCCTCACTTCTTCCAGCAGAATGGCGTCGGCTTCCCGAACAATGCGGAGGCTCTCTCTGTTGACCTCGCCTATGATTCTCACCGCCAGCCCGGGGCCGGGGAAAGGATGCTGGTTGATAAACTCCCGACTCACTCCGAGCTGGAGAGCCAACGCTCTGACTTCATCCTTGAACAGCTCGCGCAGTGGTTCGACCAGTTTGAATTTAAGTCCGGAAGGCAACCCGCCCACATTGTGATGCGATTTAATCGTGTGGGATGGGCCCTTGACGGAAGTGCTCTCGATTACGTCGGGATAAATGGTTCCCTGAGCCAGAAACTTGACCTCTCCCAGTTTTCTGGCTTCCTCTTCAAAAATTTCTATAAATACCTGGCCGATGATTTTGCGTTTTTTCTCCGGGGCGGTTACTCCGCGGAGTCTTTCCAGGAATCTGTCCTCGGCTTCCACTCCGATTACCTGGAGAGAGAATTTCCGGCGGAATTCCTCGAGCAGGCTCTCATATTCTCCCTTGCGCAGCAGGCCGTTGTTGACGAAGACGCAATAGAGCTGGCGGCCGATGGCTTTCTGGATGATAAGGGAGGTGACGAGCGAATCTATGCCGCCGCTCAGACCGCAGATGACTTTTTCTTTCCCCACCTGCTCGCGGATTTCGCGAACTTTCTCCCTGATGAAGGAGCTCATATTCCAGTCAGCCCGCAGGCCGGCCAGGCGGAACAGGAAGTTTCCCAGGACTTTTTTGCCTTCGCGGGTGTGGGCGACTTCCGGGTGAAACTGAACGCCGTAAATTTTTCTTTCCTGATTTTCGATTACGGCCGCCCGGGAGTTGGAGGTCCGGCCGGTGACGGCAAAACCGGGCGGAACCGCTTCCAGCCGGTCGCCGTGGCTCATCCAGACCTGAGTTTTTTCCTTCAACCCTGAGAGAAGCCCGCTTCGGTCAATTATGTGAAGCGAAGCAAAGCCGTACTCGCGCTCCGGGGCTTTCTCCACTCTGCCCCCGAGGTGATGGGCGATAAGCTGCAGTCCGTAGCAGATGCCGAGAATGGGAATACCGAGCTGAAAAATCCGCGGGTCCGGATGCGGCGAGTCCGGCTCATAGACGCTTTTAGGCCCGCCGGAAAAAATGATGGCGCCGGGACTAAGGCTCTTTATCCTGTCAAGGCTGATGCTGTAGGGATGGATCTCCGAATAAACCCCCAGCTCGCGCACCTTTCTGGCAATCAGCTGGGTATACTGCGACCCGAAATCAAGAATCAGGGCTTTGTTCATAGTGAGATTTTAGCAGAGCCCCGGCAGCCTTTCAACGGCCGTTTTCTATGCTTGCTCGGGATATTTTCAAGACATTTTCTTCAATTTCAATCAGATATCATGTCTGTGCCTGAAATAAATTTCCTCTTGACAGAGCTGTTTTTTTTTTATCATTCAAGCGCGGGGAGGCAAATGAGAGGGACAAATTTGAAAAAACTATTATTTGCCTGCGTTTTACTTTTTTCGTTTGTCTTATTGGTTTTTAGATATTCTAAGGCAGCCTATTACGCCTATGAGGTTTGCACTTTGCGCCAGTATACTATTGAGTATAGTGATGGATACAATACTTTTATCTCAACTGGATATTATTATGATTGTGTTACATTTTATATGTACTTATATGACGGCGGCGGAGGTGGAGCGGGCGGAGGTATTGGTGACTCGGGCGGAGGTATGGATGACCCGGGAGGCGGAGGAAGTGGTGGAGTTATCGTAAACCCTTATGACAATAACAAAGACGGGTTTATTGATTGTTATAAGAATACAATTATGAAAGTTTCTGGCCTTTTTATTAGCTCAGATTGCAATGAACAAAGGTCCTATGGATTGCATAATGCCTGGGATATCACAGGCATCGGGGTCGATGGTAAACAAATATATAGCGCATCTGATGGAACCGTTCTGGAGGTGGGTAAACAGGTAGATCGCAATACGGGAGAATTAACTGGATGGTGTTACTATGTTAAGATCAAAGATAAAGAGGGAAATATCTGGATCTATGCCCATTTAAACGGTACTAAGGATGATCCCTCAGGGATAGGTTTATCCGTGGGTTCTGAAGTAAGGGCGGGCATAACACCAATAGGCATATGTGATAGTTCAGGGAATTCTTCAGGGCCTCATCTCCATCTTGAACTCAGGTTAAACGGCAATAAAGAGCAAAAAGCATGTCCAGATACAAAAATAGGGAGATGTTAATTAATTTGGAGGATGAAAATGGAAAGAAAGATGGTTAAAAAGGTAACAAGCTTCGCGGGTTTCTTTTTATTCCTGGCGATAGGGAATCTTTTATCACAGGAAGTTATATTTGAGCGAACGATTCCACCGGGCTGGGTGTTTAAAAAGTTTTATGAAGACCGATCTGGCTCCGGACTGAAAGCTCTATTTCTTGTCCAGGACCTTCCTGATGAGATCAGAGCTACAGGCCGGGTGGCCCGGAGGCTTCAAGTTTTTGATTCGAGAAATGACCTGGTAGCTGACCTGACCTTGCCCGAATGGCACTGGTTTAATGGTTTCGCGGGGAATGACAGATTGCTTGTGGGAGCGGGAGATGAGAACGGTTACAGTCATATTAAAGTTTTTGATTTTAATGGCAGAGAGATTTTCAGCTTTGAAGCAGGAGGGAGATGGGTTCAGAAAAGCCTGCTCGGAAATGAGGTTGCTCTTACGCCAAGATTAGGTGAGGAACGCGGCCCAATTTCAATAATTGATCTGGATAAAGGAATTGAGAAACTCAGGATAGAACCTTATCCGGAAGGCCCCCGGGGAACAGTCCTGCCGGGCAGTTTTCTGCTCCTTGGAGACGGTTATTTTATAACCGCATTGGGAGCCACTATTTTTCTGGAAAATTATTCCAGGCCCGGCAATAAATTATGGATAATTCAAAACATTGGCGGAAATGTCCACGATGCCCGGATTCTGAACCGGGATTTAATTGCTGTTGGTTATGAGGCGAAAGTTGATTTTAAGAAAAAGGAATTTATAGCAGGTTTAGCGGTGATCAGATGGGAGACGGGAGAAATATTATTCAACAGAACAGCGCGCCTTGAAAATGGCAAAAAGGATTTCTGGTATCCGGTCCTCAAATATTTTAACCTGCTGGTGGAAGAAGACGGGAGTCTTCTTTTTTATGGAGACAAAGAAGCGTTGAGGCTGCCGAAAGAAAAACCTGAGGAATGGAAATGGAGCGAAAAAAGAGCCCTAAAGTTGAAAGCTGATCCTGCTCAAAAAGCGGTTAGAGCAGAAGCCGTCAGGACTGTTAAGGTAGAAGCCGATGATAGATATGTAATAGTCATCGCTGACAGCTCGATTCGTGTTGAGAGGCGGCGCTGGGTTATAGAATAAAGGTGAAATTCAGGTTTCGAGTTCCAGTTTTTCTAAGTACAGATCGCGGCCGCTCTGAAGCTCAACCTCTTTCGAGCCGCAGAAGGGGCAGGAATAGGAAAATTCGGGCGAGGAAATATCCCTGGTTTTAATTTCTTTTCCGCAGCGCAGGCACCTGAATTTTACCCGGGTTATCTTTATTTCCAGCCGGGCTCGGTCGGCGATCGTCCCCTTTTTATAGCTGTGGAAAGCCGTGCGGAAGAGCTCGGGAACCACGCCTCTTCCAAAAATTACCTTCACCCTGGATACCATGTCTTTATATGTTAATGGTATGTATATAGCATTAACAGTTACAATATGAGACCAGGATAGGATCAGGATGAGGAAGGGTGGAGAAGATCTGCCATGTCTCGCGTTTGAGCCAGGGTTAAACTGTCTCTCCACCCCTGGTTTGAAAATCCATAGCAAGATGTCTCTTTTTCCTAAGGTGAGAAGGGAGACCCATCTAAAGCGATTTTCTAACCACCTTTTGATTCTATAACATTAGAGAAGGAATAAAGAATATGATTTATGGACGTATCGATTGGGTAGACCGAAGTTATCGGGTCTGTTTTATTGATGAGCAGGGGCAGGTGGTGGAGGAGTTTGTTATCAGGAAGACAGGGGAAGGATTTGGGGAATTGCTTCGAAGAGCTCGTTGTTATCCTGAGATTTTTTCTATTTAGACGGGTCGATCGCCGCTGGTTGATTTTCTTCTAAGTCATGGCTACCAGATCTACTGGATTAATTCTAACCGCATGAGTGTTTTCCGTAGCCGGTATAACAGCAGCCGGGTTAAGGATGATCGCTTTGATGCTTGCGTACTGGTTCAGGTTCTTCAGGTAGACAGGGCAAGCATTCCGCTAAATAAGCCTTTGCCGGAGAAAGTGCAGCGGCCGAGAATTATATGGCGAGGTCTGGAAGTCATTCTTAAGGAGCAAACCAGAATGAAGAACCGACGTGCTTAAGGAGTATTATCCGGCTTTTCTTAATTGTTTTCAGGATCCGTTTTCACCTTCTGCCTGGCATTTCCTGCAGAAGTATCCTGCGCAGGAACAAGCCTGTAAGCTTTCCCGCAGGGAACTGAGAATCTTTTTCAAGAACATTCACATCTACCCTGAGTCATTTGTTCAGAGAGTGTATGATGGTTTGCGCACTTACCTCCAGGTGCGGCCTGTTCTGGTTGAGACCAGGAGTTACCTGGCTCGTGTTCTGGCCCCGCAGCTTTTGCAGATAAGAGAGCTGGTCAGGGAGCATGAGAGACAGCTGGAGAAAGCCACTTAGGAGGTGGAAGAGTTATAATGCTTTGATAGCATAAAAGGTCTTGGGCTTAAAACCCGGGTGGGAGTAATAGTTTATTTTTATCACTGCCAGTGGAAAGATTTTCGGGAAGCTCAAGCTACTGCCGGCCTATGTCCAGCCGCTTTCCGGAGCGATAAATACCGCTACGTCCATTTCCGGAAGGGTTGTATTAAATGGGCAAGAGATTTATTCACCGAGCTGGCCTGTACCACTCTTATAAGGCAACTCTGGGCACGACTGTATTATGACCGAAAAAGAAGGCAAGAAACACTACCATGCTCTCCGTTGCGTCGCTAATGTCTGGGTCAAAATATTATTCAAATTATGGAAAGCAGGCCAGAATTATAACCATGAAAAGCATTTCGTAGCCGCTACCCAGTTACTGGTAATGAGATTAATATCTTAAAAAGAGGAAAAATTGAAAAGAGCATCTACTACCCCCTTACCCTTGACATAGCAAGTTTAACCTGAAATAAATTTCCTCTTGACAGAGCTGTTTTTTTTTTAATATGAAAACAATAACATCGGTAAAATGAATGGGTTGAGAGGCATAAAAAACGGCCATTTCTGGAAGCATTTTTCAAAACTCGAAAAAATATTAATACTTTTCACCGTCGCTATATTAATTATCTCGGCGTATTTCTTCTTTAAAAACGAAAAAGCGCTCTTATGCCAACGCAACATTTATAAGATCATAAAAAGAGATAAAGATTATTACAAAAATTCCGTAATTTATCTTATTTATAATGTAAACGTGTATTGCCGTCCTTTATTGGATTGGCAGATATACAAATCTTATTACGACTTGAGAAAAATAATTTTGTTTTTGCCTGATTATAGTGATGAGGACATTCAAAATTTCATGAGAGTCTTTAATATAGAAGAGCCCATTGATATAGGACGAATGGACAATGAGTGGTATTCTGTTTATGTAAGATGTGATAATAACAATTGGCGAGCTAATCTAAATTTTCTCATTTTAATAATCAATGGCCGTATCGTTCAAATAAAAGGATTTTAAATGAAAAAGATACTTATTTTGGCTTTTTGTTTTCTGCCTCTTATAATCTTATGGGCAACCGAGGGCGAAATAATTCCGGTAGCAGAACTCAAGCTGGTTGGTTCTTTTCCTGAGGACGACCTCTATTTCGGGAGCTTCCCGGCCATCGATATCGATAAGGAAGGTTTTATTTATGCTGTTGATAATCGTGAGCACACTGTATTTATATTTAATAAAGAGGGAAAGTTGCTGGGCAAATTTGGAGGATGGGGCCAGGGGCCAGGAGAGTTGCAGTGGCCGGCAAAGATTTCTGTGGATAAAAAATCGGGCGAGATATTTGTAAAAGACAATACCGGAATAAATATGTTTGGGCCGGGGAGGGATTTCATTCGCCGAATTAGAACCTTCACAGGGATTCTTAACTTAAATGCCGGGAATGGGAGAATAGCCGTCATAGAACCAATTCCAGGGGAAAACGACCTTATTGGTCTGTATGACTACCGGGGCTTAAGAATTAAATCGTTAGGCCGAAAATATGACCTTGATTATTCAAAGAGCCAGGAAATCCCACCCGTTCTTCTGGACCGCATGGCCAATGACGGCGCTGTCCTGCTTGATGGAAATCATGTTTATTATGTTTCTTATGTATTTGCAGAAATAAGAAAATATGATCTTTCTGGTGAACCGATATCAGTGAAAAAGTTATCAATCCCTGAGGATATTGAGAAATACAGGAAGCAATACCGACAAATTTTATTCGAGACTGGAGTAAAGAAGAACAAGGATGGCACTATTACCAACTTCAGGATTTTGAATGATGCCTGTCTTTATGGAGAGCATATTTATCTCTTAATGCTTGGATATATAACCAATGGAAGATATCAAATAATAGTTGTGGATAAGCAATCTTTAGAGGTGAAGAAAAGAATGATTCTCCCCTCAGGCCTCTGGCCTGAGAATATAAGGGTATTCTCATCTAATAATAGAAATACGCCCCTATTTTTGATTTCTTTTCAGGATCAAGCATCCGGATCCTTTTTGTTAGGAATCCTAAAGGAGGATTAAGATGAAAGCCTTGAGATTTTTTTTGATCTGCCTTTTTTTCTGCGCTTCGGCGGTCATGTTATTTGTCTCATTAAGTTCAGCTCAAGCAGGCGGCGGAAATATTTATTGCAAAGATGTTTTTCCCGGGACCTGCACACAGGGAGGGTGCGGTGCAATTTCAGGCTGGACTGCTCAGGACTGTGTAATTTATTGTGCCAAGGATAGAAACGGGTTTTGGAATACTATTACCTGCGAGAGGCCTTCAGCCATATGAACGATAGGGGGGCTTGACACCGGAAAGTTTAAATTTCTCCTTTTAATTTGTTAATAACGGCACATGAGTTGAAGGGTGGCAATCTATTGTTGTCTCAGGTTTCCAGTTCCAGCTTTTCTAAGTACAGGTCGCGGCCGCTCTGAAGCTCAACCTCCTTCGAGCCGCAGAAGGGGCAGGAATGGGAAAAGTCGGGCGAGGAAATATCCCTGGTTTTAATTTCTTTGCCGCAGCGCAGGCACCTGAATTTTACCCGGGTTATCTTAATTTCCAGCCGGGCTCGGTCGGCGATCGTCCCCTTTTTATAGCTGTGGAAAGCCGTGCGGAAGAGCTCGGGAACCACACCGGAAATTTCCCCGATTAAAACCCGGACTCTGGTTACCCTCGAGGCGCCGGCTTCCCGGGCTTTCTCCTCGATGATGGTAAAAAGCTCAGCCACTATCGACAGTTCATGCATTCTGTTTTCTGAGCTCCTCGAGCTTTTTTTCCAGAAAAGCGCACAGCTCTTCCAGCCCTTCGCCGCTCAGAGCCGAGGTCTTAAAAACTTCAAGTTTCGGGTTTATTTCCCGGGCTTCCCGGATGACCCGCTCAACGTCAAAGGGAAGATGCGGCAGAAGGTCGCATTTGGTAATCACAAACACCTGTGAGGTGATAAAGGCTTCCGGATATTTTCGGGGTTTGTCGTCTCCTTCCGGCACTGACAGCAGCACCAGACGGAGGCTTTCGCCCAGGTCGAAACTGGCCGGGCAGACCAGATTGCCGACGTTTTCTATGAACAGGAAATCCAGGTCGGCCGGAATCTGGTCGAAAATTCTGGCGATCATTTTAGCTTCCAGATGGCAGGCGCCGTGGGTGGTAATCTGCCAGGCAGGAAGGCCGATTTTGCGAATTCTGTCGGCATCTCTTTCGGTTTCGATGTCTCCTTCAATAACCCCGATTCTGTACCTGTCTTTAAGACAGAGGCCGATTTTTTCCAGCAGGGAAGTCTTCCCTGAACCGGGAGAGCTCAGCAGGTTGACGGCTAAAATGCCATTTTCCTTGAGCTTCTGCCGTATGGAAGCAGCCAGTTTTTTGTTCGAACCGAGGATGTCTTCAAGCACCAGAACTTCTTTTTTGCTTTTTGCCATGTCGGTGTTTCTCCCGTTTAAGTTTGGCCGGAATTTTGATTATAGCAGAGGCCCCTTCCTCCGGTGTTGCCGAATAAAATTTATTCTCAAAAAACCGCAGGGCAGCCCGGAGATTTCTCCCGGCAGCCGGACTCAACCCCTCGCCGATTTCAAAATCATAGCCTCTTATGGCCAGGAGGAAAGCTTGCGGCTTTTTCCCGTATAAAGTCAGACACAGGTCAAGCACCGCTTCCGGCGGTAGAGCATGAGTGGTAAAACTGTATTTTTTTGCCGGCTGCAATTTTTTCCAGCTGAAGGGTTCTTTTCCTTTTTTACTGGCATCCACCACGATCACTTTATCGTATTCGGAGAAAAGAAGAGCGTCTTCCACTTGAAGCTGATAATCGGCTTCCAGGGCCAGTCCTTTGAGCTTGGTTTTTTCCAGCGCGCTGACAAAAGCCGGGCCCAACCCGTCATCCCGGCGCCCGGGATTGCCGATGCCGTAAACCAGGATTTTTTCCAGCGCAGGCTTCCCCGTGGCTATTTTCTCTTTCTGTCGATAAGACGGCCCAGGCTGTCGTAAAGTTCGATCTCAAGGGGCATCTGTCCGACCGCATGGGTGGCGCAGCTCAGACAGGGGTCGTAGGCCCTGATGGCCACTTCCACCCGGTTGAGCATACCTTCGGTTATCTCCGGTTTTTCTGAGATGTATTCTTCAGCCACCAGCCGTACGGCTTCGTTATAGGCCTGGTTGTTATTGGTGGTTGAAACAATCAGGTTGGCCATAGTCACCTGGTCGTCGTCGTTAATCTGATAATGGTGGAAAAGAGTGCCGCGGGGAGCCTCAATCAGGCCGACGCCTTCATGTTTTTTTCTGCCCCTGGTGACCAGATTGTCCCCGATGATGTCCTTGTCGTTCAGGAGTTCTTTAATGACTTCGGCCGCGTGCAGGGTTTCGATCAATCTTGCCCAGTGACTGTGCAGGGTCATATTGTTGGGTTTTCCCCCGGTGTAGGCTTTGTAATCTTCAAACTCTTTCTGGGCTCGCGGGCTGGGTATAAAGTCGCAGGTGTTCAGCCGGGCCAGAGGACCCACCCGGTACCAGCCTTTTTCCTTGCCGAGCTTTTTAAGATAGGGGAATTTCATGTAGCTGTAATTTCGCACTTCCTCGCCGATGTACTTAAGATAATCCTGATAGTCGACATCATCCAGGATTTTTCGGCCTTCGGCATCGACCGCCCGCAGTCGTCCGTGGTAGAAATCCAGGGCTCCATCCCGGCGGACGAGGCTCAGGTGATTGGAGGGGAAGTGGGCGAAGTTATCCAGGACATCCTTGTTTTCCCGGTGCAATTTTTTGAACAGCTGGACGGCTTCCTGAGCCCAGTCGATCATGGTGTCGATATTGTGGGGAGCGGGAGATTTCAGAAAGAAATCTCTTTCTTCCGGCGTCAGGCTTTTGTTGACCCCGCCGGGTATGGCTCCGGTGCCGTGAATCTTTTTCCCGGCGGTAGCCCTGATGACTTCCTGTCCGAATTTTCTCAGGAGCACGCCTTTGACGGCGATCTCTTTATGGGTTTTAGCCACCCCGATGATGTTTCTCACGGTCGGGTCGGCGTCGAAACCGAACAGAAGGTCGGGCGAGGCCAGGTGGAAGAAATGCAGGGCGTGGGATTGAAGCATCTGTCCATAATGCATCAACCGCCGGATTTTTTCGGCCGTCGGCGAAAGTTTTTCCGGCTGCGCCCCGACGATAATGTCCATGGCTTTAGCCCCGGCCAGATGATGGCTGACCGGGCAGATGCCGCACAGGCGCTGGACTAATACCGGGATCTCCCAGTAGGGGCGACCCTGGACGAAACGTTCAAAGCCGCGAAATTCCACCACGTGGAAGCGGGCCTGAGACACCCGCCCCCCGTCGTCCAGATGGATGGTTACTTTGCCGTGTCCTTCAACTCTGGTTACCGGTTCAATCGTGATCTTTTTAGCCATTGTTCACAGGTCCTCAATCATATTTTACCAGATCATATTCCAGCCGCAGAGGCCTTCCCTGAATCAAAGCCGTCAGGGCTTCCCAGATAAGGTCGGCCGAAGGCGGACAGCCGGGAAGGAAGTAATCTATTTTTACGATTTCGTGGCAGGGATAAACCCGGTCTAAAAGAATCGGAATATCCTCGTCGGCCGGAATCAGGCGGTCTTCGGGCGCCACGGTCGGAGAATTCAGATAAGCTTCTTCCAGGCATTCACGCAGGGGGATGGTGTTTCTCATCGCCGGCAAGCCGCCCATCACCGCGCATTCGCCGACCGAGACCAGAATTTTGCAGTTTTTTCTGAAATAGCGCAGGACTTCGACGTTTTCCGAGTTGCAGCAGCCCCCTTCTATCAATCCGATATCCACCGGGCGGCTGAATTTTTTGATGTCGTCGATCGGAGATTTATCGAATTCCACCAGTTCGATTAAATCCAGAATTCTTTCGTCAATGTCCAGAAAAGACATATGACAGCCGAAACAACCTGCCAGAGAAGCGGTGGCGATTACCGGTTTATTCATGGTCTTGCTCCGTCATTTGCTTTCTTCGATTTCGCTGCCGATAGGCTTTTTGTCGTATTTGCGTTTTCCGATCGGGATACGGAAGCCAACCTCTTTCTTGAGGATGGCGCCGACCGGACAGATGTCCATGGCCTTCTGAGCTTCTTCCTCGCTTAATTTTGCGGCCAGTTTCCGGTCGACGTTGATCCTGACCCGGCCGGAGCGGTTTTTCATATCAAAAATTTTCTTGCCGTCCGGCGTCTGGATCGCCCGGATGCAGCGCCGGCACTGGACGCAGCGGTTGTGCTCCAGCAGGAATTTCGGAAAAGCTTCGATGTCCTTCTTCGGAAATAAATATGGGAAGCGGGGAACCATAATCTGGTAACGGTAAGCCAGCGCCTGAAGCTCGCAGTTGCCGCTTTTCTCGCAGGCCGGGCAGAAGTGATTGCCTTCGACGAACAGCATTTCGATTATTGACTTCCGGTATTCCTCAACCTCGGGCGAGCTGTTTTCAACGACCATTCCCGGGCTTACCGGCTGGGTGCAGGCGGCCATCCAGCGTCCGTTAACCCGCACCGAGCAGATGCGGCAGCTGCCGACCGGCTTCAGTCCCTCAAAATGGCACAGCACCGGAATGTAAACTCCGTTGGCTTTAGCAGCTTCGTAGATGGTCTGACCCGGTTCAGCCAGACATTCTTTTCCGTCGATGGTGAATTTTATCGGCTCAGGCATGGTGATGTTCCTCCTGGTATTTTCGGCCGGTAAGGGCGCAGGCTTCAGCCAGAGCCTTCTGCAACTCAAAATCCGGTATGAAGTCCGCGTCTTTGTTTATCAATCCTTCGTATATTTCCCGGAAATTGGCTAAAGTGGTCAGAATCGGGTTGGGCGAAGTCTGGCCCAGGCCGCAGCGGCTGGTTGATTTTATAATTTTGCCCCAGGCTTCGATTTCCCGTAGGTCCTGAAGGGTTCCGCGGCCGGAAGCGATCTTTTCGAATTTTTTCTTGAGCAGAAAATTTCCCGCCCGGCAGGGAACGCACCAGCCGCAGCTTTCCTCAATGAAGAAATCGAGGAAGTTGCTGACTATAGAGAGCAGGTCGCGGCTGCGGTTGAAGATGATGATCGAACCTCCGGTCGGCAGGTCGGAGAAACAGATTTTTCTTCCGAAGCCGTTTTCTGAGATGCAGTTTCCGGACGGCCCGCCCACCTGGACGGCCAGGGTATCTCTGGCCCCGGCCATCTCCAGCAGCTCTTTTATTGTCAGGCCGTACTCCACCTCATATACGCCAGGCTTCTCGCAGTCACCGGAAACGCTCAGAAGCTTGGTCCCGGCCGATATCGGAGTGCCCATCGAACGGAACCAGCCGGCTCCATGGACAACAATCTGGGTGGCGGTAGCCAGGGTTTCCACGTTATTTACGGTCGTCGGCTGATTCAAGTAACCCTTTTGCACCGGGAAAGGAGGCCGGTCGCGTGGTTCGCCCCGCTCGCCTTCGGCCGATTCCAGCAGGGCGGATTCTTCTCCGCAGACATAAGCTCCGGCGCCCATTTTGATCTCAATGTCGAAGGAAAAACCCCGGCCGGCGATATTTTCTCCGAGCCAGCCCTGTTCTCTCATTTTTTCCAGGATGTATTCCAGGTAACGGCGAAGATAGGTGTATTCGTGCCTCAGATAAAGAATTCCCCGTCGGGCTCCGACCGCATATCCGGCGATAGCCATGCCTTCAAACACCATTTCCGGCCTTTCGGTCAGGATTACCCGGTCTTTGAAGGTTCCAGGTTCGCCCTCATCGGCGTTGCAGACGACAAAATGTTCTTCGCCCTTCTCTTTGCGGCAGAATTCCCATTTCAAACCGGTCGGGAAGCCGGCCCCGCCGCGCCCCAGCAAGTTGGCTTTCTTGACCTCGTCTATCAGGCAATCAGGAGTCATTTCCAGAGCCCTGGTGAGGCCTTTTCCGGGAGCGTAATCGCCGAAAATTACCGGACCTCTTCTTCTGATGTTATTGCTGACCATTGCCCGGATGAGCTCGTGGGCGTTAGCTCCGTCCCCGTATTCTTCAACCATATTCTCGCCAGGCCGGCCTTCTTTCATCCAGCCGACGATTTTCTTCACTTTTTCGGGTGTCAGGCAGGTAAAAACCGTTCCGTTGATGATGGCCGCCGGTTCCTGGTCGTTCATCCCGATGCAGGAGGTGTCGAGCAGGGTAACCAGGCCGTCGGGAGAAGTCTGACCCCAGAGACAGCCGGTTTCCTGTTCGAACGCCCGCAAAACCTGCTCTCTTCCGAACATTTCTGCGGTGATCGAATTGTTCAGGTAGACGACATATTTGCCGAGCGGCCGGTCCGAAAGAAAGTGATAAAAACTGATAACGCCTTCAACTTCGGCCCTGGAAAGGCTCAGGTCTTCGGCTACAGCCGGGACGGCTTTTTCGGGGATGAACCCTTCCGCCCGCTGGATTTCTTTCAGGATGTCAATCAGCCGGGTCCTGTCTTTTTTGTATTTTCTCAGTATATCTTTATAACTCATACCAATCCCCTTTATAAAATAGAATTATTTATATCATAAATTTATCAATTTACAAACTTAAAAAAGAAGCCTGTTTTTACGCCGGCGGGGCTAATTACTGGTAGAATGTCTCCGTTCCCGGCCTCTTCCGGCCCGCCGGGCGACAATTTTGCCGCCGGCGGGGATAGCGATGGTCGAGGCAGAAGCCGGCGGCAGCCGCCTCCTCTCCATCTTAGCCAGAGCAAAAACAGATTGGCCGTTTCGACAGGGGTTATCTTGTGGAATTCCGGCTTATTTTCTATAATGCTAAGCATGAAAGTTGACCTTGAACATCTCAGCCGCCTGGCCTGTCTGGAGCTGACAGAGGAAGAAAAAGACCTTCTGCCCGCTCAGATGGAAAAGATAATTGATTGGGTCGGGCAGCTTTCCAGTCTGGCCACCGGCGAGGAAGAAAAAGAGGCCTCGCCGGGTTTTACTCTGCGGCTGCAGGATGACGAGATACAACCATCCCTGTCCCAGGCTGATGTTCTGGTTATGGCTCCGGATAAACAGGAGGATTTCGTCAAGGTGCCGAGGGTGTTAAAAGAAAAATGAACTACCCTGAACTTGGCCTGAAGGAAGCGGTTGACCTGGTCAGGCAAGGCCAGCTTAAAGCCGCAGAAATAGTCGAATCCTACATCAGCCATATAGAATCGACCGACGGAAAAATCAGAGCCTTCCTGACTACCACCTTTGACCGGGCGCTGGCCCGGGCCAGAGAAATTGACGGCAAAAAAGAAAAAGGCCGACTGGCCGGGGCGGTGGTGGCCGTCAAGGACAACATCGTCACCCGGGGCATCAGGACGACCTGCGGCTCCAGAATCCTGGAGAACTTTGTGCCGCCGTACGATGCCACGGTGGTCGAGCGCCTGGAAGCTGAAGATGCCATCATCATCGGAAAAACCAACCTGGATGAGTTTGCCATGGGCTCTTCGACCGAAAACTCAGCCTTTTTCCCCACCAGGAATCCCTGGGACCCGGAAAGAGTGCCGGGTGGTTCCAGCGGCGGGTCGGCAGCGGCAGTGGCGGCGCTGGAGGCTATGGCGGCCCTGGGTTCTGATACCGGCGGCTCGGTCCGGCAACCGGCCGCTTTTTGCGGGATCGTCGGATTGAAGCCTACCTACGGGCGGGTTTCAAGGTACGGTCTGGTGGCTTTCGCCTCGTCCCTGGACCAGATCGGGCCGCTGACCCGTTCGGTTGAAGACTGCGCTCTAATAACCTCGGTCATGGCCGGTTTTGATGCCCGGGATTCAACCTGTGCCGAGATTCCCGTCCCCGATTATTCAGCTGACCTGCGGGAGATTCCGGGCAGGATAAAGGTCGGTCTGCTGGGCGAGACTTCTTTGAAAGGCCTTCATCCCGAAGTTGCCGCCAGCTACCTCCGGATTCAGGAGATGCTTGCCGGACTGGGCCTGGAAATTGTTCATCTGGATTTTCAATCCTGGGAAGTTGCCCTGCCCTGCTATTACATAATTGCTCCTTCTGAAGCCAGCTCAAACCTGGCCAGGTACGATGGCGTCCGCTATGGCTTGCGGATTGAAGCCGAAGAACTGGCTGACATGTTTGTCAAAACCAGGACCGCCGGTTTTGGCAGTGAGGTTAAGAGAAGAATTCTGCTGGGCACATTTGCCCTCAGTTCCGGCTACTACGACGCTTATTATGTGAAAGCTTCCAGAGCCCGCCGGGCCATCGCCGGGGAACTAAAAGCGGCTTTTGACCGGGTTGACTTTATCCTGACCCCGACCACTCCTGAGCCGGCTTTCAGGCTGGGAGAAAAGCAGGACCCGCTGGCCATGTATCTTCAGGACTATTTCACCGTGGGCGCCAGCCTGGCCGGAATTCCCGGTCTGTCCATACCATGCGGCTTGACTGCGGACGGCCTGCCTCTGGGGCTCCAGATATTATCGCCTCATTTTTCCGAGGCCCGTTTATTTAAATTTGCTTTTTTGCTTGAAAATAATATAAAATTCAAAAATAATATGTATGGAATTAATAACCGAGGAAGGAGGAAGAATGAAAATTAAAAGCCTTTGGTTGATCGGTCTTGTCACAGTTGCCGTCCTGATTTACGCAGCCTGCACCTCCGCGCCGGAAAAAACTCTGCTGGATAAATATTTCCATGCCGTTTCCATGAAGGATAATCAGACCATGGCCGCCATGGCCTGGAAACCGCTGGAGATTGACTACGCCAGCTTTGCCATTATCGAGACCAGTCCGGAGAAGGTCGAACCGGTAAATCTACCCGCCCTGAATGAAAAAGAAGCCGAAGCCAAGAAGAAAGTCGATGACCACATCGGGCCGGTGGTGGATGCCAAGGATGCCCTGGATGCGGCCAAAGACGACCTGGACAATGCCAGAACTTCGGCGGCCAGGGCGGCCCTCAAGAAAAAAGTTGAACAGCTGCAGGCCAAGTATGACGAAGAATACAACGTCCATAAAGAGCTGCAGAAAACGTACGGTGAGGCCAAGGATGCCGCGGCCAAAGAAGAACAGATTACCCTCTTCTCCCTGGGTTTGAAAAATCTGCCCGGTATCCGGAGCCTGAACGGCGACGTTCATATCAAGGAACTGGTTATCAGCGTTAAGAACAAAGCCGGAGTAGAGCGGAAATACAAAGTCGAGATGAGAAAATACGTGCTGAAGGATGAAACCGGCAAGCCCGCCTATAACGGGCAGTGGAAGATCATCGACTTCGTGCCGGTCAGCTAAAAGATCAGAAGACCGGACGGATTTTTAGAATCGTCGTCGGTCGTTATTGACTTTTTGCAATTTTCAGCTATAAATAATCTTTCCTGCGGTCTGGAAAAGGGGCCGTTAGCTCAGAGGGAGAGCACCGGCCTTTTAAGCCGGGTGTCGCTGGTTCGAGTCCAGCACGGCTCATTTGCGCCCCTGTCGTCTAGCCCGGCCTAGGACATCGCCCTTTCAAGGCGGCAACACGGGTTCGAATCCCGTCGGGGGCGCTTTTTTATTTTTAAATTATCCGGCAGGGGTAAACTGAGACGGATTGGGGGCAGCCGGGCAGAAAAATTTAATCGAGGGAAAATCCTCTTTGCTCTATTAGTTTCACACAGGCGTCGACCTCATCGGGGCCGTAAAGCCGGCCGCGGTTGAGCTTGATTTCCTCAAGCGCCCGGTCGAGGCCGAAGGCCGGGCGATAAGGACGGTGAGAAGCCATCGCTTCCACCACGTCGGCCACCGCCAGGATGCGGGATTCAGGCAGTATCTGGCCGTTTTTCAGCCCGCGGGGGTAACCGGAGCCGTCAATTCTTTCATGATGCTGAAGCACAATCTCGGCAATCGGCCAGGGGAATTCAATGTTCTTCAGAATTTCATGTCCTGCCTGGGGATGGGTTTTAATGATGGTGTATTCCAGTTCGGTGAGTTTGGTCGGTTTGCTCAGAATTTCTGAGGGCACATAAATCTTGCCGATGTCATGAATTTCGGCCGCCAGCTTCAGCCCTTCCAGCCGGGCTTCCGGCATTCCCAGTTCCCTTCCGATGGCTTCGGCCAGCTTGGCCACCCGGCGCTGGTGGCCGGCGGTGTAGGGGTCCCGCATTTCAATGGTGGTAGAAATAGCCTGGATGGTGCCCTGCAGGGCGCGCTGCAGCCTGGCCCAGCTGTCCTGGAGTTCCCTCTCAGCTTTTTTGCGGGCGGTTATATCGCGAAAAACGATGACCTGACCGGGGCTGACTGCCCTGTCCGGGGGCAGGGGAGCGACGGTTTGCTCGATCGGAATTTCCCGCCCGTCTTTGGAAATCAGAATAGATTCCCGAAGGGAAAAAAGCTCAAAGTCAGGGAGATGTCCGTTCTGGTCTTTCAGGCGGAAGACCTGTTCGAATTTCCGGCCGAGAGCTTGCTTTTCATCCAGGCCGGTCATCCTCTGGGCCACCGGGTTTATGAACGATATTAATCCTTCAGAATTAAGAACTATTATCCCGTCGCCGATGCTTCTGAGAATGGTTGACAGCCACTGTTCTTTTTCTCTCAGCAGCAGCTGCATTCTGGCCTTGTAGAGAGCGGTCTCGATGGTCAGCTCCAGCTCTCTCTCTTCAAAGGGCTTGATCAGGTAACCGAAGGGCTCGGTCAGCTTGGCCCGCTCGAAAGTCAGGTCGTCGGCAAACGAGGTTATGTAAACGACGGGAATGCAATATTCTTCCCAGACAACCGCGGCCACCGAAATACCGTCCAGTTTGCCTTTCAGGACGATGTCCATCAAAACCAGGTCCGGTTTTTTCTGGTTGAGGCTGGCGATGACTTCTTCCCCGGTCTGAACCACAGCGGTAACTTCGTAGCCGAGAAGCCTGACCATGTTGTGGAGGTCTCTGGCCACCAGGTTTTCGTCTTCGACGATCAGCACCCTGGCTTTGCTCATCTTCACCTCAAAGGCTCGATATCATTTTCAGATTGATATTCGAGCACAATTTTATTAATTTTGCGGCTATTTTTCAAACTGTTTAAAGCCGGGCGCGGGGAAAGATACCTCGGCCAGGGTTCCCTCGCCGGTTAAGCTGCTGATTGAGAATTCTCCTCCCAGCTGAGCCGAGAGCAGCCTGACGATTTCCAGGCCAAATCGGCTGCCGGCCCCCGATTCATATCCCCGGCCGTCGTCCCTGACCCGCAGCACCAGCTTATCACCCTCGGGTGCAAGGGAAACCACAATCGTGCCTCCCTGCCCGGGGTAGAAAGCGTGTTGCAGACTGTTGGAAACCAGTTCGGTCAGGATGAGTCCCAGCGGGATGGCCAGATCGACGGTCAAGAAAGGGGACTCTACCCTTACGGAAAAGGTAACCCCCTCGCTCCTCGGAATATGCACCTGGAACAGGTGAACCAGCAATTTTTCGGCGTAATCTCCGAAGTCGATCGAGGCCAGATCCTTTTCCCGGTAGAGTTTATCATGGACCAGGGCCATGGAATAGATTCGGTTCTGGCACTCCTTGAGGGCGGCGCGGGCTTCCGGGTCCTTCAGATAACTTGATTGCAGGTTGAGCAGGGAAGAAATGATTTGCATGTTGTTTTTGACCCTGTGGTGGACTTCCTTCAGAAGAATTTCCTTTTCTTTGAGCGAGGCCAGCATAGCGTCCTGGGCTTTTTTTCTCTCGGTAATATCACGGACATATTCAATTACGCCTTTTAACCGGCCGGTGTTGTGGTCGATCAGGGGGAAAGAAAAGAGTTCCAGCCAGCCGGTAACCTGTCCGCCGGGCCCGGTTTTAGGGACAATTTCGCAGGCCGGTTTCATGGTTCTTAGAGTCTCGAGGCTCGGGCAATTATTGCAGAAGTCATCCCGCCCGTGATAGGCCAGGTGGCATTTCTTCCCCACCAGCGGCAGGGCATGGGCATACCATTTTTCCATGACCGGGTTCACCCGAACTATCTTCATCTCCAGGTCCAGGATGGAAATTCCGTCCTGGATGGAGGCGAACGAGTCGGTCAGCAGGCGCTCTGTTTCTTTTCTCAGTTCCTCGGCCAGATTCTTTTTTATTACCAGGGCGGCCTGGTTGGCCACAAAGGAAAGGACCCGGAGATGTTCTTCGGTGTATCTTACCCCGCCGGTATAGCTCTGGACGACCATTACTCCGAAGATTTCATCCTGAACTTTAAGCGGGACTCCCAGCCAGTCAACGGAGGGAGCTCCGACAGATTCCACCCGGCCCTCGCTTTCCAGCCGCGAAAAAACCTCCGGAGAAGCCAGGAGGGGAACGCCGGTCCTGAGCACGTACTCGGTAAGCCCGCGGCCGGCCTTCTGCGGCGGGGGAGGCTGGTCGTACTCATCCACAAAGTAAGGAAAGGAAACGATGTCGCTGTTTTTATCGAACAGGGCGATGTAAAAATTCTCGGCCGGCATCAGGTTCCTGATGGTCAGGTGAATGGCCTGGAGCAATTCTTCCAGTTTTTCTTTTTCAACGCTCATCCTGGCTATCTCATAGAGCGCTTCCTGAACCCGGAGAGATTGCCGCCCGGCTTCGGCCGGAACCAGAAATCCCTGGACGAGCTTTTTTCCGGTGCCCTCAACGGCTATTTCCTGTCTGAAATCTTCCACCTCAAAGTATTCCGACTCAGAGCATCTTAACCGGTAGGTCAAGCTGCCGGCAGTCCGTCTGGTTATTTTCCCGGCCGCTATTTCCGCTCTCTGGCGGTCGTCGGGATGGACCAGATTCAGCCATTTTTTATATTCAAGCCAGAGGGGGCCCGGTTCGGGCAGCCGCAGTAGCCGGGCCAGGTCTTCGGATAGCCAGATTTTCTTGAAAGAAGGACTCAGGAAATATGAATAGATTTTCATATTTTGGTTGGCGGTTGAAACCAACTTTCTATTTTACTCCATCCAGGCTTTTTTCTATTCTACAGAAAACCGGGGCTGCAAACAAATTATTTTTATTCTGACGGTGGCATCCGGATTTTGACGGCGGCGGAGACCGAAAGCAAAGTCCGGTCGAAACCCGCCCCCGGCAGTCCGGCTCCGCTCATCCTGTCCCGGGGACCGCGGCAGGACACAGACCCGGCAACTCCTGGACCACGAAGCCACCAACGCTGGAAACGGAAAGGTTTCTGTTCCGACTTTAATTAAATTTTTTGGGAGTAAAGCTGAACCCGGTTTCGGCCGGCGTCTTTGGCCGCGTACAGAGCCAGGTCGGCCCGTTTCAGCAGCTCTTCCGGTTCCTGACCGTGGTCGGGGAAGATGGCCAGGCCCAGGCTGGCGGTTATCACCATTTTTCTGTTATCGACGGTCATCGGCAGGTTAAAGGCCTGAACAAATCTTTCCGCTATCTGGAGGCCGGTCTCGGCAGTCTGCAATTCCCCCAGCAGCACGGAGAACTCGTCGCCGCCGAAACGAGCCACGGTGTCGGTTTTTCTGGTCAGTTGTTTTAATATCTTCCCGGCTTCTATGAGCACCAGGTCGCCAAAGGAGTGCCCGTAAGTGTCGTTAATCACCTTGAAGAAATCCAGGTCCAGCATGATGACCCCGAGCTTCAGGTTTCTCCGCCGGGCCTGTTCCAGGCCGATTCTCAACCGGTCATTGAACAGCAGGCGGTTGGGCAGGTCGGTCAGGGCATCGTGGATGGCCAGGTAATTAAGACGTTCTTCCTGAAGCTTTCGCTGGGTAATGTCCCTGAAGACCAAGACCAAACCCGCCACTCCGCCGGCTTCGTCCCGAATCAGGGAACTGCGGAGCTCAACCGGCAGCCGGTCTTCCCCCCGAAGCAGGTAAAAATCCTGTTCGGTCGAGAAACCCGAGCTAAGCGATTCGAGATTCAGACCCCAGGTTCTGCCGGCCGGCCCTTCCTGGACCAGAAAAATTTTTTCCAGCGGTTGGCCGACCACGGTCTCAGAGCTTTGGCCAAGCAGTCTTTCAGCCACCGGGTTGATAAAGTTGATGACTCCCTCCCGGTCGGTGGAAATAAGCCCGTCGGTGATGCTGGACAGGATGGCCTTCAGCCAGCGCCTCTTCTCTTTGTTTTCAGTCTCTACCTGGTGTTTGTAAAAAGCCAGTTCGATGGCCACCAGAAGCTCTTTTTCGTCAAAGGGCTTGATCAGGTAGCCAAACGGCTCGGCCAGGGTGGCTTTTATCAGCGTATCCTCGTCGGCATAGGCCGTCAGGTAGACTATCGGGATGGAGTGTTGTTTCCAGATTCTGGCCGCGGCTTCGATTCCGTCGAGCTGACCCTTTAACCTGATATCCATCAGTACCAGGTCGGGCGATTTTTCTCCGGCCAGTTGAATGGCTCGCTCGCCACTTTCCACCACCTCTTCCACCTGGTAGCCCAGGTTCTTGACCATCTGTTCAATGTGGCGGGCAATCAACAGTTCGTCTTCGACCAGCAGGATCTTCTTGCCTTTCATCCCCTTCCTCGCTGCCCGTTCCCATGGCAGGGAAATGGTGGGCGGTACTGGGTTCGAACCAGTGGCCTCCGGTTTGTAAGACCGACACTCTGCCCCTGAGCTAACCGCCCGGTTGACTATAACTTAAGAGAAAGCCAGCGGATTGTCAAGAATCGCCCCGTCTTCTGGCCGGAAGAAATGACGGGGGTGCCGGGGCGATCGGAGCGAGGATTTTTTATGTTAAGATACCCGCGCCCATATGAGGGAAAGCCCGGGTTGGAGGCGGTCATAAATCCGGCCGGCTGACCGGGCCGAGGTTGACATAAATAGCCATATATGTTAAATTTAAGCTCCAATTTTTATCTCCCTGGAAGGTGAAATCCAATGTTTGCGGTAATCAAGACAGGCGGAAAACAGTATCGAATTAAAGAAGGCGATATCCTCTCCGTCGAGAAGCTCGAGGCGGAAAAAGGACAGCTGGTTTATTTTGACCAGGTTCTGCTGCTGGAAGACGGCCAGCAGGTCCAGGTCGGGACTCCCTATCTGGAAAAAGCCAGAGTGGCGGCTGAGGTCCTGGATGATTATAAAGATGAAAAAGTAATTGTTTTCAAAAAGAAAAGACGCAAAGGTTACCGTCGCAAAAAAGGGCATCGTCAATTGCTGACCAGGGTCAGAATTTCCGGGATTTACCCTGAGGGGCAGGCTGTTGAAGGCGAAAAGCCGGCTGCCGAACCGGCTCCCGGAAAGCCCAGGAAAAAAGAAACGGCCGCTAAAGCGGAAAAACCGGCCGCCCGCAAGACCGCTTCAACCGCCAGGAAGACAGCCAAAAAAGAAACAACCGGCAAATCTAAGGAGAAATGACCATGGCTCATAAAAGGTCCGGCGTAAACGGCAGAGATTCCAATCCCAAACATCTGGGTGTTAAGAGATTCGGCGGCCAGCTGGTCAAAGCCGGCTCAATCCTGGTGCGCCAGCGGGGCACGCCTTTCCGGCCCGGCCTTAACGTCGGCCGGGGCAGCGATGACACTCTGTTTGCCCTGGTGACCGGCGTGGTCCGGTTTGAAGATAAAGGAAGGATGGGCAAGTACGTCTCGGTTATCCCCATGGAGGAGTCGACCGGGACAGCCTCTTAAGATGGGACGAGTTCCCGTTAAGGCTTTTTTTTCGACCGAATCTTACCGCAGCTTTGCTGTCTCCCCGGTTGGCTTGACCGATTTCCGGTCAGACAGGTGATAAATTGTTCGTTGACCAGGTCCGCGTCATTCTGATTGCCGGAAAGGGCGGGGACGGCTGCGTCAGCTTTCGGCGGGAATACCGGGTTCCAAAGGGCGGACCGGACGGCGGCCGCGGAGGAGACGGCGGCAGCATTTACCTAATGAGCGACTCCAACCTGAATACCCTTTCTTATTTCAGATATCATCCCATTAACAAGGCCAGAAAGGGGGCCCCCGGCCAGGGTTCTAACAAGCAGGGCAAGAGAGGGCGGGACCTGTATCTTAAAGTTCCGGTGGGGACAATGGTTCGGGATGCCGCCAGCGGAAAGATACTCCACGACTTCTTGAAGCCGGGAGAGGTATTCCTGGCGGCCAGGGGCGGCCGGGGCGGTCGGGGGAACGCTTCCTTCGCCACCTCCACCCATCAGGTGCCCAGGGAATACGAAAGAGGAAAGCCGGGAGAAGAGAAAGAGCTGATCCTGGAATTGAAATTGATAGCCGACGTGGGGCTGGTGGGCTTTCCCAACACCGGCAAATCCACCCTGATTTCCAGGATTTCTGCGGCCCGGCCGGAGATAGCCGATTATCCCTTTACCACTCTGACTCCTAACCTGGGAGTGGTGGATGTGGACGAGGAGAGGAGTTTCGTGGTAGCCGATATACCGGGTTTGATTGAGGGGGCTCATCAGGGTTATGGACTGGGCATCCAGTTTTTAAGGCATGTCGAAAGAACCCGAATCCTGGTGCATCTGGTCGATGTTTCCCCGTTAAGCGGCCGCGACCCGGTTAAGGATTATCGCATCATTCAGACTGAGCTTGAGGCCTTCAACCCGGAACTGGCTAAGAGAAAACAGGTGATTGTGGCCAATAAGATCGACCTGCTGGCTGAAGACAGGAAAAGACTCCAGGCGGTCAGGCGACTGGCGGCCAGGGAGAAGAAGCCGTTTCTGGCCATTTCCGCCCTGACCGGCAAAGGTTTAAGGGAACTGGTCGGTTTGCTGGCCTCTCTTCTGGCGGAAACGAAGGCTGAGCCCTGCCCGGAAAAAGAAACCGAGGAAGAAGTAGAGAGGCGCAGGCGATGAGTTTGACCGGTTTGTTCGGCGGAACCTTTAACCCCGTCCACCTCGGGCACCTGAAAGTGGCGGAAGAGGTCATCAGACGGTTTCCTCTGGACCGGATTCTGTTCATCCCGTCTTATATCCCGCCGCACAAGAGTCCGGGAGAGGTGGTTCCGGTCAGGCATCGCCTGAAAATGGTGGAAATCGCCTGCCGGGCTAACCCGTCTTTTGAGGTTTCAGAGGTTGAGGCCCGGCGACCAGGACCCTCTTACTCCATAGTCACTCTGAGAAGAATGAAGCGGGCCAGACCTGAAGACCGGTTTTTTTTCATCGTCGGGTCGGATGCTTTCCTGGAGATTGAAACCTGGAAAGATTATGAGCAGCTCCTGACAGAATGTTCGTTTATTGTTGTCAGCCGACCCGGATTCGGGATAAAATTGGTGGAGAAAGTGATAGCCAGAATCAAGACCACCGCCTTGCCGACCCCGGGCCGCCGAACTGCCATCAAACCCGAGAACTTGAAGCCGGGCAGCCTCTTTCTGCTGGAGGCCAGGACGCCGGATATCTCGTCCACCGAGGTCAGGAGGAGGATTAAGGCCGGATTGCCCGTTACCGGCCTGGTGCCGCCGGGAGTGGAGCAATACATGGCAAAATATAAACTTTATCGCTGAGGAGAAAATGGCCGACAAGCAAGAGAAGCCGAAAAAATTCAGCAAGAGAAGTCTGCCCGCTGAAGTTCGAAAATCGATCAAGGCCGCGCTGGCCAAAAAAGCCGAAGAGCTGTGCGTGCTGGACCTCCGGGAGCTCACCAGCTTCACCGATTTTTTTGTCATCATGCACGGCAATTCATCCCGCCAGAACGTGGCCATTTATGAAAGCATTGAGGAAGAGCTGGCCGGGGATAAAATTAAACCCTTCGGGATAGAAGGCCTGGAAACGGCTGAATGGATACTCCTGGATTATGGCAGTTTTGTGGTTCATATTTTCTCCCGGAGAGCCCGGGATTTTTATGGGCTGGAAAAACTCTGGGCCGATGCCCCGCGGCTGGATTACTGAATTTGAAAAATTCCAAAAAAATCTCTTGACTTTTTGGCCGTAATCCATTTAATTAAATCCCGTTTCTGATGGAACTGGTTTTTTTATGGCCCGGAAAAACTAAGAATCGACACCTGCGGGCGTTGCAGGAGGAGTTACTGACCAGACTCCAGTTTTTCTGCCGGGCCAGGATAGTGGAAACGGCCGAGGCCAGGGGGGTCAGAGAAAACCAGCCCGGCCGGGTTCTGGAGACGGAAGCCAGGGGGCTTGAAAAACATCTCCAGGATGGCTATATTATCTGCCTTTCAGATAGAGGAAAAATGATGACTTCGGAAGAACTGGCTGGATTGCTGGAGAAGCAGGCCATGGTTTCTGCCAGGAGAATTATATTCCTGGTCGGGGGCTTTCTGGGACTGGCTCCCGACCTCCTGCAAAGAGCCGACCTGCAACTATCGCTGTCCAGGCTGACTTTTTCGCACGAGCTGGCCAGAGTGGTTCTGCTGGAGCAGGTCTACCGGGCCATGAACCTGATTAAGGGATATTCTTATCCAAAATGAGAGGGGGTTAAATGCCGGCTAAAGCCAAACTGAGCAAGAAAGAGAAAGAAGAATTCAAAAAATTACTGCTGGAAAAAAAGAACAGCATCGTCAAGAAACTGAGCCAGTACTACAATGACAGCAAGGAAATCGAAACCGACGAAGCTCTGGACCTGGTGGACAAAGCCGAGACTTCTTATACCAAGGAGTTCTTGCTGGGACTGACCGACAGCGAACGGGAACAGCTGTCTCTGATCGACCAGGCGCTGGAGAGACTTCAGAAAAGCGAATTCGGCCTGTGCCTGGTCTGCCACAAAGAAATCAACAAAAAGAGGTTGAAAATCATTCCCTGGGCTCCTTATTGCATCGAGTGTCAGGAAAAGAAAGAGGGCGAATCAAAGGGGCGGTGAAACTGCGCTTCCGTCTGAGCCGGGCCTTGCACCCGGTGACCGTTACCGTCTTCCCTTCCTTCTGCCGGCTGTGCGGCCGGGCTCTGGTTGATCCGGAAGAAAAAATAATCTGCGCCCGCTGCCTGGAGACGGTGGAAATCCATCGCGGCCCCGTCTGTCCGGTCTGTGGCCGTTTCTATCACCAGACGGCGGCTTCGGGTCAGCCCTGCGGCCAGTGCCAGGAACGGACCCCCGAATTTTCCCGGCACCGCTCGCTCGGTCCCTATTCGGGGCGGCTGAAAGAGGTTATCCTGCTTTTCAAGTATAAGAGTTGTGAATTTCTCAGCCGCCCCCTGTCGGCTATGGTCTTCCGGCATTTTGCCGGGGGCGACCTGTTTGAAGGCCTGGATTACATCGTGCCGGTTCCTCTTCACAGAAAAAGGGAAAAGCAACGCGGTTTCAACCAGGCTGAACTGCTGGGGTGCGGGCTGTCCGACCTGAGCGGCCTGCCTTTGCTCACGGGAGTCCTGATCAAAATCAGAAATACCCCGGCTCAGGTTTCTTTAGAGGCGGCCGAGCGGGAAACGAACCTCCGGAAGGCCTTCCTGGTAAAAAAGGGGGAGAAAATCGACGGGCGGAAGATCTTGCTGGTTGATGACGTTATCACCACCGGCTCGACCCTGAGAGAGTGCGCCGCCAGGCTCCGACAGGCTGGAGCCGGAGAAATCCGGGCTCTGACCTTAGCCAGGGCAGTTTAAAATAAAAAGCCCCCGTCAGGAGACGGGGGCAGAATTGGCGACCTGTTATTTAGTGTTTTTTTCTCCGGATTTTTCGGCTGTCTGAGGCTTTACTATTTTGACCTTGCGGGGTTTGACTTCGGCTTTCTTGGGCATATGGACCTTGAGCAGGCCGTTTTCATACTCGGCGCTGATCTTGTCCTGGTCAACGTAGTTCGGCAGGCTGAAGGACCGGTAGAAGGAGCCGTAGGCCCGCTCTATTCGGTGATAATTCTCTTCCCTGGTCTCCTTTTCGAATTTTCTTTCACCCCGCAGGCTCAGGGTGTTATCCTCAACCTTGATCTCTACGTCTTTTTCCTCGACGCCCGGAAGCTCTGCTGTCAGAACCAGCTCATTCTCGGTTTCATAGATATCGACGGCCGGAGACCAGGTGCTCTGGATGATGTCCGAATCTTCGAATTTAGGGGAAGAAACCAGGTCCTCAAACAGCCGATTCATCCTGTCGCGCAGGACCATAATGTCCCGGAAAGGATCCCATTTAGTGATGGCCATGGTCTCACCTCCTCTTAAAATGTTTAGTGCATTATTAATATATATTTTGAGTATGTTTTTGTCAAGTCTTTTTAAAAAAATTTATTTTCCCCTTATCAGGATGGTGGCTTCACCCCTGAGCCTGTCTTCAGTCACGGCTTCCCCCAGGGTGTCCAGAGCCCCCCGGACGAACTCTTCGTGGATCTTGGTCAATTCCCTGGCCAGCACTGCTTCTCTTGGCCCCAGGACTTCCTTCGCGACCTCAAGGAATTGTTTCAGCTTGCGCATCGGCAGAAAAAAGACCAGGGTCCCTTCGGTATCCGACAACTTGGCCAGAAAATTCTTAAGACTGCCCTTCTTGGGCGGCGGGAAACCGGCAAAGACAACCCGGTGGGTGGGCAGTCCGGAGGCGGACAGGGCGGCGGTCAGAGCGCTCGGGCCGGGCACGGGGATTACGTTTATGTTCCTTCTGATGGCTTCTCTGATCAACGGGAATCCGGGGTCTGAAACCCCCGGCGTGCCGGCGTCGGATACCAGGGCCACGTCCTTTCCGGCTTCCAGCCAGGACAGAATTTCAGGAAGCCGCTGATTTTCCCGGGGATGGAAATATGATATCAGCCGTTTCTTGATGCCGTAAGCATTGAGGAGTTTTACCGTCTGTCTGGTGTCTTCACAGGCAATGATTTCGACTTCCTTCAGAATTCTCAGGGCCCGCAGGGTAATGTCTTCCAGGTTGCCGATGGGGGTGCCGACTACATAAAGAGAACCTTTCTGTTTCATTTTTAATGTCCGCTTTCAGCTGGCCTGCCGGCCGGTCGCCTGTCTATTTATCCCAATCATATGGATAAAGAAAATCGTGGCCGACCGTCCGGGTGGAGATCTTGGCGATAGGCGGCATTTTTCTCTTAAACTCGGACTTCTTGATCATTTCCACGATTCGCCGAACCTTTTTCCGCTCAAACCCGGCCTTAATTACCTCCTCGGGTTTTCGGCGGCGGTCGACCAGGAGATAAAGGATCCGGTCCAGCTCCTCGTAGGTCAAGCCGATTTCTTCCTCGTCGGTCTGTCCCGGCCACAATCCGGCGGTCGGCTTCTTGACCAGTATTTCTTCCGGGATTTTGAGCTGCCGGCCGAGTTCCCGGACCTGGGTCTTGTAAAGGTCGCCCATGGGATTAATGCCGCAGGCCATATCGCCGTGTATTGTTCCGTAGCCGATGAGCAATTCGGTTTTGTTGCTGGTTCCCAGGATCAGGGCCTTCTCCCGGGCTGAAAAATCGTAAAGTATGGACATCCTTTCCCTGGCCATCTTGTTGCCCTTGAGAACCGGGTTATCGGTTGGGAAAGCGGCAAAATAGGCATCTATTTGGGGAGAGATATCTATTTCCCTGGATTTAACCTTCAGCCGGCCCGCCACCATCCGGGCATGGGCCACCCCTTCTTTATCCAGGTCGCCGTATGGCATGATAAGAGTCAGCACTTTTTCAGGCTTGAGGGCCATGGTCGCCAGGTAAGCGCAGACTGTCGAGTCCAGACCGCCGGAAAGCCCGAGGATGACCCGGCTGAAGCTGGCCTTTCTGGTTTCTTCCCTTATAAAACCGGTTAAAGTTTTAATGGCCAGAGAGACGTTAATCTTCATGGCTATCTCTTATTATTTTCTCCAGAGACTGCCAGATAACTTCAGGCCGCTCGTCGCGCCTGAAGGGCCAGCTTTTCCGGGCCCGGGCGATTTCTGATAGTTCAACTTCCACCACCTTGAAATCTTCTTCCAGGTAGGGCAGCCTGGCTATCAGTTTGCCGAAGGGATTATAAATGAAAGAGCCGCCGGCAAAGACCGCCCCATCTTCGTATCCCACCCGGTTGCAGTAGACCACCACGGCGCTGGAGAAAAAGGATACCGACTCTCCCATCAATTCCCACATCCGGCTGGTCTCGAAACCCTGGGCCTGAGGGTCATCTATTCCCCGTCCGGGCGCGGCGGAAATGGTAATTATCAACCCGGCCCCGCCGGCAAAATGACAGTAGCTCGAGCCATAATGCAGAAAATCCCGGCAGACCAGCAATCCGGTCTTGACCCGCCCGGTGTCAAAGGGCCTGAATTGCCGGCCGGCGGCAAAGAACCGGCCCTCCTCAAACATGCCGGAAGTCGGGAGGAACACTTTCCTGTGGAGATGGAGAATTCGGCCGCGGGAGAGATAGACAGCGGCGTTGTAAACCAGGCCCGGGTCGTCAGTCGCTTCTTCCACGAAACCGAAAACCAGGTCTATTGCCCGGGAAGCCTCGAGCAGTTTCTTGAAGACCGAAGATTTCCTGGGGTTGATAGCCAGTTCGGCCGCCAGGTCTTTAAGGTTATAGCCGGTCAGGCTGAGCTCGGGGAACACTATCAGGTCCGTCTTTCTGGACACGGCTTTCCTGATATAATCCAGGTGAAGCTTGAGGTTCCGTTCCGGGTTGCCGAGAATTGGCGAAATCTGGGCCAGGGCGATTTTCATGAGTTGAAAATAGCACAAATCAGGAGGTTCTGTCCAATCCGCGGGAGAGGGGACTGTCGCGGCACGCCACCCCCGGCCGTCCTCGCTCACCGATCCCCGGCGGCGAATCCTTACGGATCTGGGTAACTGAAGACACGCCGTGCCTCCTGCCGGCTATCACGGCGGCGAATTACGAGCGCAGGGGCGCTGCCAAAAAAACAGGTCAGGGGTTGAAAAATGGGTGGTGATTATATAAATTAGTAAAAGAATTTTATAAAGGGCCCGATTGTGAGTTCTATAAACCATATTGGCATTTTTCTGAAGGATATCTTTTTCGGCAGCCGGACCGGGCGTCTGTCGTTCAAGCGTCAGGAAATAGAAAAACATTTTTTCTTTGTCAAGGGAAAGCCGATCCAGGTCAAGACCAATGTCAGGTCGGAGAGACTGGGCGAAATCCTTTTCAAGCTTCAGAAGATACAGGAACAGACCTTCGATCAGATCGAAGACTTCATCCAGGCCAATCAGCCTCTGGGAGAATCGCTAAAACGGGGCGGAGTCATCAAGGAAAGTGACCTCAGGGAGGCCCTGAGCTTCCAGATCCGCGAATCCCTGCTGGGAATCTTTTCTTATTTTGACGGCGAGCTAAACTTTCAGGAGAAGGAAATCCCGCCCCCTGCTGAAGAAATGCCGGTAGTCGACATCCCCTTCGTCATCGATTACGGGCTGCGGCGGATGAAGTACGATTCGAGCCTGCAGAAATATTTCTCCGGCCGCAAGGTGGTCCTGAAGAACATCCGCTATGCCTATTTCCTGACCGAAGAAGAAAAGACCCTGCTGGAGAGGTTTTCCACCGCCCAGGTTATAGACCGGATGGCCGTGCCGGCCCGGTTCAGCAACGAGAATTTTTTCCGCTGTCTGTACCTTTTTTACTGCCTGGACATGGTAGAAGTCTCAACCGCCGACAGCAGTTATAAGAAAGACGATTACGCTTCCGAGAGCCGCAAAAAGCTGGAGCTGGACGAGCTTGAAGCCCGGATTGAAGAGCTCAAGGAAATAAAGTCTCAGCTCCGGACGCGAAATTATTACGAGTTGCTGGGTGTTTCCAGGGTAGCCAGCGAGGAAGATATCAAGAGGGCTTATTTCAACCTGGCCAGAAAGTACCATCCCGACCGGTTCAACGCTGATCTGACCGACTACAGCCTGGTCAACGAGGTTTTTAACGCCATCACCACCGCCTACCGGACGTTAAGCGAGCCCGACAAGAGAAAGCAATATGACCAGCAGCTGATGGCCCCATCCCAGGAGACGGCCGACGACCTGGCCAAAAAGGCTGAGATTAAGTACCGGCAGGGTCGGACCCTTTACAACCAGGGCATGTATGAAGAGGCGATCATATTTCTGGAAGAAGCTCTTCGTCTGAAAAAAGCCAAGGCGGATTATTATCTGCTGCTGGCCATGACCGAATCCAAACTTCCGGCCTACAAGAAAAAAGCCGAGGAGGATTTCCTGCGGGCTATTGAGATGGAGCCCTGGAACGCCGAAGGTTATGTCGGCTTGGGTTTGCTCTACCTGGGAGAGGGCTTGAAGGTTCGGGCTAAGAAACAACTGCTGAAGGCTCTGGAAATTGACCCTGACCACAGCCAGGCTCGAGCGGCGCTGGAAGAGCTGGAAAAAGGGGAGAAAAAGACCGGCCTCAAGGGCCTGATGGATCTGGATATATCAAAACTCTTTAAGAAAAAGAAATAGTCTAATCCCGGCCTATCAGCTTTAAGAATTCCTTTTCGTCTATGGTTTTGACCCCGAGTTCCCTGGCCCGGTCCAGCTTCGACCCCGGCTCCTGACCCACCACCAGGTAATCGGTCTTCTTGCCGACCGAGGAGGAAACGCTCCCGCCCAGACTTTCGATCTTTTCTTTTGCCTGATCCCGGGTCATTGAAGACAGGGTCCCGGTCAGAACAAAGGTCAGTCCCTGAAGTGGTTGCGGGCCCGCTTTCTCGGCTTTTTCCCTGAACTTAAGGCCGGCCGCCCTCAGCCGTTCCAGCAGCTTCTGGTTTTCAGGCTGACGGAAAAAGAAAACAATGCTGGCTGCTACCTTGGGTCCAACGTCTTCCAGCTGGGTCAGCTCTTCCTCGGTGGCTCTGGCCAGTCGGTCCAGGTCCTGGAATTTTCTGGCCAGCGACTGAGCCAGCTTTTCGCCCACCTGCCTTATTCCCAGGGCAAAGATGAGTCGCCACAGCTCGCGCGATTTTGACTCTTCAATCTGGTCCAGGAGATTGCGGGCGCTCTTCGGGCCCATCCTCTCCAGCCGGACCAGTTCTTCATATTTCAGGTGATACAGGTCGGGAATCTGTTTTATCAGTCCGGAGTCGAGCAGCTGGTCCACCAGGGCTTCGCCCAGGCCTTCGATATTCATGGCCCGCCGCGAGGCATAGTGCAGGATTGATTCCCGGATGCGGGCCGGGCAGGAAGGATTGATGCAGCGCGAAATGGCTTCTCCCTCTTCTTTATAAATAGCCGTGCGGCAAACCGGGCAATTTTTCGGCCAGAGGAAAGGCTTTTCCCGCCCGGTTCTTCTCTCCTTCATAACCGAAACCACGTGCGGGATGACATCGCCGCTTCGCTCCAGCAGGACATAATCGCCGACCCGGATGTCCTTCCTTTTCAGTTCTTCTTCGTTGTGCAGGGTGCAGCGACTGATGGTGGTCCCGGAAATCTGGACCGGCTCCAGGATAGCTACCGGAGTCAGGGCCCCGGTCCGTCCCACCTGGACAATTATTTCCTTTATCCTGGTTGTGGCCTGGCGGGCCGGAAACTTGAACGAGATCGCCCAGCGCGGCGATTTGGCCGTGGTTCCCAGGAGCTCTCGCTGCCGGGTGGAGTTGACCTTAACCACCACCCCGTCCACGTCGTATTCCAACGAGTCCCTTTTGTCCGTCCATTCCCGGTAGTAGTCAATGACCTCCTGCAGCGAGCGGCAGAGACGGCTGGCCGGGTTGGTTTTGAAGCCCAGTTTCTTTAATTGCTGCAGATTTTCCCACTGGCTGGGCATTTCCCGGCCGTCGATGAAAATATAATAAAGGAAGAGGTCCAGGTTGCGGCCGGCGACTTCCCTGGGGTCGAGCAATCTTATCGAGCCGGCGGCGGCGTTCCTGGGATTGGCAAACAGGGTTTCGCCGCGTTTTTCCCGTTCCTGGTTTATTTTCCGGAATGATTCGTAAGGCAGATAGACTTCGCCCCGGACTTCGACCTCTCCTTTGACCGGGATGGTCAGGGGCAGGCTGCGGATGGTCTTGACCTGGGCGGTGACCTCGTCGCCCCGGAAACCGTCACCCCTGGTCACCGCCTGGTGGTAGCGGCCGTCGAGATAGGTGATGGACATGCTCAAACCGTCGATCTTGAGCTCGCAGACGTATTCGATTTTCTCTCCCGGCAGCAGTTTCCGGATTCGGTCGTCAAATTCTTTCAGGCCGTCAACGTCATAGCAATTATCGATGCTGAGCATCGGCCGTCGGTGGGTTACGGTGGGGAACCCTTCCACCGGCTTTTCGCCGACCCTCTGGGTCGGGGAATCCGGGGTCAGGAATTCCGGGTAGGCTTCCTCCAGCCGCTTGAGTTCGGCCACCAGTCGGTCAAACTCGAAGTCGGAAATCTGCGGATCATTGTCAACATAATACTTTTTTTCGTGGTAAATGATCTGCCGGCGCAGGTCATCGATTCTTTTCCGGGCTTCTTCTTTGGAGAGTTTTTTTTCCATCCGGCCCCTCCCGATGAAAGCTTCACCTTTATTTTAGGAGAAAAGACGGATGGTGTGAAGCGAAACTGAAGTTAATCGGGCGTCCGTTGAATCAAGCGGCTGACGATTATTTGCCCAGTCGGCGCTTGGTTTCTTCCATCAGCTGGTTGAACTTGGCGATGGCCGACTCCTGCTGTTTTTTCAGCTTGTCGATTTCGGCCTGAATGGCGTCGATGTCGGCCTGAAATTCCTGCATCTTCTTCTTGTCCTTATCGGTCAGCTCGTCTTCGCTTTTGCCGCCGAACCGCTCATTGAATATCTTGGTCAGCTCCTCCAGTTCTTTGACCTTGTTCTGGATGGCCAGCACCGTTTCGTTGTACTTCAGCTCCTTGTTCATGGTAAAGAACAGCCCCTCGGCCATCTCCTTGGCTTTTTCGGAGTTGGGGTTGGGCAGGAAGGCAGCCTCAAGGGAATAGCGGACAGCTTCGTTCACCACCGACGGGTCGGTCTTGGCCTTGTTAGCCAGGATAACGGCGATGGAGAAGGCTACCTCACCGGTCTTCTTCTTGCCGTAAGCTTCTTTGAGCAGAGCCAGGGCTTCGTCGTTCTTTCCGGCCCTGTTCAGAAGCTGACCCAGGATTATTGCATCGTTGGGGTCCTTGGTCTGGTTGTAAATAGCCCGGTAGACTTTTTCCGCCTCGACATAATTTTTAGCGTCGGCGTAAGTCTTGCCCATCTTGCGGACCGACGCCATGATGCTCTTGTCTTTACTCAGTGAGTAGGCATTGAGATAGGCTTCGACCGCGGCCGCTGTGTCTTTTGATTTTTCAGCGGCGTTGCCCAGGATATAATATCCGGCCGCGGTTATTTTATTCCACTTGTCGGGGTTGGCCCCCTCCTTGGATTTTTCGACCTTGGCGATTTCGATCAGCTGATTGCCGTAGTTTCTGGCTTTGTCCAGGTTCTGCCCCTGGCTGACATAGTTATTGGCCAGAAAAACCATCAGCGACACTCTGACTTCGGCATCCAGCCCGCCGGCAGAAAGGGCTTTCTCTCCGTAATTAAGAGATTCCTGCAGGCTCTTGCTCGGACACTGAATCAAACAGAGGTAGGCGTAAGCATAATTTTCGTACTGCGAACCTTTGCCGGCGTACTGATTTATGAACTCTTTTAGCAGCTTGACCTTCTCGCAGTTGTCCTGGACGGTCATAGCCTTGATGTAGGCTTCATCAGCCGGGTTCTGGGCCCAGACCGCTCCGGCCGCTAGAAGTATTAATAGGGAAAACAATAAAGTTTTTTTCATCTCCGACCTCGCTCAAAAAATTAATTTGCTCAATATCTTGCCCGTTAACGGCAAAAATGTCAATAGCGGATTTTTTATTTTGAGCCCTCCGCTATTATTTATTGCAATTTATGTGCCAGATAGCCGGTTAGACTTAATCTTATCTATTCAATATAATAAATATGAAAAACATGAAAGAGTTTCAAGACTTCAGCCGACACTTCTTTGAGGAGACCGGACTGTCCCTCAGCCGCCAGGTTTCGCTGGCCGATTATTCAAGCTTCCGCATCGGAGGCCCGACCGATTATTTTCTTGAGGTCCGGGGGCTGGCCGACCTGTCCAGGGCCGTGCGGGCTGCCCGCAAATTCAGATGTCCGTTTTATGTGATCGGCGGAGGCTACAACCTTCTTTTTGACGATGCCGGTTATCGGGGGTTGATAATCAGGAATTCGGCCGCCGGCCTGAGGTTCCGGCCTGAGAAGGGCTGCCTGGAAGCCGACAGCGGCACCCACCTTTCTGACCTGATCGGGCAGGCCCTTAAAGACGGTCTGACCGGGCTGGAGTTTCTGGCCGGGATTCCCGGCACCGTGGGCGGAGCCGTTTTTGGCAATGCCGGAGCTTTCGGGCAAGCGATAGGGGACCGGGTAGTTGAAGTGACCGTGCTGTCCGAGGAGGGGCAGGAACAATCGCTGGGTCCGGAAAAATTAAATTTCGAATATCGTCATTCTTCCCTGAAAACGGAGCATAACATCATCCTCAGGGCTACTCTTAAAGTCGAGCCTGGTTCCAGGGCAGAGATGCTCAAAAAGGTGGAAGATTATCTAAATCAACGGGCCAGGAAACATCCTCCCGGCAAAACTCCTTGCGCGGGCAGTTACTTTAAGAACCCGGTTCTGCCGGGGGGACGCAAGATTCCGGCCGGGCAGCTGCTGGAACAGGCCGGGGCCCGGGGTATGAGAGTGGGCCAGGCAGCCGTTTATCCGGGCCACTGTAATTTTATCATCAACCTGGGTGGGGCTACCGCCCGTCAGGTGCTGGCCCTGGCGGCGGAACTAAAAGAAAAAGTCTGGCAGACTTCAGGCCTCAGGCTGGAAGAAGAAGTCATCTTCGTTCCAGAAGACGCTTCAATGCTCTGATTTTTTCCCGGCTCAAACCTCTTTTCTCAGCCAGTTTTAGAGCTTCGAGAGCCAGCGCCCGGTAGAGCCTGTCCAGCCCCGGCTTCCGGGCGGTTACGGCCAGATGTTTTTCCACTGTTTTCAGGTCCCCGCGAACCACGGGTCCGGTCAGGCTGGGCTCGACACCAAGGTTTTTTACGTTCTGTAAAGTTTTGTTTAGAAGGGGAGCCAGAATGTCCAGGACGGCCGCTTCCTCCAGCCCGACGGCCTCCAGGATTTCCTTTACCTCCTGCAGCAGAACCACCAGAAAGTTGGAGGAAATGGACAGGGCCAGGTGATAGAGCGGTTTTTCCGCGGCCGACAGCAATAGAGCCTGAGCTCCCAGCCGGGCGGCCAGCCGCTTCCCGAGCTCGACGGCCTCCGGCTGGCCTTCGAGGCCTATATAGATTCCTTTGAAGATTTCGGGTTGGCTCAGGTAGCCGGCGAAAGTCTGGACGGGGTGAAAGGAAGCTATCCGGGCTCCCTTTTCGGCCAGGGGCCGGAGTAATTCCGAAGAGCAGGCGCCGCTGGTATGGAAGATAAATTTGCCTTTCAGGTCGACGGCCGATATTTCACTGACCACTTCCGGTATTCGGTCATCCGGGACGCAGATAAAAATCAATCCGGCCGAAGCGGCGGCCAGCCGGATATCGGTCGTGGCCCGTCCCCGGCCTATTAATTTTCTGGCCTGCCTGGCCCGGGCCAGCGAGCTGTCGGCCAGGTATTTCAGCTCCCAGCCTTTCCGGCAGAGAGCCAGGGCCAGGGTCGTACCCACGCTTCCGGAACCGATAATCGAATAGTCTTTCATTTTTTCCTGAACAGCTCGGTCCACAGAGATATTTCCAGGGGGGTGGAATCGTCGGTTTGCTTTTGCAGTTCCCGCTCCCGTCGGTTGTCTTTAAGGGTCTGCTTCAGCTGTTTCAAAAATTCGGGCGTGCCGATCGACCTGGCTCCATGGACCCGGGCGATTTCCCTCAGACCGCGGTCGGAGCTGACCACCAGAAAATAGCGTCGGTCTCTTTTTCTGGACAGCATTTCCTCGATCAGGCTGTCGGCCGTCTGACCCGGTTCGGGGAAAATAACGGTGAATTTCGGGTTGAGTTTTATCTGGCGTTCATCGAGAGGTGGCCGGCCGTCGAACACCAGAAAAATTCTGGTGCGGGTTATCTTCTGGAAAAGAAGCAACCGGGCGACCAGCTGGTTGCGGCTGGTCGGGTCAAACTTGAAATAAGGGTCAGCCTGTCCCATCAGGTTGTTGCCGTCAATCAAATAAGCCATAGCGAAAAATTGTCTTTCCTGGAAACCTTCGCCCTGAGAATCTGGGCAATTACCCCGGCGGCCAGCCCAGCCGTCGTCCTCCCAGCAGATGAAAATGGATGTGGTAAACTTCCTGTCCGGAATCGGGGCCGGTATTGACCACCACCCGGTAGCCGCTGCTGTCTATACCCTTGAAGCCGGCAATTTCCCTGGCCCGGATGAGGATTTTTCCCAGAAGCCCGGCCTGGTCGAGTTCGGCTTCTTTCAGGCTGCCCAGGTGAGTTTTGGGAATTATCAGCGTATGAACAGGAGCTTGCGGCCGGATGTCATCGAAGGCCAGGATGTCATCGTCTTCGTAAACGATTCGGGCCGGTATTTCCTTGCGGATAATTTTGCAGAAAATACAATCGCTCATTTTTTGTCCCCCGTCCTGTGATTATTGTTGTTTTTCAGGCGCTCGATCTTTACCCCGAGCTTTATCAACTTGTCTTCAATCTTTTCATAGCCGCGGTCTAAGTGTTCAATATCATTGATGGTCGTCTGCCCGGAAGCCACCAGGCCGGCCAGCACCAGGCTGGCTGAGGCCCTGAGGTCGGTGGCCATCACTTCGGCTCCCGACAGCGGGGTGCGGCCCCGGATTATGGCTTTGTCTCCCTGGATTTCAATGCTGGCTCCGAGTCTTATGAGTTCGTTGGCGTGAGCGAAACGGCGGTCGAATATGGTCTCGGTGATGATGGAAGTCCCGTCAGCCTGGGTCATGAGGACCATGAACTGAGCCTGCATGTCGGTGGGGAAACCGGGGTAAGGGGCAGTGGTTACGTCCTGCGGTTTTATTCCCTGGCTGCCGATAACCCGCAACGAACGTTTGCCGATCTTTTCGATTCTGGCCCCGGAAATCATAAGCTTGTCGATCAGGGCCCCCAGGTGAGCCGGCTCCACATCATTTAAGATCAGGTCACCCTGAGTCAGGGCGGCGGCCACCATGAAGGTTCCGGCTTCGATCCGGTCGGGGATGATCCTGAAGGCGGCCGGGCCCAGTTCCTCCACTCCCCTGATGCGTATAGTTTCTTCTCCTATCCCCTCAATTCTGGCGCCCATTTTCACCAGCAGTTCGCACAGACTGCTGACTTCGGGTTCCAGGGCGCAGTTTTTGAGTATGGTTTCGCCCCGGGCCAGGGCGGCAGCCATCACCAGGTTTTCTGTCCCGGTGACCGTCTTCTTCTCAAACTCAAATTCTGTTCCTTTCAGCTTTTTAGCTTCGGCAAGTATGTAGCCGTGTTCAATTTTGATGTCGGCCCCGAGTTTCTGCAGCCCGTTTATGTGGAGGTCTACCGGCCGGGTTCCTATGGCGCAGCCTCCCGGAAGGGCCACCGCAGCTTTGCCCTTCCTGGCCAGCAGCGGACCCAGCACCAGGATTGAAGCTCTCATGGCCCGGACCAGCTGGTAGGGAGCCCGCTCGGAGACAATTTTCCCGACCTTTATTCTCAGGGATTTCTTCTTTTTTAAATCATATTCCGCCCCCAGTTCGGACAGCAGCGTCAGCATGGTTTGCACATCCTTGACCAGAGGGATGTTGCTGAGGGTGATTTCTTCGGAAGTTAAAAGTGTAGCCGCCAGCGCCGGCAGGACGGCATTCTTGGCGCCGCTGATGGTCACCTGGCCGCGAAGCTGATAGGGTTTTTCGGTGTAGATCCGCAACGATTCCATGCCCTGATTTTAGTTTACCCCCGGAGAAAATTCAAATAACCTGAATTTATGGATTGAAGCTCCGGTTTGGGAAGGGCTCGGAGTGGAAAGAGGGTCCTGTCAGGCTGGGCCCAGCTCCGGACATCTTAGCCTTGCCGTGTCTTTGGTGGCTGAAATCGTATGGAGGGTCCTGTCATGGTGCGTCGCCTGCCGTCCTCGCTCCACCCATCCCCCCGTGGGGAACCCCTTCCGCTGCGGGCGGTTCGGAGACACGCCGTGCCACCCTCTCAAAACCCTTCTTCGCCGATTCTTTACTGACCCGGATAAGTAAGAGGGGCCTGCCAGCTTAGGCCCAGCTCCGGACATCTTAGCCTTGCCGTGTCTTTGGTGGCTGAAATCGTATGGAGGGTCCTGTCATGGTGCGTCGCCTGCCGTCCTCGCTCCACCGATCCTTCGTCAGAGAGCTTCTTCCTGCTTAATCCGGGGCGGAAAAAGGGCTGTGGCTGGCCACCGCGATGCCTTCCTTTGGGCCAATTAAGAAGAGAACCGCTTCAGAATTTAAAATCACCCCGGTTCCGGGGATTAATCAAAGCGAATTAAGGGCCTGGTTGAGGTCTTCTATGATGTCGTCCGGGTTTTCGGCTCCTACGCACAGCCTGATGAGCTGGGGCGGAATGTCGGCCATGCGCCGGGCTTCTTCGCCCTGCTGCTGGTGGGTGGAGATGGCCGGAATGGTGGCCACGCTTTTTATGCGGCCGAGGTCGGTCGCCCGAAAAATAATCTTAAAGCGGTCGAAAACCTTTCTGGCATTTTCCGGCGGGCCGTCTACCCGGAAACTCATCAGGTGCCCGTAGCGGTTGACTTCCTGACCGCTGCCGTCGTCGGAGTCCACCAGCCTCATATATTTTTTAGCCAGGGAATGAAGTTTGTAGCTGGGCAGTCCCAGGTAATCCACCTGGTAGACTCGGGGATGCTTTTCTAAAAATTCAGCCACTTTCTGACAGTTCTGACTGACGATGTCCATTCTCATTCTGAGGGTGCGCAGGTCGTTCAGAGCCATCAGGGCATTGAAGGGAGAGGCGGCCGGGCCGTTGTCGCGGTAAGGCCAGAATTTAACGTATTCGGCGAAGCTGGCCTTAAAATTGGGGTCATCATTTTTAATTTTGGTGACTATCGGTTTCTTGCTGATCAGGGCTCCGCCGATGGCCAGTCCGCCGGTGGTTATCGATTTGGTGAGCGAGTGCACCACTATGTCGGCGCCGTAAGCAATCGGCCGCATCAGGGCCGGGGTGGCGCAGGTGGCGTCAAAGATCAACGGAATTTCCCAGGAATGGGCCAGGTCGGCTAAGGCTTTCACATCGCAGAAAGATTGCTGGGGATTGCTGGGAGCTTCCACATAAAGGAAACGGGTGTTCTCGTCGATTTTTTCTTTCCACTCGTCGATGTTTTCCGGGCGGAGAACCCAGCGGACCTCAATGTCTCTTTCTTTCATCTTCCGAACTGAAAAATGCTGAAAGGTTCCGCCGTAAAGCTGGATTGAGGAAACAAAATTAATCTTTTCCGGGCCTTCTTTCTGTTTTACCAGAAACGGGTCGACGGCCATCATTATGGCAGCCATACCGGAGGCGGTGACGACACAGGAAGTATCGTATCCGGTCTTATAACCTTCGAGCAGGGCCAGGACATATTCAAGGTAATAGGTAGTGGGATTAGCGATCCTGGTATAGCACCAGGTCGGAATGAGGTAAGCTAAAGCTGCTTCCAGCTCGTCGGAATCCCGGTAGCCCTGCGAGGTGGCTAAATACATGGGTTCGACTATGGCCCCCTGGTTCCGGTCGAGGGCTTCCTCCAGCGAGTATAGCCCGTGAACGGCGATGGTGTCGAACTTCATCCGCTGCATCCGGTCTTTGATTTCTTGTTGCTGGGCTAAAAAGAGCCGGGCTTGCTGAATGTACTTTTCTACTCCAGGAGAATATTTTTTGTCTTCGGACATGATGCCTCCCTTGATGTTAAAGGTTTATTATGGTTATTTTGCGATATGGTTCAGGCGGGAAAATAGCGGCCCGGGGCCGCATCAGGTATTCTAAGCTGGAACTCATGAAGAAATAAGCATATCACAGGGTCGGTATGGTCAGTCAAGCCCGATTTTATTTCGGGCTGAACACATTTTATCAGGCAGATAAACCGGGAGGCTCGAGGATTAATATGGGGCCCTTCTCGGCCCCCGGCCCCGGCTCCAGGAAGGGAAGCCGCGGCGGTCCCTCAGAGTGATGGTCTGGTTGTTGATTCTTACCTCCCGGGCTACCACCACCTTTTTCCCGTCTATCTGTTCCTCGGACAGCGAGCCTATAAGTCTTATTGTTTCGCCCTTATGGATGTCGGTTCTGAAAAACCAGGCCGGGGCGGTTTCTACTTCCAGCAGCTCCTGGCTGTTCTTATCCCTGACCACCAGAACCAGAAAATTCCCCCTGCCCTCATACCGGTTTTCAAATCTGAGGTCTTCAATCTGTCCTTCGACAGTGATTTCCCGGTCGACGTTATAATAACGCGGTTGGGCCTGTTCGGTTCCGCTCTTCGAGTCGGGGCCGGAACTGGCTCCGGATGCGGTCAGAGCCGTTAACAGGAAGAAAACGACCAAAATTCCGAACAGAGGTCCGGTCGAAGGTCGGCGCCGGTTTGATCTTCCGGCCGGATGTTTCTCATTTTTATTTTTTACATCATAGTCTAGCCCATTCATGGCTTTACTCCCTTATTTAGACGGAGAGACCCTGAGATTCCAGACCAGTCCCCCGCTGATAATGTTGCCGCTCCAGTCGAACCAGGGATCGGTGGAAGAATTTTTCAGATATGAATAGTTTATAAAAAAGGAAACCTGGCGCAGGTCAAGTTGAATTCGGGCGCTGAACTGATGCCTTTTATCCTGCCTGATCAGGCCCAGGCTGTTGCCTTCCAGGTCGAGGCTATCGATACCTGGAAATTTTCTGGAAAAATAGTCATACTGAAAGGCGGAGTTCAGATTTTCAGACAGCAGGGCCGTCAATTTAGCGGATAGTGAATAACCTTCCCAGCTGAATTGATCATAAGTCGGGTTTTCAACCATGAACAATTCGTCGCTGGAAGCGAAGGGATTTTCTCCCCTGAGGTTCCACTGCTTGAGGGCGCTCAGGCTCAGACCAAAGCGGTCGCCGAGCCCCTGAGCCAGGAGGCCGCTCAGGGAAGCGATCTGGAGGTTCTGACTGCCGGTATAATAGACAGTCTGGTAGGGGATGCCCCTGATGCTGTAACTCCCGCCCATCTCGTAATTCTGCCCGGGCCCTCCGTGGCCGCCGGGGCCACCCTGGAGGGCGGCCAGGGGCAGGATGATCGGTCGACGGTAGGCCAGGACTCCGAGGCCGGTTCCGGAAGCCGCTTCCGGAGCAACAGGCAGAGTCTCTTCCCCGACAGAGGAAATTATACCGGGGTGAAAATAAAGCTTGTAACCGTATCCGGCCTCTAATTTTAAGGTGGTTTTCGAAGGAAAGTAATGGTCAAGAGAAAGAGTCAGGTTTTCTGAAAAATAATCAAATATGGAATATTTATAGTCCCTTAACTGGCTGATAGCATCGAGCCGGAGAATGGTGGAGGCGTCAAGATAACTCTTAAAATTGGCTATGAACCGGATGGTGCCGTGATTGAAATAATCGTACAGGCTTCTGAACAGGACGCCCTCTCCCTCCAGGGCAAAATAAAAGGCGCTCCTGGAGCCGGCCGGGACTAAGTAGTCGGCCCCGAGCTTTCCGGAAAAAGAACTTAAGCCCGAGTATTTATAAAGGAAATTCAGGTTGAAATCTCCGTACAGGGATATTGATTCCGAATCGCCTCCGAAGGAAAACGAGGCATTGGTCAACTGGTCGGAAAGCGGCTGGTAGGATTGAAAGATGTTGCTGGTGGCGTTGTGGGCCAGGGAGAACTGGACGGTTGACCCGGCTGAATAGCCGGCCAGAAAAAGCAACAATAACCAGGTGGTCAGCCACAAGCCGCAGCGTTTTTCCTTAAACATATTACTGGTTGTATATCCTCTATTAATTATATGATTTTTTGACCTGATACTTAAATCTGCCATTGTCCCCTCCTGTATTATCTCAGGTATCAATTATTTCGTTCCTGTCCAGCGACTGGAAAGACGGACCATTTAAAACAGGAAAGAACCGGGCCTGACCTCCCGGCTCTCTCCCGTTTTCCGGCACCTGTTACCGGTTTCCTTTTCTGGACACAGCCCCTTTCGGGCCGGTGCCGTCACAGATTCTGGCCGCCAGGCTGGTCTGGGTTCTGAAGGCCTGTCTGGACATGGTCATATTCCTGTTCATGGACTTATTCATCACCTGACCGGAACCGCTGCCCTCAGGGGAACCTTTATATCCGGTGCCGTCCTTGGGGGCGGTCCAATCCGGATCCTGGCAGTTGGGAATTCCGTCGCCGTCATGGTCCCGGTAAAAGTCATTGATACCGTCACCGTCTTCGTCCACGAACGGTCCGCCTTTTTTCACTCTGTTTCTGGGCTGCTCTTTGACCTGGTTCTGAACTCTGTTTCTTTCTTCGTTGCGAATCTGGTTTTTGGTCTGGTTCTGTTCTTTCGCCTTAACCTGCAGATTATGCTCTATCACCGGCTTTCCTTCGCCTTCTTTATTAATGGAAATCTGATTTTCCACCGCCTGGTTCTGAACCTGATGCTGAATTTGCAGCTGATGTTGCATTTCAACCTGACCCTGTTCGTTTTCCTGTCTTTCTACCCGGTTCTGGATTTCGTTTCTAACCTGAGTCTGGGACCTGGAATTTTCGCTGGCCTGGTTCTCGATTGACTTCTGAACCTCGGCCCTGACCTGTTCCTGTTCTCTGTTTTGTTCTCTCTGCTGAGTCTGAGGCTGCTCTTGGCCTTTGTTCTGGACCTTGTTCTGGACCTGAGCCTGCTCCCGGTTCTTCACCTGTTCCTTCTGCTCGGTCTTCACCTTTTCTTTATTCTGCTCGGTGTTTTCCTGAGCGAAGGAATAGGAAGCAATCAGGGCGACCGCCAGTAACCCGATGGCCACCGCCATCAACATTTTTTTAATCCTCATTTTTAACCTCCTATCACGAGTTTCGCCCTGATTTAATGCAAATACTGTGCCAATCGTTAAGTTGATGAATATAAATAAAATATAATTGCAACTGGCTTCTCTGGCCTGACAATTTGGTTTGATGTCCGACAATTTTGTGGGATTCCCTGAGGAATGCTTAACCTGATTAATTGAAAAATAAGTCGCCAATTCTTGAAAGTTATGCATTCGAGCTGGCGAAGATATGAGAAATTCTGATTGGCGGCCTCTTTAATCTAATTCGGCCTGGAGAAACGCCCGCCGGTAAGAGTCGACATATTATTTCATTATGAAATGGTACCTGGCATTACAGTTGAATGATGAGAAGGAATGAGAGCAATCTTGGCTTATGCCCAAATTAGTAAGCTCAGCTGTCTTGGCCGGAAAGGGTGAAAATAATACATCGGTCGGAAGATGGTTCTGATGACGCCTTCCTGAGCGGTTATTGAGAAACGTCCGGAGCAGGCACCAGGAAAAAGTTCTGTTCTTCCGTTTCTCAAAAATTAATTTTGTCAGAAGCGTTTTTAGCGAACGGTCGCTATGTTCTATCTGGCAGCGCAGCGAGCGATGGCCAGCATATCGGAAAGGATCGAAAAGCCGGTTTCGATCCGCCCGGCGCCGGCTCCCTGTATCGTCACCTTGCCCATCAGGTCGGTCTCGAAAGTCAGAGCGTTCTGGGCTCCCATCACCCCGGCCAGGGGATCGGTCAGCGGCAGCTTTTCCGGAGCGACGCCGGCTTCTATTTTCTGACCGTCCTTTTTGACGCTGGCGATCAGTTTATATCTAAGGCCGGCTTCCCGGGCTTCCAGGATATCTTTCTTTCTAAGATGCGAAATGCCCTGACGCCTGACATCATCCGGTTTGATTTTTCCGCCCATCAGGGCGTTGGCCAGGATAACCACCTTGGCCACCGCATCAAACCCCTCCACATCGGCCGTAGGGTCGGCTTCGGCGTAGCCGAGCTGCTGGGCCAATTTCAAAGCTTCATCATATTCCATTCCGTCGAGCTCCATCTTGCTGAGGATGAAGTTGGTGGTTCCGTTCAGGATTCCCTTAACCTGCTTCAAATCGTTTCCGGCCAGACCGTTTTCAAAAAGATGAAAGACCGGAGTCCCGCTCATGACTGTGCCTTCAATTCGGAAATGACGGTGGTTGAGTCGGGCCAGTTCCTGCAACTCGGCGTAATGCAGAGCCGCCGGCCCCTTATTGGAAGTAACCACGTGCTTTCCGGTTCGCAGGGCTTTTTTGATATAGGAAGTGGCCGGTTCTCCGGTTTTAATGTCGGTATAGGTCATCTCGGCCATGATATCGGCTTCGACCTGTTCAATCAGGTCAAGCGGGTCAAGATAATCTTCAGTTTTTTCTTTGGGTCCCGGGTAATCGTTAAGTTTTTTGCCTTCTTTCAGAGTTTCCAGCAGGAGTTTAATTTGTAATCCTTCGGGCCAGATAACCGTTCCCTTTAGCTTATCGGTTATGGCCACAACTCTGGGTTCGAAGTCGTGACAATCCCGGAGAAATTCGGCTTTTTTCTGCAGAATTTCCAGAAGTCCCTGTCCGACTGTTCCGCAGCCGATCAGAATAATTTTATATTCCATGATGACCTCCCATCGTGCGGTCTATGTTAACATAAAATAAGCTTTACTGAAAGCCGGACGGCGAGCTGGCCGTTAACTGAACGGAAGGGTAATTAAGACCCAGGATAATAAAAAAACAGGAAAACAGATCAATTCATTTTGAAGACATAATAAAGGTGATGGTGATTGAATTGCCCGAAGAAAGCGTAATTATCTCAGGCGGATTCGCCCTCTCCGGGATAGTTGGCCGGAGAATAAGGATTTTTTAACCGGGCGCCTGTCACCTGTAAATCTTTATTTGCCGGGTGGTGTCCGGCGCAAAAACTTCTGTTAAGCGACGGCCAGGCCGCCAGAAAAAAAAGGGCTGCCCCGGAGGGCAGCCCCATGCTCGATTCAACTTGCAGCTTCTCAGGCTTTGGGAGCCTGCTGGGAAGCGATGAACTGCTCGACCCACTCGGTGGTAACGCTCTTGGGTCTCTCGATCGGCAGTCCCAGGGCTCTATCCCAGACCAACTGGGCCAGAACACCCATGGCTCTGGAGACGCCGAAGAACACGGTATAGAAATCATATTCGGTTACGCCGTAATGCCAGAGCAGACAGCCGGAATGAGCGTCCACATTGGGCCAGGGATTCTTGGCTTTGCCGTGCTGGGTCAGGATGTCGGGAGCCACTTCAAAAACCTTGCTGACCACCTTGAAGATCGGGTCATCGGGCAGGTGTTTGAGGGCGAATTCTCTCTGAGCGATGAACCGCGGGTCGGTCTTGCGCAGAACCGCGTGTCCGTAACCGGGAACGACCTTGCCGCCGTTCAGCGTGTCCCAGATGTACTGGCTGATCTGTTCCTTGGTCGGCTCCTGGCCGATCTTCTCCATCATTTCCATGATCCAGCGCAGGACTTCCTGATTAGCCAGACCGTGCAGAGGGCCGGCCAGTCCATCCATTGAGGCCGACAGGGAATAATAGGCGTCGGACAGGGCTGAACCAACCAGATGGCAGGTGTGAGCGGAGACATTGCCGCCTTCGTGGTCGCAGTGTAGCACCAGGTAGAGCCTCATCAGGTCTTTGAAAGCCGGGTCGTCGGTGACGCCGAGCATGTGGGCGAAGTTTCCGCCCCAGTCCAGTTTGGGGTCAGCCGGGATGTGCTTTCCGCCCTTGTAGCTCCGGCGGTAGATGTAAGCAGCGATGGCCGGGAGCTTGGCCAGGATGTTCATGACATCCTCGTACATCGGGTCCCAGTAATCCAGCTTGTGCATGCCCAGGCGGTATCTCTCGGCAAAAACTGATTCCTTCTGCAGCTGCAGAATTGCCAGGGCGAACTGGGTCATCGGATGGGTGTCGGCGGGCACGGTGTTCAGAACGTCGATCAGATACTTGGGCAGTTCGCTTCTCTTGCGCCACTCTTCGGTGATGGCCAGGCAATCTTCGTAAGTTGGGATATCGCCTGTCAGGAGCAGATAGAACATGCCTTCGGGCAGCGGTTCTTCAGTTCCCGGGGCCTTGGGAAGCTTTTCCCTGACTTCCGGAATGGTATAGCCGCGGAAGCGGATACCTTCGTTGGGGTCAAGGGCGGAACATTCCCACATCATGCACTTGACGCTGCGCATGCCACCATAACACTGGGCTATGGTCACATCTGAAATTTTCAGTTCCCCATGTTCTTTGAGAATCTTCTGGATTCTCTCCCTCATGGGCAGCATTTTGGAGACAAACTTTTCCTTTAATGTAGCCATTCAGAAACCTCCTTTAGGCTATTGATTGCGATTTTAGGTTCTTAAAAAAGAACAAATTGAGTAAAAAATATAACACGTTTGCGGAAAGCAAGTCAATTTATTTTTTAGGCGACGGGTCCTGCCGCCGGGCGCCAGGCGCCGGATATCATTGCTGCCAGTTACGACCACAGAGACAACTCCCGCGGAGTATCCGATAAAAGAACTTGATTTTTGGGGGCCGGGCTTATATTCTTAAAAGAAGCTCAATCCTGCGAGCAGGATTATAGGAAAGGAGAGAAAAATGGGAGCGCTCATAGTATTGCTGATAATCATAGGCCTGCTGGTGGTAATTGCCATTGGCATTTACAACAGCCTGGTGGTTCTCAGAAACCGCTGCGACAACGCCTGGGCGCAGGTGGATGTCCAGTTGCGTCGCCGTTATGACCTGATTCCCAATCTGGTGGAAACGGTCAAGGGTTATGCCAAACATGAGAGGGAAGTATTCGAGAAAGTAACCGAAGCCCGGGCCAAAGCCATCAACGCCCAAACGGTTAAAGAGCAGGGTCAAGCCGAGAACATGCTGACCGGAGCCCTGAAATCGCTGTTTGCGGTCGTGGAAAATTATCCGGAACTCAAAGCCAACCAGAACTTCCTGATGCTGCAGGAGGAGCTGGCCGGCACCGAGAGCAAAATCGCTTTTGCCAGGCAGTTCTACAACGACACGGTCATGAAATTCAACATGAAACAGCAGGTTTTTCCTTCCAACATAATTGCCAATATGTTCGGCTTTAAGGAAAGAGATTATTTTGAGATCGAAGAACCCGAAGCCAGGGGCCCGGTTAAGGTTTCATTTTAAGAAGCGACGAACTCTCTAAACTCGATTTTCAGTGAACACCGGTTATGTATGAACAGATAACCAGCAACAAGTTCAAGTCTTTCCTGCTGGTTTTGTTTTTTGTGGCCTTTGTTTTTCTGCTGGTCTGGGTTTTTGAGGAATTGACCGGCTGGGGGAAGGGCGGCTTTATCCTGGCTGTGGTCATAGCTTCGGTTATGGCTGTCGGCAGCTATTATTACAGCGACCGGATTGTCCTGGCCATCAGCCGGGCCCGGCCTGTCAGCCGGGAAGAGTTCCCGTATCTTTATCACACAGTCGAGGGGCTGGCCATAGCCGCCGGCCTGCCGGCTCCCCGCTGTTATGTGATTGAGGACACGGCTCCCAACGCTTTTGCCACCGGCAGAAACCCGAAAAATTCGGTTATCTGCGTCACCACCGGATTGCTGCAGAAGATGAACCGCCTGGAACTCGAAGGCGTCATCGCCCACGAGATGTCCCACATCAAGAATTATGATGTGCTTCTGCAAACGGTGGCCGTGGTGATGGTCGGAACCGTGGCTCTGCTGAGCGACTGGCTGCTGCGCAGCTTCTGGTGGGGCGGCGGCCGCAGGAGAAGTCGCGAGCGGTCGGGCAATGCCGGAGCCGTTCTGCTTCTGGTGGGGATTGTCCTGGCCATTCTGTCGCCGCTGATAGCCCAGCTGATGCAACTGGCCATTTCCCGGCGGCGCGAATACCTGGCTGATGCCAGCGCGGCTATGCTGACCAGATATCCGGCCGGCCTGGCTTCGGCGCTGCGAAAAATAGCCGCCGACCCGGAACCGCTGGAAGCGGCCAATAAAGCCACCGCCCATCTATACATCGTCAATCCCTTGAAGAATGTGGGCGGAAAGGTTAATAAGCTTTTCAGCACCCATCCGCCCATTGAAGAACGCATCGCTGCCCTGGAGAAAATGTCGTTCGAAAGAACCTGAAGCCTGTTGTGCCTGAAGCTGCCGGCGATTTATGAACTTTCTGAATGGCCGAGCAGGTTCGGTCTCTTGCAACTTAAATAGTCTTTGTCTATAATTTAGCTACCCCGGGCGGGGTCGTAGTTCAGCTGGTTAGAACGCCGGCCTGTCACGCCGGAGGTCGCGAGTTCGAGTCTCGTCGGCCCCGCCATTTTTTGTTATTCCATCTTATTTTAAGCAGCCAGTTTTCTGCCGTCTCCGATGTCGTCGCGCACCGTCGAGCGGTTCTGTTGATCAGGGCGGTAACTGCCGGCAGGCTGAGGCCTCTAAAGTTCTTTAATTAAAGCCGATTGTATGGTATAAATTAAGCTAATATAATCAGGAGGAATTGATGTCCGAGCAAACCAGAGTCCTGGTAATAGACGATGACCCGGCCATCTGCGTCTCGGTGAAGGCCATACTGGAGGCCAGCGGTTATCAAACCTTTACCGCCCTGAGCGGCAAGGAAGGCCTGGAACTCTTCCGGAAGGTCAATCCCGACCTTGTCCTGTGTGACATGATGATGGAAGATATCGATGCCGGGGCCAAAGTGGCTAAGGTCATTAAAGAAGAACGTCCGGAACTGCCGGTTTTTTTGCTGAGCACCATCGGCGAAGCCACGGCCAGAACCATCGGCCTGGATGAACTGGGATTTAACGGGGTTTTTCAGAAACCGGTCAATTTTGACCTGCTGCTGAGCGTTCTCGATAAACACCGCAAAAAGAACTGAACCAAAACCCTGTCCGGATGCCCGCCAATGGAGAAATCTCTGGCTGAAATATTCCGCCTTCACCCGGACCTGGAGGCGTTTTTTCAGGAAGTGCTGCGGCTCGGGGGGCAGTTCAGTCTTAGCCGGGATGACATGGAAGCGCTGGGGCAGGCTTATTTTGAAAAATACCCGGAAAAATTCGTCCGGAGAAATCTGGAAGAGGTCAGGCTGGGTTATCGGCTGACCAGATTTTGCCTGCTGGAAAAAGCTCTGGCCGGAATGCCTGAGGAGACAAAAGAATTTTTCCGGATGGCTTTTGACCGGCCGGAAACAATTGCCGGCCAGATGACTCAGTCCCTCGCCCCGGAAGTTCTGCCGGAACTGGTTTACGGCTTCGAACAGCTTCAGACGGCCCTGACTGAACTGAAGGCGGCCGTCGACGAGCTGCCCAGGGGCATGATTAAAGAACGTTTTCTGGGCGGCCTGTCCACCCTGTTTAACGTTTCTTATCTCTTAAAGATTCTGCTGGCTAAAAGCGGTCAGAAGAGTTTACAAGAATAAATATTTCTGGTATTTTGCCATCTAAAAGCAGGGGAGCAAGAGCTTTAGACTCTCCAGAACCGGCCAGTTGAGGAGAGAGAAGTGTCTTATCATCGCGGCATCTGCAATTTCTGCGGAACCGGTTGCGGACATCTGTTGTTGGTGGAAAACAACCGGGCCCGTGGAGTCTATCCTCTTCCGGGACATCCCTTAAGCCGGGGACGGCTCTGTGTCAGGGGCTGGCATATACATGAACTTCTGCAGACGGAAGAACGGATTGTCCGGCCGATGGTCAGAGAGGGTGATACCTTCCGAACGGTTTCCTATCAGGAAGCCATCGATTATACCGCCCGGGAGCTTAAAAAGTTTTCCGGCCGGGAAGTGGCTTTTCTCGGGTCCCCCCGGGCTTCCAACGAAGAAAATTATTTATTCGGCAAGTTTGCCCGGGCAGTAATGAAGAGCAATAATATCAGCCTGTCTTCGGACGCCGGCCTGGAAGAGAGCGCCCGAGTGTTGCTGGAGGGCTGCGGCTGGCCGGCGATGACCGGCTCCCTTTCGGGTTTAAGGCAGGCCGATTTTATTCTGGTGCTCGGCGGGGACCTCACCAGACAGAATCCCATCATAGCCAGTGAAATTCATTTTGCCCGGCGAGCGGGCGCCTTCCTGGCCACCATCTCGCCCCGGAAAACACAGATGGCCAGGTTGAGTCGGGTTCATCTCAGACCCAAGCCCGGCACTTTATCCCTGTTGCTTCTGGCCATAGCCAGAGTGCTGGCGGATGAAGGCCTGATAGACCGAGAGTCTCTTGCCGGCCGGGTTGAAAACTGGCAGGCCTATTTCGAATACTTAGATTCGGTGGACAGAGAGGAAATCTTAAGGTTGACCGGGGTGGAGGAGAAAGAAGTAATTTCTCTGGCCGGAAAACTGGCCGAAGCAAAATCGGCCTTTGCCTTTTATCCGGTAGGAATTCAGAGCCTCGACCGGCAGTCTATGGCCGCTCTGTTCAATCTATTCCTGCTGGCTGGAAAGGTCGGAAGGCCGGGCTGCGGGATCTGTCCGGTAACCGGAATCAGCAATCTTCTCGGGGGTCTGGATATGGGGCTTTCCCCATCCTTTTTGCCCGGCTATTTCCCGACCGACCGCGAAGGCAGCTGTAAGAGGCTGGAAGAACTCTGGCGGGTTCAACTCGAACAGTGGCCGGGGAAAAACGCGGCCGCCTGTTTGCTGGAGGATAATCCGGTCAGGGCGCTTCTGGTCGTAGACCACGACGAAGAAATTATCCGCAACCTGAACAGAATAAAAGAGCTGGAGCTGGTGGTTTATTTCGGTGCTTACCAGAATGCTTTCTCCCGGCTGGCCAAAGTGATTTTCCCCAGAACCACATACATTGAGGGAGACGGCACTTACACGAATTCTGAAAGGCGGGTGCAGCTGAGTCAGAAAAAGGTTGACCCGCCGGAGGAAGTCCGTCCGCTCTGGGAAACCTTAAGCCGGCTGGCCGGGTCTTTCGGGCACGACTGGAATTATCGGTCGGCTGAAGATATTATGAGCGAAATAAGCCGGGTGGTGCCTCAATATGCCGGGCTCAGTCACCTGAAACTCAAAGACTGCCTGGGGATTAAATGGCCGGCCGACGAAAGACACCCTGAGGGAACAGATTGTCTCCTGGCCGAAGAAGCCGGGCAAAAATTCAGGTTTGTTCTGGATGGTCGGGAAGGTCCTGACCGGTGCCGGCAATCGAGCCCGAGCCAGGAATTTCCGCTCCAGCTGGTAATCGGAAGGAGCAATTATTTCTGGCACCAGAATTCCATCATGAAGAGAACCTTTATCCCCAGGAGAGAGTACAACGCTCTGCTGCTCCTGTATCCGAAAGGTTTTGTGGAAGTCTCGGAAGAAGATGCCCGGGCGCTGGGCCTGAGAGAAAAACAGATGGTGAAAATCATTTCAGAAAAAGCCGAGGTCAGGCTGGCCGTGCGGATCTCTCCCGACATTCTGCCCGGGATGCTTTACATCCCGTATTTTGTGGATGACATGATTCCAGAATTTCTCCACCGACAGGTGGCCGAACTGGAGAAATACGAAGAATTCTTCCTGCCGGTCCGGCTGGAAAAGGTGGCTTGAATTATGTACTGGCTGGAGAAAGATCAGGTTGTCAAACTGACAGAAAAACTGGCCCGGGATTATGCTCTCTTCGGCCCGAGGCGGGATGAGGTTTCGGGCCAGGTGATTTTTGACCGGCTGGATGAGCCGGCTCGGCTCGACCTCCAGGCCGCCATTCCTTACAACCCGCCGAAATTTGTTTTTTTTCCACATTATGAAGAAATCCTAAAATACCGCTACCAGGAGCAAACCAAAAAAGTAACCATCGAGAAAATTGATAAGCTCCAGCCGAAAGCCCTGGTCGGGCTGCGCTCCTGCGACCTGACCGGGATTCTCTGTCTGGACCGGTTTTTCCTCGGGCAGGAATTCGTCGATGAGGTCTATCTTGAGCACCGGAAAAAATTGTTCCTGATTTCCAGCACCTGTGTCCGGCCTTTTCCCCAGTGTTTCTGTGTCTGCACAGACAGCGGGCCGGCTGCCCGGGAAGGCTTCGACCTGGACCTGACCTTGACCGGACAGGGCTATCTGGTTCTGGTCGGTTCAAAAAAGGGACAGAAGCTGGTTGAAGAATTGAAACTGAAGGCGGCGGGTCCGGAAGCCGCGGCCCTGAGAAAAAAGATGGTCGATGAGTCCGTGTCTTCTTTTGATAATTTTGCTCTGGAGAACAAAGCCTGGATTTCCCGGGCCACCAACCGCTTGACCACCGGATTTGTAAAACCTGAAGTCTGGGAGTATATCGGCCATCAATGTTTCGAGTGCGGCGCCTGCTCTTTTGTCTGTCCGACCTGTTCCTGCTTTAACGTGGAAGATGTAAATAATAACAACGGCCATACCGACCGGGTTCGGACCTGGGATTCCTGCTCGTTCGAAGGGTACACCAGGATGGCCGGAGACCATAATCCCAGAAAACCGGTGGAAGACCGACGCAACAAAAGATTTTTCTGTAAGCTTTCCTATTCCCAGTCGAAAAAATATCTTCGGCCGGGCTGCGTCGGCTGCGGCCGCTGTGCCCGCGTCTGTCCGGGCGATATAGGACTGCCGAAGGTGGTGACCTATATTCGCAGGGAAGTTACCGGAGAGTAAGGAGAATGGAGAACAAATTGGTGCCCATAGTTACCGTGCCGGAAGCGGCCACGGTGACGGAAATCCGCGACGAAATCGATGAAGTCAAGACTTTCTTTTTTACCTTTGACCGGCCGGAAATCGAGAGTGCCTTCAGAATTCGTTCCGGCCAGTTCATCATGTGCACGGTTTTCGGGGCCGGGGAATTTGCCGTTTCCCTGCCGTTCAGCCCGGAATCAGACCGGAAACATATTTCTGTCAGAAGAGTCGGTAAGGTAACGGCTGCCCTCCATGAACTTCAACCCGGGGACAAAATCGGCATCCGCGGTCCTTTCGGCAACGGTTTTCCTTTCGAGGAAATAAAAGGAAAAAATGTGGTCTATGTGGCCGGGGGAATCGGGATTATTCCCCTCCGCTCTTCGATCGTTCATGTTCTTCAGCACCGCCGGGAATTCGGCCGGGTGATTCTGGTGTACGGCGCCAGAAGTTCCAGGGACCTGATGTATAAAGAATCGATTCGAGACTGGAAGGCCACCAGCGGTTTCGAGACTTATTTTACCATCGACCGGCCGGAACCAGGCTGGAACGGAGAGGTCGGTTTTGTCAATCAGCTGGTGGCCAGAATCAACCTGCCGGTCGAGAACACCGTGGCTTTCGTCTGCGGTCCGCCGGTGATGTTCAATTCGGTAATTAAAGAATTAAAGATAAAAGGAATAAAAGAACAGAATATTTATTCAACGCTCGAAAGGCACATGAAGTGCGGGCTCGGCAAATGCCAGCACTGCGCCATCGGGCGGACGCTGGTCTGCGTCGACGGGCCGGTTTATACCTATAAGCAGATCAAAACTCTGGGAGAGCAGATTTAAGATGGAATCGCTGGACCTGCTGCGGAAATTGCTGGCCGAGAAGATTTGCCTGGTCGGCATCGGCAATCATCTTCGCGGCGACGACGGCTTCGGTCCTTATTTTATAGAAAAAATCAGGGAGAAGTCGCTTCTGCCGGAAGAGAATCTTATGACGGTTGAAGATGTGCCCGAGAATTACGCTTTCCCGATTTCGCGCCGGGACGTGGGCAGCGTGGTTTTTGTCGATGCCGTAATTCTGGAGGCGCCTCCGGGGACGGTGGTGCTGGGCCCGCTGGAAGAACTGGAAGAGGTCGGGCAGATTGCTTCCACCCACAAGCTATCTCTGCGTCTGACGGCCAGGGTGATTGAAGAGACGGGCAAGAAGGTCTATCTGCTGGGAATGGTGCCCGAGACCATGGAGTTTGGCCGGGAGCTGTCGCCGAAAATCAGGCAAGCAACCGACGAACTCGTTGGCCTGCTGGAAGGAATGATAAAAGATCTGAATTGGCCCGGCGCCGGCGACCGGGGTCTGAAGCCGACAGGGAGAAAAAACCAATGACCGGGACTGAGGGTTTCTGGCTGAGTCTGATCAGCCTGGGCTTGTCTTTTCTGATGGCCATTGTTCTGAGAAAAAAGGCCGGGCTTCTGCGAACAACCGGGACCCTTCTGGTCTCTCTGAGCAGCCTGTTTCTGGCCTGGCAGGCGGTCATAATTCTCGGCGGCGGGCAGCCGGTTGAGCTGGAAATCAAGCCGGGAATCTTTCATCTTCCTGTTCTCATCGACGGCCTGTCGGCCCTTTTCCTGCTGCTGCTTTCGGTCTTAACCCTGGCTTCAACTCTGTTTGCTTATGGCTACTTTGAGAGACTGTCAGCCGAAAAAATCCGGAAAATTTACCTGGCTTTTCCGGTTTTTATTTTCGGCCTGATCGGGCTCCTGACCGTCGATGACCTGGGCCCGGGCTTTGCCCTGGCCTGGCAGCTGATGGCCGTTTCCTCCTATTTCCTGGTGAAATGGGGAAGGGCTGAAAAATTGTCAACCAGGCCGGCCCTGACTTACCTGGGGTTTATGGAACTGGCCTGGCTGCTGGTTGCCGGGTCGGCTTTTCTGGCCCCCGGGTATCATTTTGGCGATTCTCTGGCGGTAATAGGAGAAAAGTTAAACGGCAGCAGCCCCGCAGCCGCGGCGGTGTTCTTCGGGCTTCTGTTGCTGGGCTTTGGACTGAAGACCGGCATTTTCCCCCTCGGGCAGCTCTGGATACCTGGTGCCTACTCCACTGCCTCGCCACCGGTTTCGGCTCTTCTGGCCGGAATTCTGGAAAAAACCGGGGTGTTCGGACTGATTCGAGTCTTTTTCTTTGTAGCCAGAGAAGCAGGAAACGTTTTTGAGGCCCGGCTGTGGGGCCGAGCGCTGCTGGTCGCCGGAACCCTGACCCTGTTCATCGGCACGGTTCAGGCGATAAAACAGAGCGATTACTTAAAACTTCTGGCTTACAGCTCGATCGGACAGGTTGGTTATATCCTGTTCGCTCTCGGCAGCAGCCTGGCGGCCCTGGCTTCAGACTCAATGCCGGCTCGCTCGCTGGCCACGGTCATTTTTATCGGCGCTATTTACCACTCTCTCAACCACGGGGTTTTCAAAAGTCTGCTTTTCCTGACAGGAGGCAGCTTGCTCTATGCCACCGGGAGCCGCGACTTAAACCGGCTGGGCGGGCTCCTGGCCGTGATGCCGGTGACCGGGATCCTGGCGGCCCTGGCCTCCTATTCGATCGCCGGGATGCCGGCTTCCAGCGGCTTTATGAGCAAGTGGCTGATGATTTCCGGAAATTTCCTGGCCGGACGGAGCGATCTGCTGTTAATTTTCTCCGGCATCGTGGCTCTTTTTACGGCCGCTTTCACTCTCGCCTGTTACGTGAAATTTTTCGGGCTGGCTTTCACCTCAGCCGGAGCCGGCTGGAAATTGAAAAAAGAAATAAGAGAGGTCCCCTCCTCCTTGCTGGTGCCCGAGGCATTTCTGATGCTGATCTGTCTGAGCCAGGCTTTTTGGCCGCAGTTTTATGTGAAGGTCATTAACCGTTCGCTTCTTGCGGCCCATGACTTTCTGCTGGCCGGTTCTGCGGTTGAGGCCCTTCAGAGCGACCGGTCGGGGTTGAAAATCGTTGAAAATTCAGGGGTTCTGGCCGCAGCCTCTCCGTTCCTGATGCTGCTCCTGATTCTGGCTCTGGTTCTTCTGGCCCGCTGGTTGAGGCAGGCCGGCGGTTCGCGCCAGGTCCGGGTCCCGGCCTGGCTGTGCGGCTATCAGGAATTGAATCAGGACAATGTTTATGCCGACCGGAACATGTTTTCTGACCTGAAGAAATTTTTCAGCTGGACCGGAGCCAACGATAATCGGGTAGTTGAGGACGAGGAAAGTATTGACCGGACTTCTCCGGAGGAAAAAGAGGTAATTTCATGAGTCGGGCCGAAGAACTCAGCCGCCGCCTGAGAGAAGAACTGGGCAATCTGGTGCTGGACCTGGATACCGGCACTCCGGGCCGTCTTTTTATTGATGTCAATAGAGAGGCTTTGGGGAAAGTTTCTGCCAACTTGAAAAACCTGGGGGCCAGGTATCAGGCGGCCGTGGCTTACGATGCCAGAAAAACGGGTCAGGGGTTTGGACTGATCCATGCTTTTGCTATTGACGCGGATTCTCTGCTGGTGGCCGTCAGGGCTTTCGCTCCCGAGGACGACCCGGAGTTTGAATCGATAACGCCTTTAATTCCGGGCGCCGGCTGGTCAGAAAGAGAATACATCGACCTGCTGGGGCTGAAGTTTAAGAATCATCCCGAACCAAGGCGGCTGGTTCTCTCCGACGACTGGCCGGAAGGCATTCATCCTCTTCGCCGGGATGTGCCTCACGACCTGATGCCCCCCGCGGCTGAAGAGGTGGCCTTCAGGCTGGAGAAAGCGCCGCCCGGCACCTCGATCATTCCCTTCGGACCCTTCCACGCCAGCCTGCATGAACCGGCGCATTTTTCGGTCTATGTCGACGGCGAGGACATCAAAGGCTGCGAATACCGCGGTTTTATGACTCACCGGGGCATAGAGAAGCTGGCCCAGACCGAGCTGACTTATAATGACGTGCCCTTCGTGGCCGAAAGAATCTGCGGCATCTGCGGTTCGGTGCATTCAGTTAATTATGCCCAGGCCGTAGAAGCGGCGGCCGGTTTGAAGATCCCCCGCCGGGCGGAGTTCATAAGAACGGTGATGCTGGAAATAGAAAGGCTGCACTCTCACCTTCTCTGGCTGGGAGTGGCCGGTCATCTGATCGGCTTTGACACGGTTTTCATGCAGAGCTGGCGGATAAGAGAAAAAATCATGTGGCTGGCCGAGAAGATAACCGGAAACCGCAAAACCTACGGGATGGTGATCATCGGTGGAGTTCGCCGGGATATCGAGCGGCAGAAGGCGTCGGAAATCAGGGCCGTCCTGGCCGAGGTGGAAAAAGAGATGCTGGCTCTGGAGAAAGCCATACTTAAAGATAAAGCAATCCATAAAAGGACAAAAGGTGTCGGCTATCTTTCAAAAGAAGCGGCCGTTAGCTGGAATCTGGTTGGCCCGGTGGCCAGAGCCCGCGGACTGGCCATCGACGTCAGAAAAGACCATCCCTATGCGGCCTATGATGAAGTTGACTTTGAGGTGGTGACGGCCGACAGCGGCGATGTCTGGGGCACTCTGGTGGTAAGGGTGAAAGAAGTCTATGAAGCCATAAGAATAATAAATCAGTGCCTGGATAAACTGGGCCGGTTGCCTGATCACGAGCCGCTCTCCCTGATCCTGGAAGGTCCGGTTCCTTCCGGTCGCCAGGGTCTGTCGGTGGTTGAAGCTCCAAGAGGCGAAGCCGTCCATTATGTGCTGACCGGCGACGATAACCGGCCGGAACGCTGGCGGGTGAGAGCGCCCACCTATGCCCATCTTCAGGCCGTTCCGGACATGCTCCTCAACAACAAGCTGGCCGACTTCCCGATCATAGTCGGGCAGATTGACCCGTGCATTTCCTGCACCGATCGGGTGCTGGTGGTCAAGCTGAGTGAGGGAAAGGCCGAGCTGCTGTCAAAGCAGGAACTGGAGAGAATTTCCAGGAGCAGGAGGTCCAAAAGATGAAGGTGGCGGCAGTTGTCATCAACCTCCTTTATTTCCTTCTGCTGGCGCCCTTGCTTGAAGGAGTAATGCGAAAAATCACCGCCAGAATTCAGTCCAGACAGGGGCCGCCGCTCTATCAGCCTTACCTTGACCTTGTCAAGCTTCTCGGCAAGGAAAATCTGAATGCCGCCGGGCACCGGTCTTTCCGGCTGGCGCCGCTGCTGGCTTTCGCTTCCATCCTGGCGGTGGTGGCCCTCCTGCCCTTCGGGGGAGACGCCAATTTTCTGACTCATTCTTCTGACCTGATGACCCTGATTTACTTTCTGACGCTCAGCGGCTTCGCCGTCCTGCTGGGGGCCCTGGCCAGCGGCAATCCTTTTGCCAGCGTAGGAGCCAGCCGGGAGATGATGACCATCATCATGTTAGAGCCGGTTCTGGCCATGACCTTGATTCTGGGCGCCGTCAGGAGCGGAAGTTTCAGCCTGGCGGAGGCCATCGGGGGAGTGGCTGCCCACGGAGGGGTTTCCTACTTTTTGATGCTGGCGGTTTTTCTGGTGGCTCTGCAGGCTTTTGTCTCCAGACAGCCCTTTGATATTCCGGAAGCCGAAGTAGAGATTCTGGAGGGTCCTTATATGGAATACAGCGGACCCGATTATGCTCTGTTTCGTTATGCTCTTAATATAAAAAGAATGTTTTACGGCTGGCTGCTGGCGGCCGGATTCCTGGGTTCCTGGCTTCCCGGCAACCTGATTCTGAGCTGGCTGGTGCAGACGATCCTGATTCTGCTGATCTTCGTGGCCATATCGGTGGTCGGGGCTACCCACCCGCGCTACCGGATGGATCAGGCCCTGAGATATTATGCGGTCCTGATGATTCTGGCCCTGATAGCGGTCGGATTCGGGGTGAAGGGCTGGTGAGATGAGCAATAAACTGGCATGGGAAGAAGAAAATGTGGCTCTGGAATAAAATCAAACAACTGGCGATTTCCTTCAGGGCGGGCAAGGTGACCCTGGGCTATCCCTTTGTGCCCAGGCCGGCGCCTGAAGGTTTCCGCGGCCAGCCGGTCTGGGATCATACTAAGTGCATAGGCTGCGCCGGCTGCGCCAATCACTGCCCGGCCCGGACGATTTTTCTCAGGGATATCTGCCTGGAGGTCCGGATTCTTCTTTATGATTCATCCCGGTGCACTTACTGTGGACGGTGCGCCGACCTCTGTCCGGAGAAGGCGATAACCATGAGCCAGAATTTCGAGCTGGCCACCGATAACCGGCAGGACATCACCCAGACCATGGAACTGTTCATGATGACCTGCCAGCGCTGCGGCCGCTGCTACGACCTGGAGATTAAGAATTACCTGGATAAACTGAGTTCGCTCGGTTACCGTTACGATTGCCTGGAAGTAAGGAAGGTAATTCACCGGGCCACAGCCGACTTCTCGCCCGATATGCTTGAAAAAACCGGTTCGTACCAGAGACCTGATAGCCTGGAGAAATGACCATGTTGAAAAAGCTATTCCAGAGAGCCTTCCGACGTTCCCTCTGGGTTTACCACTGCAACAGCGGAGCCTGCAATGGCTGCGACATCGAGATTCTTAATGTGCTTACCCCGTATTATGATGTGGAAAGATTTGGCCTAAGACTGGTCGGCTCCCCCCGCCATGCCGACGCTATTCTCCTGTCCGGGGCGGTAACCAGACCGACGCTGCCGCTGGTCAAAAAGGTTTATCAGGCAGTTCCGGCTCCCAAGCTGGTCTTTGCCGTCGGTTCCTGCGCCATCGGCGGCGGCTGCTGGTATGACACCTACAACGTAACCGGAGGCGGGGAAAAAGCCATTCCGGTAAATTATTTTATACCGGGCTGCCCGCCCCGGCCGGAAGCCATTATTTACGGGGTGGCCCTGGCCCTCGGGCTGGTGGACAAGAAAGTGGCTCCGGTAGAGCTCAAGCAGATGGAATTTCCGGTGGATATGTATCGATGGCAGCGTCTGCTGGAAACCAACAATGTAATTTATAAATTGTTGGGCGAAGAGGATGACCGTCTGAATTTCGGAGGAAAGCGAGATGGCCAGGATACTGCTGGTTGACGACGACCGGGACCTGACCGAAAGTCTCGGCCAGGTCCTGCGGATTAAGGGCTATCAAGTCGAAGTAGCCCACAGCGCGGTAGAAGGCTTAAAAAAATTGCCGGAGGTTAAGCCGGACCTGATGGTCCTGGACGTCATGATGGAGACCGACACCGCAGGTTTTGAAGCCGTCTATAAAATCAGGAGCGAACGACCGGATTCAAAATACAGAGAATTCAAGGACATTCCCATCATCATTCTGACCGCCATCGACCAGGTTACCAATTCCCGCTTTTCCCTCGACCAGGAAGAGAGTTTTCTGCCCGGTCACAATGAATTTCTGACCAAGCCGGTTGAAGTTGAAGAACTGCTGGAGAAAATTAAAGTAGCCCTGGAACGGAGAAAATGAGACTGGAAAAGTGGTTGGAAAAAATCGGCCACCTCAGGTCAACCCTGAGGTTCAAGCTGATTTTCGGGTTGCTGACTATAGTCTTTCTTATGGGCGCTCTTTCTATCTATCTCGGGGTTAGTTCGATTAACCGGAATGTCATCAGGGAAGCCTATGATAACGTCAGAAACAGTCTTAAAGCCATCTCGGACCTCTATCAGGAAGAAATCAGAAATAGAGCCGGGATTATTGAATATCTGGCCCGGACCTCGGAAATAGTCAACGCCACGGCCTCAGGGCAGCGAGACTACCTGTACGAAAAACTGACCCAGATAAAAGAAGAGTTCGGTTTTGACATAGTCAACGTGGTCAAGCCGGACGGCACCATCCTGGTCAGGGCCAATAATTTTGAGGCTTACGGAGACAGCGTTATCGATTATAAATACATAAAATGGGTCCTGACCAACATGAAACCGGCGGCCGGAACCGGCATTCTGGGTTTTGAGAACGTAAAAAGAGAAGGACCGGAACTGGCCGAGAGAACCCTGATCAACATAGTTCCCACTCCCAAAGCTCGAGCCCGGCGGCATGAAATGGAAGAAAGGGCCCTGGTCATGAAAACCGTCTCGCCGATTTTTCAGCGCGGTCGGCTGGTCGGGGTTCTTTACGCGGCCGTGGTTCTGAATAACAACGACCGGTTCGTCGACCGCTTCAAAAAGCTGATTTTCAAGGAAGAAAAGATTGAGGGCAAAGACGTAGGTACCATAACTATTTTTATAGATGATGTGAGAGTGGCCACCAACGTGGTCGACCTGAACGGCCGGCGGGCTGTCGGCACCCTGGTTTCCGAGGAAGTTTTCCGACAGGTCTTCGAGCAGGGCCAAGACTGGCTGGGGCGGGCTTTTGTCGTCAGCGACTACTATCTTTCTGGCTATACCCGCCTGACAGATATCGAAAATCAGCCCGTTGGCATGCTCTACGTGGGCATTCTGGAGGGCAAGTTTACGCGGCTGCTGTGGCGAACGGCCATCCTTTATTTTCTGCTGATTTTCCTGATGACCGGGCTGGCTCTCTATATCTCCACCAAATTGGTGAATCTCTATACCCGACCGATAAACCGCCTGATTAAAGCCACGGCCGAGATCGCTCGCGGCAATTATCACCTGGTGGACGTTTCGCCCGGAGAAAGCGCCGAAATCAGAGAAGTGGCAGAATATTTTAATGAGATGGTCAAGGCCATAGAGGACAGGGACCGGCGGCTTAAAGAGCTGGCCGAAAAAACGATTCTGAGGTCGGAAAAACTGGCCTCGGTCGGCCGGCTGGCTTCGGGCATTGCCCACGAAATCAACAATCCTCTGACCGGGATTTTAACCTACAGCAGCCTGCTGCTGGAGGAAATGAAGGGCACTCCTTACGAGGAAGATTTAAGAACGATCAAAGAGGAGACCCTGCGCTGTCGCAAAATCGTCAGGGGCCTGCTGGATTTTGCCAGGGATTACAAGCCGGAGAAGCTATCGGTCAATCTGAATTCCCTGATCGAAGAAGTCCTGGGCCTGCTGGAGAAACATGTCAATTTTCATAATATTAAAATCATAAAGAATTTTGACCCGGCGCTGCCGGAAGTTAAGGTGGATGCCGATGAGTTTCGTTCGGTGATCAACAACCTGGCGGTGAACGCCGCCGACGCCATGCCCGAAGGAGGTCGGCTGACAGTATCTACTATTTATGACCGCGAGCAGAATCAGGTGGTCATAAGGGTGGCCGATACCGGCCTCGGGATCAGTGAGGAGAATTTGAAAAGAATTTTTGAACCCTTTTTCACCACCAAGGAGAAGGGAAAGGGAACCGGATTGGGCCTGGCCATGGCTTACGGGGTGATAAAGAGGCATAACGGAACCATCGACGTCAGGAGCCAGGTGGGCGAAGGCACCGAATTTATAATGAAACTGCCGGTTGAATGACCGCCGGCCGAAGGGAAAAACCATGAGCAAACCGAGAATATTATTCATCGACGACGAAGAGATCGTCCTGCGCAGCTGTCGCCGGATCTTTGCCGGCGCGGACTATGAAATTGACACCGCCCTGTCCGGAGAGGAAGGATTGAGCAAGGCCATCAACCAGGACTACGACCTTGTGGTCACCGACCTTAAGATGCCGGGAATCGGCGGGATGGAAGTGTTGACCAGGTTGCGGAAAGTCAGACCCGACACCACGGTCATCATCTTTACCGGCTATGCCAGCGTGGACACGGCCCGAGAAGCCCTGAAAAATGGTGCCTTTGATTACATTCCCAAGCCCTTCACTCCGGAGGAAATAAGAGAAGTCATCAAGAATGCCCTGGAAGCCAGGGCCGGTAAACAGAGGACCATGCTGGACCTGATGGCCATCGTCTCCCACGAGCTCAAGAGTCCGGTCTCGGCCTTGCACACAACCGCCTCCACCCTTTATAAGGGCTATTTCGGGCAGCTTTCGCCAGAACAGATGAAGATTCTGGAAACCATCATCCGCAACTGTGAATATCTGGAAGATATTATCCGCAGCTATCTGGACCTTTCCAGGATGGAGTTGAACCAGCTCGATTCCTTCAAGGAAGAAATATTTTTTGTAAAGGATGTGGTGGAGGAAGTGCTGACCATTCCGGAAATTGCTGACAACACCAAAAAGATGGCCATCGTCAGGAATTTTTCTGGGGATGTCAGGATAAACGGCGATCCGCGGTTGCTGAAAATCCTGGTCAGAAATCTTATTAGCAACGCCATTAAGTACGGTTATGAAGGAACTGAAGTGAAGCTGGGCCTGGAAGCTAAAAATTCCGAGATGATTTTTTCCGTTTACAACCAGGGGGTGGGCATAAATCCGGAAGACGGCCAGAGGCTTTTCCGCAAGTTTGAAAGGCTCAAACAAAAAGGAACCGAGGGCGTGAAGGGGTCGGGTCTCGGGCTTTACATTTGTAAAAAGATAGTCGACAGCCACGGCGGAAGGATCTGGTTCGAATCCGAGCCCGGGCGCTGGGTGACGTTTTATGTCAGCCTGGCGCTGGCTGCCTGACCGGATAGGAAATAATTTCATTCGCTCCGTTGAAACACGGCCTCAATAATTCTGTCATTCTGATTTCTGGTACCCGCTTTTCCCAGGCTCCACACCTTTCAGCCGGGAAGAACGATTTGAGGCTCACCTTTTCCGTGACGGACGGCCGTGACCGGAGAGCGATGAAGTCTAAATCTTCTTCGGCCCGCAACCTGAGGCATGGCCTGCTGATGGGTCAACGGGCCGGGCGGCTCAGGGAAGAGTCGCGTCCGGGTCCGATAACCGGACTCAGCCATAACGTAAACCAGACGGTCACAGGCTCAATTGACAATTTAACCTTATCTTCCATATAATAATCTTCGTCGGGGGCGAAATGGACTCGACGGAGGTAGTGAAGCAGAAGCTGCAGGCCGAGGTCCCATCAACCTCGTTAAACAGGTGGGAAACAATTAACTGCAGAACCTGTTGCAGTCGCTGCCTGATAGAAAGTGCAGCCGTCTCTTGAGGCCTCTCCTGCGGGCCTGAAGAGACGCCGACCAGCAGGATAGCCTGCCGGGCGTGCTCAGGGTCCGGCGGGCGAAGTTCCACTTGAGCTGGTTGAGCGACGCTCTTCCTCTTCGAGAAGCGCTCAACAAGATGCACTGAAGAGGATAAGCCTGTAGAGGCTGGCTGTGGAATGCCTTCGGACGCGGGTTCGATTCCCGCCGCCTCCACCATTTTTTTATACCGGGAAATGAAGAAGATAAGATGCTCAGAGCAGACAGAGTCATAATAGCAGTCCTGTTATTGGTCTTTTTGTTATCCTGCCTGATAGTTTCCCCGGTTCTGGCGCAGAAAAAAAACCAGACTGTGCCGACGGTCAGGGTCGAGGTTCAAGACCATAATGCCGGAACCCGGCTTAAAATCAGTTCCGGTTCCAATCTCAATTTCAGCCTGAGAAAATCCGGAAATGTGTTGACCGTCTCCTTCCGCTCCTCGAGCGGGCTGCGTTACGACCGGACTCTGTTTACCAGCCGCCTGGTCCAGTCCATTGACCTGGCCAAATCTCCGGAAGCCTATCTGTTGTTGATCAAGACCGCAACCGCCGATTTTGCCTATACCCACTCGGCTCGCTGGGATCCTTTTGAGCTGACGGTCGAGCTCAAGACCGGAGACATCAGAAGCGTCGTTGCCGAGCCCGCCGCGGCAGCTCCTGACAAGCCGGTCGAAGCCCGGGTTCAGCCCCAGACGACGGCCGCCGACGGACAGCCCGGGGCCGCGGTTCCCGGCGGGAAAAAGCAGGTTAAAACAATTGTCATCGACCCGGGCCACGGCGGGAATGAAGTCGGAGCCAAGGGAGTATACGGCACGCTGGAAAAAGACGTGACGCTGGCCGTTTCCAGAAAACTGAAAGAGGCAATCGAACGAGGGCTGAAATACCGGGTGGTCATGACCAGAGAGGCCGACCTCGCGGTGCCGCTGGAAAGGCGGGCGGCCTTCGCCAACAACAATAAGGCCGATTTATTCATCAGCATCCACGCCAACGGTTCGCGGCGGGCAAAGGCCACCGGCTCGGAAACTTTTTTTCTGAGCCTGAATGCCAGCGACGAAGAATCGCGGCGGCTGGCCTACTTTGAAAACAATACGGAAGAGCTGGAAACCCGGGTCCAGGAAAAAGATTTCGACGACCTGAAACTTATTCTCTGGGATATGGCTCAGTCGGCCTATCTTAAGCAGAGCAGCCAGCTGGCCGAGCTTGTGCAGCAGGAACTCAATGAACTGCTGAACACCAGAAACCGCGGAGTCAAACAGGCCCCTTTCAAGGTCCTGACCGGGGCCGCCTGCCCGGCCATTCTGGTTGAAGTGGCTTTCATCACCAACCCGGAAGAGGAAAAACAACTGCAGTCGGAAGAGTTCCAGGCCAGAGTGGCCGAGGCCATTTACCGCGGCCTGAGCCGATTCCTGCAACTTTACGAAAAACCATGAAGCGAAAAAAGAAAAAGCTGACCACTCTGTTCGTCCTGCTGGCGATACTGGCCGTGGTGGTGCTGGTTTTCTTCTTCGGCGGCCGTCGGGAGAAAATAAAGCACGCCACCGGCCCGGCTGTTTCGGCCACCGGAAGCGGACAGGTCCAGCCAATCAAAATGAAGACGGTAACTCTTTTCTTTTTGTCAGAGAGCGACAATCTCCTTCACCCGGAGGAAAGAGAGATTCAGGCCGGGACTCTGAACGAGGAAGCCCGGGAGGTGGTGAAAGAATTAATCCGGGGGTCTAAGTCCGGGCTGTTGAGCACCCTGCCTGAAACCACCCGCCTCAGGCAGGCTTTTGTGGCTGCCGACGGGACAGCCTACGTTGACCTGAGCCGGCAGATACTGGAGGCCAGTTATTACGGCTCCTCCGGCGAAATGGCCGCCGTCTATTCCATCGTCAACTCGCTGACCTACAATTTCAAGAACGTCAAGAGAGTCAGCCTGCTGGTGGAGGGCAACGAGAGGGAAACCCTGGGCGGCCATATCGACCTGTCGCGTCCCTTCAACCCGGATTATTCACTGGTCGCCAGGTAAACATCTTTCAGGCATAAATTCCGGAAATGAAGAACAGGAAACTTCCCCGCGTGGTCATTCTCGGTTACCCCAATGCCGGGAAATCCACCCTTTTTAACCGGCTGCTGGGTCAGAAAAAAGCTCTGGTCCACTCCCTTCCCGGGATGACCCGCGACCTGATTACGGGTGTGGCCAGGATAGATGACCGCGAGTTTCTGCTGGTGGATACCGGAGGTTTTGCCGACGGCCGGGTGGACCCGATTTCTTCCCAGGTCAAGGCCAAGGCCCTGCAGGCTGCCCGGTCGGCCGACCTGCTGATTTTCCTTTTTGACAGCAAGAGGCCTCTGACCGGCGGCGAGGAAGAACTTTTCCTGGAGATCAAGAAATACGGCCGGCCGTTGTTGCCCGTGGTCAACAAGGTGGACATGCCGGAATCGGAACCTGACCTGTCCGAATATTACCGGCTGGGGATAAAGGATTTCATAGTCATTTCGGCCGAACACAAGCTCAACCTGGAATACCTGAGGGAGAAAATCAGGGAGGCCTTGCCGGCCGGACCGGAAGGGAGTCGACCTTCCGAACCGGAGCCGGCGCCGTTAAAAATCGCCATCATCGGCCGGATCAACGTTGGCAAATCTTCTCTGGTCAACCGGTTGTGCGGCGAGGACAGGCTCCTGGTCTCGGAAGTCCCGGGCACCACCAGAGACAGCGTCGATACCCTCATCATCAGGAATAAAAAAACTTATTGCCTGGTTGACACCGCCGGCATCAGGAAGTTCAGCGGCACTAAAGACTCCAGGGAAAAAGCCGGGATAATCAGGGCCCAGAGAAACATTGAAGAAGCGGACGTCATCTGCCTGGTGCTCGATATCCAGGAATTCCCCACCCGCCAGGATGCCCACATCGCCGGGCTGGCCCATAAATCAGGAAAACCGATGTTGATTGCGCTGAACAAATGGGACCTGGCGGAAAAGCAGCTGGTCAACCCGAAGGAAGTTCAGGCCCATGTTTTCAGTCGCCTCAATTTTGTCGATTACGCCCCGCTGGTTTTTGTCTCAGCCTTGACCGGGCAGCGGGTGACAAAAATTCTGGACCTGGCCGAAGAAGTCTACCAGTCGGCTTCTAGGAAGGTGGAAACGTCGCTGCTCAACCGGTTCTGGGAAAAGTTTTCCCGGGAGCATCCTCCCAAAACCAGGGATGGGTCGACCCTCAAGGTGAAGTACATGGTGCAGAAAGGGGTCAGGCCGCCGACTTTTGTGCTTTTTGGCCACAGCCGGGCTCCGCTGCTTCCAGCCTACGAAAAGTTCCTGACCGACGTGTTTCGCCGGGAGTTTGGTTTTACCGGCACCCCCCTCAGGTTTTATCTGAGAAGAAGCTGAATTGCGGGCTGCAGACTGGTGTTCTTTTCGGATAAAATTTCTATTCTTGCGATTAACGGAAAAAATGGCCGGAGGTTGGCACGGCGTGTCTCTGAACCGCCCGGGGCGTAAGGGGTTCCCCGCGGGGGATCGGTGAGCGAGGACGGGAGGAGGCGCGCCGTGACAGGCCCCTTGTTCATTAGCATCCATGGCTGAAGCGGCGATGCTTTAAAGTTCCATTTTTTCTTGACTTTATGGCCTTAATCTTATATAAAATATTTCTAATTGTCTGAAGACCAGATGTTTAAGGAGGTCATGATGACTCGTCAGAGGATAAACGGCTTGGCAGTTATCCTTTTAGCCTTGGCTGTTCTTGTGACCGCCACCAGTTGCGAGAAGCTTAAGGTTAACAATTTACAGGCTAATTTTCATTTTAAGAAAGCCAACAACCTGTTTCGGGAAGGCAAATACCGGAATGCAGTGGCCGAGTACGAGCTGGCCCTGAAATACAAGCCCGATCTGGTTCAGGCTTACCGCTATATCGGTGAGAGCTATAAACAGCTTTATAAGCCCGGGGTGGAATCGGCGCTGAACAAAGAGTTAGAAAAGAAAGCTCTGGAAGCCCTGAACAAAGCCCTGGAAATCGAGCCCAACAACAAGGACATCATCTATTCGCTGGGCGATATGTACGACAAGCTGAGAAAATTCCCCGAAGCCGAAAAGCTCTACCTCAGGATTCTGGAACTCGACCCCCAGAACATGGACAACTTCTACGTGGTGGCTGAATTCTACAGCCGCTATGCCGGCGAAATCCCTGATGCCGCCCAGAAAGCTGAAACCATGTATCTGCGCCGGATTGAAGCCGACCCGGAAAACCCGATGGGTTATGCCTATGCGGCCAACTACTATGAGCACCTGCCGGTTTCGGAACAGAACCTGGAGGGGGCCATCGAGAATTTTGACAAGGCCAATATGTTCTGGGAGAAGCGAATCGTCCTCGACCCGGAAAATCCTCAAGCCTGGCTGGCCAAGGGTGTCAACCGCTGGAGCCGGGCTTACCGATTCCAGACGGTATCCGAGGCCGAACGGCTGGCCATCGCCCGCGATGCTCTGCAGGCCATTGAAAAGGCCAGGGACCTCGACCCCAATTATCCTGAACCCTACAGCTGGCTGAGCGTTCTCTACCAGTCGGTTCTGGCCAAGCTGGAGCCGGACAAGGCTGCCAGATACACGGCCGAGGGCCAGAAGAATATCGAAAAGTTCCAGGAGTTGAGAAAACGAGCGGCCGAGAAAAAGAAACTGGAAGAAGAACTCAAGGGCGTGAAATAATAGCTTTGATTTCAGCGGGGCAGAGGGCGGCAAGCCTCTGCCCCTTTTTTTTGCTTAAATGTTCATTCCGCTAAAAGACGAGAATCCCACCCTCAGGCTTCCTGTGGTCACTATTTTCCTGATTGTGATTAACTGCCTGGTATTTCTCTATCAGGTTGTCTCACCCCGGGGCCTGGAGTACCATGTTCTGAAGTTCGGAATCATACCCTATGAGATTACCCACTGGTCAGCCGCGGCTGCAGTGCCCAGGGTGTTCTGGCCGCTGAGCCTGCTCACCGGAATGTTTCTTCACGGCAGCCTGCTGCACCTGGTCGGGAACATGCTTTACCTCTGGATATTCGGCAACAACGTCGAGGATTTTCTGGGGTCGGTCAAATTTGTGTTCTTCTACCTGGCCTGCGGAGTCACGGCCTCGTTGCTTCAGGTAGCCATCTACCCGAATTCAAAGGTTCCGATGATCGGGGCCAGCGGAGCGATCGCCGGGCTGCTCGGAGCCTACCTGGTGCTTTTCCCCTCAGCCCGGGTTAAAACATTGGTGTTTCTTGTTTTCTACATTACCGTCATCTATGTTCCGGCCTGGGTGCTGCTGGGTCTGTGGTTTTTTCTCCAGGTTTCAAACGTTGGCCTGGGGGGAGGGGTGGCCTGGTTTGCCCATATCGGCGGTTTTCTGGCCGGTCTGTCGATGGTGCTGCCGGCTGCCCGCAGACGACGGAAATTCTACTATGTTTAATATAAACTTGAATTTACGGGGCAAAAAGGCTACAATTAATAGCCTCGGCTGGTTGACAATTTAAGCGTTATTTAGTATCTTTATTCATCAAATTAGCCATATTTTTTCATAAGGCAAGGTTGGAAAATGAAGACTTATCATCCAAAAAAAGACGAAGTTCAACAGAAATGGTGGCTGATAAACGCTGACGGCCGGATTCTGGGCCGCCTGGCGACCGAGATTGCCGTTCTGTTGAGAGGGAAGAATAAACCTCAGTTTGCTCCCAGCGCCGACGTCGGCGATTTTGTGGTCGTGGTCAATGCCGAGAAGGTGGCCGTGACCGGGAATAAGCTGGAAGAGAAGATGTATTATCATCATTCCCAGTATCCGGGCGGCATCAAGGAGAAAAAGCTCAAAGAAATGCTGGAGACCAAACCGGAAGAAGTTATCAGGAAGGCCGTCTGGGGCATGATACCTAAGAATAAGCTGGGCCGGGCCATTATCAAGAAACTTAAAGTCTATCGGGGTCCCGAACATCCCCATCAGGCCCAGAATCCTGAGGAATATAAGTTTTAGGAGGCACCTTGAGTCTGATTCAGTACTATGGAACAGGCAAAAGAAAAAACGCCATTGCCCGGGTTTTCTTAAGGTCGGGCAAGGGCGATATCACTCTGGTGGTCAATAAAAAACTCCGTCCCTTTGAAGATTATTTCAAGCTGGAGTCGCTGCGCTATCTCATCCGCCAGCCGTTGATGGTCACCGAGACCGAGAATAAGTTTGATATTTTCATGAGAGTCGAGGGCGGCGGGCTCCGGGGTCAGGCTGAGGCGGTCCGTCTGGGCATCGCCAGAGCCCTGGTGGAATTCAACCGGGAGCTGAGGGCGACGCTGCGGAGCGCCAGCCTGCTGACCAGAGATTCCAGGATCAAGGAACGGAAAAAGTACGGCCTGCTGGCTGCCAGAAAAGCACCGCAATATCATAAGAGATAAAGTCCGGGAAAGGGAGGAAGTCCTTTGGTTTCAGTAACAATGAAAGAGCTCTTGGAAGCTGGCGTTCACTTCGGTCATCAAACCAGACGCTGGAATCCGAAGATGAAGGAATACATCTTCGGTCAGAGAAACGGGATTTACATCATTGACCTGCAGAAGACCATAAAAAGCTTTAAGGAAGCCCTGCAGTTTGTGAAAAGCGTGGCCGAAAGCGGCCGGCAGATTCTATTTGTGGGCACCAAGAAGCAAGCCCAGGATATCGTCCGGGATTACGCCCTGAAGTGCGAATCAAGCTACGTCAACCAGCGCTGGCTGGGCGGGCTGCTGACCAATTTCAAGGTCATACGAAGCAGCGTGGAAAAGCTGGTGGAGATGGAGGAAATGAGAGAAGACGGCCGCTGGGAACTCCTCTCCAAGAAAGAACAATCCCGGAAGGAAAAGGTTTTCCGCAAGCTCCAGAAAAACCTGGGCGGGCTGAAGACTCTGACTGAACTCCCCGGGGCAGTTTTCATCATCGATTCTTCCAAGGAAGAGATTGCCATCGCTGAGGCCAGGAAGATGAGAATTCCTATCGTGGCCGTAGTAGATACCAACGGCGACCCGGAGGACATCGATTACCCCATTCCCGGAAATGATGATGCCGTTCGAGCCATCGAGCTTTTTGCCTCCAAGGTGGCTGAGGCCATAATCGAGGGAAAGAAGGCCCGACTGGCCCAGGGAATGATGGAAGAAAAGACTGAAGAAGCGTCGGCCGAAACTCAGCCGGCCGCGGCTGAAGGCCTGACCGAGCCCGGCAACGAGAACGAATAATCGTCCGGTGAAGGAGATAGACATGGCTGAAATAAAAGCTGAACTGGTAAAAGCCCTGAGGGATAGAACCGGAATCGGGATGATGGAATGCAAGGAAGCCCTGCAGGAAGCCGGCGGCGACATTGACAAGGCCATCGAAATCCTGAGGAAGAAGGGTCATGCCCGGGCCCAGGACAAGGCCGAGCGGACTGCGGCCGACGGGGCCGTGGGGGCTTATGTCCATGCCACCAATCGCATCGGCGTCCTGATCGAGGTTAACTGCGAGACGGACTTCGTGGCCAGGAACGAAGAATTTAAGGAACTGGTTAAGAATCTGGCCATGCAGGTGGCCGCTTCCAATCCCCAGTACATCGCGCCGGAAGACGTTCCGGCCGAGGTGGTGGAAAGAGAAAAAGAGATAATCCGGGCCCAGATTCAGGATGCCAAGAAGCCGCCCCAGATTATCGAGAAGATTGTCGAGGGTAAACTTGGCAAATTCTTTGAGGAAGTTTGCCTGCTTGACCAACCCTATATCAGGGATGATAAAATGAAGGTCAGAGATCTGGTTAACAGCCACATCTCCAAGTTTGGAGAGAACATCAAGGTCAGGCGTTTTGTCCGCTTTGAAATCGGCAAATATTAAAGAGCGATAAAAAGAATGGACGAGGGCAAGCCGGCTTACAGGCGAGTGCTGCTGAAGTTATCGGGTGAAGCCCTGCTGGGAGAACTGCCCTACGGCCTGGATTTCAAAAGAACCCTGTCCATCGCCCGGGAAATCAAACAGGTTCACGAACTGGGCGTGGATATGGCTATCATGATCGGAGGCGGCAACATCTTCCGGGGAGCAAAAGGGGTGGCCGAGGGGATGGACCGGGTGGCGGCCGACCATATCGGCCTGCTCAGCACGGTCATCAACGGGCTGGCCCTGCAGGATGCGCTGGAAAAGGAAGGCGTCAACACCCGCTTGATTTCCGCCATTGAAATCAGGTCCGTGGCCGAGCCCTTTATCCGGCGCCGGATTCTACGGCACCTGGAGAAAAGGCGGGTGATTATCTTCACTGCCGGACTGGGCAGCCCCTATTTCACCACCGACACCGCCGCGGTTCTCCGGGCTCTGGAAATCAAAGCCGAAGTCATCCTGAAAGCTACCAAAGTGGACGGGGTGTACAGCGCCGACCCGATGCTTGAAGCCGGGGCTACCAGGTTCGACAGCATCAAGTTCCTGGAAGTAATCCAGCAGGAACTCAAAGTGATGGATAGCACGGCCATCACTCTCTGCAAGGACAATAACCTGCCGATCATCGTCTTTAATCTCAATGTTCCCGGCAACATCAAGAAAGCCGTTCTGGGCGAGAGTGTCGGGACCAAAGTATCCTGAAAACCATTCCAGTTTCTAGCAAGGAGGAGCCTCATGGTTAAGGATGTGCTTAAAGACCTGGAAAAAAAGATGAAGACCTCGATCGAACATTTCCGCAAGGAAATCAGCAAACTTCGCACCGGCCGGGCCAACATCAGCATCTTTGAGGATATCAAAGTCATGTACTACGGGACACCGACGCCGGTCAACCAGGTGGCTACGATCGGAGTTCCCGACCCGACTCTGATCACCGTCCAGCCCTGGGACCCAACTTTGATGGAGGCTGTGGAAAAGGCCATCCGCTCTTCCGATTTCGGTTTTAATCCCATCAATGACGGCCGGGTGATAAAAGTTCCGGTTCCACCGCTGGATGAAGAAAGGCGCAAAGAACTGGCCAAGAAAGTCAGCAAGATGCTGGAAGAAGAAAAAACCGCCCTGAGAAATATGCGCCGGGAGAGCAAGGAATATATAGAGAAGCTGGAAAAGGATAAAAAGATCACCGAAGACGATAAATTTCAGGGGCTGGAAAAACTCCAGGAACTTCTGGACCAGTATATCAAACAAGCTGAAGAAGTGGCCGCGGCCAAGGAAAAAGAAATCATGCAGGCCTGACGGCCGGCGTCCCGACCCGGATTTTTCTCCGGGGCCCTTAAAATCATCCTTATATTCTGGCTGTCTGAGTCCGTTCCAAAAAAGTCTGCCGGCTCGGCCTGGATTCTTTTCAGGCTCTCCTTAACTCCGATTGCGGGCCAACCAGTTATCCAGAGTTCCGAACCTGGTCCTGATGGCCACTCCCCAGCCGACAAAACTGACGACCAGGGAGAAAAGAAAGCCCAGCACCGGAACCAGGCCGAGCAAAAACACGATGACCAACCCTATGACCGCAATCCAGATGATATGGGGCATCTTCTTTACTCCCAGAGCCTTTAGAAAAGATTGGCCGAAGAAGCAGGAGAAAGCCGTCCCGCCGAAAATCTTCAGGATTAGCCCGGCCAGAATAAACATGAAAAAAAGCGGAATGCCGATAATCAGGAAGAACAGCAGCGCGGAAAGAATGATCAAGCCGATATAGATTATCATCGCCAGAAATCCGGTGCCCAGAATCGGCCAGAAATCAGTCCGGATTTTTTCGGCCGCAAAATAGACCTGTCTGGGGAATATTCCGGCCACAAAAATGGTCAGAAGAATGCCAAAAAACAGGGATATCAGTTTCAGAGCCAGGAAGAATGCCCCCAGCGGAAAGAAGATTCCCTTGCGGAAGAATTCTGAAGCCAGCTTCCCGCCGGTGGGGATGAAAACCGTGTCCTGGCCGATGCTGCAGCCGGGTTCTTTCTCCATGGTCCCGCCCATGACCACCAGGTCTTCTTTGATGACGGCCGTGGATTTTATGATTACCCGGCTTCCAAAGCCGACGACTGATTTGCCGACCTCCCCGCTGACCGTGACCTCGCCCCCGAAAACCACCACGCTTTCCTCGACCTTTCCTTCCACCACCACCCGGCTGCCGAAAGCCAGAACATTCTTCTGGGTTTCGGCCGGGGAAATGATGATTTCTTCTTTGAAAGTGGGCTGAGCCGTGCGGTCGAATTTATACCAGGCGGCCGAGGCCGTCCCGGCCAGCATTATGACTATGGCCACGATAAAGGCCAGCCTGACGGCGGCGATTGAGTTCCCGGGTCTGATCATCTTTTTCATTTCTTATCTCCCGTCTGATAATTTAGCCGGTCTCAACAACGTCCAGAGCAGAGCCAGACTCCCGGCTCCTCCCAGAATCAGGGCGGCCAGTCCCAGCCCGGCTGAAGGAAAAATGTCGGACAGAAGTCCGCCCGCTATTTCCATAAATATGCGCAGCGCCTTGGCCAGCCCGTAAGCCTGCTGAATAAGCCTGAAAATGAAGCTGCTGAGGTCGGCGGCCAGGTTGAAGAGGCTCTTAAAGATTTTCAGGCAGACCGGAAAAAGAGCGGTCCTGGTGCCCACGGCCAGGATTGTTACCAGCAGGCTGAATAAAAGATAAACGCCGCCGGCCAGCCACAGCCAGAACCTGGCCGAAGACTTAAGGGACGGCAGGCCGGCCATCACCCGGTCGGAGAAGTCGGGCGGCAGGGCCGGTTCGGGCAGGCCGGAAATGGACTCCAGGTAGAAACGTCGGTCGGCCAGCAACCGCCGGCAGCGGGAACAGGCACCCAGATGTTCTTCTACCCGGGCCCGGTCTTCGCCCGGCAACTCTTGCTCCAGATAGGCGTAAATTTCATTCAGGTCGGGACAGCTCATTTTTCCTCCAGCCGGGAGCGAAGCCATTCCCGGGCCTGAAACACACGGTTTTTGACCGTGCCCACCGGCAGATGTTTGATGGCCGCGATCTCTTCATATGAAAAATCATTCATATGTCTGAGGACAAAAAGCTCCCTCAGGCTTTCCGGAAGCCGGCTTATGGCCTGTTCAATCTTCTCCAGGAGTTCTCTTTTTTCAAAGTTTTCGGAAACCGGCGGCTCGTAATCGGGCAACTGAATCGGCCCGCGGTCATCGTCCTCAGATTGGCTGTCGATTGACACCAGGGGCAATTTCTTCTTTCTCCAGTGGTCGATGAGCAGGTTGGAGGCTATCCGGAAAAGCCAGGTGGAAAACTGGTATTTTTCCCGGTAAGTGTGAAGAGCGGCATAGGCTCTCAGGAAAACTTCCTGGGTAAAGTCCAGACTCAATTCTCTCTCCTGCAGCAGTCGGCAGAAATAGTTGAACAACGGCTGCTGGTATTTTTTGACCAGAAGCTCGAAAGACTGCCTGTCTCCTTTGAGACTCCGACGCACCAGAATTCTGTCCTCATCGGGCACCATCTTGGGCTTCTGCATATTCATACGAAAAATCGACCGGCGGGTTTAAGAATCCTGAGGGTTACTTAATGGAGCCGGCCTCAATTATCTCGCAGTCTGGCGGGACCCGGAAGTTGAAAATTTCCTCCGGTATTTTTCGGCCGGTCACGACCCGGCTGAAATGATATTCCAGTTTTCCCCCCGCCGATTCAAAAAAAACCGCCTTGGTGATTAGCCAGCTGTCCCGGTCTATTTCCAGCAGCAGATAGGAAAACTGACCTTCCTCGACGGGAACGAGGCGGAGCTGGTAAACGTTTTTTCGTTCGCTGGGGAAGGGATTAAACTCGACTCGGTAACGCTCGGACAGAGATAAATTGCCCGACAGAAGTCCCAGGATCTCCGATTCCTGGACTTCGGACCGGGCGGCATTCTTGATAAGTTGCTTATCCTCGGGGAAATAGAGCCAGAAGTTGCCGTTCTTGACCAGGAAAATCTGTTTTTCGGGAGAGCTGTACTCCCAGCGCATCCGGTCCGGGCGGCGGATGAAAAGCTGGCCCTGTCCGGTCATGGGCTCGGGCGTGCTGACGGAATAGTAAAACTGCCGGAAATCGGCTCTCAGGGTTACGACTGACTTCAGCCTGTTTTCCAGGCGGCGGGCGACCTCTTCGGGCGTCAGGTCGGCGGCAGCGGTTAAGAGGGGCTGAATAGTAAGACAGGCCAGCAGAGCCAGCAGTCGCAGCGGCCTGGCAGAGAAAAGCCCGGCCCTTATCCCGGCCGGAACGGCCTCATAAAATGACATCGTCGAACCTCGATTGAAAAACAGGTTAACCTTATTTTCTCCGAGCCGGCGGTCAATGTCAATCAACCCCGGCCGGGGCGAATTCTTCTTGACAAGGGTGAGGAAAGCGGATAAAAGATAAGGGCAAAATATTCAAGGAGGGAATGGATGTCCGCAAAAAGCCTGAAAGCAATTCTGACTCTGGTTATCGGCCTCGGTCTGCTGGCCGGTTTCTCTCTGGCCCAGACAGCCGAGGAACTTATCAAGAGTGGCGATGAATATTATTCTAAATGGGAAGACCAGAAAGCGCTGGCTGAGTACCTGAAAGCCCTGGAGATCGAACCCAAAAATTATGAAGCTCTCTGGAAGGCCTCCCGGGGATACGTCGACGTGGCTGACCTGATGACCGAGACCGGCAAGGAAGCGGAAAAGCAAAAGTTCGAAATGTATGTTAAGGCAGAAAGATATGCCAGACAGGCCATCTCGGTCAACCCCAACGACACCTGGGGGCATTTCTTCCTGTCGGCGGCCCTCGGCAAGAAAGTCCTGATGCTCGGCAAGAAGGAGCAGATCGACGCTTCCAAGCAGGTTAAGGCAGCCGTTGATAAAGCCATAGAGCTTGACCCCAATAATGACCTGGCCTACCACGCCCTCGGCCGCTGGCATCGCCGGATGGCTGAGATCGGAGGGGCCAAGAGAGCCCTGGGCAGCTTGATCTACGGTTCAATTCCCAAGGGTTCCTTTGAAGAGTCCGAGAAGTGGTTGAAAAAGGCGGTGGAGCTGAAGCCGGACTATATCAACCACCACCTTGAACTAGGCCGGACTTATGTCGAGACCAAAAAATATGACCTGGCCGCCCAGGAGTTCAACAAATGCCTGGAGCTGCCCGAAGCTTCGGCCAAGGATAAACAGCTAAAAGAAGAAGCTAAAAAAGAGCTGGCCGGCCTGAGCAAGAAAAGCTCAAAAGAAAATTAAGAATAGCGACAGGTCGTCGATCCAGGAGCCGGTCCGGGTTGATTCAGGACGGCTCTTCTTCTGAAAAGACCTGGGCCTCAAAAACTTCGATATTCACTCCGCGCTTCCATTCATCAGCCGGCAATCCGGCCTTGAGGCAGCCGTGATTTAAGAAAGTTTCCAGGTCCCAGCCGTATTCCAGCGGAACCTGGGGCAGAAGCAAGCCTTTGTTGATTCCTTTGCTGATGATGATGCCGTGCCGGCCGAGGACCACCTCTTCCGGTTTGGTTACTTTCCGGGGCAGGGTCAGGACAGAGATTTCAATCACCAGGTCGTCGAGTTCGGCCTCGGTGAGCGGGGGGAAGCGGTAATCTTCGCTGGCCGCGGCCACGGCCATTTCAATTACCGTCTGGTAAAGCGGCTTATAGGGAAGCGGATAACCGATGCAGCCTCTGAGCTGGCCGTTGACTTTCAGAGTGACGAAGGCGCCTTGCTTTTGTTCGAGCCTTGGATTCTTAGCCTCTTCTTGCAGTATCCGGCGGCTTTTAAGGAAATGGGTTATGGAGCGGCGGGCCAGTTGCAGCAGATATTTTTTTTCTTCTTCCGTCAGGTATCCCGAATTTTCAGTCATCGGGGTCCTCCATTTCCAGGATGATCCGTCGGAGAGGCCGGAAGCAGAATTTCCCGTCGAACTCTATCATTCGGGCTCGGGGTTTTATTTCCCCGCGAGAACCGACGGCGACCGACAGGAAGACTTTGCCCGCCAAAAGCGGCCGAAGAATTCTTTTCGTCGTGGCCGGGCTGGAATCCAGGCTGAACACCCCCAGGATGTCCAGGCCCCGGTTCTGCTCCACCCGGAAAAAGGTTTCAGCTTTCAGGATTTCAGGCCAGGAAAGACAGATGACTTTTTCCACAAACAGCCCGGGCCCGGTCTGCCTGCCCAGCAGGTAACCCTGAGCCGGACGTCCGGAGCAGGCTCGCAGCAGCAGCTCTTTCCTGGCTTCCTGGAGAATTATCAGTTCCATAGCTCCGCCAAATTATAACACACCTCTTTTCCGGGCCGCAAAAATTTGCTTGACGCCGGTTTCTGGTTGACATAATATTAGCCCCGCGGGGTGGTGGCGGAATGAATTATCAACTGGTAATCGTCGGGCCGCTGGAAACGAATTGTTATCTTTATTTTTGTCCGGAGAGCAGAGAATGTGCGGTCATCGACCCCGGAGCCGAGGCCGACCAGATCTTCCCACTGATCACCCATCTCGGCCTGAAGCCGGTCATCATTCTCAACACCCATGGCCACGTGGACCACACCGGCGCCAATATCGAAATTAAGGACAGGTACGGAGTGCCGATTGCCGTCCATCAGGACGACCTGCCGTTGCTGGAAGAAAGTATCCAGCTGGAATTCGGACTGATGCTGGGAGCCAAACCCACTCCCCGGCCGGACCGTTTGCTGGTTGACGGGGACGAGGTCAGGGTTGGACGGACCAGCCTTAAAGTTATTCATACTCCGGGCCACAGCCCGGGCAGCGTTTGCTTTTACACTCCCGGCGTTCTTTTCTCCGGCGACACCCTGTTCTACGGCGGGGTCGGCCGGACCGACCTGCCCGGAGGCTCCTGGAAGGACCTGATCCGTTCTCTTAGAACAAGGATTCTGACCTATCCCGAAGAGACTGTGGTTTTGCCCGGTCACGGCCCGAGAACCACCATCGGAGAAGAAAAAGAAAACAACCCCTTTCTTGAATAGAAGCGAAGCCGTTAACCATGCCCAAATACCAGGAAGAACTGCTGAAGATTTATTGCGACTACCTGGCGGTGGAAAAAGGGCTGTCGTCCAACAGTCTCAGTTCCTATGCCCTGGACATCAGGAAGCTGTTTGATTTTCTGGACCGGAGCAAAAAGAGCCTCCTGAAATTAAAAGAGTCGGACCTGGTGGAGTTCATTCATCTTCAGGCCCAGTCTGGCCTGTCGCCCCGGTCGCTGGCCAGGCTGGTGAGTTCGTTGAAATCGTTTTTCCGCTTTTTGCTGCTGGAAAACCATGTCAAGAAGAATCCGGCCGAGGGCCTGAGCTCTCCCTCGCTGTGGCTGACCCTGCCCAGAGTGCTGTCGGTGGAGGAGGTGGAAAGCCTGCTGGAAAGGCCCGACCTGAACCAGCCGCAGGGGGTAAGAGACCGGGCTGTGCTGGAAATCCTCTATGGCTGCGGCCTGCGGGTATCCGAGCTGGTCTCGCTGGAACTAAAGGATGTCCGCCTGGCTCAGGGATTTCTGATCTGTAAAGGAAAGGGCAGCAAAGAAAGAATAGTTCCTGTCGGCCGGTCTGCGGCCCGCTGGTTGAAGACTTACCTGAATCAGGTTCGCCCGCTCTGGGACAGGAAGGGTTCGGCCGAAATCTTTCTCACCCGCCGCGGAAAACCTTTCACCAGGCAGGGCATCTGGAAAATTCTGAAGACCTATGGTCAGGAGGCGGGCCTTAAGGATAAGATTCATCCTCATGTCCTGCGGCATTCTTTCGCCACCCATCTTCTGGAAAGAGGAGCCGACCTGAGGTCGGTGCAGATGCTGCTGGGCCACAGCCAGATTACCACCACCCAGATTTACACTCATGTCAGCCGGGACAGGCTGAAGCAGATCTATGACCGCTTCCATCCCCGGGCCTGAGGATATCCGGTTATTTGCATTTAACCAGTTCCAGGGCAACTCTCACCCTGTTCTTCTGAGAGATAACCGGAGAGTCGGGCTCCAGAAACCGGACTTCTTCCTCCCAGTTGAATTCTTTTCTGACTTCACTCCGATCCAGCAGGTTTCTCGGGAGGCTGAGGTTTCGCTCTCCGCGGATGACCTTGCGGCTGAACCGGGGGAATTTTTCGGCTTTACCGGACCAGGGCACAGCCGGCAAAATCAGTCTCAACCTGCCGCCGGAGGTGCTTCCGGGATAATCAATAAATTCAGGGTTGAAGTCGTAATAGAAGCTGATTTCTTCTTCTTTTCCCTCCACATAATCCAGCCTCAGCGCGGGTCCGGGGACAGAGGCTGAGGAGGGCGGCCCGGTCTCCGGCTTAAGCTCCCAGCGGGCCGGCTCTGAACCCAGGTGGTAGACTATGAAATCCGGGCCGTCTTCCTCCAGAAAACCGGCCCAGCCAACATCCAGGAAAAAAGTTCCGGCAGCCTGTCCGGAAGGAGATGTCCGGAAGTCGCCCTGAACCTGAATCCTTAGCGCCAGCCTCCAGAATCGGGCCTGGCCGGCGTCCTGCCGGACAGCCGGGAGGGCCAGGGCGGCCAGAACCACGGCCGCGGCCATGACCGGCCCGAAAAATCGAAGGTTGTTGCAACCCAAAGCCATGCCTCTTCGTATTTATCTTAAACGCAGGCCGGTCTATTGACAAGTGATAATCGCGGTGGTAAAGTATGTAGACTAATCAGGTTAAAAAATAAACTATTCAGTTTAATAATTAAACCAAACAGTAATATCCGGAGGTTAGAATGGCCGAAGGCCGTCTGGATAAAAAGGCAATTATTCAGACCGAGTACAAGAGGCTGATGCTGGAGGCCGCAGAAAGGGTCATCATCCGCCGCGGCTTCAGGTCGGCCACTATGGACGAGATTGCCAGAGAAGCCAATTTTTCCAAGGCTACCCTTTACAAGTACTTTAACAATAAGGGACAGATTATGCTGGAAATTATCTTGCAGTACATCGACGAGATAAAAGAGCGCTTGCGTGAGATACAGCAATCGGAACTGGCTGCCGAAGAAAAACTTAAAAGAATGATCCTGTCCATCCTGGACATCCAGACCAGGAAAGAAAACATCTCCCGGCTGTTCGTCCAGGACAAAAGTCTTCGGGATTTTGTCCACCGGATTTTTACCCCGTCCAGGAAGGAAGATAATCGCGAATTTCAGCAGGCTCTTAAGATTTTTAAGTCAAAACGGGAAGAGATTATTCAGTCGGGGCGGCAGGTGATTACCGAAGGCATAAAACAGGGTAAATTCGCCCCGGCCGAACCTGAAAAACTTCTCCGCTATGTCTGGGCTTTGATCGAAGGTCTGATCCATACCCGATACTGGCAGGAGAAGGAAATCTCTCCCCGGGATGAAACCGAACAGATATTCGGCTTCCTGATGACGGGCATTGCCGGGAAGTCATTTCAGAAAGGAGCGACAGAATGAAAGCCGCAAGATACTGGCTGCTTATGCTGATCTTTCTGGCCCTGAGCTGGCTTAACCTGCCGGCCCAGGATAAGGCCAGCAACAAACTGGAGCTGACTCTCGACGATTGTCTCAAGCTGGCCCTGGAACAGAATCCCTTCTACCTGGCCAGCCTGGAAAAAGAAAGCGAGGCCAGGGCTCAGGTCCACCGGGCTGTGTCCGGATTTCTGCCGACCCTCAACGCCCAGGGCAGCGACATACTTGACAAGAAGGTTTTCACGGTGGAAATTCCGCCCATGGTTCCGGGCGGCCAGCCGCAGCGGGTTAAGTTTGATTTCACCAGGACCTACCAGATGAGCCTGAATTTCTCTTTTCCCCTGTTCACGGGCGGACGCCTGACCTCGGCTTACCGTCAGGCTGATTACAATTATCAGGCCACCCAGGAATCAATCAAGCAGACCCGCCAGGAAACCATCTTGAACGTCAAGCAGGCCTTCTATGGATATCTCCTGGCCCGCCGCTTCCTGGAAGTGGCCGAGGAATCGGTGAGCCTGGCCGAAAAACACCTGAAAAATGTGAGGAACCTGGCCGAAGTGGGCATGGCCACCAGGTTCGACCTGCTCCGGGCCGAGGTTCAGCTGGCCAACCTGCAGCCCCAGTTGATCAGGGCCAGGAACGGTTTGCAGATGTCGGAACTGGCTCTTAAGAATCTCCTGGGTCTGGACCTTAACCAGCCGGTGGAGATAAAAGGCGAGCTGACCTTCCAGGAGGTCGAGATAAATCCCGAGGAAGCGACGCAGAAAGCCCTGCTCAACCGGCCCGAAATACAGCAGCTCGGTTATCAACGGCGGATGGCCGGAGAGATGGTCAAACTGGCCAGAGCGGCCGACCTGCCGACCGTGGCCATAGGCGGCCAGATCAACTACTGGTCCAACTATCTCAATTTCAAGAAGAATAACTGGGAAAATTATTACACGATCAGCCTGGCCCTGAATATTCCCATTTTTAATGGTTTTGCCGCTCAGGCCCAGGCGGCTCAGGCCAAAGCCCTGGCCCGGCAGCTTGATTACTCAATGAAGGGGCTGACCGAGGCCGTCAAGCTGGAGGTGGAACAGGCCATCCTTAATTACCGGCAGGCACGGGAGGCGTTGCTGTCGCAGCAGAAAAACGTGGAACAGGCAGCTGAAGCCGTGCGGCTGGCGGAACTTAACTTTGCCGAAGGTCTGGCCACCACCCTTGATGTAACCACGGCTCAGGTAGCTCTTAGCCAGGCCAGGACCAATTACGCCCAGGCCCAGTATGAATGCCTGACTGCTCTGGCTCAACTGGAGAAAGCCACGGGCGAATCCATATCAGGTTATAAAGCCGACAGGTAATAAATAAACCGGCGGTTTAACAGGAGGAAAAAATGTTGTTGAGAGGAAAAACCAGATTCGCAGTTTACGGCGCCTTGTTTCTCTTGCTGGTTTCCTGCCAGAAACCGGTTGCCGAGAAAGCGGCCGATGAAGGTATGAAGCCGGCGCCAGTTAAAATCTATAAGGTTAAAAAGCAAAGAATATCGGAAAAATTGACCTATACAGCTACCCTGGAGGCCTGGAAAAGACAGGCCATCACCCCGGATATTTCCGGAAAGGTAGCCAGAATTTACGTCAACGAGGGAGATAAGGTTAAGCAGGGTCAGCTCCTGGCCGAGCTTGATACCCGGTCCATAAGGTTGCAACTGGAACAGGCCGAAGCCGCTCTGGCCATGGCCCGGGCCAATTTTGAGGATGCCAGCCGGAACCTGGAAAGAATGGAAAGGCTTTATAAAGAAAAAGCTGTTTCCGACCAGCAGTACGAAAAAGTCCGCCTAGCCTTCGAAGCGGCCAGAGCCCAGAGAGATCAGGCCGAAGCTGCCGTTAACCTGGCCAAGCATGCGCTGGATGTGTCCATCATGCGGGCTCCGTTTGATGGAGTCATAGCCTCTAAAAACATGGAGGAAGGAGATATCATCAACCCGATGATGGGCGGTTTTTCAGCCACCTCCGGGGTTCTGACTCTGGTCGATTATTCTAAGATCAAGGTTCGTTTCGACGTGTCTCCGGCCGATGCTTCCAGGCTGGCCCGTGGTCAGAAAGTTTACCTGGAAAGTTCTGCCCTGCCCGGACAACAACTGGAAGGCCAGGTGACTGTGGTCAACACCAGCGCCGACCCTCAGACCAAGAAATTCCGGGTTGAGGCCGTCATAAGTAATCCTGACCTGGTTCTCAAACCTGGAACTTTCGGCCGGGTCATTCTGGAGGTCAGCACCAGGGAAAATTCACTGGCCGTTCCCCAGAAAGCCCTGCTGGAAAATTCTTATGTCATGGTGGTCGAAGGCGGCAAAGCAATTAAAAGAACGGTTACCGTCGGCTTGAAGAATACGGATTTGATTGAGATTACTTCCGGCCTGAACGAGGGCGATCTGGTAATTGTCGAAGGGAACTTCGGGCTGATGGACGGCAGCCCGGTTGAGGTGGAAGGCGAGGTAGAAAGATGAAACTGCCTGAATTTTCAGTCCGACGAAAAGTTACCGCCTCGATGATCGCCATGATCCTGGTGGTCATCGGGTTTATCGCTTTTTCTCGTCTGGGTCTGGATTTCTTTCCGGACCTGGAATACCCGACCGTTTCGGTCATAACCACCTACCGCGGAGCCTCTTCTGAAGATATCGAAAAGACCATTACCGAGCCCCTGGAGCAGGTAGTCAGTTCGGTGAGCGGAGTCAAAAAGGTCACTTCGCAGAGTTCCGAGGGGGTGTCGGTTCTGATGGTGGAGTTTGAATGGGGCACCAACCTGGATTTTGCGGCCCAGGACATCCGCGACCAGATCGGTCTTTATCGCAATTTTCTCCCCACCAACGCTTCCAATCCGCTGGTGGTCAAGTTCAACCTGTCTCAGTTCCCGGTGGTTTTTTACGGCATTACCGCCAATTCCGGCTATTCTACTTATGACCTGAAGAAACTGATTGAAGACGAAGTCAAGCCCAGGCTGGAAAGACTGGACGGAGTGGCCTCGGCGGCCGTATTTTCCACCGATGAAAGAGAAATCAGGGTGGAGGTCGATAAGAACGCCCTGGTTTCCTACAATCTGCCGCTGGAGCGAGTGCTGGCGGCCCTGGCGGCTGAAAACGTCAACGCCCCGGCCGGTGATGTGGTCGAAAGACATGAAGACCTGATTGTCCGCACCCTGGGGGAATTCCGGAGCGTGGAAGACGTCAGGAGTGTGGTGGTGGGCCTTTCCCAGCGGGGCGAGCCGATTTATATCCGGGACATAGCCGAGGTCAAGGATACCTTTAAGGAGACCAGGAACGTTGCCCGGGTGCAGGAGCAGAAAGGGGTTTATCTGGTCGTAAACAAACGGTCCGGAGCCAACACCGCTCTGGTCGGCAACGCCGTCAAAAAAGAAATCGACAGGCTGCAGGCCACTCTTCCCGGAAACATCGCCTTTCATATGGCCATGGACCAGGCGGAGATGATCAACATGGTGGCCAGCAAAACTTCCAATAACGCTGTGGTCGGAGCCTTTCTGGCCATTGCCCTGATCTTTCTATTTCTCAGAAACTGGCGACCGACGTTGATTATCGCCATCGCCATTCCTCTTTCGGTCATCACCACCTTCGTCGCCCTTTACGCGGCCGGCTATACCCTGAACCTGATGACTCTGGGCGGCCTGGCTCTGGGCGTGGGCATGCTGGTCGACAATGCCATCGTGGTCATAGAAAATACTTTCAGGCATATTGAGGAGGGCAAGCACGTGGAGGAGGCCGCGGTCCTGGGAGCCTCGGAAGTGGGCATGGCCATCACCGCTTCCACTCTAACCACCATCATCGTTTTCCTGCCGGTGGTTTTTGCTGGCGGAATTACGGGCAAATTGACCCAGCCTCTGGCTCTGACCATTGTCTTTTCTCTGGTGGCATCGCTGTTTGTGGCTCTGACTCTGGTGCCCCTGTTTTCGTCGCTGCTGTTTAAGGCCAGAGCGAAAAAAGCGAAAGTTGAAGAAGAATGCGCGGTTAAGGAGCCTCATTTCGCCGCGGCCAGAGCTTTTTACCGCCGGCTTTTGACCGGAGCTTTAAGGAAAAGAAAAACCGTCCTGATAGCAACCGCGGCTTTGTTTGTGGTCTCGCTGGTGATAGTGGCTTTCATCGGCGCCGAATTCATGCCTCAGTCAGACCGGAATTTTCTGATGGTCAGAATAAAATTGCCGGTGGGGACCTCGCTTGAAGAAACCAACAGAATTCTTACCCAGGTTGAGAAGATATTAAGGCAGCAACCGGAGGTTACCCTGGTCTCGGCCCAGGCCGGCTCCCGAGCGGAAGAAGACCCGGCCGACATGGCCAGCGGTATGGGTATTACCGGAACGCATGAAGGATTGTTGATGGTCAGACTGGTCAACAGGGAGGAGAGGAAATATTCCGATGCCGAGATTCTGGAGAGAGTGAGAAAGATGCTGCCGCGACTGGACAATTTTAAGTTTGAGCAGGTCAACATGGAAGCGGCCATGATGGGCGGAGCCGCGGCCCCGGTGGAAATAAAGCTTTTCGGTAAAGACCTGGAGACATTGAGAGAAATAGGCGACACCATAGTCAGAAGAATCGGCGACGTCGAGGGCATGCGCGACCTGACCCACAGCCTGGCCCAGGGCAAACCGGAATACCAGTTTGCCATCGACCGGGAAAGGGCGGCCAGACTGGGACTGGCCGTGGCCCAGGTTTCCAGCACCATTCAGACCGCCACTCAGGGAACCGTGGTCAGCCGCTACCGCGACGGTTCAGACGAGGTCAATATCAGGGTGATCCTGGCCAGGCAGTACCGCGACAGCCTGGAAGAAATCAGAAAAACCCCGTTGATGTCCCAGGCCGGAAGAATGATCTTTCTGGAACAGATAGCCGACTGGAAGCGGGGAGAAGGCCCGATTCAGATCACCAGGGAAAACCAGATGCGCAAGATTTCGGTCACCGCCAATATCGCCGGTCGAGACCTGGGGTCGGTTATGCGGGATATTCGCAGCCGCCTGGGAGATTTTGAGAAGCAGTTGCCTCCTGGCTATTTCCTGGAGTACGGCGGCTCCTACGAGCAGATGATTGACGCCTTCAAGGTTCTGGCGGCCGCCCTGGCCCTGGCCGTTCTCCTGGTTTACATGGTCATGGCCTCGCAGTTTGAAAACTTTCTCCATCCGTTCGTCATCATGTTCACCATTCCCCTGGCCATCATCGGGGTCATTTTCGGTCTGCTGGTTTCGGGCAAACCGGTCAGCCTGCCGGCCCTGATTGGAGTGATAATCCTGGCCGGGATTGCCGTCAACAACGGCATCGTTATGGTCGATTACATAAACCAGCTCATAAGAAGAGGACTGGACAAGAAAGAGGCAATCATCAGAGGAGCGGTCACCAGGTTGAGACCGGTGCTGCTGACGGCCCTGACTACCATTCTGGGCATGCTGCCGATGGCTGTAGCCGGAGGCTCAGGCGCTGAATTCCGTTCGCCCATGGCCGTGGCCGTGGTCGGCGGGCTGGTTGCCACCACCGTTTTAACCCTGTTCGTAATTCCGATCGTCTACAGCATTTTTAACCGGGTGTCTTTTAAGGATTACGGGCCGGCGGTTGAAAAGTAAGTCGACAAATAAGCATAGTTTTTTGATAAAGGGCAGCTTTCGGGCTGCCCTTTTCTTTTTTTTCGCCATTTCCAGCCGGATAAGACTCGAGTGTCAGAAAGGAGATTTAGAATCTAAGCCCTATTTTTAGTGGCCCAGACCAAGAGGAGGGGCCTGGCGCGGCACGCCTCCTTCCGTCCTCGCTCACCGATCCCCTCGCGGGGAACCCCTTCCGCTGCGGTCGGTTCGGAGACACGCCGTGCCACCCTCCCGAAAACCTTGGCTCTGCGATTCATTATCGGCCCGGATTGGACAAGTGGTCGGGCCTTCCGGAGGCGACGATCGCTAACCGCTTATAAGAAAAAAAGAACCGCGGGGAATGAAATTCCTGTTTGCCTGGAAAGAAAAAATTTAATATCCTAAACTAAAACCCCGATGAGGAGGCTGGGGTGAGAAGGTTAATATCATTCTGGCTGGCCTTGCTGGCAATAATAGTTTCTGTCAATCCGGGTCTTCTGAGCGCGCCTAAGAAGCTGATCTTTCTTGACGCTTCCGTTCTGCCTGAGGGACGGCTGTCGAGCTGGCGAAATCTGGGGACCCTGGGGGGTAATTTTGTTCCGGTTTTCCGGACGCTGCCGACGGTGGAAACGATCAAAAACCAGAAAGCGGTTAACCTGACGGCGGTCGATGTGTTGCTCCGGTCCACCTTTTCTCCGCCGGCCGGCCTGAACGGTCGGCAGCCGTTTACGCTGCTGGTCAGAGTTTATATTCCGGAGCTGGCCCAGAAAAGGACTATCCTGACCTGGTCGCAGCAACCGGAGGCGGCAGCCGTTTTCGGCCTGGGCAGGGGTTTGGAGGCCGCTTTTTATCATTCCGACCGGGTAAAACTCGGTTACAGCGGCGGTTACCCCGATCCCGGGATCTGGCATCTGGTAGCTTTTGTTTATAACGGCCAGACCATCCGGGTCTATCTGGATGGCTGGTTAAAAGCCGAGACTTCAGCCACGCTTTCCATAAAGCCGGATAAATATTTTTATCTCGGCGGAGAAAAGGCTGAAAAATGGCCGCTTCCGGTGGATCCCTTTAACGGCTATCTGGCCTCTCTTGAATTGCTGGATGCGGCCTACAGTCCGCTGGAAATCTGGAACCTGGCCGGGCGGAAGGAAGCCATCCCGGTTTATCCGGAGGAAGGGGAAGTCGTCACCGCCCTTTCTCTGTCTTTGAGATGGCAGAAAGGAGACGAGAAAGCCGCTGCTTATTCCGTTTATTTCTCCGGTCAGAAAGATGAGGTAACCAGGGCCGGCAAAAAAGCCTATAAGGGCAATTTCCCGGCGGGAACAACCAACCTTGAAGTTTCAGACCTGAAACCCGGACAGACCTATTTCTGGCGAGTTGACCAGCTGGACGCCAGAGGACAGTTGCTCCAGACCGGGCAGGTCAGAAAGTTCTCCGTGGATAACGGAGCAGCCAGGGATCCTGTGCCCCACCACCGGCATGGCAGCGTCAGCCGGGAGCTTAACCGTCTGAACTGGACTCCCGGGCCCTGGGCCACTTCCCAGGATGTTTATTTCAGCCAGGACCTGAAAAAGCTGGAAAAGTCCAAGCCGGCGGCCAGGGATCTGGGACCCGGGCAGAAATCCTTCTTTATTCCGGAGAAGAACCTCAAGTACGGCCACAAGTATTTTTGGCGGGTTGTCACCAAAAACGGCTCGCTCCCGGCTTCCGAGGGCGAAATCTGGTCCTTCAGGGTGCAGGACCCGCCCGATGATGACCGGATAACTTTCCTGGTGGCCGCCGACCTCCACTACGGGGGTTCTGTCAACGCCAGAAAGATAAACCGGGAAATGGTCATGGCCATGAACGCCGTGGCCGGAGAGAGCCTGCCGGAACACCTGGGGCTGAAAGGAGAGGTGAGCACTCCCCGCGGGGTGGTTATTCTCGGCGACCTGGTCGATGACGGCGACTCCCCGGAGGTTGAAAAATTCTGGCAGGAGTACGCGGCCGATTTCGGGCTGAAGGGAGAGCAGCTTCTGGCTTATCCGGTCTACGAGGGCTTCGGCGAGCACGACGGCTCTTCCGGCCGGCTGGTCAGGAACAACCTCAGGAGTCGCAACCGTCTGCGGCCGGGACTGAAGAGCATCTCGGCCGACGGCCAGCATTATTCCTGGGATTGGGGCAAGGTGCATTTTGTTCACCTCAACCTTTATCCCGGCAGCTTGGGAGAAGAATACCTGAACATCTGGCGGCGGCGGGTCAGCGGCGATGCCCGTTATCCCAAGCACAGCCTGGAGTTCCTGGTGGAAGATTTAAGAAGAAATGTCGGGAACAGTGGCCGGCCGGTGGTCATTTTCCAGCATTATGGTTTTGATTCCTGGAGCGAGGCCTGGTGGACCCAGAAGGAAAGGGTCGCTTTTCTCCAGGCCATACAACCTTACAATGTCATTGGAATTTTCTGGGGCCATTCTCACGTGGCCCAGAGCCTGAGCTGGAACGATATCCGGACCTGGGGCGCCGGGGCGTTCAACAATGACCCCGAACCGGGGACCTTCCTGGTAGTCTGCTTGCAAACCGGAAGGAAAAGCGGCCAGATGACAGTGGCCGTAAGGAAAATGAACGATTGGCTTTCGGCGGAAAAGATAACTTTTTCTATGCGGAAGATTCCCAAAAAATAAATAGATAAGAAAGCTTGATTCTCTTGTCCCCTCAAACTGCCGCCGGACAGGCCTCGAGCCGAGTTCCGGATTTATTTTTATTTCTGGGACTTGAATTTGAGGAAAGCCCCGATGTTTCCGTAGTGCTCCAGTCTGGTGGGCGAGCTAATTTGGGTCAGGGGAATATTCCGGTTGAGAGCAACTTCGATGGCTTCATCCACCACGTCGGCCACGGCTTCTGTCTTGACTTTGCAGGCCGGGCAGACCTCCTCGTTGAGGAAAAGTCCGTGACAGCCGGGGCAGACCCGTCCGGGCTTGGAGAAATTGTGGGTTATGAGCAGATGCCTGATTTCGTATGAATTCAATTTGCGGAGGGTGTCGGCCAGCCCGGCCACTGCCCTGCCTCCCCGTTCCAGCTCGGCCACAAAGGATTTCACCAGGCCGGCTTCTTCTTCCCGCTTAAGTCTGTCTTCCAGGTCCAGGCACTCCTGCAGCACCCTGGAAGTTTCCGTCCCCGGTCTGACTTTGATCCGGCCCTTTAGTTTGTCCTTGACATAAGAATGAAGCAGCGGTTCAAGCTGGGGATAGAACTGATCGTCGCAGCCAAGCAGCAGCCAGTCAAAGTGGTTCTGTTTCAGGATGTCAAAAGTCTTTTGAGCCGCTTTCTTGAAATGCTCCTGCAGCAGAGCATCTATATGACGTTCGATCCTTTTGGATTCATAACCTTCAAAGCCGCCCTTTTTTACTTTTTTGGGAACATCGCTGCTGAGGCTGTCCAGCTGTCTGATATCGCCCAGGTGAACTTCATACCAGCAGGCCTCCCGGCGGTTTATCAGGAAGGCGCATAGCTTCTTGAATTTTTCCAGAATCGAAGACAGAGGCCGGGTGTAAAAATCAAAATCCTGGACGAGTCTGTTTCTCGGACCGTGGGGCAATTCCAGCTCCTGCCAGATATTCCTGGCTGAACAACAAAAGACGGCCAGCCCGGGTGATTTCCAGGAATTCAACCGGTTAGTGCAGAACTGGGCGATTCTGTCCAGGTCATCCTGGAGAGATTTTCTGACTTCCCGGGTAATGTCTTTTGCTTCCAGTTTCAGCCGGGCCTGGTTTAAAAGCCCCTTGTAGGCGGCGTTGATGGCTTTCAGGGATTGCTGGCTTTTGTCGGTGTTCAGATAAAAACTGGTGGCCTGATAGGGGTGAGTTATCGTTTGAGCCAGGGCCTCGGCCTGAGCAGAGCCGGTAAATTTCATATGACCTCCTTTCAGAAATCAAGAATAAAGACAGAAATAAGGAATATATGAAGACCCGCCCAGGATAAAGTAAGCTCGGTTCCGGATATCGGCTCTGATTGAAGCCACTGATTAAAAATTAGCCCTCCCCCCGGGCTTTGTCAAGAAGAATATTTCCGCTATTTATTCAGCAGGTTGTTCTGTTTTTATTTTTTCTTTCTTTGGTCTCTGCGGTTTTGGCCGGCAGATGACCGTGGTCTCGGCTATCTTATCGTGCATGGTCAGGCCGTGCCGATCCCACAGGACCTGCCAGAACCCAAGAGAGGCAAAAAGACCGGAACAAACGTAGCCGTGAGCCCGCTCGAAGGACTGATACCAGCCCAGCCGCGGCTTTCCTTCCAGGTCGACGACTCTTAAACCGAAAAGCCGTTTGCCCGGCGTTCGCCCGCCATAGCGGAAAAACAGGACAAAATACAGCATGGTTATGATGTATTCTTTGATGATTTTGTAGGCCCCGTCTTCCAGACGGGCTTTCTTCTCGCCGGTCGATTGCCGGCCGCCCGGCTGAACCCGACTCCCGGCCAGAAGCGGTTGATAATTTTTCTCGATTTCCTCGGCGGTCATCGCTCCGGCCTTTTGGAATTCTTCATCCGGCAGGCGGCCCTTTAAGATTTCAAGGTATTCCTGCTTTTTGTCAGGCCTGGTCTGCAGCCCTTTTCCGGGCGTCCAGACGGCGCTCCCCCCTTCCTCCAGGGTCTTGATGGTCGCCGAAAGAGGAGAAGGTTCTCTCCTTAATCTGGCCAGCAATTCCGAGTACCCGGCGTAGACTATGGAAGACAGGATGGCTATTATCAGGGCATCCACTCCGAAGGCCAGTCCGCGGCGGATGAAGCCCGCCTGGTCGGCCCTGGCTTTATTCCTGGGAAAAAGTCTGGTCAGCATGGTTACCCTCTCCGCGGATTCTTTGGCGAAAAACCTGCCTGCTCCGGCGGTCAGCCCGGCCGCCCGGAATCAAGCCGGCCGGCCTCCGGAAAGCAGATGGTTCGGGCTCGCCTTCCTGCCCTTTAATCCATAATCATGCTAATCCTAAATTAAAGCCGGCTATCTTTCAAGGGCAAGTTTGTTCCCGGTCTTCCGGTCTTTACAGAAGGCCCTCAAATAGATATAATTATTATGCTTACCGAGGCTGGTTGCGGAAGTGGCGGAATTGGCAGACGCGTAAGCCTCAGGAGTTTATGGCCGAAAGGCTGTGTGGGTTCGAGTCCCACCTTCCGCACCACCTTTTTTATTCATGCCCGACAAAAAGCGTCTTCTCCTCATAAATCCCTGGGTCTATGATTTCACCGCCTGCGATTTCTGGCTGAGGCCACTCGGACTGCTTTATCTGGCCGCTTTAATCAGGAAATACACTTATTTTGAGGTGGATTTTCTGGACTTCCTTGACTGCGGCCGGGTTGAAGTCGACTCCGGCTTTCTGCCCAGATTCCGCCCCGACGGCCGGGCCTCGTTTTACAAGGAAGAGGTTTCGAAGCCGGATTTATTCCGCCACATTCCCCGAAAATTCTCCAGGTATGGCTGGCCGCTGACCCTGGCTGAAGACAGCTTGAGGCGTCTGCCGCCGCCCGAAGCGGTGCTGGTAACCTGCACCATGACCTACTGGTATCCGGGAGTGCAGACGGTCTGCGAGCTGGTAAAAAAAATATTCGGGTCGGTCCCGGTTATCCTGGGCGGAATTTATCCGACCCTCTGCCCCGAACATGCCGGGCAGAAATCGGGGGCCGGGGTGGTAATTTCCGGCGCCGGAGAGAATCAAATTCTTTCCTGTCTTGAAGAAATCTGCGGACAGCGGGCGCTTCGGCCCGGAGCCGACCAGGCGACTTTCGCCTCGCTCGATTCGCTTCCCGTGCCCGCCTATGATCTTTATCGGGAGCCGAGATTGGCCTGTATCCTTACTTCCAGAGGGTGCCCCTTTAATTGCAGCTACTGCGCCAGTCGGCTGCTTAATCCCCGCTTTGAACAGAGAGAGCCGGCAAAAGTGGCGGCAGAAATCCGCCGGCTAAAGCTGCTGGGGGTCAGGCACATCGCTTTTTATGACGATGCCCTCCTGTTCAATCAGAACCGACACCTGTCAAAAATTCTGGAAGAGACGACCTCCTTCGGGCCGGAGTTGAATTTTCACACCCCCAACGGGCTTTCGCCCCGGGCAGTCGACCGGGAACTGGCGGTTCTGATGAGAAAAGCCGGCTTCTGGTCGGTTTTTCTTAGCCTGGAAAATGCCGACTCCGACTGGCTCAGACAGACCGGACCGAAGGTGGAAGCGGCTGACCTGGAGCGGGCCCTGGATTGCCTGGAAAAAGCCGGCTACAATCGGCATGAAATTTCTGTTTATGTTCTGGTCGGCCAACCCTTGCAAACCGTCGAACAGGTGCTGGACAGCCTGAAACTGGTCAGAAAACTCGGGGCTCGACCGCGCCTGGCTTATTACTCTCCGGTTCCCGGAACCAGGGACTGGGAACATCTGGTTAAAGCCGGAAAGCTCAACCCCGACTCCGACCCGCTTCTTCACAACAAGCTGGCATTTCCTTATTTCTGGGGCAGTATCACTCCGGACGACCTGGAGAAAATAAAAAGGGCCATTGCCTCTGCCGGTCCGGGTTGATTTAATCGGCCCGGAAGGGTAACTTATTGGAGGGAGATATGTCAGATGCGAAAAAAACGGTTTATTTTTTTTCTGCTGCCTGTCTTGGGACTGCTTATTACTTCCTGCCTGACCAGTCGACTTGAAAGGAAACTGAAGCCGGCCGACCAAGACTGGCTGTCCGAGGTTCGTTATATCATCACACCGGAGGAACGGAAAATCTTCCTGGAATTGCCGGAGTCGGAAAGAGAAAAATTCAAGGAAGATTTCTGGGCCAGGCGGGACCCGGACTCCGACACCGAGAAAAACGAGTTTAAGGACGAGTATTACCAGAGGTTGAACCGGGCCAATCAGATGTTCCTGGGAGAAGGCCGCCCGGGCTGGCTGACTGACCGGGGGCGAATTTACATTCTCTTCGGGCCGCCGACCGAGCGTTATACTTACCCCATGGAAGCCTCGGGCTACTGCCGGGAAGTCTGGTATTACGGCAGTTTCCCCGTGATTTTTATCGATGAGCACTGCTCGGGCAATTTCATAATCTCGGCCATCAACCTGGAACATCTGCAGGACCTGAATCTGGCTCAGGGTTATTTTCAGAACACCATCACTCAGGAAAGAAGCGTTTTTAATTATGACCTGAAGCTGACCCGAAGCCAGCGAACCGGGGATAGTCTGAAGGCCAGGCTTATTTTCAGCATGAAGTATGAACAGATCTGGTTTGAAACCCGGGACGATGCCAGTCTGGAAACTCAGCTCTATCTCTTCGTAGAAATTAAAAACGCGGTCGGGGAGACGGTCTGGAGCGGCCATAAAACCGCTCACCTGACTTTCACCGACGAAGAAGAGTTGGAAAAAATGCGGGGCCTTAAATTTACCATGGAAGTAGAAATAAACCTGCCCGACGAAAGGTATCCTCTGCCGCCTCCCGGAAAGTATAAGATGTATTCAACCCTCAAGCAGAGAACCGGGGGGAAAGAACTGAAAAAGGTGGCGGAAATAAAACTTTAAGCCGGACGTCCGGTCTGAACTCGTCCTCAGAACTTGAGGCTTAAAATCAGCTGGCCGGCCCGGGTGCCGTAAAGGGCCAGAAGCTTCTGGTAGGAAGGGCTGTAAATCCGGGTGCCGGCGGAGCTGCCTTCATCTTCCGGATACCAGTAGCCGCCGTCGTTTAAGTCCTTCAGCCCGTACTTTTTACCGAGGACGTTGAGAACGTCAATCGCCACTTCCAGCCGTGTTTTCTGACCGACCTTGAAGTTCCTTTCCAACCGCAGGTCCAAACTGTGGAAGTCGGGCCATCTCCTGGAGCCCGGTTCTTCCAGGAAGACGGTGGCTGGAATGTTCTGGGCCTGGTGGGTTTCCAGCCAGCCGGCCGGCGGAACTACGGTTACGGTTCTGGCCCAGGGAGTGCCGCTCAGGTACTGGAAAAAGGCGCTCAGATAAAAATCCCCCGGCAGGCGATAGGTGCCCATGACTTTGATAATCCAGGGTCGGTCCAGGTCCAGGCGGCTGCTGTCGGTGACATTGACCAGGGAATTGGGAGAATTAGCCAGCTGGGTCAGGGCGGCGGCGTTCAACCGGCTCAATCCGGCGTTGCCCTCGGCCCGGCTCCAGGTGGCCGAGGCCATAAGCTGCCAGTTGTCACTCATTTTTTTTCTGGCCACCAGCTGAAAAGCTGAATATTTTTGCTTCAGTCCATCGACGTTGCTGAGGCGGGTGAAGAAAGCCGGGGCTTCGGAGGAAGGAAAATAGACCGTTACCGGGACATCTCCGTAACCGGTCTGGCCCGGGACCACGGTGGTAAAAGGCACCCAGAATTCTCCGGCCTGGCCAACCGAGTACCATTCCCTGTCGCCATCCGGGTCATAGAGCACATCTTCGATAATTCCGGTTCGGGTTCTGGAAAGATAAGACAGCGACAGGGTAAAGACCTCTGACAGCTGTTGTTCCAGGCTGGCGGTCCATTCAGTGGTCACCGGAGCTTTAAGGTCGGAAGAAACTCTCTTCTTAAAATATTCGTCCAGGTGAATTCGGTAATCTTCGGGCAGGGGCAAAAAGGTGTCGTCGAAGTCAGCTGTCCCGTCTTCGTTTTCGTCGTACCAGTAAAAATTATGATAACCGGTCGACCAGCTCGGGGCGAAACTCATCAGATAACCGAGGTTGATGTTGTCCTGGTACCGGCCGAACGACCCCTTGATCAGAGTCTTGCCTGTGCCCAGCAGGTCGAATACCAGTCCTGCCCGCGGAGACAGATTATACCAGATTACCATGTTGTCCCAGGACGGATAATTCACCGCGCTGTAGGGATTGACCCCGTAAACCGGCCTGATGGCGGCTTCCCCGGCGTAGAAAGAGATGCTGGTGCCGCTGACGCCTTTATAAACCGCGGCCAGGCCCGACTGAAGCCTTTCGAATTTCAATCCCAGAGAAAAATTCAAACGGCGGCCGAGGTTGAAGGTATCGTGCAGGTAGAAGGTCAGGCGATGGAGCGTGGCTCTCTGCAATAAGCCGTCCCGGGCTCCGCTGGCCACGTAAAAACCAACCAGCCCTTTGCCGACCAGGTTTCCGGTCTCAGGCGAGACGCCGGAGTCGTAATAATAAGGACTTCCGTATAAATAATAATAAATCAGGTTGCTGGACTTCCAGACTGAATCGTCGGCCCGGCTGCTCTGGTATTCAGCTCCGGCGACCAGTTCATGAAGTCCGCCGAGAAGGGACTGAAATCGGCTGATGGAAGCGCCGGCCCTGAAGATTTCGCCAATCTGATCCCGGTTGAAGGGACCGCTGCCCCAGCTGTAGCCGCTGCCCAAATCGACATAGCGCGGTTTTTCTTCAGTTTTAGCATCGAGTCTTCGCGGCAGGAAATCGCGGGTATAAAAAAGGAAAAAACTGGCCTCGGTTTTCTGGTTAATTTTGTAACTGCCACTGGCGCTCAGCAAAAACAGGTTCTGCCCGGCGATGTTGAGCGTGGCAGTCTGGGGATTGAAGGGAGTCAGGAAATCCGGGTCCACTGACTGCTTGTTTTTGTTGAAGCTTAACATGACCGAGGCATTAATCTCGGGGGTAACCTGAGAGGTGAAGCGAAAGAGGGAGTTAAAATCACCGGACTTCCAGCTGTACATCGGGTAGGGGATATTATCCGGGTCCCGCCAGGGAGCGAAGGGCGTTGACCTGGCCCGGCGGTTATACCTGAAGCTGGTGAAATACCAGACCCGGTCCGGCAGAATGGACCCTTCCAGGTTCAGTCCGAAATCGAGGTTGTAACGATCCTTGACCACCGGCGTGGATATGGTCTGGTTCAGCTCCTCCTGGCTCCAGAGGTCTCGTGTTAAATCGCCTCCGGTGCCCAGAAATTGAAGCTGGCCGGAAGTTCTGTTCTGCCCGGAGCGGGGGATGATTTTTATGAACGCGCCAGGAGTCGTGTAGTTCTCCACCGGATTTCCGGCGGCGACAATTTCAATTTCCTCAACTGAATCGGGATTAATATTTCGGGCCGGAGACAGGTTTAACGGGTGATTGAGTTCGCTGCCCGAGAAAGTGACCGGGCTGGAGCCGACCGCAGAGCCGCTGACCGAAAAATTCAGGTCGCGGGGTGGAATCTCCGGATTCAGGACCGGGACCAGCTGCAGCAGACCGGCCAGGTCTTTGGTCCTGGGGATGTGATTAATCAGGTTGCTGTCCAGGATGTATGATATTCCGGGATTTTCTTTATCCAGGGCCGGCAGCGGGTAGAGCAGGACTTTTTCTTCTTCCTGGTCTTCGGCTGTTTCCAGATGAACAGGCAGGCTGAGCGTTTTACCGGTCTCCACCCGGATGTCGTTGATTATGGCGGTGTGAAAACCGGGAGCTTCCACGGCCAATTTGTAGGTGCCCGCGGGGAGGTGCAGAAAGTAATAATAACCGGTCTTGTCCGTCAGGAAATAACGGATACCTACCAGCGCCGGAGAGGATAGATAAATGTAGGCACCCTCAACCGGCCGGTTTGAACCGTCGGCGATGCGGCCTTTAATCGACCCGTCCAGCCTGACCGCGCCCTTAAGGTTGCCGGTGGCGGCCAGAAAAATTGGCATTAATAGGCTGAATATGGTTAAAGCAAACTTGGCTTTCATCCTGACCACCTGGTCCTCCTTTAGCTGCTTAGAAACTGGCATCGGTCCATCAGCAGGCTCAATATTCCAGAAACAGCGTTTTTCCGTCTGGAAATAAGATAAACATTATAGCTTTTTTTAACCTTATTTGTATCAAATTATTAAAACTTTTTGAAGGGGCAAAAAGTTACCCTGGGTGGCTGTTACAGGGACCTGTTTCCGGTTTCCATCCGGTGCCGTCCCCAGGCAGCCGCTCCCATCAGGCCGGCATCGTTCCCCAGTCGGGCTTTCCTGATTTCGCAGCCGGCAAAGGCCGGGGCGATTGACCTTCGCCGGGCCTCGGCCACGGCCGGTTTAAGCAGCCAGTTGCCGGCTTTCATCACCCCGCCCCCGATGATTATTTTCTCCGGGTTTAAGAAGTTGATGACTATTCCCAGGGCTATCCCCAGAAAGTAGCCGCAGCGCTCAAAGCTCTTGCGGGCCGCCACCTGACCGGCTCTGGCCCTCAGGTATACCTCTCGGGCAGTCGGGTTCTCCCGCCGGCCCGAGAACTCCAGGTAGTTCCGGACCAAGGCCGGGGCCGAAACTTCGGTTTCCAGGCAGCCGATGTTGCCGCAGCCGCACTTCAGCCCTTCAGGGTTCACGGTGATATGGCCCAGTTCGCCGGCAAAACCTCCCTTTCCCTGCCAGAGTTCGCCATTCAGGATTATGCCCGAACCAAGCCCGGTGCCGACCGTCAGGAAGACCAGGCTGTGGGCCCGGCGGGCGCTGCCGTAAAGGTATTCCCCGTAAGCCGCCAGATTGGCGTCGTTGTGGACGGCGAATGGAACAGGAATAATTTTTTTGAGAGCCGGGAAAAGAGGAAAGTTGTCAAGGGCCGGGTAATTCGGAGACTGCATGATTCTTTTCTGCTTGAGGCTGAAAAAGCCCGCGAAACCGAAACCGGCGGATTTTATCCGGCGAGGGTATCTTTGCTCAAGCTTCTTCCAGACACTCTGAATCAGCGCCATCAGGGAATTGATATCGGGAGGGCTGGGAGACTGACTTTTGAAAACCAGGCGGCCGGCGTCGTTGATCAGTCCATACTTAAGCTGGGTTCCGCCTAAATCAAACCCGGCGTACAAGTTTTCGGGCATAGCTCAGAATTCGGTTCGGAATCTTCAGCCGGCGGCCGGCGGCTTGGTCTGATTGTCGGACGGGTGCTCTTCCTTGCCGCTGCTGACAGCTTTTTTGAAATTCTTTATGCCTTCCCCCAGGGATTTGCCGAGGTCCGGAAGCTTTCTGGCTCCGAAGATGATGATGACGATAAGCAGGATTAATAAGAGTTCGGTCGGCCCGATAGAACCTAACATGCAAACCTCCTTCCGGAGTTTTCTCAACCTGGTTGAGGTGTCTCCGATTCCAGATAAAAAGGTACTCTATGCCCGGATAAAAGTCAAGGAAGAGCAGGTACCCCCCCGTCGGACGGGCAGTTGTCAGGACCGTCTTTTTCAATTAAAATAAGTATACAGCCTGCCCTTATTCTGGCTGAACACGGCCGGTCATCCGGATAATTGAACGGTGGTATTAATGCAGGAAAGAATACGCAATTTCTCAATCATTGCCCACGTCGACCACGGCAAGAGCACACTGGCCGACCGCTTTATCGAACTGACCGGAGCCCTGTCGCCCAGGGAGCTTAAAGACCAGGTCCTGGACACCATGGATCTGGAAAGGGAAAGAGGAATCACCATCAAGGCCCAGACAGCCAGGTTGACCTACCGCAGCCGGTCGGGTGAGGAATACGTTCTGAACCTGATCGATACCCCGGGTCACGTGGATTTTTCTTACGAAGTCTCGCGCAGCCTGGCAGCCTGCGAGGGGGCGGTCCTGGTCATCGACGCTTCCCAGGGGGTGGAAGCTCAAACCCTGGCCAACGCCTATTTGGCCATCCAGAACGACCTGCTGATTATACCGGTAATCAACAAGATAGACCTGCCCCAGGCTGATATAGAAATGGCCCTGGAGCAACTGGAGCATATCGTCGGATTAAAGCGCGAAGAAGCCCTTCTGGTTTCGGCCAAGAAGGGGACTGGAGTGGAAGAGGTGCTGGAAAGTGTGGTCAGGAAAATCCCGCCGCCGCGGGGCAGCACCGCCTCGCCGCTCAAAGCCCTGCTTTTTGATTCCTGGTTTGATCCCTATCGCGGGGTGGTCGTCCTGGTCAGGGTGGTCGACGGAACCTTAAAGACCGGCGACCGCATCGTGTTGATGGCCGCCGGGGCCGAATACCAGGTGGAAGAAATCGGTTATCTGACCCCCAAGCCGGTTCGGGTGGAGGCTCTCTCGACCGGAGAGGTCGGCTACCTGGTGGCCGGCATAAAAAATCTGGCTCACGCCAGGATCGGGGAAACCATCACCCACAAGCTGCGTCCGGCCGAGCAGCCGCTGCCCGGTTTCAAGGAGGCCAAGCCCATGGTTTTCTGCGGGCTTTACCCGGCCGGCGAAAGCAGCATCGAAGACCTGCGGGATGCCCTGGAAAAGCTGAGGCTCAACGATGCTTCCTTCCATTTTGAACCCGAGAATTCACCGGCCCTGGGCTTCGGATTCCGGGCCGGCTTTCTGGGGCTGCTCCACCGGGAAATTATTCAGGAGAGGCTGGAGCGGGAGTTCAACTTGAGTCTTATCACCACCGCTCCCAGCGTCAGTTACCGGGTGGTGACCACCAGGGGCGAAGTGCTGGAAGTCCACAATCCTTCGGAACTGCCCGAGCCTCAGCACATCGACCGGATTGAAGAACCGATCATCGAAGCCCTGATCCTGACTCCCGACCGTTATCTGGGCAATCTGCTGCAGCTCCTGGATGAGCGCCGTGGGGTGCAGAAAAAGATGGAGTACATTTCCACCAGCCGGGTGCTGCTTGATTACCTGGTTCCGCTGAATGAAGTTGTTTTTGATTTTTACAACCAGCTCAAGTCGCTCTCCCAGGGCTATGCCTCGATGGATTACGAGCTGGCCGGCTACAGGGAAGCTCCGCTGGTCAAGCTCGACATTCTGGTGAACTATGAAGAGGTCGACGCCCTGTCGGTCATAGTTCACGAGGACAAAGCTTACCGGGTCGGCCGGTCGCTGGTCGAGCGGCTGCGGCAGGCCATCCCCCGTCAGCAATTTGAGGTAGTGCTCCAGGCGGCCATCGGCAAGAGGGTCATCGCCCGCGAAACCGTCAAGCCCTTCCGCAAGGACGTCCTGGCCAAACTCTACGGCGGCGACTACACCCGCAAGATGAAAGTCCTGGAAAAGCAGAAGGAAGGCAAGAAGAGGATGAAAAGGGTCGGCCGGGTCGACATTCCCCAGGAGGCTTTTCTGGCCATTCTGGAAGTCAAATAGATTTTTCCGTTATAATAGCCGGAGTCCTGAGCTAATCTGATTTCTTGCGGCTGGAATCCATTATGACCTGCAGGCTGAGTTAAGGGGGCGGAATGGAAGAAAATAAGCTGCTGGCCTTTCTGAGGCAAACCAAAGAAATTCTCGTGGATTTTTTTCCGGCTGGCTCTACTGCCCTGCTGCCGGTAATTTTTTCTTCCCTGGTCTGGGCGGTTGTCCGCCGCGGGGAGATTAAGAAAAAAATATTAGAAACGAAGGTCTGGCTGGAACCTGAAACCCTGAGGACCAAGCCGGCCGAATTTATCCTGGACTTTTTTAAGTCCGACCCGGAGCTTCGAGCGGTCTATGAAAAAGAAATCGCAGCCGGCGATTTAAGAATCCTGCGGGCGGCCTTCCGGGCTCTCTATCCGGTGCTCGGATTGCGGGACCCGTTTCTGGAAAGGTTGTTCTCAGCCGAGCTGAAAAACCATGATTATCGCCGGCTGGCAACCGAGTTCAGGCCGAGACTGGAAGCGGCCCTGTCGGAAATTCGGGCAGCCGGCGGCCGCGAAAACTTCTGGAGAATCCTGGAAAACATCGGCGATGAATTCCTTAAACTGGGCTGGGCGCTTCTGTCCGAAGATGAAATCCGGGAGCAACTGAAAAAGGCCCTGGAAAAAATTCGGGCCGAAAAAATAACGGGAGACGGCCGATGACTCAGGTTCGGCAACAAACAATACCAAAAATATTAAATCAGAAGAAACGGTTCGGAGCGGCAGTCGTCCTGATTCTAATATTGCTCTGTTCCGGCTGCGCTTCCCGGCTGCAGCCGGCCAAGGTGCATCTGGCCATGGGCCAGGAACTGGAAAAGTCCTTCCGAACCGAAGAGGCAATTGCGCTTTACAAGAAATCTCTTGAAGAAGCTGACCGTGCGGTCAGGAAGAAGCCTTCGGCCCAGGCTTACCTGCTCAAGGGCCTGGCCGAGGTCAAGCTGGGCCGATGGCCGGAGGCCGGCCGCAGTTTCAGCCTGGCCGCGGCCCTGGGGGAGGAGAAAGCCGAGAGCTGGGCCAGGGAGGTCAGTCTCTACGGTCTGGCTATTTCCCTCCTGGAGCAGGGACTGACCGAGCCGGCCGTCCGGCTGTTTTCCGTCCTGGCCGAGCGGGGCAAGTTTTCTCCGGCGGTCCAGGCGGCCCTGGGCCGACTGATAGACACCCAGCTGGAATCGCTGCCCGGTCTGCCGGAAAAGGAACGGGAAAAAATTATTACTAAATCTATCGGAATAGTAGAGAAAGCCCTGAGCGCCGACCCGGCCTGCGGTTATTATCACTATCTTCTGGCCCAGCTTCTCGGTCACCAGAAAAAGTATCGGGAGAGCTTCGAAGAAGCGGTCATGGCCAGGGAACTGGGGCTGCCCGGGCTGGATATCCATCGCGATAACGACAATCAGATCGTCTTCTGCTACCGGCGGCTGAAAGAATCCCTGAGCGGTGAATCCTGGGCCGAGTTCAATCGCACTTACCGTCTCTGGACGGAAAAATGGAAATGGCCGGACGAGGAGACGCCGGACTGGAAAAGGAGGTAAGCATGCTGCCGGCATTAGCCTGGAAAAACGGGGCCCTGGTGCTGGTTGACCAGCGCCGGCTGCCCTGGAGAGAAGAATATCGCACCCTGACCACCGTGGAGCAGGTGGCCCGGGCGATAGAAGACATGGTGGTGCGGGGAGCGCCGGCCATCGGGATAGCGGCTGCCTATGGTCTGGCCCTGGGAATGGGCAGACTGAAACCGGGAGCCGATCCGGAGAGCGAATTTAACCGGTTTTATCAACGTCTGTGGCGGACCAGACCCACGGCCAGAAATCTGTTCTGGGCCCTGGAGAGAATGAAGGCTGTTTTTGAAGAAAATAAAAAAACCGGGCTCGGCCGGTTGAAGCAAGCGCTGCTGGCCGAAGCCAGAGCCATCGAAAAAGAAGACCTGGAAATCAACAGAAAAATAGGAGAATACGGCGCGGAATTGATTCCTGAGGGGGCGACCATATTAACTCACTGCAATGCCGGGGCGCTGGCCACGGCCGGCTACGGAACGGCTTTGGGGGTGGTCAGGGCCGCTCAGGCTCGGAAGAAGAAGATAAAAGTCCTGGCCTGTGAAACCAGACCCTTTCTTCAGGGAGCCAGACTGACCGTCTGGGAACTGGTCCGCGAGCGAATTCCCGTCACCCTGATCACAGATAACATGGCCGGCTGGCTGATGTCCAGGGGCGAGGTCAGCCTGGTCATTGTCGGAGCCGACCGGATTGCCCGAAACGGCGATACGGCCAATAAAATAGGGACTTATTCCCTGGCTGTCCTGGCCGGGAATCATGGCCTGCCGTTCTACGTGGCTTCGCCGCTGAGCACCTTTGATTTCAGGCTGCGGAGCGGGGCTGATATTCCCATCGAAGAAAGGAAGGCGGATGAAGTTCGCCGGGTCGGCCGACAGCTCATTACCCTGCCCGACGTTCCGGTAAAAAACCCGAGCTTTGACATAACCCCGGGACGGCTCATAACCGCTATCATCACGGAAAAAGGCGTGATCGGAAGGCCGTTGTCCAGAGGGATTCAAAAGATGAGGTATGGCTGGCGATAAGCGCACTCCGCCCGCCAGGCCCCGAAATGATGAGGCCGCAGGCTTGGGCTCACTTTTTCCGGGCCGATTCTCAAAGAGCCGCAATCTCTGGACGCCGATTTGTCTGGATATTACCTAAGGATATAAAAAGGGCCGACGGTATTTTGTCCCGGCAGGAAGGCGTCGCCACCTCGATGTTATCGAGCTAAGGAAAAAGGATGTCATTGCCGCCCGATTGGATTTTTCATTAAAAGCTCCCGCGGCAAGTTTATTAAGAATTTTTGCCTTCCCGCTTTAACCGATATCCGGCCCACGGCTTTTCCCGATGATGACGGCTGAGGATCCGGCGTGCTTGTCAGCGGCAAAAAATAAAATCAATCCTTTGCCCCGATGACGGAATCTCCGGACGAAGGTAGTCAAGCCCCGGAACTTGGGCTAAAATGTCCCTGTCCATTAATTTCGGAGAAACGAATGGCCGCACGAAAAAAGCCCCGGTTCCTGCTGGCAGTAGAAACCTCCTGCGACGAGACCTCGGCTGCCGTCCTGGACCGAGGTCGAATTTTAAGTAACATCATTCTGTCCCAGGATGAAATCCATTCACCCTACGGCGGAGTCGTGCCGGAACTGGCTTCGCGTCAGCATATCAAGTCCATAGATTATGTAATCGGGGAGAGTCTGGCGCGGGCCGGGGTGGCTCTTAAAGAAATCGACCTTTACGCGGTCACTCAGGGGCCGGGTCTTATCGGCTCGCTGCTGGTCGGACTGACCTTTGCCAAAGGGCTGGCCTACTATTTTAAGAAGCCTCTCCTCGGCGTTGACCATCTCCAGGCCCACATCGAGGCTCCCTTCCTGGAAAACGAGGGGATTGAGTTCCCGGTGCTGGCCCTGCTGGTTTCGGGAGGCCATACCTCTCTCTATTTTCTGGAAAAGCCGCTCGACTACCGACTGCTGGGGAAAACCCGCGACGATGCGGCCGGCGAATGCCTGGACAAGGTGGCCAAGTTTCTGAAGCTGGGCTATCCGGGAGGTCCGGTCATCGAACGCCTGGCCCGGGGCGGCGACAGCGCGCGCTTCCATTTTTCGCTGCCGAGAATGAAGACGGCCGGCTATGATTTCAGCTTCTCCGGTCTCAAAACTGCCGCCCTGAAAATTATCCGCGAAAACGGCCTGAGCGCCGAACATCCGGAGCTCGGAAATTTCCTGGCCAGCTTTGAGGAAACGGTGGCCAGGGCCCTCCTGGAGAATGTCCATAAAGCCCTGGAAGAATTCCGGCCGGCAGCCCTGATTCTCTGCGGCGGAGTGGCTCGCAATGCCAGGCTTCGGGCCAGGTTTTCCGAGCTGGCGGCAGGTTACAGCCTGCCGTCTTTTGTTCCCTCGCCCCGGCTGTGCACCGATAATGCCGGCATGGTCGGAGCGCTGGCCTGGAAGAAATTTCAAGCTTCTCCCGTAGCCGTCGCCGACCTGGACCTGGATGCCTACCCGAGATGAGCCGGCCCAGGGGCCGGCTGGAAAGGTTCCGCTTTCTAAATCTATCAATATCTTTAGCCCGGCCATTTTAATTTCTCATCCCTCACGCCGCCTCCAGGATTCCTGCGGATTTCAGGCCGGGTTCAGAGAGCCCCCGGGTTATGGCAAATTTAATTACCGATGGGAAGCCGGCGGGAAAATCCGAGCCCGGACTGCGTCTTTATGTTCATGAGCCGCAGGCTGTAACTTTCGCCGGCCTGAATCGTATTATTAATGAGAGAATTAAGTTTGATTTACCCGAGTCGCTTCTGTTAAACTTGAGTTCGGAGCGGCAACGGGAACGAAGTCAGGAGGCTTGAGGTGATGAAAACGGCTAAAAGATTATTAAATATGACGGCATTTCTAACGCTTGTTTTTCTGACGGTCGCGGGGCTGCCGGCCCAGGAGCAGAAAGCCAAAGAGATTTCTCTCAGCCTGGACGAAGCTATCTATCGGGCCCTCAAACATAACCTCAACCTGATAGCCGAAGTCTATTCCACCGAAAAGGCCGGAGAAAACATATCCGTGGCCAGGGAGGCCTTCCTGCCGAGTCTGGAAATGAGCTACGGCAGCAATCGCACCGAACAGCCTTCAACCTGGTGGATTCAGGGGTCGGGCACTTATATTACTTCTTCTCAGAATTATGAAACCAGGCTGTCCCAGCGGCTGCCGATCGGCGGGACCTTTTCCGTGGCCATGTCCAACTACAGCACCAATACCAACCAGCTGTTTCAGCTATTTAATCCTTATTACAACACCCAGTTGCGTTTTGACTTTACTCAACCGCTGCTCCGAAATTTCGGGCCGCGGGTGGCCAAACGGGAGATCATAATCGCCCGCCAGAATTATGCCATCTCCGAGGCCCAGCTCAAGAGCCAGGTCATGGAAACCATCTACCAGGTGGAAGATGCCTACTGGAACCTGGTTCTGGCCCGGGAGAACTTGAAGGTCAAACAGCAGTCGTTGCAACTGGCCAGAGACCAGCTGACCAAGACCAAAAAAGAAATTGAGGTCGGACAGCAGGCGGCCATTGAAATCCTGAACGTTCAGGCGGCTGTTTCCCAGAGAGAAGCCGAAATCGTCCAGGCCGAGGCCGCAGTCAGGACTGCTGAGGACAGGCTCAAAGTCATATTGAATCTGGCCAGCGGTCAGGAATTAAGCTCGGTCAACCTGGTCCCCACCGAGAGGCCGGAATTTAAGCCGGTTAAGGTCGACCTGAACGAAGCCCTGCGAACGGCGCTTCTGATGCGGCCCGACCTGCAGATAGACAGCCTGACCATTGAAAGCAAGAAGTTCGATTATGACTTTGTCCGCAACCAGATGCTCCCGCAGCTCGACCTGAATGTTTCTTACTGGAGCCCCGGGATCTCCGGAGATCGCCTGATCTACCGCGACGATAATCCCTGGACCGGGGAAGTGGTCGGCAAGATTCCCGGCAGCCTCTGGGATTCTTTCCGCGACGCCTCCAGGTTTCTGTACAACAACTGGTCGGTCAATTTTACCCTGACCATCCCCCTGGCCGATTATTTCGGCCGGTCGAAGCTGGCCCTGGCCCGGACCGAGCTGGCTGAAGCCCAGGCCAAGCAGAAAGCGCGGGAGCAGCAGGCCATGCTGGAGGTCAGCGAGGCGGTCAATAATATTGAGACCCTGGCCAAAAGCGTTGAAGCCTACCGGGTGGCCAGGGAATACGCCGAAAAACTCCTGGAAGCCGAAACCAAGAAACTGGCTGTCGGTTTGACCACCAGTTTCTTTGTGCTCGAGGCCCAGGAAAAAATGGCCGCCGCCCGCTCGGCCGAACTAAAAGCTCTGGTCGATTACAACCTGGCCCAGGCCAGGCTGGAAAAAGTCCTGGGCACCATCCTGGCCAACAAAAAGGTCAGTCTGGGCCAGGTCGGGCAGCGCTGATTCGGTTTGAGTGCCGGGGTCGGGTTGTGTTAATATTGACCCGTGAAAATCACGGCGGTTGTTGTAACCTACAATAACGAGAAAAAGATAATAGACTGTCTGGAATCGCTGCAGGGCCTGGTCGATGAAATCGTGGTGGTGGACAGCCACAGCACCGACCTGACCAGGAAAGTCGCCGCCTATTTTACCGATAAAGTCTACCGGACGGCTTCTGCCGATTATGCCGCTCTCAAAAACCTCGGCCAGGAGAAAGCTTCCTTCAACTGGATACTGTCGCTGGAGCCCGACGAAAGGCTGTCGCGCGGACTGAAGCTGGAGCTGCTTAAAATCAAGCAGCAACCGGATGAAGCTGAAGGGTACCTGATTCCCCGCCGGAGTTTCTATCTCGGCCGCTGGGTCAGACATTCGGGCTGGTACCCCAACCGCAGAATAAGGCTCTACCGGAAGGATAAGGGCACCTGGGTCCGAGACAGATTCCGGGTGAGCTTGAATTTTACGGGCCGGGCCGGCCGGTTGAAGAATCCGGTCGAACACCTGGCCTTTTCGTCCATCTCCGAGCACCTGAATTATCTGAATCGGGTCAGCGAGCGGCGGGCCCAGGAGTTATACCTGAAAAGAAAAAAAGCCCGCGCCTATCATTTCTTTTTATCTCCGGTGGCCAGGTTTCTGGGAACTTATTTCGGTCGAGGGGGCTGGCTCGACGGTTTTGCCGGACTGGTGATTTCCACGCTGGCCGCTTATTCTGTTTTTCTTAAATACGCCAAGCTGAAAGAGGTCTGGAAAAAAGGAGAGAGAATTGAGCCTGTGTCTCATAGCCAGTGATCCGCAGGATGAGCTGGAGCTGAAGCAAATTTTCCTAGTTTGTCGGGAACTCAAGAAAAAGAATTATCCGTTTTTTATCCTGACCGGCCCGGGGAGCAAGCTGTCGTCCCAGGCCAGGTTGCAGGGAATCAGAGTTCTTAACCACCGCCTGGACGGCAGTGCGGGCTGGCTGGATTCATGGAAATTGCAGCGGCTTTTTAAGAAGAACGGGATAGAACTGGTCCATTTTTTCGACCGGGAGGCAGCCGGTTCCGCCTGGAAAGCCGCCCGGAAGGCCGCAGTCAGGGTCAGATTAATTTCCTGGAAGCCGGCCTGGAACTTGAAAGAAGCGCTGGGAGTGTTAAGTCAGGTCGATTCGGTCGTCTGTGAGAACGATGAAGCCAAGAGGCTTCTGTTAAAGCATAATCTGGCCCAGGGAAAACTGGAAATCATTCCCCCGGGACTGGATGTTTCGCCAGCCAGGACGGCCAGGAAGGATTTTCTGCGGCAGGAACTTAACCTTCAGCCTGACAATTTCCTGGTGGGTTTGCTCTGCCCGCTGGAAGACCTGAAAACTCTCAAAAGCCACCTGGAAGCGGTCAGAATTCTTGACCAGGAAGCTCCCCGGCTGAAGGTGGTCATCCTGGGAATCGGAGCCCTGAACCTGGAGAGATTGCGACAGGAGCAGGCCCTGGAATTTGAAAACCTGTATTTTTACCTGGGTTTCAATGAACAGCTGGCCGAGGTCATTTCGGCTCTGGACCTGTTCGTTTTCGGGGCTTATTCTCTTCCGGAAGAATATATACTTAAAGCTATGGTCTGGCGGGTGCCGGTAATCGGGGTCATGGCGGCCGGAATGACCGGGCTGATCATTCAACGGGAGACCGGCTTTCTGGTTGCGCCGGGCGACCCGGCCTCCCTGGCCCAGGCCATATTGAAGCTTTATCTTGACCGCAGCCTGGCTCAGAGTCTTAGCAGCCGGGCGTTCGAGCTGGTTTCGAGCCAACATTCAGTCGAGGCCATGGCTCAGAAGATGGTCAACCATTATGAGTTCCTGGCCTTGCAAAAAGGAGTTAAGCTTGGTCGGTAAGGTTTCAATTCGCAGGTTGACGGACCGCAGGGAATTTGCCGGCTTGATTGATATTCAACGGGCCGTCTGGAAACATCCTGACCTGGACCTGACCCCGGTCCACCAGTTCTGCATCTCGACTTTCATGGGCGGGCTGGTGCTGGGAGCTTTCGTGGATGAAGAGCTGGCCGGTTTTGTTTATTCTTTTCCGGCCATCTATAACGGAAAATTCTGCCATCATTCGCATCTGCTGGCAGTTCTCCCTCAGTTCCAGGGTTACGGGCTGGGTAAGAAGTTGAAGTGGGCCCAGCGCCGGGAAGTGCTGAAGATGGGGTTGGATCTGGTCACCTGGACCTACGACCCGATGCAGAGCCGGAATGCCAACCTGAATTTCCACACTCTTGGCGTTATCTGCAGGCGGTACCTGCCGGATTTTTACGGGGAAACCCCCCAGTTGAGGCTGGGCCCGGGCATTCCCACCGACCGGTTGCTGGTGGAATGGCCGATTAAGTCGACCCGGGTGCAGAAGAAAGCCGCGGAAAAGGAAGACCGGAGCCCCGACCTGAGCTTTCTGCCGAAAGCCCTGGCGGGCTATAAGGCAGAAGACGGAAGCTACCGCCCGGGTCCGGTCAATCTCAGGCTGTCAGCCCCGGTTTTTCTGGCCGAAACGGTGCGGGACGTCCGCGCCCTTCAGGCCGCGCCCGAGCTGATCGGAGACTGGCAGTCGGCCCTGAGGCAGGTGCTTAACCATTATTTTAGCCGGGGTTATGCCGTCATCGATTTTATTTTTGGCGAGCAATGTTATTACCTGTTAAAGCAGATGCCGGCCGGAAAAACGCAAAAGTCGGGCCGGCATGAGGGCAGATGAGCGGACGGTAAGGTCAAGGCAAGCGGTTAAGCCTGGAAGAGAAAAATCCCGCCCGGATTGAAAAATGGCCGGATATCCGGCCGGTCGGTCTCCGGGGAAAAGTTCCGGGCGGCTAAAAATATTAAAGGTCGGGCTGACGGCGAAGCCTGACCGGAAGGCAGGTGACAGATGGCCATTGACAGAATCGAGCTGAATTTATTGCGGCTGCCCTATGTTCATTTTTTTGAGACCAGCTTCGGTCGGGCCTATGACCGCACCTTTATCATCATTCGGGTTTATGAAGACGGGGCGGTCGGGTACGGCGAATGCGTGGCCGAGGAAAAACCTCTCTACAGCGGAGAAACCACCGAAACCGCCTGGCATATAATCCGGGATTTTCTGGTTCCGCTCGTTTTTAGCCGGGGAATAGTTGAGCCTGAGGACTATTATGAGGCGGCTAAGATTTTTCGCGGCAATCAGATGGCCAGAGCCGGTCTGGAACTGGCCCTCTGGGATTTGAAGGCCAAAAAACAGGGGGTTCCGCTCAGCCGGCTGTGGGGCGGAGTCCGCGACGAAATTCCGGCCGGAGTGAGTGTCGGAATTGAGGACTCGGTCCCCGAGCTTCTGGCCAGGATCGAAAATTATCTCGGTCAGGGCTATGAGCGAATTAAAATAAAAATTAAACCCGGCTGGGACATAGACGTTTGCCGGGCCATCAGGGAAAAATTTCCCGGGCTTCTTCTCCAGGCTGACGCCAACGGAGGTTATTCCCTTGAGCAGGCTGAGCATCTGAGAAATCTGGATGCCTTCAAACTGCTGATGGTGGAACAGCCCTTTCCTCCCTACGACCTCTGGGACCACAGCAAGCTGCAGAGGAAGATGACCACGCCGCTGTGTCTGGACGAGAGCATCGTTTCTTTCGACTCGGCCCGGGCTGCGCTGGAAATGGGCAGTTGCCGGATAATCAACATCAAGGTCGGCCGGGTGGGGGGAATTATCGAAGCCCGAAGGATTCATGATTATTGCCTGAACTATGGAGTCGGAGTCTGGTGCGGCGGCATGTTGGAAAGCGGCATCGGCCGGGCCCATAATCTCCATATTGCCACCCTGCCCAACTTTAAGTATCCTAATGACCTTTCGGCCAGCGCCCGCTATTACCATGAAGACCTGATCGAACCGCCGATCAGCCTCAGCCGGCCTGGTCATATCCGGGTTCCCGACGGACCGGGTATCGGCGTCAACCCGGTGGAAGAGCGTATTCAGAAAGCCACGGTTCGTCATGAAATTTTAAAACCCTGAGGAGAGACTGATGAAGAATCTGGTAATTCTGGGAGCCGGAACCGGCGGCACCATCATGGCCCACCGGCTGGCCGACCCTCTTAAGAAGCGAGGCTGGAAAGTCACTGTGATTGACAAAGATGACGACCATTATTATCAGCCCGGCTTTCTGCTGGTGCCCTTTGGCCTCTACCGGCCGGAAGACCTGGTCAGACGGCGGTCGCATCTGCTGCCGAAAGGCGTGGAATTTATCGTCGAAAGAATCGAAGAAATCAGGCCGGGGAGCAAGAAAATCAAGCTGGCTGACGGCCGGGAGATAAGCTATGACCTTCTTCTGATTGCCACCGGCAACCGTATAAAACCGGAAGAAACACCGGGCCTGCTTGACGGCTGGCGGAAAAACATTTTCGATTATTATTCGATAGACGGAGCCAGTGCCCTGGCAGAGAAATTGAAGGAATTCAGAGAGGGAACGCTGGTTGTCCAGATCGCCGAAATGCCGATTAAGTGCAATGTCTCGCCGCTCGAATTTGCCTTTCTGGCCGACTGGTATTTCCGGAAGAAAGGGGTTAGAGAGAGTATCAGACTGGTTTATGTGACCCCGATTTCCGGCGCTTTTACCAAACCGGTGGCTACCCGCTATCTGGGCGACCTGCAGGCCAAAAAAAAGATAGAAGTGGAAAGTTTCTTCCTGACCGAAAAAGTTGACCCGGCGGCCG
>FWWM01000591.1_pt1 | contig 120682 bp, 117 predicted proteins | sample 2228351 | NCBI WGS metagenome assembly FWWM01 (sample SAMEA103939774, study PRJEB20133) | metagenome
GTTTGTAAATATTTTGTTACAAAGTTTGGGTGCATTAGTTTAAAGTTTAAAAAAGTTCGTATTTATAATGTTCCAAAAAATGGAGGCATATTTCTGGTGTTGAATTCTGCAAGCTTAAATGATAAGTCCTTTTCAAAAAGAATGTTATTTTTGTTCTGGAAGGCTCTGAATTTTGAATTTATCTCGTTTATCGTCTCTTCAATTAAGGTAAAATTGTGTTTACTGCATTTAACATTGGAAATTAGCGCATTGAAAACAATAGCGTGAATTCCCAGTTCGTTTGCTTGAACCAGTGTTGTTCCACTACCACAAAAAGGATCTAATATTATATCGCCTTTGTTAAAGTAAACTTCTTTTTTGAATTCGTCTGTATGCGAATCAAGAGAATATTCCACCAGTTGCGCTATAAACTTTCCCTTATAGGGATGCAATCTGTGAACATGTTTTGTCCTTTCAGCTTCTTTGTATTGGTCAAATGATAGATGCCAATTGATGTCTTCACCTAGAACTTTTTCCCAGTATTCTTTTTTTAGCTGTGAATCATAATAGTTCTTGAGTTCTTCTATATTTACAAGTGGATTTCCGTTGTTTCCTTAATTAGTGATTCTTCCGTATTGGATTAGATATGATATGTTGGAAATGCTAATTTTCTTTTTTGTATATTGAGAAGCCCAAAGGCTTGCCTCTTTTAAGTTGATTAATTTTTCTTCTTTTTTAAAGAGGCTTAGTTGTTTCATTGTTTAATCTCCGCTTTTTCAAAAATTGCTCGCCCATATTTATCACATCCTTTAGAGAAAATAATGAGGTTCTTCCTAGCAAATCTATAGTCAAATCTGCTTGTCCATCCATCAAAAAGTGGCGTAGTAACTATCGAACTATGAAATTACCGAAAGAAAAACCTATAATCAAGCTTTCAGACTCTGGACTTATTTTGCCTATTGGCATTATTCTATAAAGGTAACCCAGCTCAAAAACAGAGGAGTATAACTTGATAAAGGAAGCCTTCGAGAAGAAGATCCTTGTAGGACTTTTGATTGTTTCTCTTTTCTTTTCATATTTTATTTCGACTTATAAAAGATTTTCTCAGTTTGACTACTGGAAAAAAAACCGGGAAATCTTTTTCGCAAAAGATGGAAAACCCCTTATGACCACTTTAGATGCCTACCATTTTCTAAAAAGCGCAAAAGATTTCGAAAATATATCCCTTCTAGACTATGCAAAGCTATCCCTATTTAAGGAACCACGGGCAAAAAGAGAGTCTCTTCTACCTTTTTTGATTGCTAAGGTTTCAACTTCTACTGGCAATGATTTTTACTCAGCTGGAATTTGCCTTACAAATCTACTAGCAGGGCTCTTTACTATTCCCTTAATAATATATTTTCACAGAAACGCCCTTTTATCGGTGGGATTTTCAGGAGCTCTTTTTGGGTCCTTCAGTATTGCCTATTACAGTCGTTCTAGCACAGGTAGGGTTGACACTGACACCTTGAATATGTTTTTTCCCTTTTTCGTTTCTCTGATGATTTTCCTTGCTGGAGAAAATAGAGGAAAGATTAAGGCTTATCTTTATAGCGCTTTAGCAGGCTTTGGTATGTTTTTACATATCCTTTGGTATAAAAAACCGGGCTTCGTTTTGCCTTTCTTTGTGGTTCTTATGCTCTATGCTTTCATTAAAAAGTTTAGATGGAAGGAAATTGCCTTTTGTGGCTTGATTTTCATCCTATTTTCTCATCCTGTCAATTTCAAGGATTCCTTTCAGTCACTTTGGTATTTTATTGAAGAAAGTGGCTATATCCGTTTTACAAGTCTTGCTATAGCAGGCATAAGTCCTGTGGAGACCATTTCAGAGCTCAAAAAAGATCCCCCTATGGAGCTTTTAAAACTTGGGATTAACCATAAGATCTTTTCTGTGTTAGCCTTTATCGGTTTTGGCTGGCTTTGCCTTTACAAAAGATCATCCATGATTCCCCTTATTCCTCCTGTTGCGCTTGGATTGCTTTCCTTTGTTGGTGGAAAAAGATTTGTCATGTATCTTTCCCCCTTTCTTGGGCTTGGCCTCGGGTTTTTGATATTTATGGTCTTTAAAGGGTTAATTGAAAAGTTCTTTAAAGCTAAAAAAAACCTCCTTCCAGAGATTTCCGCCTTCCTGGCAATACTTCTTTTCTTTTTTGCCACTGCTTCTCGAATTACAGCTTACAATAAAATCTACTATCCATCCCTTTCTGCCAATATAATCAACTCAATGCTTGATCTTAAATCTATACTTCCGGGGGATACCTACATGTTTACATGGTGGGATTACGGCTATGCTCTGAAAGAGGTTGGAGAATTTAAAGTTTTCCACGATGGGGGCACCGGTCCTGTCTTCGGAGAACCTGTTGCTACAGCCTTTGCTATGCCAGATCAGCAAAGAATGTATAATCTTATAAATGCTATATCCAACGGAAAGTTTAAAACTACCCAGGAAGCCTTAGAATTTAAAGAGGACAAACCAAAACCCACCGTAGCGGTCTTTTTTGCTGATGATATGATCTTAAAGTTTGGAACAATCTCAAAATTTAGATTGGGTTTCCCCAGCAATAGCTCCAAGGCTCTTATTTATTCTCCTATTAAATGTCATAAGATGGATGGTCTATACCTTTACTGCGAAAATACAATTATTGATATGAAAAACGGTAAAATAAATAAAGTTTTTCCTTACAGAAGGCTTGTTATTGTAAAGTCTGGAAAGGTAACTTTGGAGAAGTTTTTTGGAGGCGATAAGAATATCACAGTAGAAGTTATATTAAGGGAAGATAATAAATTCTACGGCGTTTTTTTGATAGAAGAAGATACTTACAGATCCAACTTTAACCAGCTCTTTCTTCTGGGGAGATTTGACGAAAACCTTTTTTATGAAATTTACTCAAATCCCCCTTTTGTGAGGGTTTTCGGGCTTAAGTAGTTATTCTGACTTATCCTTTAGGATAAGTATGCTTAAGGTTCTTAAAATGATGAACAAATCTGTTATGGTAGAAGCGCTTTTACCATAGACAAGGTCATACCTTAGTTTGTCTTCCGGGCTGGTGCTATAGCTTCCTTCTATCTGAGCAAGACCTGTAAGTCCTACCGGAAGGATGTGTCTTAGTTTGTATCCTTCAATTTCCTTTTCAAAGGTTTCAACGAAAATAGGTCTTTCGGGGCGTGGACCAACAAGGCTCATGTCACCTTTTAAAACATTAAAAAGCTGGGGAAGCTCGTCAATACGGAGCCTTCTTAGGATTCTTCCAACTTTGGTAACTCTTGGATCCTCTGGAGAGGCAAGAACAGCTCCCGTTTGCTTCTCCGCATCGGGGATCATGGTTCTTAGTTTAATGAGCTTAAAGATCTTTCCACCTCTTCCAATTCTTTCCTGGATGTAAAGAACAGGATCTTTTGGAGATTCTATTTTTATGGCTATCATAGCTAAGACAAGAACTGGCAAAGAAATAATTAAGAAAACAATGGAAAGAACTATGTCTATGATTCTTTTCACGCCTCTTATGTTAAACTTATCAAAGGGAGAAATTCTAAAGGTGGGAATTCCATTTAGGTATTCTGGAGAAGAATAGGCTATCAAGATGTCCTCAAGTCGGGGTATGATGTATACCTCAACACCTTTGGTGATTGCTTCTTTTATCATCCACTTTCTTTTTATTTCGGGCATGGATGCGCAGATAAGTATTCCCTTAGGTTTTAATCTGTTTAGTTTTTCAGAAAACTCCTCGGGAGAAATATCCTCTGAGATTTTGTCAAGAACTTTAAAAAAACCTGAAGAGTAGTTTGAAAGATGCTTTACCCTTTCTTCCATTTTTTCAGGTTTTCCCGCTATTATAAGGGTAAAGGGGCTTTCCTTCTTGAGAAACCACAGCCAAAGTATTCGACGCCACAAAGTGAGCATGGCAAGCTGAGTTAGCGTTGAAATGATAAAGATTGACCTTGGAAAGGAGTAAGTTTGCATGAGATAAGATGTTCCCATGCCAACCAGGAACAAAATTCCTACAATGCAAACCAAGGAAGAGAAGATCTCCATCCATTTTTTTATTCTATCAGAAATTAGATCATAAGCCTGAAAAAGCACTATTGCCACTATAGTAAGCCACGGTGCAAGTATAAGATAGGATTTTAAGTTATAAAAAGGTATATCGAACCCGAAACGTATAAGGAATGCAAGAAGGTATCCACTGTGGATGGCTATCAAATCGCCTAAAACTTTCACAAAAACCATTCGGTGGAGACCTCCTTAAGCTTCTTTACAGCTGAAAGCTTATATCTATCTGCGGTAAAAAGCAATTGATTAGTTGGTTGTTTTGCAGGTTGAAAAAATAGGATTGATTATCGAAAAGATTTCACTAAGATCTATTGAAAAATTATTCTTGTCTTGGGGAGATTGGCATGAAAGTTAAAGTTTTGATATGGGCCAAGGTTTTTACTTCTTTTTGTAACTGTTAGCTTTTCTGAGACTGCCAATACCATAGAACTTAGTAAAGATTTTGCCAGGAAACCTCCTTCCGTTATGGTTTATGGAGTAGCAAGGAAAGTCGGTATTTTTATGGCTTCTTTGAAGATAAGTCCACAATTCCAACATCTTCTTGACAGTCTTTATCAAATTGGATATACTATACTTACTATGAAAGCCAAAGAAGTAATGGAATTATTACGTATCAGCCGGAGCACCCTCAACAGGTTGCGGTGGGAAAATAAAATCAAAGTAAACAAACTGCCCAACGGTTACTATGACTACGACGAAAAATCCGTTTACGAATACCTGCTAAAGACCACCGGTAAGCCTGTCAAGAGGAAAACCGTGCTCTATGCCAGGGTGTCCACGAATAAGCAAAAGAGGGATTTAGAAAATCAGCTGGAATTATTGAAGCAGTTCTGCCTTAACAACGGCTGGACAATTGATGGGATTTATAAAGACATTGCTTCTGCTTTAGATTTTGACAACCGGAAAGATTTTAACGGATTACTTAAAGAGATCCTCAACTACCGGATTGAAAAGATCATCATCACTTACAAAGACAGGTTGACCAGAACCGGCTTCAATTTCTTCGAGAAGTTGTTCAGATCTTACGGCACGGAAATAGTCGTCATCAACAACTACATCAACGAAAAGTCCGATACTGAAGAATTGATGGAAGAAATTTTCACTTTACTCCACAGCTTTTCCATGAAATTCTATTCCAGCCGGAGGAAAATAAAGAAGTGTCTGGAGGAAGCGCTTAAATGAAAGTCAAGCGGGCGGTAAGAATCAGGATTTCCAGCAAAAGAAAAAGAGTGGCGAGGGAACTCGCCTACGACCTGGCTCAATTCCGTAATTTATTGTTAATCTTCCAGAGCAGGTATTATGCTCTTTTTGGGCAGGTTATTTTAAACCAGAGCGTCATTTATTCCCTCCTGGCCGACCGGACTATGAAAAAGAAACCTGAACAGGAAGAAGCACTCCGTGAAGCGTCCGAAAGGATTATCCAGCACCCGGACTTACAGGAACTGATCCAAATGATGAAAGAGCAGAAAGCCAGATTAGACAACAACTGCGTCCTCCAGACCACTATCCGCCAGGTTATCAAAGATTACAAAAGTTTTCTGGCATCTCTGGCCAAATATCGCGTCAATCCAGGGAAATATAAAGAGCGGCCGCAACCGCCCAAACCCAAAAAGCTGGGTAAACTCACGCAAGTCACGGCAGAATTCAACAGCAACGTGTTTGAAGTAGAAGGTAATACACTTTTTCTGCGCCTGCGCATGAACGGCAAGAAAAGAATAAAAATAAAACTCCCTAGGGACGTAGAAGGTGTATCCTCGGTCAGGCTGGTCTATCATCTTTCTGACGTTTGGGTGGATGTAATTTACGAAAAGGAACTCAAAGAACCGGAGGCCGGGCTTATCCATCTGGCCGGAATCGACATGGGAATGGACAATTTAATTTCTCTAATTTCAACTAATCCTGACGTAAAAAGCCTGATCATTTCCGGCAGGGAAATCAAGTCTTTCAACTGCTGGTTTAATAAAAAGAAGGCCGCGGTGCAGTCGGCAATGGATACGCTGAGCAACAAAATTGCTCAGGAAGAGGATGAATCCCGGAAAAATGCCATGTCGAAAGAGCTGCTTAAGTTAAAGTTCTACCTTCACAACCTTTACAACTACCGCGACCGCTGGATTGAGTCTCACTTTCACAAAGTAGCCCGTGTCCTAGCCGATTTCCTTTACGAAACCGGCCACAAAGCAGTTTATCTTGGCAAAGGGGCCACAAAAAGTAAAGACGGAATAGATTTGGGAAAAGTGACCAACCAGAATTTCGTGAGTATTCCTTTTCGTAAGCTGATCAATATTTTGAAGTACAAGCTGAAAGAGCTGGGTATGAAAGTGGAAGAAAGAGAGGAGTCCTACACCAGTAAGGCTTCCTCTCTTTCTGATGATATTTTGGAAATTCAGCAAAGATACGACGAAGCCAAAAAGAAGCAGGAAGAAATAAAAATTAAGTGTTCCGGCAAAAGAATTGAGCGTGGCCTGTACAGAGACAATGTGCTCAACAAAGTTTTCAACGCCGATTTGAACGGCGCTTTGAATATTTTAAAAGTGGGAGCGAAGCTCCGTAGGCTTACTCTAAGTCTGAAAGTTCTTTTGTGTAAGTTGTGCAATCCACTGAGATTGAACCTTTATGATTTCATTTACAGGTTCAAAAGTAAGGCCGAGTCCCATCCCGGGATAGGAGATAGTAGGCTGGTAACAGCAGGGTTAACTCGATAGATATGATGTCGCCATTCGAATACAGGGTGGTCGATTAAATATCTATTTGAGTGCCTGGTAACCGTGCGGATTCCAGATGCAAAGTCTAGTGCCAGTTGTTGGAGAAAGGCTGTTTTTGGTGTTGATCCATTGGCGCCTCCAGAGTATAGTTTTGTGGGCTATTGGTTAAAGCCTGGGTGTGCGGTGGATCTCCCAGTAAATACAATCATTATCGCCTATGATAGGATAAGGGAGATGAGGATGCGACCTGAGGTAGAAGTTTTGGTTGTGCAACACGATGGAACACTTATTCCTTTGGAAGATGAGTATGGGCCAATTTCTGCTGTTGGTGAAGGCTGGGCTACAGCCATTTTGAACAGAATAGAAAAGCTGATAAGGTAAGGAGGAAAAGATGAGGAGGGAAGTCCAGTCTACAGATTTCTCTGAGTTTAGAATTGTTTCTCCGTCGCAAATCAAGCCTGGAAAAGTAGTAGAGGCTTACTATTTAGGCATAGTTAAAACAACAAACTCACAATTCCATGTGGAGCTAGGATGGAGAAGGTTTTTGTGGACTGATGGAAGACAGGTTCTATCTTCCCAGCTTAATCTCATTGTGCCCCTTGGATACGACATAGAAGATGATCCTAGACTTGGTTACGGCAGGTTTGGACTGGAAGGTTCTATCCAATATGGAACTTCTTTATAGATTCTGCCTTTTCTTATAGAGCCTATATTGGATATCCTTCAGACCAAATAAGACCAAAGTTTACCTTAGGTTACGACATTCTGAAGAATTTTCAACTTATTGGATCAGCAGAATATCATCATGGATTGGGAAACGGTTCTGAAAAGACTTTAGGAGAAAATGTAACCCTTACTCCAGAGTATAAACTGCTTAAGCTTTCTATTTCAGGAAGGTTAAGAATTATGCCAACTCTATCTTTGGTGGGAACCTTTTACAGCCATGTCTGGGGATAAAATGCGGGAAAAGGTGGTGGTTTCTATGGGTCTGTATGGTTCTCCTACTGAAGGCAAAAGAGAACTTCTTGGGCAGATTCTTATTAAGAATGGTTTTATAAAGATCCAGGCTGAAAAGGGTGGACGGTTGGGGTGGATTATTCTTTCTCAGTGTTGGGTTTCAAGGCTCGATTTTTTCAAAGCTCTTGCAGAACATTTTGGAATAGCCTTATGGAATTTAGACTTTGAAGAGTTTAGTAGAAAAGTAATGCCTGATCTAAGGGAAAAATTTTCTTATGAGGGAGCGATTAAATACCACATCATTTCCTTTTTTAAAACGGAAGATGGAAGGCTTACTGTTCTTACCGATTATCCTTCCGAATCTTTAAAGCCCGACATAGAGAGATTGCTTGTTGAAAGATTCGGGGCAAAACAATTATAACGGATGCTTATAACGGATCTTGACTTTGTTTGGCTTGTTCAAAGGCATTGGAATCAGTTTCTAGTAGATAACGCTATAAACGGAATTATTTATAGAAACTCTGAAGAATCGGCTTTTAGGGTTTTTACGAAAAGACAGGTTGTATTTTTAGGGTTTCTTGGATATGTTATAATCTTTTGGTTTTACCTAGATGTAATGTCCTTTGTTGCTGTAACTTTTGGAGTAATCCAGGCAATCTTTTCTATTCTCGTGCTTTTTAAGACTTGTCTAAGCCTTGTTGGGGCAAGATATGAGATTTTTGAACCTGTTTCTTCCGAAGAAGTAAATGCCTTAGAAGAGAAAGACCTTCCTGTCTATACAGTTCTCATTCCAGCATATAAAGAGCCTGAAAGTGTGATAATAAGTCTTGTAAATTCTTTGAAAAGGCTCGATTACCCCCAAAATAAGCTCGATGTGATACTCCTTCTTGAAGAAGATGATAAAGCTACCTTGGAATCTCCAAAAAAGCAAGACTCCCGGGTAATTGGCGTTTTATAATAGTTCCAAATTCCATTCCTAAGACTAAGCCTAAGGCCTGTAACTATGGGCTATTTTTCACAAGAGGCGAATATCTTACAATTTATGACGCCTAGGATATGCCCGATCCTGATCAACTGAAAAAGGCAATAATAGGATTAAGAAAAAAAGGATTCTCTTGTGTGTGCCTTCAGGCAGCTCTCAATTATTTTAACGCCAATGAAAATTTTATAACGAAAATGTTTACTCTGGAATATTCTTATTGGTTTAACTATCTCCTTCCAGGGCTTGATCGTCTTAAGCTTCCTATACCCTTAGGTGGGACAAGTAACCATTTCAGAACAGCCTATCTTAGAACCCTTGGAGGATGGGATCCTTTCAATGTAACCGAAGATGCAGACCTTGGCATAAGAGCTTCTGCCCACGGAATGACTGCGGGAGTTATAAATTCTACAACCTTTGAGGAAGCAAATTCCAGATACTGGAACTGGATAAGACAGCGTTCGAGATGGATAAAAGGGTATTTGCAAACCTCCCTTGTTTATAACAGGCACCCTAAAGATGTTGAAAGAACTTGGCTTCAGGAAATGGCTTGGTTTTCAGCTTTTTATACTGGGCACTTCCCTTAATTTTCTCTTTACTCCAATTGTGTGGAGTGTATTTGTTTACTGGCTTCTTGCCCAGGCTAAGCTTTTTGATCCCTTGGGGAAATTTCCTGGGGATTTACCTTAATATGATTGCTGTTTTTAGAAGAAAAACCTATCATTTTTTATTTTACAGTCTGCTAAATCCCTTTTACTGGCTCTTTTCCCACTCTGTGGCAGCCTATAAAAGCTCTGTGGCAGTTATTTTTTTAGCCTTTTTACTGGGAAAAGACAACCCATGGACTTACGAAGTTCAAACCCCTTCTGGCTGAATAGATTGGTTTTTACAAGCTTTTTAGTATTTTTCCTGGGAAGTTTTATTATATTTACTGGTTTAAATAAAGTAGCCTTCTATAATAACTACGCTTACAGTGAACTTTTATTCCTTGGGGAAAAGGCTTTGCTGGTGTTTTACGGAAAGCCTCCAAGGCTTGAAAATCTGGGCTTTGTTTATCCTCCCCTTCCTTATCTGTTTGTGCTTATTTTCAGGGATTCCTTTATTAGCGCTTCCTTTGTTGGAGCTTTTTCTATAAGTCTCTTTGTCCTCTTTATGGCAAAGGCTCTTACGGAAAAAACTATCACCTATGCCATAGCTTTATCCACTATATCTTTTCTCTTTTTTTGTTTTCCTGTTTATCTGGTCACAAAATCAAACCTATTGTCTTACCCTGTCTTTGCTTTTTCTCATTTATTACCATCTTTATAGGTATTGTAGAGATGGTTACACTTTCAATCTTCTTATGGTTGGTCTTGTAAGTGCATTCCTGTTTTTTTCAAAATTCCAGGCGGTGGTGATCATTCCATTTTTGATTTTCCCTTTAATTATCTCATTTGAAAAATTTGCCATAGTTCTTATAGCCCTTTTTCCATCCTTATTTTTCCTTGGATCTTGGTGCTATCTAAACTGGGTTTTCATGAAAGATCCTTTTTACTTTCTGAGATTCTGGCTTTACTCCCTTAGAGAAGTCTATTGGGAAGACTATGGAAGCTTTGGAAGTGTCTTTTTCTATGTAATAAGAAAAGCTAAGGATTTCTGGTTCTTGCTTCTTCCCTGCTGTTCTCGTAACTCCTATTGTTTTACTTATTGTGGATGTTTTTCTTGGTCTTTCCTATCAGCATTCTATAAGCTATTTTGCAGTATTTTCTATCTCAGCTCTTGTATCTAGAACTGGCTTTACCCCTCCCGATGAGCCAAAATGGCTTAACAAAACCTTCTTAGCATCTTTGATCGTCTCACTCTTTTTGGGTTGTTACGCCATTTATTGCGATAAAAATAGTAATGAACATCTTTTTATCAAATCTTTTTTTGAGCCTTTAGAAAATTCTGTAGTAAAAGATGTTAAAGACCTAAGGGAAAAACTTCTTCCTGGTGAGATGGTTTTGGCGGATGATACCAGAGCTTTTCCTGTGGTTTTTATAGACAAACATCCCGAAAGGTTTGTCCTTCCTTATCAATACGAATACGAGACAGTTCTTTCTTCACCTCAGCTTTTTGTTAGATATGTGGTGGCCTATTTGGGAACTCCTTTAGGTGGTGTTTCAGATAGGATAGCTGGAAGATATCCGGAAGTGGTTTACGAAAAATTGAAAGGCTTTGCTTTTTCTGGAAGATTTGGAGATTTCGTTCTTTTTCAAAGGATAGAGTAGATGCCGGCCTTGGCCTCAGGCCAAAACCGGCTTTAGGGGGTTATTTCAGGGTAAGGTCAAAACGGTCAAGATTCATAACCTTGTTCCATGCTCTAATAAAGTCATGGATGAATTTTTCCTGTCCGTCATCGCTTCCATAAACTTCAGCGATGGCTCTAAGTTGGGCATTATGGCCAAAGATAAGATCAACCCTTGTGGCAATCCAGCGAAGCTCTCCTGTTTTTCTGTCTCTACCTTCAAAAAAGCGCCTTTCTTCCGAAGTGGGCTTCCATTCAACTGACATATCAAGGAGATTTACGAAAAAGTCATTTGTTAAGACTTCCGGTCTTTTTGTGAAAACGCCATACTGGGTTTTTCCAAAGTTTGCGTTAAGCACTCGCATTCCTCCAACCAGGACGGTCATCTCAGGTGCGGTTAGTGTAAGAAGTTGGGCTTTATCTACCAAAAGGTCTTCTGGGCTAAAGGGTAGGTTAGGTTTTTCGTAGTTTCTAAAGCCATCCGCATAAGGTTCAAGCCAGGCGAAGGATTCTACATCAGTTTGTTCCTGGGATGCATCAACCCTTCCAGGTATAAAGGGGACTTCTACATCGAAACCAGCCCTTCTTGCCGCTTCTTCAATGGCAGCGCATCCTCCAAGAACAATAAGATCTGCCATGGAAACCCTTTTCCCATCAGAGGAAGCCTTTTCATTGAAATCTTGCTGAATCTTTTCAAGAACGAAAAGCACCTTTGAGAGTTGTTCTGGCATATTGACTTCCCAGCTTCTTTGGGGTTCAAGCCTTATGCGAGCTCCATTCGCACCACCCCTAAAATCAGAACCTCTGAAGGTTGATGCAGATGACCAGGCGGTATAGACAAGCTCTGAAATGGAAAGACCAGAATCTAAGATTTTTCTCTTAAGGGCTTTTATGTCGTTTTCATCAATAAGTTTGTGGTCTAGGGGTGGTAAAGGATCCTGCCAGATGAATTCTTCTTCTGGCACTTCTGGACCGATGTAACGAATTTTTGGACCCATGTCACGATGAGTTAGTTTGAACCAGGCTTTGGCAAAGGCTTCGGCAAATTCCTGGGGGTTTTCGAGGAAATGACGGGCGATTTTTTCATAAATTGGATCCATTCTAAGGGCAAGATCTGTTGTTAGCATCATAGGGGCATGGCGCTTGTTTGGATCGTGAGCATCTGGAACAGTGCCTTCACCCGCTCCACCTTTTGGTTTCCATTGGTAAGCTCCTGCAGGACTTTTAGTCAGTTCCCATTCATATTTAAAGAGAGTATGAAGAAAAGTCATGTCCCACTTAGTAGGAGTAGGTGTCCAGGCTCCTTCAAGACCACTTGTAAAGGTATCTGGACCTTTCCCAGTTCCAAAGGTGTTACGCCAGCCCAAACCTTGCTCCTCTATTGGTGCTGCCTCTGGCTCTGGTCCAATATACGATACAGGACAGGCACCATGGCATTTGCCGAAGGTATGACCTCCCGCTATGAGAGCAACGGTTTCGTAATCATTCATGCCCATCCTTCGAAAGATTTCTCTAATGTCCTTAGCTGAAGCTACAGGATCGGGATTTCCCATGGGACCTTCCGGATTTACATAGATTAAGCCCATCTGAACAGCTGCCAGAGGATGTTCCAATTCGCCTTCCTCGTATCGCTCTTTTCCGCCAAGCATTATCTCTTCACGACCCCAGTAGACATCCTCTGGTGGTTCCCAAATGTCTTCTCTGCCACCACTGAAGCCTAATGTCTTAAAACCCATTGACTCGAGAGCAACATTTCCTGCAAGAATCATAAGATCTGCCCATGATATTTTCCTTCCATACTTTTTCTTTATGGGCCAAAGAAGGCGGCGGGCCTTATCAAGGCTTACATTATCAGGCCAACTACTTCGAGGGGGAAAGCGAAGAGCTCCCGTGTTTGCTCCTCCTCTACCATCTAAAGCCCTATAACTTCCCGCACTATGCCATGCCATACGAATAAACAAAGGACCGTAATGACCGTAATCAGCAGGCCACCAATCTTGGGATTTTGTCATTATCTCCAAAAGATCCTTTTTTAATGCCCAGTAGTCTAGCTTTTTGAACTCTTCCCTATAATTGAAATCTTCTTCCATAGGGTTGGATTTATTGGAATGTTGGTGAAGAATGTTGAGCCTAAGTAGATTAGGCCACCATTCGTAGATAGATTTACCCTTTTTAAAATCATGTTTTTTTGGTCCTGCTGATCCTATTTCTTTGCTATCTTGACCCATAATTTTCCTCCTTTCCTATTTTTTAGGTTAAAATGGAAGAGCCCCAGGAAAGAGAGTTAGTGGCGGGAGAAATTTCTCTGTAGTTGAGTTTTCAAAGGATCTCCTAGATGTTTGCTTTTAATAATTAAGAACTATTCTCATAAAGTCAAGCTTTTTAGAAAAAGCTAAGAGTGGGGCTAATTTATTTTTTGGTGGAGATTACCTTTCGTCCACAAAAAGCATTATATTTCCTTCTGAATCTCTTTTTAGAGTTGACATCTCAACAAGTCTTACCCTTGGTGTGAGGGCTATGAAGTTAGCAACCTTTTGTCTTATTTCGTCCACTAAAGTTTTTTGATCCCTCATCCTGTCGAAGAAAATAGATTCGGTAACGCCAATTCGTATTTCTAACTGATCCGCGTGTCCTTCTCTTAAGGCAACAAGCTGATAGGGAGGTCTTTCGCCTTTTATTTTTTCAATGATGTCTCCAATTCTTCTTGGGTTTATATTGATTCCCTTTATGACAACAACTTCATCGCTTCTTCCAAGGATTCGGCTCATCCTTAAGGTTGTTCGCCCGCAAGGGCAGGGGCTATCAATGATTTTACAAAGATCACCTGTTCTATATCTTACAACAGGAAAGGCCTCTTTAGTAAGGGTTGTAAGGACAAGCTCTCCAATTTCGCCAGGTCCCAAGGGCTTACCTGTTTTTGGGTCTATTACTTCTGCTATAAAGTGGTCTTCCTGGATGTGCATTCCTGCCTGTTCGAGGCATTCTCCTGCAACTCCTGGGCCCATAACCTCACTTATGCCATAATTGTCTGTGGCTATAACAAAAAGCCTTTCTTCAATCTCCTTTCTCATTTCTTCTGTCCATGGTTCTCCAGCGCAGATAACATATTTTAGAGAAAGAGTTTTTGGGTTTATCCCTAAGGCTTCCATTCTGTCTGCTATCATAAGAACGTAGGAAGGGGTTGAGACTAGGGCGGTTGTTCTAAAATCTTGCATTATCTTTATTTGACGATCTGTCCTTCCCGTTGATGTTGGAAGCACCGAAGCTCCTATCAGTTCTGCGCCGTAGTGAATACCAAGTCCCCCAGTAAGAAGCCCGTAGCTGAAAGTAACCTGGATAACATCGTCAGCTGTAACGCCAGCAGCTGTAAGAATTCTTGCAACGAGCCTACTCCAGATTTTTAAATCCTGTCTGGTATAGCCAACCACTCTAGGGTTTACCATCGTTCCAGAGGAGGAGTGAATCCTTACAATCTCTCTAAGAGGAACGGCAAACATCTCATAGGGATAGCTATTGCTTATGTCTTCGCTGGTTGTAAAGGGAAGCTTTTGAAGATCTTCAAGTTCTGTAAGGTCTTCTTCTGGAACAAAGCCAATTTCTTTGAATCTTTTTTTATAGAAAGCAACGTTTTTATAAACTCTATTTAACGTTGCCTGAAGGCGCTCAAGCTGTAGTTGCCTCAGTTCTTCTTTGTCCATACATTCTTTTTCTGGATCCCATATTCTATGATCTTTTCTCACGAGATAAACCTCCCCTATGAAAATCTACCTATTCCTCTGCCCAGGTATGCCCGTTGAACTTCTTTGTGTTCAAGGAGTTCTGAGGCCATGCCCTCTATAACAACCTTTCCCGTTTCAAGCACATAAGCTCTATCCGCTATTTTCAAAGCAGCTCTTGCATTCTGTTCAATAAGAAGAACAGTTTTTCCCTCTTTTCGCAAGTCCTTAATGATGGAAAAGATTTCCTCCACGATAAGAGGTGCAAGTCCTATGGAAGGCTCATCCAGGATAACGAAGGTTGGATTACTCATAAGGGTTCTTGCTATGGCAAGCATCTGTTGCTCACCCCCGCTTAAACTACCAGCCCTATGCTTTCGCTTCTCCAAAAGAACAGGAAATCTTTTAAAGAGCTTTTCTTTCATTTCTTCAACAAAGGCTTTGTTTTTTCTGTGGAGAAAAGCTCCCATTTCAAGATTTACTTCAACAGAAAGGGTGGAAAAGATTTCTCTTCCTTCAGGAACAAGACCAATGCCAAGGCCTACTATTTTTTCAGGAGGCATATCCTGTATAGCTTTTCCATCAAAAACAATGGAACCCTTTGATGGTTTAAGAAGTCCACAAATGGTCTTTACAAGCGTTGTCTTACCCGCCCCGTTTGCCCCTATCAGGGTTACTATTTCGCCTTTATCTACATGAAGGGATACGCCCTTTAGAGCGTGGATACCGCCATAATAAACGTGAACACTTTTTACTGTAAGCATATTGCTATTCCATTTTGCCTAGATAAACTTCTATGACTCTACTGTCATTTTTTACTTCTAAAGGTGTCCCTTTGGTTAAAACCCTTCCAAAGTGTAAGACCAAAATGGTGTCGGAGATTTCCATAACAAGGTTCATGTCATGTTCTATCAAAATAACCGTTATGCCGGAATCCCTTATCTTCTTTATCATTTCGCCGAGCTGTTCTGTTTCCGAAGTATTAAGTCCTGCAGCAGGCTCATCGAGAAGAAGAAGTTTGGGCTCCGTTGCCAGGGCTCTTGCAATCTCGAGAAGCTTTTGCTGTCCCAGAGGAAGAGAACCAGCTTTTTTATTGGCATCATCAGAAAGTCCAACAAAACTAAGGTATTCCTTTGCTTTTTCGAAGATGTCTTTTTCTTCCTTACTCATTGAAGGAAGCCTTAAGGCACATTCCAAAAAACCAGCCTTGCTTTTTAAGTGTCTTCCAACAGCAACATTTTCTATTACTGTCATGTTCTTGAAGAGGGCTACATGTTGAAAGGTTCTGGATATACCAAGTTTTGCAATCTGATGAGCCTTTAAGTTGTCAATTCTTGTGTTGTTGAAAAAGATTTCCCCTCTAGATGGTTTTAATACACCGCTTATGCAGTTTAAAAGGGTTGTTTTGCCTGCTCCATTTGGGCCTATTATCGAGTAAATTAGCCCTGAAGGAACCTCAAAGCTTACGTCTCTTAGTGCAAAAAGACCTCCAAAGACCTTTTCAAGGTTTTTTACCTGAAGGATCGGACTTTGTTCTGTCATCTTTTCATAAGCCTCTTCTAAGCTTTTGAACCATGGTAGAAAGAGCTGGGATTAAACCAGTAGGGAATAAAAGTGTTATTATAAGAAGAATTACTCCGTAAACTACCATTTCAAGTTCTGCAAAAACCTGAAGCCATTCGTTACTCAAAAAGGTAAGAAAGATAGCACCAAAGAGAGATCCCCAGAGGCTTTGCATTCCACCAACCATAACCATCAGGATAAACTTTATAGACCACACAAGATCAAAAGAGCTTGGATTTATAAATTCCACATAGTGGGCGTAGAGAGATCCCGCAAATGCTGCCATTACAGCACTTATTACGAAGACCTTCAGCTTATAGCTCGAAGTTGGGACGCCCATAGCATCTGAAGCTCTTTCATCTTCATGAATTGCAAGAAAAGCCCTTCCTATGCGGGAGTTTACAAGATTTAGTGAGAGCACGAGGAAGAAAAGAACCCAAAACCAAACAAAGTAATACCATTGAATAGTCGAACTAAGCTTTATACTACCGAAACTAAGGGGTGGTATGCCTACAAGCCCAGAGGGACCACCGGTTAAGTTTGCCTCTTCGTTAAAAATAATATGGACTATAACCCCGAAGCCAAGGCTTGCCATGGCTAGATAGTGACCTTTAAGTCTTAAAGAGGGGATGCCTATGATGTAGGCTACCACTCCAGATAGAGCCATGCCAGTTACAAGTGCTGAAAGAGGAGAAAAACCAAAATGCACCGTAAGTATCCCTGAGGAGTAAGCTCCAATGCCCATAAAAGCGGCATGGGCAAGGGAGATTTGACCAGCATAACCCATCAAAAGACAAAGACTTATTGAAACTATCCCGAAGATGCCAGCAAAGGTCATTACATCAATGTAATGGCTCATATATTTTGTTTTGCCTACTAGAAGAGGGAAAAGAAAAAGGGCTACTGAGAAGATTAAAAACTTTATTTTTTTCATCCTAAGACCTACCGAAGAATCCTTCAGGTTTTACAAAAAGCACAACAAGCAATGCAATTAAAGCCACTGCATCTTTATAACCGGAGGATAAGTAACCTGCACAAAAGGATTCTGCAATGCCAATAAATAGACCTGCAAAAAGAGCGCCCCAAAAGTTACCAAGGCCTCCCAAAACAGCAACACCAAACCCTTTGAGTCCAAGGAGGGCACCTCTGTCGTATTCCATAAGAGAAAGGGGGGTTATTACAACACCTCCCGCTGCCCCTATAGCTGCACTCAGAGTAAAGGAAAGAAGGATCATCTGCCTTACAGGGATGCCCATGATTCTTGCTGCCAACGGATTATCAGCACAGGCACACATAGCCTTTCCATAATAGGTTTTCTGGAAAAAAAGAGAAAGTCCTATTATTATTAAAAGGCTTATGCCGATAATCCATAAAGATTGTTTCTGGAGAACTGCACCCCCTATTATAAAGGGTGCTCCAGAATTAAAATGGGGAAGGCTGTAAGGGTCTTTACCCCAGATGAGCATGGCAGAGCCTTTGAGAATTATTGAAAAGGCTATGGTTACAATGATTAACACAAGAATGGTTTGATTTCTCGCTTTGCGGATGATGTATCTTTCTAGAATAAGTCCTGTAAGCCCTACCACTACAACGGATCCTACGAAGGAAAGCCATAGAGGAAAATGAAGGGTTTCGTAAAAGAAAACCGCTACTAAACCTCCAAGCATTACGAATTCGCCTTGAGCAAAGTTTATAATCTCTGTTGCGTTGTAGATAATGTTGTAACCAAGAGCCACAAGAGCATAGATTACACCAATCGTAAGACCAGAAAAAAGATACTGAAGCCATTCCATAATAAACCTCTCATTAGAGTAAGGGGACGAAAATTGAGTTCCGCCCCCCTTATTTAGCAAAGAATTTTTTACTTGGCTAGAGCCCAGTCACCATTTTGAACCGTTACCATTACCAGATCTTTTTTGCTGAGCCCGTTATGGTCTTCCGGTGAGAAATTAAAAACTCCACTTTGACCCGGGAAATTTTGAACCCTTTCAAGGTAATCTCTTATCTTTTCTGGATTAGGTCCTACAGCCTTAAGGGCGGAAATTGCCAGATGGATGGCATCCCAGGCATATCCACCAAAGGCTGAAACTGGTTCTTTGTAAAGGCTTTCATAGGCGTTGATATATTCCATAATGACTTTCTTTTGGGGATGATCTTCTGAAAGGATTCTTCCAGCAATGACAGGTGATACTGGAAGTAAAACTCCCTCCGCAGCACTACCAAGTATTTCCAGGTTTTTCTTGCTTCCGAAGCCATGGCTTTGGAAAAGAGGAATGTCCGTAAGACCAAGACTTCTCCATGTTTGAACAACCAGTATCTGGGTTGGTCCTATAGACCAGTTGATAATGGCATCGGGTTTCACGGATCTAACTTTGGTAAATTGTGCGGTAAGATCGGTATCCTTTGGACCATATTTTTCATCGGCAACAATTTCAATACCATAGGAAGGAGCATATTTTAATAGTTCTTCTCTACCACTTGCACCAAAACTTGTAGAGTCGCTAAGAATGCCTATCTTTCTTATACCCTTTTCCCTCATGTATTCGTAGATTCTTTCTACAGCGTGCTGATCTGATTGGGCAGTTTTAAAAATCCACCTTCTTTCTTGAATGGGCGTTACAATCTTGTAGCTTGCTGCACAGGATATAAGAGGAATTTTAGCCTCCTCTGCAATGGGAACAACTGCAAGGCTTTCTCCGGTTCTTGTAGGTCCTATAATTACAGAAACCATGTCTTTTTTGATAAGTCTTTTGGCAGCTAAAGCAGCCTTTGTGGTATCGCTTTCATCGTCGTAAACAATAAGTTCAATTGGATGACCATTAATGCCACCCCTTTTGTTGACTTCTTCAACAACCATCTGGGCGGTCTTTTTCTCAGGTTCTCCCAAGAAGGAACCAACACCGGTTACAGAAAAGATGGCTCCAATTTTGTAAGGCTCTTTGTCTTTTGCTAAACCTATGTTTGATAAAACAACCAAACAACACAATGCAACTGCAAGCAGGTAGTAAAGCTTTCTCATGGCCTTCCTCCTTTATCCTAGTGGATTAAAAAATAAAGGCCGTGAGCTTTACACCCACGGCCTTAAAAAACAAAAAGCCGCAGGCGACTCCTTCCTGGGGGTCACCTGCGACTTATTTATCTTTTTATCTTATCGCAGGCCCCCCTGCCTAAAAAGGCTAAAGAAGCCGCGATAAGAATTACCTTTACTGTCCATCAAGCTCTCCTTTTGAAAAAGGATTCAAAGTCACATTTACTATAAGCGGAATAAAAGTCAAGAAAGAATTTATAGCTCTGGCACCATTCCATCTAGTTCTTCCATACTGAAAACAGGTCCATCAACACATACATACTTTTCGCCAATATTACAACGACCACAAAGCCCTATTCCGCACTTCATCCTTTTTTCAAGGGTTGTATATATTTGAGAATTTTCAAAGCCAAGCTCCCTAAGTCCAAAGAGCACAAATTTAATCATAATAGGAGGTCCACAAACAACCGCAATGCGATTATTGGGAGATGGCGCTTCTTCTGAAAGAATTGTTGGCACAAATCCAACTCGATGGGGCCATCCAGGAAATTCATTATCAACGGTAAGTATTAAGTTTACTTTTCCAGCTTTCCAGTTGCCGAATTCATATCTATAGCAAAAATCTTGAGGAGTCCTTGCTCCATATATAAGGGTGATATCGCCGTAGTCCTCCCTATTGTCTATCATATAAAGAAGAAGTGTTCTAAGGGGTGCCATGCCAATACCACCAGCAATCAAAAGAATATCTTTTCCCTTCATGACTTCATAGGGAAAGCCATTTCCAAGGGGCGCCCTCACTCCGATTGTGTCTCCTACTGTCAATTGGTGAATTCTTCGGGTAACTTCTCCTACCTTCATGACACTAAATTGAAGGTAGTCTTTACAGCTTGGGGGAGAGTTTATAACAAAGGTTGCTTCTCCCGTTCCAAAAACGGAAAGCTGACCAACCTGCCCTGGTCTAAAAGTAAAGTTTTTCATTTTTTCAGGATCCTTGAAGACCACTTGAAGAGTAATAATCGTTGGTGTTTCCGGAATAATCTCTTTTACAACTGCAATCTCTGGAAGATAAGGATTATTGTCATGGCTGGCACTTGCAAGCATTATTAACCTCCTTTACAAGCTCAACAGCTTTTCGGATATCAATAGAAACGGGACAACTCCTTATACACCTTCCGCAACCACAACATGCTATCATGCCCTTATACTTTATCGGAAAATAGCTGAACTTATGGCCTAATCTATTTCTATAACGTTCTAGCTTAGTATTTCTTGGATTGTGACCGCTAGCTTCCTGGGTATATTGGTGAAACATACAGGAGTCCCAGGATCTCAATCTTTCGCCACCGTGTCCCTGAGGTTCATCGGTGATAGTAAAGCAATAGCAGGTAGGACATACATAGGTGCACACACCACAACTCAAACAGGAACCAGCAATCTCTTGCCACAGTTCCATATTTTGGAACTGATTCTTTACGCCTTCTACACTCCCCTCAGGGTTGAAGGATCCCACTTTTTTATTGGCAACCTCTTCTTGCAAAAGTTTGGCTTTTTGAATCTCTTCTTCCGTTGCTTTTCTTTCCCACAGGCTAAGTATTGGTTTTGCCTTTTCTGTTAAAGCTTCCGCAACCAAGCCTTCCTTTAAAAGAGTAAGCCTTATGTCACTTCCTGTCATATCGGAAGGACCGAGACCTCCAAAGGAACAAAAGCAAGCCTCATCTTCATCTTCACAAAGAATTGTTGCAAATAAAGTATTTTGCCTTCGCCTTTTATAATAGACATCAACGTATTTCCCTTCCAGGAAAACTTTATCGAAAACAATAAATCCCTTTACATCACAGGGTCTTGCTCCAAACACAAGGGTAGCTTTATCATTAAAGATCTCCTTAAGCTTTATATCAACTTCCGAAGGATTTTCCGTATTTTTAACGTATTCGTAGAGGATTAGAGTCTCGCTTTTGGGGAATAAAACGTTTTTTGGAGGCATTGTTGCTTGTCTATCCAGCCTTAAATTGCAGTCCCTACGGAAGTGAACGAATTCAATAATATTTTCCGATGTTTCTACAGGAACCCAAACTTCTAATTGACCTGAAAGTTTGTCCAGGAATTTTTTTATGTCTTCGTGGGCAATAAAAATACTTTCACTCATCTAGACCTTTCTCCTTAAAGTCCTGCTGAATCTGGGTTAAAGGTAAGAAGTGGTGGAATGGTTTTTATGTCTAAGCCCGCTTCGTAGTCAAAAAGCTTTTTAGTTATTTGGTTAAGCTTTTCTTTCAATAAAGCAACAGGAATACCCATGGGACAGACTCTTTCGCATTCTCCGCATTCTGTGCACCGACCAGCCAGATGAAGGGCATGGATGCTATGGAAAATAAGCTTTTCTTTTAGCGTATCCCTTTGAGTAGTCCACTTGGGCTCTCTCGTTTCCGCTATACATCTATCCTGGCATATGCACAAGGGACAGGCATTTCTGCAGGCATAGCACCTTATGCACCTTTCAATTTCTGACTTCCAGAATTCAAACCGCTCTTCCAAAGACCTTTCCTCAATTGCCTTTACATCCCTGTAGGAATCTTCAAAGGACATAACTTTTTCTACCTTGTTACCAACCATTACATCATAAAGAACAGGATTAGGATAAAGACATCTAAGACATCTCCTTGCTAAAACATCTTTAAAAGCAATTTCTTTAATTTCCCTTCCATTTTCTATTACCAGAACTTCGCCTTCGAGTCGAAAAGAGGAAACCTTCAGAGAACCTAGAAATCTTGCAAGCTTCCTCCAATCAACCGTGCCCCTACAGGGTATACCAAGAATAAAAAGATTTTCTCTTGAGACAAATTTTTCCTGAATAAGAGCAACAAGGCTTCTACTGTCACATCCCCTTACAACAATTCCAATCTTTTTGCCTTCTCTGGATTCTATTCGGGGAGTTTTTGCTAAATAACCTGTAAGATTCTGGGCACAAAAGGGATTCCATGTAAGTCTTTGAAGGTCTTCTTCTTTTCTAACAAAGACAGGAGTTGTTCTTACCAAACTAAAGGAAGTTCCCCAGCCTATTACCACTTCTAGTTGGGAAAAGTTAAGCCTTACCGTCTCTATCAGTTTTTCTCTTTGTTCTTCATACATGGCTTTCTCCGCCTTAAGTCGTCTCCTTTTCAAGGGGTTTCGATAAGGTCTTGAAGGTTTTGTTAGGCCCCAGACTGTGGATTTGGGCGCAAAAACTCGTCACTACCTGTTGCCAAAGCTGTCCTTCTGAAGCTGAAACCCAGGTGTAGTGAAATCTTTCAGGCTCTATGCCCAAAAAGGGAAGAAAATGCTTCAAAACTTCTAGACGCCTTCTTGCATACAAATTCCCAACACCATAATGGCAATCCTTTGGATGACACCCTGACACAAGAACGCCATCTATACCGCTCATAAGAGACTTTATTACAAAAAGAGGATCAATCCTTCCAGTGCAGGGAACCCTTACTATGTGAACATCGGTAGGTTGTTTTAAACGGGAAACACCTGCAGTGTCAGCCCCTCCATAGGAACACCAATTACAAAGAAAGCCAATGATTTTTATGCTGTTGTTCATCTTTTAACATCCCTCTTTCATGCACATAAAGCTTCTATTTCTGCAAGTATCTGGTTGTCTGTAAAATGTTGTAACTGGATAGCCTTGGGAGGACAGGTTGCATTACATAAACCGCAACCCTGACATACAGTTGAAATAACTTCAGCCTTCTTTATTCCGCCCTTAAGCTCTTTCCATTTTATGGCTCCGTAAGGACAAACCTCTATACATTTCCCGCAGGCAATACAAGCTCTTTCATTAACAGAGGCAACCTGAGGACTAGTCTCTATTGTGTCTTTTGCAAAAAGGGTTTGCACCTTGGCTGCTGCTGCACTTCCCTGGGCAACAGAAGAAGGAATATCCTTAGGTCCTTGGCATGCTCCAGCAAGATATATACCCGCCGTGTTGGTTTCTACGGGTCTAAGCTTGGGATGGCTTTCCATATAAAAGCCATACTGGTCATAGGAGATACGAAGTTTTTCAGCAAGACTTAAGGCATCTTTGCTTGGCTCAATGCCCGTTGCAAGCACCACAAGGTCTGCTTCAACTTCTATCTGTGCCCCGAGAAGGGTATCCATCCCCTGGACAATAAGCTTATCACCTCTTTGGTATATCTTGCCAACCCGTCCTCTTATATATTGAACACCATACTCTTCTTGGGCTCTCCTTACAAACTCGTCATAGTTTTTCCCTGGAGCCCTTATGTCCATGTAAAAAACATAAGAACGGGAATCTGGTATATGATCTTTGGTAAGAATTGCCTGTTTGGCTATATACATGCAACAAACACCTGAGCAGTAGGGTCTTCCAACGGAAGCATCCCTTGAACCAACACAGGCAATAAAAACTACACTTTTTGGCTCTTTGCCGTCAGAGGGACGCCTTATATGACCACCAAAAGGTCCGGAAGCGCTTAAAATCCTTTCATACTGAAGGGCTGTTATTACATCCTTGTATCGACCACCTCCATATTCACCATAGACAGAGTGGTCAAAAAGGTCATAGCCAGTAGCAACTATTATAGCTCCTACCGTTTCTGTAATAATTTCGTCCTCCATCTCGTAATTTATTGCTTTAGCTGGACATATCTTTTTGCAGATACCGCATTTTCCTTTGGTGAAATGGAGACAATAGTCTTTGTAGATAGTTGCCTTTTTAGGAATGGCCTGGGGAAAGGGAATATTGATTGCTCTAGTATAAGAAAGCCCTTCGTTAAATTGATCTGGAACTTTCCTGGAGGGACACTTTTCCATGCAGACACCACAGCCTGTGCAGGCTTTCCAGTCCACATAGGTAGCTTTTCTTCTTATCTTGACTGTAAACTGCCCAACATATCCCGAAACAGACTCTATTTCGCTGTAGGCATACAAGGTTATGTTATCTTTTTGAGCAACATCTACCATTTTTGGTCCAAGGATACAGGAAGAACAATCAACGGTTGGAAAGGTCTTATCAAGTTGAGCCATTTTACCGCCTATGGAAGCTTTTTTCTCTACAAGGATGACCTCAATACCTGCCTCCGCACAGTCTAAAGCCGCCTGAATGCCCGCAACACCTCCTCCTATAACTAAAACCTTCTTGGTAATAGCCACTTTCGAGGGGAAAAGAGGCTGGTTAAATCTTAGCTTGGCTACAGACATCTTTATGAGTTCAATAGCTTTGAGGGTGTTTGCCTCTTTGTCGTTACTTACCCAGGAAACATGCTCTCTAATATTTGCCATTTCAAGCATGTAGCGATTGAGCCCAGCTTTTTCTATGGCTTTTCTAAAGGTTGGCTCGTGCATTCTAGGAGAGCATGCAGCAACGACAACTCCCTGGAGATTATACTCTTCTATGGCTTTTTGGATTTCCTGCTGTCCAGGTTCAGAGCAGGTATAAACATAGGTTGTTGAATAAACAACATCAGGTATTTTTGAGACCTCTCTGGCAACCCTTTCAGTATCAACCGTTGAGGCGATATTGGTGCCACACTGGCATACAAAGACCCCGATTCTCATACTTTCTATCCTGCCTGTTGTTGAAATAATCTTTTTTCCAGAAATAAGGGCTTTACAACGAGTTTATCTAGCCCAAGTTTTTTGGGAGAACATCCAAAAGCAAGTCCTATAAGCTGGGTAATATACAAGATAGGAATATTATACTTTTTCTTCTGGTATCGCTCAATCTGTTCCTGCCTTAGGTCAAGATTTTGCTGACAAAGGGGACAGGCTACAGCAATTACATCTCCACCAAGCTCCTTTGCCATGTCAAGTATTCGGCCAGAAAGTCTTCCAACTACCTCGTTTCTTACAACTCCGTAGGTTGCACCACAACATTCCGTCTTAAAAGGAAAATCTGGCACAGTAGCTCCAAGGGCAGATAGAATTTTATCCATAGAGATGGGATTTTCAGGATCGTCAAAGTTTGCAAAGGAAGGAGGTCTTGAAAGAAGGCAACCATAGTAGGGGATAACTACGAGACCTTCCAGGGGATTTACAACGTTTTTTTCTATCTCTGGAATGCCAATCTTTTCATAAAGATATTGAAGAACGGAAACTACCTTGACTTTACCCTTGAAATCTCTTCCCAGAATTTCCAAAAAGGCTTCCTTTTTAGAAGGATTTTCAAAGGTTTTTAAGGCTTCTTTCAGGGCTTTTAAGCATCCCGGACAGGGCGTCATAACTGCATCTAAACCGAGAGATTCTGCAATAGCAAGGTTTCTTCCAGCAAGGGCTGCCCCGAAAAGGGGATCATTTATGCGGGCTGGTGTAGAGCCACAGCAATTCCAATCAGGGATTTCTATCAGCTGAATTCCCAGGACATTAAATACTTCTCTTGTGGAATCATCAAATTCTTTTGCTAAGCCTTCTAAGGAACATCCAGGATAATAGGCAATAGCTTTCATCTTTCTTTACTTTTCCTTCTCCAGTTTTCAAATCGTTCGTAAATTTCTGAAACTTCCTTGCGACCCTTTATAACTTTAGGGATAAAGTGAATTTTTCTTAGTCTCATCACTTTTGGAGCTAAATCCATATCCCTTAAAAGGGTGCCTCTTTTTATGTTGAAAAGAGGAAGAAGTCCTGCTTCAAAAACCCTTCCGAAGAGTTTTACAGATTTAAGAAAGTCAGTATAGAAACTTTCCACATCCTTTAAGGAGATAGCCCTTTCTTCCTCTGCCATCACTCGAAGGGTCTCCATCACTTTAGTTACTTCAATGTTACAGGGGCAACGGGTAGTACAGGCTGTGCAGGCAGCACACTGCCATATAGAGCGACTTTTAATAACGATTTCTTTTTGGCCAAGCTGAATAAGTCTCATAATTTGATTTACGGGGTAATCAAAAGCCCAGGTGTAATTACAACTTGCACCGCAGTTTCCACATTGATAGCATTTACTTATTTGCTGACCGCTTCTTAATTCTACTTCTTTTATGAAGTCTTCGTTGTAGCTTCCTTGAAGGTTAATGATACGAAGGGGCTCCATAGCTTTCCTTCCTTTACTTACTGCTTCCGTTGTAGCCAAACTCAATAAGAAGTTGTTGATATTCGTATTTTAGCCTTTGATACATTCTTGCATTTTCAAGAGCAAAGGCACATTGCTGAGCAATTGCCTGGGCAAATTGGATTTCATCTTCTGTAAAAGGGGGTCTGTCGCCTGCCATAACCCTTAAAACGCCAATAACCTTACCCCTTACCTCTAAAGGTATGGAGATAATTCTTCTTATGCCTGATTCAACAACTTCTGCTCGGTATTGGAGCCTTGGATCAGTAAAGACATCATCAATGATAACTGTTCTTCCCGCCATGTTTTCTGCAATGCTTTGGTGGGCATAGACGGGGCCTTTTTGAAGGAACTCTTCGCTTAGGCCATAGGACTGGGCTACATAGAGTTGCTGGGTTTTCGGGTCAAGAAGTCTTATTACGCAACCTATGGCTCCAAGAAGCTCTGTTGTTTTGGTTACAACGAGCTGGAGCACCTTATTGACGTTAAGGGATGAATTTATGGCAGCGCTTACTTCCTGGAAACTTTTTAGGTATTGCCTTTCTTTTGCAACTTTTCTTTCTTTTTCTTCTTCCTGGAAGCGGGCATAAATTGCTATACCTGCTAGAGTTTTGGCAAAGTTTATTTCATCCTTTGAAAAGTCTCTAACATCGTGGCCAAAAAGGGAAACCATTCCAATGATTTCTTGTCCAATTTCGAGTGGTATAATGGCAAAGGAGCGAATGCCTTCAACCATTAATTGTTCCTGTTCTGGGATGTCTGTAGCTTCTTGGAGGTTGTGACAGCAGATAAGTTTTTGAGGAAGGCAGGAACAGATGCTTTTGTCGGAGCGGGAAGGCTCTGAGAGTATAAAATATTCAGTTAACCCATAACTTGCAACGGTTTCTAACTTTTCCTTTGATCTATCCAGGGCTTTTATAAAGCACCCTTTGAGGTTAAGGGTTTCGGTAATTCTTTTGACCACCAGATACATGATGCTTTGAACATCCGCAAGGTCACTTAGAGCTCTTACCACTTCCACGAAAGGCATAAGGTAATCTTTCGAACTCATCAAAACATCCTCCATAACTTTTAGATATAAAGCCAGATGGCTAATTTATTTTATTCATCCCCTCCCAATTAACTTTGATACACACTTTTACATACTTTTTCAAGAGTCTATATGTTTCTTTTTGTAATTTTCAAAAATATCAGCAACATAGAACAATTTTGTTGATGAAATTAAATCTAATTTTTCAACACTAAAAAATTGCTTTTATAGGCTTTTAGATTGACAGAGCTTTTAAATCCTATTAATCTACTGTTTGATAAATGCTCTCAAGGGAGGCTTTCATGATTTATCGAACCACTACTGTCTTGGCTATCCTTTTGCTCCTGGTTTCCAACTGTAACAACCAGCAAAAAACACATCAAGAACCACCACCCCCGGAAGTTACTATCATAACCGTCAAAACAGAACCTGTAGAACTATCAACGGAGCTTCCCGGCAGAACATCCGCTTTTCGTGTCGCTGAAGTAAGACCTCGTGTAAATGGCCTTATCTTGAAGCGCTATTTTACAGAAGGCTCCTTTGTAAAGGAAGGTCAGCTCCTTTATCAAATAGATCCAGCTCCTTTCGAGGCAGCCTTAAATAACGCAAAGGCAGCATTAAAAAAGGCTGAAGCAAATGTTCCCGCCCTAAAACTTAGGCTTGAAAGATACAAGGATCTTCTCGAAAGTAAGGCAGTAAGCCAGCAAGAATATGACGATGTTTACGCCTCCTTCCAGCAAGCTTTGGCAGAGGTAGAATACTGGAAGGCTAATGTTACTTCCTCTCAGATAAATCTAAGCTATACCAAGGTAACAGCCCCTATTTCTGGTCGAATTGGAAAATCTAATGTAACAGAAGGTGCTATAGTCACAGCCTATCAGCAAATGCCCCTTGCAACTATCCAACAGCTTGATCCAATCTACGTTGATGTTACCCAGTCAACCACAGAACTTTATGAATTGAAAAAAAGGCTTAAAGAAGGTCGACTAAAGTATAGTGAAAGAAATCATAGCAAAGTCTCCATTATCCTTGAAGATGGCTCCCTTTATCCGGAAGAGGGAACTCTTCAGTTTAAGGATGTAACAGTAGATCCCTCAACGGGTTCCGTAATTCTTAGGATAGTTGTGCCAAATCCCGAAAATATCTTACTTCCTGGCATGTTTGTCAAAGCAAAGGTAAGAGAAGGTATAAATGAAAATGCCATTCTCGTGCCTCAAAAGGCTGTCTCTGTTGATAGAAAGGGGAATAAGATAGTCTATGTGGTAAACAGTGAAAACAAAGTAGAAGTCAGAAACATTGTTATAGATAGAGCTATTGGCAACAGGTGGATTGTTTCAGAAGGACTTTCTCCAGGAGATAAGGTAATTGTTGAAGGAGTTCAGAATATAAAGGTTGGTAGCCCTGTCAGGATTACTCCTTACAAAGAATCTCCTCAGTCAGAGTAGGGAGGGGGTTGATGCTTTCTAAATTTTTTCTAGATAGACCTGTTTTTGCCTGGGTGATAGCTATAGGCATAATGATATTTGGTTGCATTGGCCTTTATAGAATGCCCGTTTCTCAGTATCCTTCCATAGCCCCGCCTTCTATATATGTTCAAGCAGTTTATCCGGGAGCCTCAGCAGAAACGGTAGAAAATACTGTTACTCAGATTATAGAGCAAAAAATGACAGGCTTAGAGAATCTCCTTTACATGTCCTCTACCAGTGACTCCTCCGGAACTGCAAGAATTGAGTTAACCTTTGCTCCAGGGACTGACCCTGACATAGCCTGGACAAAGGTTCAGAATAAACTTCAGCTTGCTATGGCAAGTCTTCCTTCGGTGGTTCAAGAAATGGGTATCACTGTTGGTAAGGCCACAAAAAACTTTCTTCTTATTGTGGGATTAATCTCTGAAGACGGCAGTATGGATGGAAATGATTTGCGAGATTATGCCCAATCTAACCTAGAAAAGGTTCTTGCCAGAATTCCAGGAGTCGGTGAGGTTCAAAATTTTGGAACTCAGTATGCCATGAGGATATGGTTCGATCCATCAAAGCTTGTAAGCTATAATCTCACTGTAGAAGATATTATTCAAGCTGTCAAAGCCTATAACGTAGAAGTTTCTGCAGGACAACTTGGTGGAGCCCCAGCTGTTGAAGGACAGCAGATTAACGCCTCTATTGTTGTTCAACATCTTCTTCAGACCCCTGAAGATTTCGGAGCAATTCCTATAAGGATAAACCCCGACGGTTCCATCTTGAGAATAAGAGATATTGGCAGGGTAGAACTCGGCACCGAGCAATATGATGTTCAATTTTTCTACAATGGAAAGCCTGCAGCTGCTATGGGCATTCGTTTGATGCCGGGAGCTAATGCCCTTGAGACTGCAGAAAGGATTAAAAATAAGCTTGATGAATTAAGTAAATATTTTCCTCATGGCATGAAAGTGGTCTATCCCTATGATACCACCCCTTTTACCAGGGTGGCTATAAAGGCAGTTGTAAAAACCCTTTTTGAGGCTGTCCTTTTGGTATTTTTAATAATGTGGCTTTTCCTAGGGAGCCTAAGGGCAACCCTTATTCCTGCAACCACCGTTCCTGTGGTTCTCCTAGGAACCTTTGGAATCTTGAGCTTTTTGGGCTTTTCTATAAACATGCTTACCATGTTTGCTACTGTTTTAGCCATTGGTCTTCTTGTTGATGATGCCATAGTAGTTGTTGAAAATGTAGAGCGCCTTATGCGGGAAGAAGGTCTTTCCCCTAAAGAGGCAGCTTCTAAATCGATGGATCAAATCACAAGTGCTCTTATCGGTATTGGGGTGGTTCTTTCCGCTGTTTTCGTTCCAATGGCTTTATTTGGAGGTTCTACAGGCATTCTTTACAGGCAGTTTTCTGTAACAGTTATATCTTCTATGTTGCTTTCTGTGCTTGTTGCCCTGATACTTACACCGGTTCTATGTGCCAATTTCCTTAAGCCGGTTCCCCCGGGGCATCGTCCTTCGGACAGTGCTTTCTTTATAGTTAGGCCTTTTTTTAGGCAATTTGAGAAAGGGTTCTTCTGGGCAAGGGATTTCTATGTAAGGCTAGTAGAACGCTCTTTTACTAGATATCTTCGTTACATTCTTGCCTATATTGTAATAGTTTCTGCGGTAGGTTTTATTTTTTACCGTATGCCAACAGCCTATCTTCCCGATGAAGACCAGGGTATTTTGCTAGCCCAGGTAATGCTTCCTTCTGGATCGACTCTTGAACAAACCCAAAAAGTTCTCGACAAAGTTAGAAGTTATTTCATGGAACATGAAAAGGACACTGTTGAATCCTGTGGGACCCTGGCGGGTTTTAGTTTTGCTGGAAGGGCTCAAAATAACGGCATGGCTTTTATTAAGCTTAAAGACTGGCATCTTCGAAAGGGGCATGAATCAAAAGTTTGGGCTGTTGTTGGAAGAGCCATGGCCTTCTTTTCTCAGATAAAGGAGGCAAGGATTTTTGTTTTTCCCCCGCCTTCTATAATAGAGCTTGGCAATGCTACGGGCTTTGATCTTCAGCTTCTTGATTTTGGGGGGTTAGGCCACGATAAGCTCATGGAAGCAAGGAATCAGCTACTTTTTATGGCTTCTAAAGATCCGAGGGTTACCAGAGTAAGGCCAAGTGGAATGGATGATGTGCCTCAGTATAAGCTTGACGTTGACTGGAATAAGGCAGGTGCCATGGGAATCCCAATTTCATCTATTCATAGAACTATTGCTTCCGCCTTTGGTGGTTCCTATATAAACGATTTTATCCATGAGGGCAGGGTAAAAAAAGTTTATCTCCAGGCTGATACTCCTTACAGAATGCTTCCTGAGGATATTAATAGGCTTTATGTGAGAAACACAGAAGGAAAAATGGTGCCTTTTTCCGCCTTTTCTTCTGGCTACTGGGTTTATGGATCACCACGGCTTGAAAGATACAATGGTTTTCCCTCTATAAACATATGGGGGGAGGCAGCACCGGGTAGAAGCACCGGCGAGGCTATGAAGGCTATGGAGGAGCTTATAGGAAAACTTCCAGAAGGTATTGGTTTCGATTGGACAGGGCTTTCTTATCAAGAGCGTATGGCAACCGCTCAGGCTCCTCTTTTGTATTTCTTTTCCGTTTTAGTGATCTTTCTATGTGTTGCAGCCCTTTACGAGAGCTGGACTATACCTTTTGTAAACATGCTAATGCTTCCTCTTGGGGTTTTTGGAGCAATTGTGGCAACCTACCTAAGGGGTCTCCCAAATGGGGTTTATTTTCAGATTGGATTTATCACAACCCTTGGCCTTTCAACAAAGAACGCCATTTTAATTATCCAGTTCATCAAGGAAGGGATGAAGCAAGGAATGGGACTTTTGGAGGCAACCCTTTCTGCTGTAAAAATCAGGTTTCGTCCGGTAATCATGACTTCTTTAGCCTTTTTCTTTGGAACTCTTCCTCTTACTTTGGCTTCCGGTGCAGGTGCAGGGTCTATGAATGCCATAGGAACTGCGGTAACTGGTGGATTGCTTTCTGCCACTTTTATCGACCTTCTCTTTATTCCTTTCTTCTTTGTGCTTGTTTCAAGGGTTTTCGGTAAAGGAACTTACGGAAAAAAACTTGTTGGAATACTTGTTTTGTCTTTGCTTTGCTTTGGCTGTAGTCTGGAGCCTAAATATACAAGACCTGATATTTCTATTCCCTTCAGTCTTAAAGATGACAGAATTTCAGAGGAAACTTCATTAGAGGCTTCTACTATTAAGTGGGAAGAATTTTTTGGAAGTAGCAAGCTTAGAGAACTTATAAAGGTAGCTCTTGAAAACAATAAAGACCTTAAGATTGCAACTCTTAACGTAGAAAGAGCCAGGGCTCTTTATGGAGTTCAAAGGGCAGAACTTTTTCCTTCTTTAAGTGGAAGTGGCTACATAAGTATAGAGAAAACTTCCAAAGATCTCTCTTCTACCGGCACATCCCAAATCAAGGAACAATATGGCTTAAGCCTTGCAATCTCTTCCTGGGAAATTGACTTCTTTGGACGCTTAAGAAGCCTTGAAAAACAGGCTCTTGCTTCTTATCTTGCAACAGAAGAAGCAAGGCGTAGTGCCAAGATTTCTCTTATTTCTTCTGTAGCTCTTGCTTATATTACACTTGCAGCAGACAAGGAGGCTTTAAAGATTGCCCAGGCTACCCTTGAGACTCAAGAACATTACTATAATCTCATCAGGGAGCGTTACAGAGCGGGGCTTACAAATGAGCTTGATCTTAGAAGAGCTAGCTCGCAGGTCGAATCAGCTAGGCTGGAAGTTTTAAAGTATCTAAAACAAATAGAGCAGGATGAGAATGCCCTTACTCTTTTACTTGGCAAGTCGCCACCTAAAGAGCTTCTTCCAAAGGATCTTGAGGATGCCATGCCAGTTAAAGAATTTCTTCCAAATCTTTCTTCAGAGGTGCTTCTTAAAAGACCTGATATTCTTCAGGCAGAATATCAGCTTGAAGCAGCTTATGCCAACATTGGGGCGGCAAGGGCAGCTCTTTTTCCAAGAATCTCACTTACAACCTCTGTGGGCACAGCTTCTGATGAGCTTACAGGGCTTTTTGGCAGTGGAGGGGGTCTGTGGACCTTTTCTCCCAGGTTTGTGGTGCCCCTCTTTGATGCAAGAACTTGGGCTGCCCTAAGAGTTACAAAGGTGGACAAAGAACTTGCCCTTGCTCAATACGAAAGGGCAATTCAAAATGCTTTCAGAGAGGTTGCAGATGTTTTGGTTGTAAAAAAGACTATAGGTGAAGAGCTCAAGGCTCAGCAGGCTCTCGTAGAGGACCTCTCGGAGGCTTATAAGCTTTCCATGATTAGGTATGAGAAGGGCATTGATAATTATCTAAGTGTTCTTGATGCCCAGCGATCTCTTTATCTGGCGGAACAAAAGCTTGTATCCCTTAGGCTTTCTAATCTTTCCACACAGGTAAGGCTTTATGCGGTCTTAGGTGGTGGAGCTCTTTAAGATTGTAATAAAAACGGGGTTTAGTGCTTCAAACCTGAAAGAGCTGGACAAAGAGACGGCTCTTGAAATTTGTGCCTGGACTATAAAGGCTTGCAGACCAAAACCACTAGCAAAGCTTTGGATTTCTCCTAAGGAGTGCCAAAGAACTGTATTGATGACTGTAGTGGGAAAGGAGTTTTGAAATCTTTCATGGATGATTTCAAGAAGTCTTTTTAGGTCTTTCCCCGCTCCACCTATAAAGATTTTATCAGGTTTTGGAAGGTTTTTGCTGAGTTCTAAGGCATCACCCTGGCAGATAAAGATTTCTCCACAATGAAAGTTTTTTATATTTTCTTTAAGATGTTTTATTCTTTTTTCGTTTTTTTCCACCGCAAAGACTGCCTTTAGAGGAGCTTTATAGGAGGCTTCTATAGATACGGAACCGCTTCCTGCTCCTATGTCCCATAAAGTATCACCTGGTAAAAGTTCCAAGGACGATATTACAAGAGCTCTTATTTCTTTTTTTGTTATCATTCCTTTTTCGTGGAAGAAGTATTCTTCGTCGAAGAAGGGATTGTTTTTTATAAAGGATTTTTTGGGTAGAAGAACAGCAACGTTAGGGTTTTCGAATTGCTTTGAAACTGCCTCTTTAGGGAAAAGATAAGTTATTCTTTCTTGGCTAGTTCCAAGTTTTTCCCCCACAACCATTTCTATGGAATCTTGAGGGAAATGCTCTGCAAGTAGCTTTCCTATGAAAGATGGTCCCCTTTCAGGGCTTGTAAGGAGGGCTATCTTTTTCCCGAGTCTTAACCAGTAGAAGAATTCCCTTGTGTTTTCTTTGTGAAGGCTGAAGGTGATGGCATCATCCCAGGGAAGTTTTATCTTGCTAAAAAGATATTGGACGGAAGTAATGGATGGCACAATATAAAGATTTTCTTTACTTAGAGCTTCTGTAAGGGTTCTTCCAATTCCATGGAAGAGGGGATCTCCTGAAGCCACAACAAGGATTTTTTTATTTAATGACTCTTTTTTTATCTTTTCGATAACTCGGGAAACTGGGGCTTTTATAAGGACTTTTTCAACCTTTGGGTTGACCTTTTTGGAAAAGTCTTCGCTACATACCACAACTTCTGCCCTTTCAAGCCAGGCTTTAACTTCATAAGAGATTTCCGAAGAGATTCCTGTTCCAATCAAAACCACTGTTGGAGGATACCATGAAGATGGTGTCATCTTTAGCTCCTTAGGTTATCCAAGGATAGGGTGTTTTTTTTGAATTTGCAAGATCTTGAAATATTTGGGGTGGTTTAAAAGTTGACACAGGATGGAAGCACAAGATAAAATTCTATAAAGATAGCTTTCTAAAATGGAGAATGACTATGAAGAAAAAATCATCTCGTGAAAAATTGTTTGTTTCTCTGGTTTTTTTGCTTTTATCTTTTTTTGTAACTTTTTCCCATTCCCAGGCTGAGCCTCCTTATCTTTTTGAAATTAAGAAGCAGGAAACTAGCTTGATGGCACAACTAGAATCTGAAAGAACTCCTAAGCGTATTGTGGTTTCTGCTAACATCCATCTGTTGAAACCTGGTGCTATTAGCTCCACAGAATTTACAATAATTACACCTGACAAAAGGTTAATTGCCCAAGAAAAACGGTTAGAAGAAAGATCTAAAGATTCCTGGACATGGTTTGGTAAAGTAAAGGAAGATGAGCTTAGTTCTGTAGTGCTAACTGTAGTTGATGGCGTCTTGAATGGAAAAGTTGTTACACAAAATGGCACTTACGCTATTGAGCCCTACGGGTCTAATTATGTGGTGATCAAAGAAGATAAGTCACTAGAAATACATTCTGAAGATGATTATTTAATCCCCAAAATAGAAGAAATAAGTAAATTTTTAGAAGCTACTTCTGAATATTCAGAATCAGGCGATGTAATTGATGTGCTTGTTCTTTATACCCAGCAATTTGCTACGAAATATGGTTCTCAACTATCATCCAAGATACAGCATGCAATAGATCTTGCAAGTGAAGCCTTTCGCAATAGTGGAATTAACACAAGGTTTAGACTTGTTCGAAGCGAGCTTTTCACAGATAGTCAGGCTAGCGAAGGTGTAAGTGCATATAATGCTCTAAGTTATATAACTGGCTCACAGGGCTACTGCAGTTCCTCTAATCTACCTTCTCCTCCTTCAACCATTAGGAGTTTGCGTGATCGATATGGGGCTGATATTGTAGCTCTTTTCAGAGTATATAATGGCGGTAGTCTTTGTGGAGTTGGTTGGATACTTAATGGAGAACACTTTTGTAATCCCTATTTTGCCTTTGCTGTGGTCGAGTTTAAAAGCGCTTCTGAAGGTGGCTACTATTGTCCAGATACTACCTTTGCTCACGAATCAGGTCACTTACTCGGAGGAGACCATGACAGACGAACAGGCTGTGATAGTGGATTTTTTTCATATTCATGTGGATATGGGGTTGATTATAAATTTGTAACCATCATGGCTTATGCAAGTAGTTTTGTAGGGGCAAGTTATATACTCCACTATTCTAATCCCAATGTAACCTACAACGGAATACCAACAGGGGTAAGTTATACCGCTCCAAATGGAGCGGATAATGCTAAGACTTTTAATTATACAAGAAAAATTGTTGCAAATTACCGGGTAATTTCAAATGACGCTTGCACTTATTCCATCAGTCCTTCAAGTCAAAGTTTTGCTTCTTCTGGAGGGAGTGGCTCTGTTTATGTTACCGCTTCTTCTTCCAGTTGTTCTTGGACAGCTCAGTCTAATAATAGTTGGATTACTATAACTTCTGGCTCAGAAGGTATTGGAAGTGGAACAGTTAACTACTATGTTTATCCAAATACTTCTTCCATCAGTAGAACAGGAACATTAACTATTGCGGGAAAAACCTTTACGGTAATCCAGAGTGGAACTTCCTCTGGTAATCCTCTTACGGATCCAGTTGCTTTTGTAAGACAGCAGTATCTTGATTTTTTAGGTCGTGAACCTGACGATGGAGGACTTGCCTACTGGGCAGAACAGATCAATTCGGGGAGGATGACTAGAGCCCAGGTAATAGATGCTTTCATGCGGTCTGACGAATTTGGGAAAACCATTGCTCCAATCATAAGGCTATATTTTGCTTATTTTCTGAGAATTCCTGACTACGATGGGTTGTTATATTGGATAAATGCTTACAAAATCGGGGAAAATCTTACGAACATTTCTGAAAGCTTTGCATCTTCTCAGGAGTTTCAAAATCGTTACGGAAACTTAACAAATGAGCAATTTGTTACTCTTTTGTATTGGAATGTTCTTGAAAGAGCTCCCGATAGTGGTGGATTTGTTTACTGGACGAATCAATTGAACTCAGGTCGTATGACTCGTGGAGAGGTTATGCTTGGTTTTTCGGAATCCCAGGAGTATAAAAACAAGATAGCGAATAGCGTTTACGTTACAATGGCATACGTAGGCATGCTAAGGCGAGCTCCGGATCAGGAGGGCTTTAATTACTGGCTAGGCCTAATGAATAGCGAACAAAGTGAACTAAGCTTGATAGAAGGGTTTCTATATTCAGAGGAATACGCTAACCGATTTAAATAAAAATGCTAATCGATAAGGGAGCTTTTAGCTCCCTTTTTTATTTTTCTTCAAAGTTAATTTCTTTAGAATTTATTATTGACTATTTCAAAATTTTCTCCAACTATGGTTAAAACTCTGTAAAAGGAGGGCAAGATGAAAGGGCGATTTTTTATATTGTTAGCTGTTTTTCTTTGCTTTGCTATTATGTTGAGCCTACCGGAAGTTTCTATGGCTAAGCAAAAGTTTTTTATCAAATGGGGTTCAACTTCAGTTCGTTCTGGTCTTTATGCAAACACCGTTGCAATGGCTAGAGTAGTTAACAAGGCTTACCCTGATGAGATTGAGGTTACTGTTATTGAAACTGGTGGGTTTCTTGAAAATCTTTCGAGGCTTCAAAGAAAGGCAATTCATATTGGACCAGCCGATGCAGCAGCGGGATATGCAAATTACATAGGGATAATCGACTATGAAGGCAAGGCAAATCCCAACCTGAGAGCTCTTTGGGGAGGATATATCACGCCTATTCATATTGTTGTGGCGGAAAAAGCGGAAATAAAATCGGTAAAAGAACTCGATGGCGTTCCCTTTGCCATGAATCCTGGAACAACCTCGGGAAGGGTTGTTGAGTTGTTCTTTAAGGCTCTCAATGTAAAGCCTGATTATAAGAACATGGGTATTGGCGCAAGTGTTGATGCTATGAAGTCTGGAGTTGTAAAAGGATGGTATAAAGCTGGCTATAAAGATTCTGCTATACTCGATCTTGAATCAAGCATGGATATAAGAATTCTTCCTATAACTCAAGAGATGATCGATCAGTTCAATAAGGTTTATCCTGGCCAGGGACTTTATATGGAAATTCCTGAGGGACTTTTTAAAAGCGTAAAAACATCCCAGGGTAGTTTGGCCTATGTTGTTCCAGACTTTATTGATAAGGATGTTCCTGAAGAGGTGGCCTTTAAGATAGTAAAGGCAGTTTGGGAAAACAGGAAAGAGCTTGTGGAGCCCCTTGCCACGTTAAAGGAAGGAAAATTTGATGAAATGGCTGAAATGATAAAATACCTAAGTGTTCCATTACATCCAGGGTCAGTCAAATTCTTTAAAGAGGTTCTTAAAGTAGAGGTGCCTGAAAAGTTAATTCCACCTGAGATGAAAAAGTAAAAGGGGGTAAGAGATGAGAGCATTGATAGTAGCCTGTTTTGCTTTATTGATTGCTATTCCGTGTTTTGCTCAGCCATCAGTAACAGTTGAGCCTTCCCAGGGACCACCAGCTGCTGAGATTAAAATTGAAGGGAAAGGATTTAAGCCAGGTGAGGAAGTAAATATCGTGATAAACCTTGGTGAGGGTGAAAAGGTTGCTTTAGGGACGGTAAAGGAAGATGTTGTAAAAGCTAACAAGAAGGGGGAATTTTCGGTTGTTTCAGGAATTCCCTTTAATGCCAAGCCAGGCGTTTACAAGATAAATGTAACTGGTAATAAGGGCAGTTCCACTGAGGTAAAGATTGAAGTGACTCCTAAAGAGAAGAAGTAAGAGGGAGGATTTGGCTGACAATGCGAAATCTCACTGGGCTTTGGAAAGGCATCCTGGGAGTTTTAGTGTTGATTTGGGGAATCTTTATACTCTACACAGCTTTAGTTCGTGGTCTCCATCCACTTTTGCAAGGTGGAATCTCCCTGTCTATAGGTCTTATAATAGTCTTTATGGTGTATCCCGTATCAAAAAGACGGTTTGAATCTACTTTATTAAAGTTTTTGATTACTGGAACAGATTACTCGCCTTCACTACTTGATCTTATATTCATTGTCATAAGTGTTATTCCAAGCATTTATATCATGCTCCACTGGGAACAAATTGTAACAAATCCTGGGGTTTTCGAAACATATCATCTAGTGCTCGGAGGGCTTTTAATAATATCTCTTCTTGAAGGCACCCGTAGATCCCTTGGATATACAATTCCCATTCTGGTTTTATTTTTCATAGTGTATGCTCTTTTTGGGCAAATAATGCCCGGAAGGTTTGCCCATCCGGGCTTTAGTCTTGTTGATATTCTTTATCAGCTCTATTTAATGACAGAGGGAATTTGGGGACTTCTTACGGATATGACAAGTAGAATCATTGCTCCTTTCATAATCTTTGGTCCTATTCTTTTTGCAACCGGAGTAGGTAGCACGGTGATGGATCTATCTACCTATTTTGGTGGTAGTATAAGAGGTGGTCCTGGTCATGTTGCTGTTATATCAAGTTCTCTTTTTGGTATGCTTTCAGGATCTTCCGTTGCAAATGCTGCAACGACGGGATCCTTTACAATACCTTTGATGAAAAAATTTGGTTTCTCTAAGGAATTTGCAGCAGCTGTTGAAGCAGCAGCTTCTTCTGGTGGGCAAATAATGCCACCTATTATGGGAGCTGGATGCTTTGTAATGGCAGAGTTTCTAAATATTCCTTACACTTCTATAATGATTGCTGGATTAATCCCTGCGCTAATTTACTTTGTGGGTATCTCTGCTGGAATATGGATTGAGGCTGGAAGAACCGGCATGGGTAAACTTCCAAAAGAATTAATGCCCGAGCTGAAACAGATTCTTAAGCCGAATAGAATCCTTGGATTTATTCTTCCAATTGGGACACTTGGAGTTCTCCTTTTCTTGTATTTCCCGCCTCAGATATGTGCTGGCTGGGCAATTGTCGTATCGGTCGTTTTCTTTACTTTCTTTGGTGGGGTTCTCGATCTTCCAGAGGTCTGGAATCGGATAAAAACTGTGTGGAGTGGACTCTTTGATGGAGTTGTTAAAGCTCTTGCCTGGCTTATGGTCATGATGTCATGCGTTCAGATTGCAGTAAGCCTTATTTCTCTAACAGGTTTCGGTGTTAAAATTTCCGAACTAATAATAGAGATTTCAGGATACAATATCTATCTTGCCTTAGTTGCGACGATGCTTACAGCAATAATTCTTGGAATGGGAATGACAACTACTGCAGCCTATGTTATTGCAGCAGCAGTTCTAGTTCCAGCCCTTCAGCAGATAGGAATCAATCCTTTGGCTGCCCATCTTTTTATTTTCTATTTTGCAATTAAATCGGGACTTACTCCTCCTGTTTGTATAACGGTTTTTACTACCTCCGCCATTGCAGGTAGTGATTGGCTTAGAAGTGCATGGAACTCAATGAAGCTTGGAATAGGTGGTTATATAATGCCCTTTTTCTTCGTCTTTGTCCCTGCCTATTTGATGAAGGCAAATCCTTCAGATGTCCTATTCGTCTTTATAGGTGCCTTTGCTGCTATGTTTGCAATTGAGGCGGGAGTGCTTGGGTATTTTACAAAGCCAAATACCCCTGTGGAGAGGATCCTTTATATTGCTGGCGGTCTAGTAATGATGGCTCCAGGTTACTGGACTTTCATCGGATTGGGAATATTTACCCTTGCCTATCTTCTTGAAAGATTTAACGTAGAGATTCCAGTTATTGGAAAAAGGCCAGTTCAGGCCGAAAATGAAATATGATCAAATTAAACCCTGAGGATGGCTCTAACGCCTCCTCAGGAAGATTTCTTGAGACATCCTTAGACTTGGTTGATCAAAGAATTATTTACCCATGAAATTTCCTAATAAGTTGCTTTTTCCTATCTAGCTCACGGCTAAGAAAAGAAGAGCTTGTTAGTTGATTCTTAAGCTTTTTATTTCCGTTTGTGATCCCCACCATCGCTACCAATTCTCTTATAACATCGTTTACACAATACACCTGAGATACAAGTCCATTGCTTCTAGTAGCCATTTCCTCGGACATGGCAGCATTTTGACTAATTACACTTTCTGTTTCCAAAATAGCTTTGGTTACTTCTTTTACTCTATCGGCCTCATCAGCAGAGGATATAGCTATCTTTTCAATGAGTTTGCTAGATTCCGCTACATTTGTTTTTATTTCTGCAAAGGTTTTATAAACATTGTTTACGTTGGCTACCCCTCTTTCTATTCTTTCCATTATGTCTTGAGTTAAAGTATGGGTATTTTTTGCCGCTTTGGTTGATTTCATTGCTAAATTCCTTATTTCATCTGCTACCACAACAAAACCTGCCCCTTCTTCACCCTTTCTGGCTGCCTCTATGGCAGCATTAATAGCAAGAAGATTGGTCTGAAAGGTTATTCCCTCAATGGTTTTTATGATTTCTGTTATTTCACTGCTTGCTTCGGATATGTCTTTTATAGAAGTATCCAGATTTTTCATTTCTCTATCCGCTCTTTCAACCAGTTCTTTAATTTGCCTTACCATTTCTAACACCTTGGAGGTGTTTTTAGAATTATCCTGAGTAAGTGAATTTATCTCTTCAATAGCTATTGAGATTTTTTCAATGGCCAAAGCCTGGTGACTGGTTCCTTCAGAAAGGTCTTTACTTGCCGATGAGAACTCACTTGCTGCTATACTTACCTCTTCAGAAGAAGTCATCAAAGATTTAGATAGGCTTTTCATTTTTTCTACAAGTTGATTGGCGATAAGAACACCACCTGTTAGGACAATAATCAGACAAAGAAGCACTGTGGCCATTTGTAGTAAAAACATTTTGTTGTAGTTACTTTCTACAATCGCTAGAGGCTTCACTTCATCTAAATACATACTGGCTCCTATAACCCAATCCCAGGGCTCGTAGTACGTAACTGCTGCAATTTTTAGCCGATCTTCCTTTTCACCTTCATTACGCCAGGGATAAGTAACGAAGTCGCAGCTTCCATTGCTTGTGGCCATCGCTTTTTTTATCATCTCTTGAATAAAGAATCTGCCTTTCGCATCTCTGGCATTCCAAATATCTTCACCATCCCTTTTACCTTGATAAGAAATAATATACTTACCTCTCATCCCTCCCTTTCCGCCAAGAACAAAAACATATCCTGTTTTACCAATTTTTAGATCCATTATGGTTTGACGAAGTTCCTTTATCGATTCTATAGGAATACCTACATAAAGCATTCCTATTACTTTTGTATTAATTTTTATCGGCTCATAGACCGCAAGATACCATTGATTGACCACAAAAGCCCTTCCTATGTATGTCTCCCCTCTAATGACCGTATTTATCACAGGGTTTTGGCTACCATCGGGATTAATGGCAGGAATAAAAGTTCCAGTTGCCCGTTTTCCTTTCTCATCTAAGACACTAGTAGCTATCCTTAACATATCACCCCTTTCATTCATTAGCTGAAAAATAGTGCAAGTTGCGCCTGTTGTGTTTTTTACTTCATCTACAATGGGTGTGAATTTTTTTGGGTCATCATTGTATCCCAACCAGGTATCGCCAAATAGCATTTTAGGTAATTCTATTTCCTGAACCTCTTGGGTGAATTGATTGATAGCTTTCCATGTTATTTTTTCATTGCTAAATGAAGGTTCACCCAAACTGGACATCACACGTCTTGCAAGTTCTAAATCTCCCTTTAATTTAACTCGCAATAGCATATCCTGAGTTTTAACCATGTTGTAGACACCTTTTGCAATCTGTTCTGTCGTTTCCCTTGCTTGCCTTTGATACTGATCCTCCAAAAGACCCATGATGCGGTTCTTGCTAAACATTAAAATCCCCAGAACAGAAAAGGCAAGTAACGCCATCCCTCCAACTGAGACTAATAAAATTTTTTTCTTCATCTGGGTTCCCTCCTTTTACTTGCCTGGTTAGCAACAAGGAAATCAAAGGTTATGCCTTTTCTTATTTCTTGGGTATTTTAACTATTGTGGGAGGCTAATTTTTGACAAAAGTGTTAAAAATTTTTAGATTTTATTTAGTAGTTTGAATGAAAATAAGCTTTATCCTACGGTTGAAAGCAGGATTCAAAATTGTTCAGTAAATGGTTTTTCGTGGGTAAAAAGCTCGTAAAATGACTATTTTTTAACTTCCAATCAGTCAGCCAGGATCCTTAGGGCTTTCCATATTTTTCCACGAGATGCTTTATAATGAGTTCAGCTTCTTCATCGCTTATTTCAGAACCCTTTTTGTTCTTCATCCTGATTACAGTTTTTCTCCATTCCTCTTCGGTCTTTTGTTTGGACTTAGGTCTTTCTATGCTATGGCATTTACTGCATTTTATTTCAAAGAGGTGCTGACTTTGGTTTTCAGCATAGGTTAATAAAGGAGCCGTCATCAAAAAGGCCATAAAAAGCAAGAAGTAGTTTTTCATGAAGATTTCTCCTTTTATTTGACGAAGTTTAAATTTTACAATAAATTTTTGGTTTCTGTGAGTCAAGAAAAAAAGGATTGGATTTTTCCCATGGGAGGTATTAAATTTTTTGCTTGTGGTGATAAAGCCTTATCAGTTGTTATTGGGGAAGAAATAGATGTTTCTATAAACAGAAGAGTTCATTTACTTAAAAGGGCACTTGAAATTAGATCGGTTCCTGGCATTTTTGCTCTTGTTCCTTCCTATAGAGCTCTTCTTATCCAGTATGATCCCCTTCTTTGCTCTTTCGAAAGATTAATGGTTGAAGTTGAAAAGGTCTTTGAAAATCTAGGTGATGAAACAACCGATGAAAAGGTTTTGGAAGTTCCTGTTTGTTACGATAGGGACTTTGGTCTGGACATCGAGGAAGTTGCCTATTTAAACGGATTGAAGGTTGAAGATGTAATAGAAATTCATACTTCCTCTATTTATCAGGTCTTTATGTTAGGGTTTACTCCTGGGTTTTGTTATCTTGGAAAGTTAGACCCCAGACTTTGGACTCCGAGGAAAAAGGAGCCACGAAAGAAGGTACCCCCAGGAAGTGTTGGGATAGCAGACAAACAAACCGGCATATATTCTATAGAAAGCCCAGGAGGGTGGCAAATTATTGGAAGAACACCTCTTAGATTGTTCGATCCTGAAAGAAATCCTCCTTTTTTGTTGAAAGCTGGTAATAGGGTCAGATTCAGAGCTATAGGGAGAAAAGAATTTGAAAGTTTTTCTGGTTGAAGAGGCTGGACCTCTTTCAACTATTCAAGATCTTGGAAGGCTTGCCTATCAGGATTACGGAGTTCCTGTAAGCGGGGCGATGGACAAAGATGCCCTTATTTTAGGGAACATTAGTGTTGGAAATTTTCCCGATGAGGCTGGAATAGAGATATTTGGAGGGATCTTTAGAGGAATCTTTTTAGAAGAGGCGTTTTTTTCTGTAACAGGTGCTACTTCCTTTGCCACCCTCAATGGAGAGACGGTGAAAAGCTGGAAGGCTTTAAAGGCTAACAAGGGGGATGTCTTAGAGGTATATTCCCGTGGCTTTGGAGCGTGGAGTTACCTCTGTATAAGAGGTGGAGTGGATGTTCCTGTTGTTCTTGGAAGTAAATCTACCTATCTTAGGGGAAGGTTTGGAGGGTTTGAAGGAAGACCCTTGAAAAAGGGTGATGTGATAAAAAGGGGCTCAAGGTTTTTATGTTCTTGGCCACCTCCTGATATCGAAATATATGAAGAACTTAAACCTTCCTATTCTTTTTCCCCTACTATAAGGGTAATATTGGGACCTCAGGATTACATGATATCAGAAGAAGGTATAAGGGTCTTTCTTGAGAGCACCTACCAAGTAAGCCCAAGATGTGATAGAATGGGCATGATGCTTGAGGGTCCAAAAATAAAGCATAAGGGTGGAGCTGATATTATCTCTGAAGGAACTGTGATTGGTTCTATTCAGATTCCTGGTGAGGGACTTCCCTTTGTGCTTATGGCCGATAGCCCTACAACTGGAGGATACGTAAAAATTGCAACTGTAATAACTGTTGATATACCAGTCTTGGCTCAATTGCTACCTGGAGCCTCTTTAAAGTTCGAAGCAGTTAGTTTGGAAATAGCAAGGGAACTTAATGCTAAAAGGAGCTACAAAATAAAAAAATTCATGGAGAGGGTGAGGCTGTTATGTATGTAGATATAAACTGTGATATGGGAGAAAGCTTTGGCATTTATAAGCTTGGAATGGACGAAGAAATCATGGATTATATCTCTTCCGCCAATATTGCTTGCGGGTTTCACGGGGGTGACCCGCTTGTGATGGAAAATACTGTCCGTAAAGCCCTAGAAAAGGGGGTTGCGATAGGTGCCCATCCTGGGTTTCCTGATCTTTTAGGCTTTGGAAGAAGAAGGCTCGAAACCTTTAAAGGGGAAATAAGAGCGTATATTCTTTATCAAATTGGAGCTCTTGATGCTTTCTGCAAAGCCTTTGGTGCATCCCTTCAGCATGTAAAGCCCCATGGGGCTCTATATAATATGGCTTCAGTAGATGAAGAAGTTGCACGGGAAATCGTTGAGGCTATAAAAAGCTTTGACAGCAGTCTTATAGTGGTTACTCAGGCTGGTTCTAAACTTCATAAAATTGCGGAAGCTGAGGGACTTGCGGTTGCGAGAGAATTTTTTCCTGATAGAGCCTACTGCGAAGATGGAAGGCTTGCTCCAAGGTCTATGAAAGGTTCAGTCATCCAGGACGTAAAAGAAGTAAGAGAAAGAGTAAGAAGGTTTGTTGAGAAGGGTTTGGTAAGATCAATAGAGGGAAAAGACATCTCTTTAGAAGCTGATACTTTCTGTATTCACGGAGATGGGCCTCATGCCCTAGAATTTGCCATGAATATAAAGGAAGAGCTTTATAAAACAGGAGTAAAGATTTCTTCAATGGGAACTTTTCTGAAAAGGGTATAAAGAGAGCTAACTGATAGCCATCATTTTGTAAGAAAGGCTAGTGTTTACTTCCGCTTAGGTTTAGTCCAATGACGCCTAAAATAATCAAAATAATGCTGATAATCTTTAGAAAAGATGCTGGCTCTTTGAAGTAAACCATTCCTATCAATGCAACTGCCAATGTTCCAAGCCCAGACCAGATAGCATAGGCTATACTTACATCAATCTTTTTAAGAGCCATCGTAATGGAAACAAAGGAAATTCCATAAAAGATAAATATTAATATCGAAGGGGTGATCTTTTTGAACCCCTCAGAAAGCTTCATTGACGTTGTGCCACACACTTCAAAAACTATGGCAAGTATAAGAAATAGCCACTCTTTCATAGGAGTTACCAAAGAATGTCACTTCTCAAGATCATCAATAATAGCTTTAAAAAGCTAATTCCGCAAATGCTAGGACAAAAAGCCTTGTTAGCTTCCCAAGGCTGGAAGAACTCCAGCTTAGCAAAACAACTAAGGAGTCTTCCAAGGATTTCAATCCTTTTTATGGTCATTAGCGTTTTTCATACCTTTTCACTAACTCGAGAGTAGTTCCAAAGATGTTTCGATAGAAATTATCCGCTATTTCGTTGAAATTCAAGTCTTGGAAGTGCTCAGGATAAACCTTCATGGCGATAAAGAGCGCAAAAAGAGGCAATCGAGGCGAGGTAATTGGCCACATTGGTAGTTTATAGACTCTGAAGTTTTTTACAGCTTTAAGGAGTTGCCACTGTTTATTTTCAAAAAACCATTCGGGACCATAGTTAGCATACCCCCAGGTAAAGATTACGTCGGGATTCCATTTGATGATATGTTCTACGGAAACATCGGCTGTTTTATTTTCTATTTCATCCGATACATTTTTGGCTCCTATTATATCCAAGACATTTCTAATAAGTCCTATCTTCCCAGTTACTGTGGTTGGGCGCATCCATGTAATCATTACAGTTTTTCTCTCTGAAGGGGGAATTAGGGACACTTTTTTGTGTATTATGTTGAAGATTTTTTTCATTTCTTCGATTACCATCTCTGCCTGTTTTTCTCGATTAAAGAGTATGCCGTGGAGTCGGATGGCCTCGTAGAGTTCATTGATATTTTCCGGTTGGATGGCGATGGTAGTAATTCCTCTTTCCTCAAGGAATTTGACTGATTGAAGGAAAACTGCCCAAGTGATTACAAGTTGAGGACGCACTCCTATTACCGCTTCCACGTTTACATCCATTCCTTCACCCACTTTAGGTCTCCTGAGGGAAGGATTTTCTTCGGTGAAGGATCTATGAAGATCGCTTTCTTCTTCCGCCCAGCGAGGAACTCCTACAACAAAATCCCAGATATCAAGGGCGGGGATTAATTCTGTTGTAGAAATAATAACTGCCCTCTCTACAGGAATCTTTATGTTGACGTTTCTCCCAAGACTGTCGGTTACCTCGATGGAGGAAGCCCAAAGAAAGGGTGTCAAAAAAAAGCATACTAACATAGGGGTAAGCTGAGAGGCTAAAAAGACTAACTTGGTTTTCATTAGGTCATCTCCCTTCTAGCTAAAACAAAAAACCCCAGCACTTCCTAAGGAAATGCTGGGGTTTTACCCTTTTTTATCCACCCCTAAAGAACCTGCCATTTACCCGAAGGCGGTTCCTTGTTGTTGCAACAAGGCAGGTCTTCTGACTTCCCCCTTCTTTGGTGCTGCCTTCCCATCTCTTAAGAGACAGTGGCCTTTCTACACCAAAGCTTAAAATGGGCGGGGGTTACAGCGGCGGGACCGTTCCCGATTTTCACGGGATTCCCTATTAAGCCCCTTAAGGGCACCTTGTTGCTTTTTATGTTAGGTTCAAAAGAAGTATACACTTAAAGGATGGCTTTCTGTCAAGAAGCCAGAGAGATCTTGAAATCTACTTTGAGCTTTTTAAAAAGAAGCCTTTTTGATAAAAAATCTTTTGTTGATTTCAAATTTCGGTCTATAAATTATAGGCTCTGTTAAATGGTAAACTGAAACCTAAGAGGAGGAACAAGCAATGAAGAAAAAAATTTTATTGTTTTTTGCCCTTGTCTCCTTGGTTATAGGGGTTTCTTTGGGTTATTCTTCTTCCGATGTTATTAAGATGAATTGTAATGCCATTTATCCTGCCAGCAATTTTCATTCCCAAGGAGTTGCTGAGTTTGCAGAGTTGGTAAAACAATATACAAATGGCAAGGTTATTATTGAAGTTCATCCTGGAGGAAGTCTAGGTTTTAAAGGCCCTGAGCTCCTTAAAACAGTAAAGGATGGTGCCCTTCCTATGTCTGATGTTCTTATGGGAATTGTGCAGGGTAGTGAAAAGATTTTTGGTATAAGCTCTCTGCCAAGATTAGTTAATTCCTATGAAGAAGCTATGGAGCTTTACAAGATGACCAAAGATATGTATGACAAGGCTGCTGCAAAATGGAATCAAAAGATACTTTATGTAGCTCCTTGGCCGCCTAGCGGACTCTTTTCCAAGAAAGAGGTTAACAAGGTTGAAGATATAAAGGGGCTTAAAACAAGAACCTACGATAAAAATGGAGCAGATTTTCTTGCAAACCTTGGTGGAAGTCCTATATCTCTTCCCTGGGGAGAGGTTTATCAAGCTCTTCAGACCGGAATGATTGATTCTGTTTTGACTTCGGCTGTTTCTGGAAAGGATGCTAAGTTTTGGGAAGTTTTGAAATATTTCAGCCCCATAAATTATGCTTATCCTCTTAATATGGTGACCATAAACCTTGATTACTGGAATAGCCTTACCAAAGAGCAGAAAGAAGCTATGGAAAAGGCTGCTGCTGAGATTCAGGCAAAACAGTGGGAGCGTTCAAGAAAGGATAATGAAGAAGCTTTGAAGGTAATAGCAGAAAACGGCATTACCATTCTTAAGGTGAGCGATGAATTCAACAAGGAGCTCGATAAAGCTGCAGAAAATGTTATAGAGAATTTTATAAAGGAAGCAGGTGATGACGGTAAGGTGATAGAAGCGGTAATCAAAAAGTTTAAAGAATCCAGAAAGAAATAGGGGCTTTCTATAGTGATCGATAGGATTGTTAAATTCCTTGCCTATATTTCTTCTGGTGCTACTTTGCTTATAACCATTATAGTTTTTATTGAAGTCTGCTACCGTGGATTTTTTAATAAATCCATAATGGTAGCAGACGAATATAGCGCCTATCTTTACGTAGTGCTGGTTCTTTTTGGCCTTGGCTACACTTTGAAAGAAAAGGGTCATATAAGGATTAGGATTATACTTTCAAGGCTCAGCGATAAAAATCAAAAGTATCTTGATCTTGTGGTTTCTATTATAGCGCTTTTTATCTGCGGTTTTGCCTTTTATTATTCTATTTTACTTGTGAAGGATTCCTATAGACTGGCCATGGTTTCCGAAACACCTGCCAAAACTCCTATTTGGATTCCCCAACTTGCCATGCCTGTTGGTTTTTTTGTTTTTGGGCTTCAGATAGGAAAAAGAGTTTATGAAATTATCCATAGGAGGAGGTAAAGATCTAACAAAATGATTTCTGATCCTCTAATGCTTGGCATTGCTATTCTAGTAGTGATGTTTTTGTTTCTTCTTTGTGGTCTATGGATAGGATTTTCCTTGATACTTGCTGCCATCTTCGGAATGTTAATTGCTAAGTTAAATTTGCCTCCTACAGTTTCCATCTGGACAAAAATAGGGAAGCTTCTTGTAAATTCTATGTGGAATAGCGTAAATTCCTGGTCTCTTACAGCTCTTCCCCTTTTTATATTCATGGGGGAGATTCTTTATAGAACCGCTATTTCAGAGAAGCTATTTAATGGATTAATACCCTGGCTTTCAAGGATTCCTGGAAGACTTTTTCATATAAATGTTGTAGCCTGCTCTCTTTTTGCTGCTGTTTCAGGTTCTAGTGCAGCAACTACCGCAACGGTAGGTAAAATTACTCTTGGTGAACTTTCTAAAAGGGGTTATGATGAAAAGCTTGCTATTGGTTCACTGGCAGGAGCTGGAACTCTTGGATTTTTAATTCCTCCGAGTTTGATCATGATAATCTACGGTGTTCTTTCAGATACTTCTATCGGTAAGCTTTTCGTTGGAGGAATTCTTCCCGGTATTATGATGGCTGGATTTTATTCTCTTTACATCATCATTGTGACCCTTTTGAAGCCTTCTCTAGTTCCCAAAGAAAGTGCACATTTTACGTGGAACGAAAGGCTAAGGAGTCTCCTGGATCTTCTTCCTGTTCTGTCTTTGATACTTGTTGTCCTTGGGGGAATATATTTAGGTTATACAACGCCAACGGAAGCTGCAGCTATAGGAGCTTTCGGATCTATTATCCTTGGAATTTTACTAAGGAACCTTAGTTTTAAAGTTTTTAAAGAGACCCTTTTAGGCTCCGTAAAAACTACAACGATGATAACCTTTATAATAATGGGAGCAGCCTTTCTTTCTCAGGTTTTTGGTTTTCTTGGGATTACTTCGGCAATCAGTAAGTATGTAACAAGTCTTAATCTTTCCCCCTATATGCTTATCTTTGCTGTGGGTATTATGTATCTTATTCTTGGAATGATTCTAGATGGCATTTCAATGGTTGTTATGACCTTGCCGATTGTGCTTCCTGTTGTAACGAATGCTGGTTTTTCACCCCTTTGGTTTGGGATCTTTCTAGTTTTTATGGTTGAACTTGCTCAAATAACACCTCCTGTTGGATTTAGCATATTCGTTATACAAAGCCTTACAACTAAAGATGCAGGATTTATCGTAAAAGCAAGCTTTCCATTCTTTGTTATCATGGTTATTACCGTATGTATAGTGACGGTTTTCCCAGAGATTGTCCTGTATTTGCCAAACAAAATGATAAAATAGAAATAGTTAGATTTACCTAACATTGACATTTTTAGCAAACAAGATTATTGTATAATTGAAAAGATAAAAAAACAACCCAGGAAATAGGGAGGGTTGAAGATGAAAAAAATCAACTTTGAAGAACTCAGAAAAACAGGTAGGCCTCTTTGGATGACCAGCTGGAATGTCGAGTCCTTGGCTGAGTTCGTTGGAGGTGGTGGAGATATCTGGACTGATAGGCTCTATGAGGAGTGGGAGAGAGTATATGGCGAGGAAGTTAGGGAGTAACAAAGAGGCCACCTTTAGATAGAGCGGGCTCTGAAGAGCCCGCTTTTTTTACTTACTTCGTTTTATAAAATAATATCCCGCCGTTAGTGCTGATATTATTACGCCTACTCCTATAAGTGAAAGGCTTGGCATTTTATTAAGTCAAGAATAATAACTTTCCTTGAGATAGCAATAATTGCCACAGCCATTACAATCTTGACACGATCAACAGATTCAGCCAAGTAAATTTTCATTATCGTTTCCAGCAATTCAACGCCTATGATAACCAGCATGAAAAAACCAAATAACTCCGGAATTTTCTCTATGTCTAAGATAAAAAAAGAGGAGGGGTCATAACGTCCTTTATTATCAACCATCCAAGTTCAATAGTTGTTGAAAGCAGGACAAAAGCCATCATTATGGCTAAAATTTTTAGAGTTATTCTCTTAAATTGAAAAAGTAATTCGAACATGGCCACAGCCCTTTTTTACCTGGTCATATTATAGAGTAATGGGAAAGCTAGTAATGTCATTATTGAAGTTTTTTTACCTTGGAAAGCTTTTCCGTTATTTGGGCAGCCCTTTTGGGTTCCATGCTAGAAATTATCTTAGCTGCCTGTTCTGTGGTCATTCGTGAGACAATGTCTACAACAAGCTCATCATCAAGCTTTTCAAGAAGTTTTGAGGCATCTTTGGGTTTCATGTTTGTGTAAATCTTTACGAGAGTATCAATTTTTTCGCTTTGAAGTCTTTCCTGTTCTTTCTTAAAGGCTTCTATGTTTTTATTGATCTCTTCAAGTCTGGAAAGCTTTTCTTCTATATCTTTTTGAAGACTTTTAAGAAGGGCTTCTTTTTCTTCAAGAGCCCTTTCCCTTTCCCTTAATTCCTTTTCTCTTTTTTCCAAATAGGCTTCATACTCGGAGGTAGATTGCTTTGGCTGTTCCTGGGAAGAAGGGTTAGGAGTTATAGGCTGAGATGGTTCCTCCTTTGATTTTTGAGGTTGTTTAGCATAGGCTTCCTGGAAGGAATAAATATAACTTTTTAAGTTGGCTATCTTAAAAGCCACTGTGAGAGTAGAAATTCCAACAAAGAGTGCTATTGTAAGCCAAAGAATTTTACTTTTCATAACGTCCACCATTTAAACATATTTCATCAATTATTTTTTGCTCTTTTTTGCTTTCTCTTTTCTTATACTCCTTCTCTTCCTGCTCCTTGATAATTTCTAGTATTTCAACCTCCTTTTTTGCCTTGATAAGCCTTTCTCTCTGATCTTCAAGTTCCCTTAGAGCTTTCTTAAGTTTTTTTTCATATTCCACAAGTCTTTGTTCGAGAGCTTCAAGAGTTTCACAAAGCAAAGAATACTCTTCTACCTTTACGCCTTCTTGTCCTCTTAGCTCAATCATTCTTGAAAGGATTGATTTTTCCATCTTGATTCTTTCATATTCCCTTTCAACATCCTTGGCGGTTTTCAGTTTATTCACGAATTCCTGCTGTTCCTTCTGGAAAACATGATTCCTGTATGTAAGGAGACTATCGAATTTGAATCTGAAAGCCATTAGCCTAGCTCCTTCCTCCAAAGTTCACTAAAGAATAATTACAATTTCCGTGCCTAGCTAAAGATTTCTTTGAGCCTTCTTAGCGATTCCTCTATGGAACATCTTTCTTCAATGGGTTGCCTAAGATAGTCGTTTAGTTTCCCTATCATGTTTATGGCATAGTCTGTTTCAGGATTGGAGCCTTTCACGTAAGCACCGATCCTTATCATGTCTTCATTTCGCTTGTAGTGAGCCATTGTTTCTATAAATTTTTTAGCGAATTGAAGATGCTCAGTATCCAGAAGTTGATCTGTCAAACGACTGACGCTTTTTAAAACATCTATAGCTGGGTAATGCCTCATCTGAGCCAGACCCCTGTCAAGAACAATATGACCGTCTAGAATGGATCTGCAGGTATCTGCTATGGGATCATCAAGGTCATCACCTTCGACTAATACCGTATATATGCCCGTTATAGATCCCTTTTCAAAGTTTCCAGCCCTTTCAAGAAGTTGCGGAAGGGTGCTAAATACACTTGGCGTATAGCCTTTGGTTGTTGGAGGTTCTCCTGCAGCAAGACCAATTTCTCTTGCTGCCATTGCAAACCTTGTTATGGAGTCCATAAGAAGAAGAACATCCTTTCCGAGATTCCTAAAATACTCGGCTATAGTGCAGGCTATGTAGGCTCCTCTCATGCGAAGAGTTGCTGGTTGGTCAGAAGTGGCAACAACGACTACTGAGTGGGAAAGCCCATCCTGGCCAAGCTCTCTTTCTATGAATTCCCTTACCTCTCTTCCTCTTTCTCCTATAAGGGCTATAACATTTACGTCAGCTGAGGTATATCTTGCTATCATCCCAAGGAGAGTGCTTTTTCCAACGCCAGAGCCCGCAAAAATGCCAATTCGTTGACCTTTCCCAACTGGCAAAAGACCGTTTATGGCTCGTATTCCTACATCGAGCTGTTCCCTTATTGGAGGCCTTGAAAGAGGGTTTACCGTTGAGTTTTTTATGGGGTAGGGGAGACCATTTTTATGGATGAGCTCTTTTTCGTCAATGGGCTTTCCCATAGCGTCTATAACTCTGCCTACAAAGGCCTCTGAAACTATTATGGAATCGGAAGATTCGTAACGCCTTACAAGACAGCCTGGTTTTATACCCCTGGGGTGAGAAAGAGGGCTTAGCTTCATCCGTTTGTCTTGAAATCCTACAACTTCGCAAATTACAGATTCAGAGGAGTTATCGGGATGTATAGAACAAAGCTCTCCAACGATACAATCAAGCCCCTCAACTTCTATCATATTACCGACAAGGCGAACAACCTTGCCATATTTTATAAAGGTTGGTTTACTTAAAGCTTTTTCTAGAATATTTTCCAGCTCATTTCGACCCATATTCCCCATACCCTCTCATGGCCATAAGGGCTTCCCTTTTTAGCTCTTCAAGAACATTTTCCAGCGTAGCATCAAGCATGGAGATGTCATTTTCTATCTTAAGGCTTCCTCTGCTGAGGGAAGGATCCTCTTTGAATTTAATATAGCCTTCTTTGCTCTTAAGTAATTCTTCCAGATCCGTTAAGATCCTTAAAGCTGAAAAATCTTCTGGATTTATGTAAATAGTAATAGCCAGATCTTCTTCCATTTGATTGATAAGATGGGTCATTCTGCTAAGAAGTAGCTGAGGATTTATGGAAATTTCTGTTTGGAGTATATGTTTTGCCACTGAAAAGGCCGTTTCTACAAGCCACTCTTGATAATCTCTTAGGAGCTGGACAGGTAATTTTTTTAGTCCTTCCAGAACTTCTTTAATTTCAGAAGCTATCTTTGATGCCTCTTCCAGGCCTTCTTTGTAACCTTCCTTGAATCCTTCTTCCTTTCCCTTTTCCCAGGCTTCCTTTCTTATCCTTTCAGCTTCTTCCTCTGCTTCAGCAAGTTTTTGGCTTATAAAATCGGCAATTTCCAAAAGCTGGGGAGAGGGTTCTGGCTGAGGCTTCTGAGGCTCTGCAACTTCTTCATCGGAGATTTCGCTAAAAACAAAATCAGAAATTTCTTCCCTTTCCTCCTCAAAGGGATTGAATTCGAAGGGAGTAATCTCTTGTTTGTCTGATTTCTTGATGATACTAGACAAAAATGTCGCCTCCTTCTCCGCCAGCTAGTATTATTTTTCCTTCTTTCTCGAGTCTTCTGGCTACTTCTATGATTCTTTGTTGTGCTGTTTCAACTTCGCTTAACTTTACGGGGCCAAGAACAGCCATATCTTCTTCAAGCATCTGAGCTGCTCGTTTGGAAAGGTTTTTAAGTATTTTTTGCTTAAGCTCTTCGGAAGCAGTTTTAAGAGCTACAATGAGATCCTTGTTGTCAACCTCCTTAAGAAGCTCTCGTATGCCAACATCGGGAACAGCTACAAGATCCTCAAACACAAACATAAGTTTTCTTATGTTTTCGGCAAGCTTAGCATCAACCTCTTCAAGAGCCTGTAAAACTCCGTCGCTTGTTTTTCTATCGCATCTATTGAGAATTTCTGCAACCTTCTTAATTCCTCCAAGAATCTGATGCATTTCACTTCCCATTGCAAGAATTTCCTCCTCAAGAGCTTCTTCTACATCCCTTACAAGCTCGAGTGGGACCGTTTCCAAGGAAGTAAGCCTTCTTATAACTTCGAACTGAAGACCTGGAGGAAGGTGACTAAGGACTTGAGCCGCCTTTTCCTCACCTAAATGAGCCATAACAAGGGCAATAGTTTGGGGATGTTCTGTTCTTAAGAAATTAGCAAGCACCCTCGGATCGGTATCTTTAATATTTTTAAAGGGAACCTTTTCCTTTTCTTTGGCTATAGCTTTCATTACTTCCGATGCCTTTTCCTGGCCGAGAGCAGATGGAAGAAGTCTTTTGAAATATTCATCTCCAAGCACTCTTATAGACTCCTGGTCTTCAAATTGAGCACAGAATTCTGAAAGGACTTCCATAGTGGTTTTAGGATCAACGCCCCTTAGATTTTCCATTTCAAGACCTAGTTTTTTTATTTCGTCACTTTTTAGATGTTTAAGAATCTGACTTGCTGTCTGTTCTCCTAAGGCAAGCATCACAATTGCAGCTTTTTTGGCACCACTTAACTTTTCCGGCTTTTCTTTTCTCTCAGCCATAGCTTTTAAACCTCTTCCCTAATCCAGGAACTTATTATTTCTGCAGCTTTTTCAGGATGCTGTTGAACAAGCATAATAGATTTTTCTCTTGGGCTGATTAGTTTGGGGGCTTCAGCTTCAGCTATTTCTTCAGGTTTCTTGGGAAGTTTTTTCGCTTCCACTATAATTTTATCGAGTCGCTTCATAAGAGGCCGTATGACAAAGAAGAAGAGAGCCAGAACAATGAGAAGATTCAATATTATTTTATAATTTTCCTTCGCCAAGGCTATCCATTTTTGAGTGGCAGGAACGGGAGGAATCTGCTCTGCAGTAAATGGAATATTTGTTACACTTATTTGATCTCCCCTTGCATCGTTATAGCCAACCGCCTTTTTTACTATGTCTTCTATTGCTTTCATTTCGTCGGGGGTCCTGCCAACAAAAGTCTTTTTTATAACATTTTGAACCTTTTCTTCTTTATAGGGACCATCTACTAGGACTGCTACGGAAAGCCTTTTTATGGTGCCGGGAGTGTAAATTACCTGTCTTGTGGTTTTGTTTAATTCATAGTTTATAATCTCTTCCTGTCTTTCTGAACTTTGTTGTCCTGAAGTGTCGTCGGTTTTTGGCGGGTTATTTACCAGAAGTTTGCTTTCAATATTTATAGGAACATCGGGATTTCCTTTAGGCCCTTTGGAAGGACCTTGCTGTTTTTCTATAATTCTTTGTTGGCTCCTAGGAGTGGCGCTATCAGGATCGAAAATATCTTCTGAAACTTTGACCTGACTAAAATCTATATCCACATTTACTCTCGATATAACCCCTTTTTCTCCAAGGACTGGTGCAAGCATGGAGTGAAGCTTTCTTTGAAGCTCCTCTTCTATACGCTGTTTATAGCGAAGCTGGAGATCGGAAAGTTGAAAGGATGTCTGGATGGGGTCTTTTCTAAATAGAATCTGCCCGTCGGTGCTAAGAATTGTTACATTTTCTTCGGTAAGACCTCTTACAGCCCCTGCTACCAGGTTGACTATGCCCTGAAGCTCTGAAGAAGAAAGTTGCTGACCCTGTTTTACCTTTATAACTATCGAGGCACTAGGAGGTTTTTCATCCTTTACAAAAAGACTTTCTTCAGGAAGCACCAGATGAACCCTTGCTTCTTCTATCTTTTCCATATGGGTAATTGTTCTTGCAAGCTCTTCTTGAAGAGCCCTTTGATAATTGACCTTTTGAACGAACTCTGTGCTTCCAAGTTTTTGTTCGTCAAAGATCTCAAAACCTTTACCGCCCTTTGGGAGTCCTGCCTTGGCAAGTGTAAGCCTTGCGTTATAGAGATCCTTTCTTGGGACGAAGATTTTATTTTCTTCTATCTTGTAGGGAATCTTGGCTTGTTTTAGCTGTTCCACCGTGGATGCCATTTCTTTTTCTGGAATGTTGCTGTAGAGAAGCACATAATCGGGCTTGTTTACTTGATAGAGGACAAACCCAACGCTTGAAAGGACGGCAATAATTGTTCCCAAAAAAAGAATCTTATGGGGAGTTGAAAGATTAGAGTAAAAGGTTCTTAATGCAGAGGCTGTGTTTTTTATCCTCTCTAGAGCCATGGCTTAACTCTCTTTAGGTTTGCATTCTCATGATTTCCCTGTAAGCTTCAAGGGCTTTGTTTCTTATTTGCATAAAGAATCTAAAAGATATTTCGGCTTCCTGAAGTCTTATAAGGGCTTCATGGAGGTTTTCAATGCCCTTCGTTGCACCTTCTTCCATAACCTTATCAGCTTCCTTTTGATAGTTATCGACTTCCTTTATCATACCTTTGATTTCATCTCCAAAGGAAGAGCCCTTGGAGGTTTTGATGCTGTAGGTTTGCTGTATCTTATCATCTCTCGTAATAGCTTGAACCTTCATGGAAAATCTCCTTTACTTTCCAAGCTCAAGAGCTTTAAGAACCATTTGTTTTGTTGTGTCCGAAACAGCAAGGTTAGCTTCATAGGCTCTTGAGGCTTCCAATAGATTTGCCATCTCTTCTATGGGATTGATGTTTGGAAATAAAACTATTCCCTTTTCATTGGCATCGGGGTGGGTTGGATCGTAAACTTCTTTGAAATCTCTTCCATCGGGAACAATGTCTGCTACTTTGACCTTCCTTAGCTCAGCTTCGTGGGTCTTTAAAATAGAGGAAAAACTTTCATCTACAGGCGAACTTTCAAATATTACGATACGTCTTCTATAAGGTTTTCCATCGTCTGTTCTTGTAGTGTTTATGTTTGCCAAATTGGAAGCAACTGTTGTCATCCATGCCTTGTTGGCATTAAGTCCTGATGCTGAAATTTTAAGTATCTTTGAAAAGCTCATCTTTATGCACCTCCTCCCTCGGTGAGGGCAAGTTTAAGAAGAGAAAACTTTTTGTTAAGCATTGTAACGATAAATTGATACTCTAAATTGTTCTTTGCAAGTTTTGCCATTTCTTCTTCCAGCGAAACAGGCCCTGTTGGCTCTACCGTTGCTTTCTTGGCCTGGCTTTCAAGGACTTCTTCGGGATTTTTTGTTTTTATGTGTTTTTCATCGGAGATTGCCAACCTAAGCCTTGGTTTTAAGTTTTCTTTAAGAATCTCCTCAAAAGAAAGATCTTTTGCCACATAACCAGGTGTGTCAATGTTTGCTATATTAGAGGCGACAAATTCTTGACGACGAAGGTTCAAAGAAAGCCTATCTTCCATAAGCTTTATTGTTTTCTCAAAAATGCCACCACTTTTCATGGCTTCTCCTTTTAAAAAGTTAGTTTTCACTTCAGTATAAAGCAAGAACGATACCGTCTTTTGGAGAGGAAGGAGTGGAAAATTTTATCCTTCCTCCTCTGGACCAACTTCTCCTGGAGGTTGAACGGGACAGACTTCAGGTTTTGGTAAAAGGTGCTTTGGTAAAAAGGCTATGCTTGCAATCATAGTAGGTATAACGGCACTTCCTATTACTGCAGTAACAAGAAAGGAATACTGGTTTTGATTTACAATGTTATGGGTATATCCGTAAAGAGCTGATATAGTTCCAAAGGTAAGCCCCGTTGACATAAGAAGCGTGTAATACCATCGTTCATTCCGTTCTTTTCTAAACATTGCAATTACAGGGTATAAACCAAATATTTTGGACGCAACCTTTCCCGCTAGAAGAAGGACAAGAATAAGGGGTGCCGATATCAGAGCTGACAAAGAAACAAAAGTTCCTGCTCGTAAGAAATAAAAGGGGGTTAAAAAACCCACAGTCAATGTTCTAAGTCTTCTAATCCAGAAAGTATCTCCGTTAGAGAATTCGGCAAGAACCATGCCTGCCAGGTAAGCAGGAAGAACCGCCTCGCTTCCCGACCATATCGCCAGAGCACCAAGACCAAAGAGAATAAAAATAACCCATTTGGTTCTTATAGCTGCAGTCCTGTAGGCATATATTCTGGTAAGGAATCTACTTAGGCGTGGTAAAATTGCCAAAACAACAATTGTTGCTGTAACAAAAATTACAGTTTTGTAAGTAAAAGGTGCAAAGATAAGCCCGAGAGCTATTACTGTTCCAAGGTCATTTATAAAGCATGAACCAAGAATACCCTTTCCAAATTCGGTATTGTTAAAACCCGTTTCCAGCATGACAGCATAAACAACAGCCATGGATGTCGTAGAAAGTGCTATTCCGCAAAGAAGGCTCGCTCTTAAATCCCATCCAAGAAGGTAATAGGCAAGAGCTGCACAGCCAAGGAAAGGCGAAAAAAAGCCTACAAGCCCCACGACAGTTACTTCCTTCATCTTGGCTCGGATCATCTCGGGCTGTAATTCTGCTCCAGCAAGAAAGGTAAGGAGAACCGCCCCAGAAGATGCAAGAAACTTCAGCCATTCGTTATTTGTTCCCAAAAGATCAGGTTTACCTAGGTAAGTCACTACTGCTGCAGCTATCACTCCTACACAAATCTCCACCAGAGCGATAGCAAGCTTAAGATGGTAAGCTATGATAGCAGAAACAACAGCAAGGGCTAGCCACAAAGTGGCAATAGCAAAGGCCTGTTCCATTGTGGTAACCTCCTTTGGAAAAGTAAAATTTTACGGGAAGCTAGGGCCCGGTTTTTCGGAAGTTGATTGTTACACCAATCTTTTAAAAATTCCAAAACTGATTTATAAACTTCATCTGAAAGCTAGTTATCGGAGTCGTTATGGGGAAAAAAGTCTTGCTTTCCATTGATGAATGGAATCGTCAACTAATAACCTCAGCTATCGAAGCTGGTGTGGATGCTATAGTATGTCCCCGGGAATATGTTGAAAAGATAAAGTCTCTTGGAAGGCTTTTAGTGATAGCTCCAGGGGGTGATCTTGTTCCTGAAAAAGATATTTACTTCATCGAAATAAATTCTCCAGAAGATTTCCAGAGAGTTTCTGAACTTATTAAGACAAGTGCTGTCTGCCTCGATCAGATCAATTGGAATATTATAGCGGTTGAGAACCTGGTGGCTCTTCTTAGAGAGGGGATCTCTCAGGAAGATTCTTGGAAAGGACTTCTGTTTGTGAGAGTCAGCAATGAAGAGCAGTTAAAGCTTGCTCTAGGAATACTTGAAAGAGGTGTAAGTGGAGTTGTTATAAAAACAAGAGATATCTCAGAGTTAAAAAAAATAGTTTCTATGGTTAAGGCTGAGTCTGAAAAGTTTAAAATGGAAGAAGCAACAATTCAATCCATAAAACCCCTTGGTCTTGGAGATAGGGTTTGTGTTGACACTGCCCTTATGCTTGATTTTGGAGAAGGACTTCTCGTTGGAAACAGCAGTTCCTTTATGTTTTTGGTTCACGGAGAAAATGTTGAAAGTCCCTATGTTGAGCCAAGACCCTTCAGAGTAAATGCAGGAGGTGTTCATAGCTATGTTAGAGTTCCCAAGGGAAAAACCAAGTATCTTAGCGAACTTAAGGCAGGAGACACTGTTCTTGTTGTGTCTCATAGGGGAATTTCGAAAGAAGCAGTGGTTGGCAGGCTTAAAATAGAAAGAAGACCCCTTGTCTTAATTACAGCTACTTTTGAAGAAAAGGTGGGAACCATTATCCTTCAGAATGCAGAAACCATAAGGCTTGTTTCTCCAGAGGGGAAACCTCTTTCTGTGGCAACCATGAGGGAAGGCGACAGGGTAGTAGTCTTTACCGAAACAAAGGGTCGCCATTTTGGACTTTCTATTGATGAAACTATATGGGAAAAGTAGGCTATGGTTGATGAGGATCTTCAAAGGATTCGCTCTGGAATAGACGAAATAGACAGAAAGATACTTGATCTTCTTTGTGAAAGAATGCGCCTTTCGAAGGCCATTGGCGAGGTGAAACAAAAGAAGGGTCTTCCTCTTTTTGATGCCCATAGAGAAGAAGCTTTGATTAAAAAGCTTATGGCCGAAAATAAGGAACCCCTTCTTAAGGACTCTTTTCTAAGAGCCATTTACAGGGAAATCTTTTCTGCATCAAGATCAATTCAATATAGTCTTAGTGTTGCTTATCTTGGTCCTGAGTGGACCTATTCTCATGTGGCTTCCAGGTTTATGTTTGGTTCTCAAGCTCTTTACAAGCCCTTTCCTACCCTTTCAGATGTTTTTGATGCGGTTTCCAGAAGAACCTGCGATATAGCAGTTGTGCCGGTTGAAAATTCCCTTGAAGGCAGCGTTGGGGCTACTATGGATTTTCTTTTCGAATGTGATCTTTCCATCATTAGAGAATGTTACGTAGCTATGGAGTATGTCCTGGCGGTGAAGGATAGTTCTGTAAGTTTGGCTGATATTAAAGAGATATATGCCCATCCAAGAGCTATAAGCCAGTGCAGAAGGTGGCTTATGGAACATATCGGTTCTGTAACCTATATTGAATGTGCTTCCACCGCTGAAGCAGCGAAACTTTGCGGAAAAGGAGGAAGCAAGGAAAGAGCTGCTCTTTGTAATCTTTTTGCTGCCCAATACTATGGCCTTGAGGTTATTGCAAAGAATATTGCAGATTATCCTGGTGCTACGACCAGATTCCTTGCCCTTGGAAGAGAAAAAACCAGCTCAACGGGAGATGACAAAACCTCTTTGGTTTTCGCCACTCATCACAAACCAGGGATGCTTTATAAGGCTTTAGAGCCCTTTGCAAAACATGGTGTGAACCTTTTAAGAATAGAATCAAGACCGAACCGATTAATGCCAAGTCATTATTTGTTTTTTGCTGATGTTGAAGGTCATAGGGATGACCCAGCCCTTTCCAGGGTTATTGATGAGCTAGAAGGAAAAGTTTCTATTTTGAAGGTTCTGGGATCCTATCCGAAGGCTTCTCTTGAAGAAATTATAAGGATTCACCATGAGATGGTTCGTTCAGAGGCTTTGTATTTGGGGGATTAAAACATGATAAGACCTGCTCAGGAAAGACTTTTTGGCGTTGTTGGAAGGCCTGTTTCCCATAGCCTTAGCCCTGTTATGATGAATAGGGCTTTTAAGGTGACAGGTCTTCCATGCAGATATCTTGCCATGGAAATTACAGATCCCGCAGAAGACCTGGAAATCCTTGCCAGGGTTGGCTTTGAAGGTCTTAGCGTAACAGTTCCTTACAAAGAAACCGTTATGGAGCTTGTCTCTTCCATGGATGAGGATGCCGAAAAGATAGGGGCTATAAATACTTTAAAGCGAGTTGAAGGTAAATGGCAGGGAAGAAATACTGACTGGCTTGGGGTTGTAAAGGCTCTTGAAATCTCCAAGAAGAGCTTAAAGGGCAAGAAAGCTTTAGTAATAGGTGCAGGTGGAGCTTCAAGGGCTGTTTGTTATGCTTTAAAAAAAATGGGCATAAAAACCACCCTATCCAATAGAACCTTTGAGAAAGCTGAAAGGCTTTCGAAAATCTTTGACTGTGATGTAGTAGGAATTGATAAACTTTCAACTTTTGACTCTAACAGGTGGGATATCATTATTAACACTACCACTGTTGGCATGAAAGAAGATTTAAGCATTGTTCCTAAAAATCTTTTAGCTCCTTCTGTTATAGCCATGGATATTGTATATACTCCTTTGTGGACTAGATTTTTAAGGGAAGCAAAGGAAGCAGGTTGTGAAATAATCTCTGGCATTGAAATGCTTCTTTACCAGGGGGTTTTCCAATTTGAATGGTGGTTTGGTATTCCTGCACCTGTAGAGGAGATGAGAAAAGCCCTTTTGGAAAGGATTAAAGATGGAAGTTAAAGAAATAACGCCTTTAAAGGGGAAAGTGGAAGGGAGGGTATCTATCCCTGGTTCTAAGTCTATGACCCACCGTGCCCTTTTAATGGCTGCCCTTTCTAGATCCCCTAGTGTTTTAAAGCATCCTCTGAAATCTGAAGACACTCTTTATACCGCAAAAGCTCTTGAACAACTTGGATGTATTGTTGAATGGCGAGATGAAAGAGATGAAGTGTTTATAAACCCTGAGCCTATGAAAAATCTTTCTCCAAGGGGTTCTCCTATTTCTATTTTTGTTGGAAATAGCGGAACTACTATGAGGCTTCTCATTGGATTTCTTTCCACTGTAGCATGGTTCTGGCTGGAAGGAAAGCCTCTTAGATTTATAATTGATGGCAGTAATAGAATGAGAGAGCGACCGGTTGGTCCTGTAATGGAATCCCTAAAGGCTTTAGGGGTAAGGGGTAGGTTCCTGGAAAAAGAGGGATTTCCTCCTGTAGAAATTGTCTCAGGAGGTCTTTCTGGTGGTAAAGTGGTGGTAGATGCAAGAAAAAGTAGCCAGTTTCTTTCCGCTCTTCTTCTTTCAGCTCCCTGTGCCAGAGATGATGTTATAGTAAGCTGGCTTGAGCCTGTTGCCTCCTATCCCTATGTTGAGATGACTCTTAAAATGATGAAAGAAAGAGGCATTGCCTTTAGGTTTATTTCTTCTGTAGAGATTTTTATTCCCGGAAATCAGATCTACAATTCGGGAATTTTTGTAATAGAAGGTGACTGTTCTTCAGCCTCCTATTTCTGGGCAACTGCTGCCATTTCCGGTGGAAGAGTGGTTACAGAGCCGATATTTAAGGAAAGCTACCAGGGTGATATTGGGTTTTTAACAGTGCTTGAAAGGATGGGTTGTAAGATCTCAAGGGGCGATAACTTTGTAGAAGTGGTAGGTCCTGAGGAGTTAAAATCTATTGAAATAGACATGAACCATATGCCCGATATGGTTCCAACTCTTTCGGTTCTCTCAGCTTTTGCCAGAGGCAAAAGTGTCATAAAAAATATTGGACATCTCCGCCTCAAGGAATCCGATAGGATTATGGCGGTTTCTAATGAACTTAAGAAACTAGGGGTTAGAGTTGAAGATGGTGAAGATTGGCTAGTAATTCATGGTGGAGGAGCTGTAAAGGGAGCTTTGATAGACACTTACGATGATCATCGGATAGCTATGGCTTTTTCCCTAGCGGGACTGAAGGTGCCTGGGGTAAGAATAAAAAATCCATCGGTTGTTCGTAAATCCTTTCCAGATTACTGGTCTTTATGGGAGAGGTTTGTATATGGTTAAGAAGATTATTGTGTTTATGATTGTATTCTTTTTGGGAAAGGGCTATGGACTGGCTTCTGTATCCAGTTTTAGACTTTCCATTTTGAAGGCCATAGAGGACGGGTGGGCTCTTTACAGAACAAATCTTAAAAAGGTTTCGGGCCTTTTTGCTGTTGAAGTAAGAACTCTTCCTGAGGGCAGAATAATACTTCAAGAAAATAACCACTTGCCCCTAATACCAGCATCTCTTACAAAGATTTTTACATCTGTTGCAGCTTTGGAAAAGCTTGAGGCGGACTACTATTTTATGACTGAATTTAGGGGACCGGCAATAAATGGCGGGATAGTGCCGGGTGATATTTCTGTTTTCAGTAATGGCAATCCTCTCTGGCTTTCGAAGGATGTAAAGGATTGCGTGGAAAATTTTGTGAAATTTTCTAAAGTTAGAGCAATAAAAGGCTCTATAAGGGTTGATCAGCGGTATTTTTCACCTCCCGTTGAGCAACTTTGTCTGGATGGAAAATGTTATAAATCCTACAATCCTACCATTTCTCCGGTGGCGATTGATTTTAATACTTTTACCTTAACTATCTATCCCGGAAAGAATGTAGGTGCTCCACCAAGTCTATTTTGGGGCTCCGTTCCCTGTGCTTTTCCCGTAAGTGTCCTAGCTAAGACGGTTTCGGCCAGGCAAAAGACTAACCTTTCTTTGAGGATTTCATCGGAAAATCCGTTGAAAGCTGTTTTAAGTGGTCAAATTTCTTTGAAAGATAAAAATGGAGTTGTCCTAGCCATAAAACTTACAAACCCTTCGGGATTTATCGCTGCCTCTGTTAGATCTGCTTTGATTAATGCTGGGGTTTCTGTAGGAGAGACTTATTTGGGGGGAGAGAAGGAAGAAAGGCTTTATAGTTGTAGAGGGTCAAAGCTTTCAGAGGTTCTTCATGGTATAAATAAACATAGCAATAACTTTATGGCGGAGATGGTTTTCAGAAGCCTTGGAGCTGAGCTTTTTGGTCCTCCAGGCACAAAGGAAAAAGGTGCGAGAGCTGTTTCCCAGGTATTAAGGGAAATTGGAGTGCCTTCGGGCGAATTTTACATAGATTCAGGTTCGGGATTAAGTTATACCACCAAAGCCAGTGCTTACGCCTTTGGGACTGTTTTAACCTATGCTTTCAATAAGCCATCTATAAGGGAACCCTTTATAGATTCTTTGGCTGAAAATGGGAAAAGCGGAACTTTGAGGCGCCACTGGGCTGGTGCATCTTTTACTGTAAAGGGTAAAACAGGCACTCTTGCATCGGTGGTTGGTTTTTCAGGCTATGTTTTCTGGGATAGTGTAGCTCCACCTTTCATTGTAACTTTTATATGTAATGATGTCTCTCAGCCATGGAAGGCTCGCCAGATTATAGACGAGTTTATAAGTAAGATTGTTCATCTTGCTAGAGTTAACAGATAACTGGTCTGGGGGTTCTTAGGAATTTTATTCCAGTCCAACAGACTATGCCTGCAAAAAGAATCCTTAAGTTTGCCTCGGGAAGCATGAGAGCGGTCTTACCTCCTAGGGCTGTTCCTGCAATGATTCCAGCAACTAGACCAGGAAGAAATGCTTTAACTACGTTTCCAAGCCTGAGATGGGTATAGGCTCCAACAGCTCCTGCTGGAACCATACACAAAAGAGATGTTCCCTGGGCGATGTGCTGACCGTAACCAAGCATTACAACAAGACCAGGAACAGTAATGGTGCCTCCACCGATGCCCATCATGCCCGCGAAAAAGCCTGTAAATATGCCTATGAAAAGTAGGACAGCTATTTTTAAGTTAAATGAAAGTAATAGAGTATGGAGGTTAGCCAGGTGCAGGTAAGGTTTTATAAGGAGCACAGAGGATGCAAAGATTAAAAATCCTCCAAAGGATCTTTTTAACTTCCATTCAGGTAACCGGTGGGCAAATTTAGCACCAGCCCTGGCTGTAACCATTGCTGAGATAGCAAGAATAAGGGCACCAATAACATCTACTTCACCTTTTAATCCGTAAGTTATAGCTCCAGTTATGCCTGTGAAAACCAATGCAAGAAGACTTGTTCCATGGGCTTTATGCTGACTGGTTTTCATAACCGATACCATAAGGGGTATCATTACCACTCCCCCACCAAGTCCCACCAAGCCTCCAAAAAAACCGGCAAGAAATCCAATCCAGAGGGTGTGGAGAAAATCTTTTCCTTTCATCTTTAATTTGCCCCTATTTTTAGAAATTACAAAAAAGCTTTTTTAACATTTTTTGAGCTGAATCTAAAGGTTTTGATTAATTATTTCCTAGGTTAGCTAGTTATGTTAAATTAGAAAACAAGTGAGTTTGAAGGGGGTTAATAAGATGTTTAACAAGGGAGATCTGGTCGTTTATCCCGCTCATGGTATAGGGCGGATTGAAGATGTCCAGGTCAAATGTATAGATGGAGAAGACAGGTGTTTTTATATCCTCAGAATCATAGAAAACGACATGAAAATAATGGTTCCCATTGGAAATATAAAAACAGTTGGGATAAGGCCTCTTATAGGGAAGGACGAAGTTCCAAAGATTTTTGAGGTGCTAGAAAAGCGAGAGATGCCGTCAAGCCCTGTTCCATGGAACAAAAGGTATCGGGAATATATGGAGAAGATAAAGTCGGGCTCTATCTTTGAGATAGCTGAGGTCTTTAGAGACCTTAATCTTATCCAAAGTGATAAACATCTTTCTTTCGGAGAAAGGAAGATGCTCGAGGTGGCTCGAACGCTGATGGTTAAGGAACTTTCTATTGTGATGGGGCTTTCAGAAGATGAGGTAGATAATATGTTAAGATCTTTTTTTGGGTAGGTAGTAAGTTAAATAAAAGTAGCAGGAGGGATAATGAATATTTCATGGGTTTGGCTTGTCCTTAAAGCCTTAATAGTGATTGTTTGTGGTATAGGGGGATATTTTATAATAACCCAGCTTGATTACTTTACTCATTACAAGTGGGCTCCTTTCGTGGGCGGTCTTTTGGGGTGTTTTTTGGCTATTGTTGTTATTTCTTTAGAAAATGTAATTAGAAGGGTGCCTCTTAAAAAGACTTTGGGAGGAACTTTAGGTCTTATTCTTGGACTTTTTATTGCCCGCTTGATAGGGGGAAGCTTTACAGGCCTTCAAAATCCTACCATTCAAGTTAGCATTTATGTCATTTTATGTTGTATTTTTGGATATGTTGGCACAGTGCTCGGCAGTATGAAATTTGCAGAAATCATTGCTGGTTTTCCATGGTTTGGAAAGGGCTCTTCGAAAGGTTCGATGATCTCTCCAAAAGTTTTAGACACTAGTGTAATAATTGATGGGAGAATTATTGACGTGGTCGAGGCTGGTTTCCTTGAGGGGACTCTTATAGTGCCTGATTTTGTTCTTCAGGAACTTCAGCATATTGCGGATAGTCATGATCCTCTAAGGAAGGCTAAGGGAAGGCGGGGACTTGACATATTAAAAAAGCTTCAAGAAATAAAAGGGGTTGATATTCGAATAGAGCAGCAAGATGTCAAAAATGTTTCAGATGTAGATGGAAAACTTGTAAACCTTGCCCTGAAGCTTCAAGCCAAGATACTTACCAATGATAATAATCTTGCAAAGGTTGCAAGTGTTCATGGCATTCAAGTTCTTAACATGCATAAACTTGCCCATGCAATGCGACCCGTTGTTATGCCTGGAGAAGTTTTGAAGCTTCAGATATTAAGGGAAGGAAAAGAGCAAGGGCAGGGTGTTGCCTATCTGGAAGATGGCACTATGGTTGTTGTTGAAAATGCCAGCAAATATCTTGGAAAAGAGGTAGAAGTATCTGTAACCAGTATTCTACAAACCCCCGGTGGGCGAATGATATTTACCACTTTGAAAAATCCTGAAGGAGATCGTCAACACTAGTTGAAGGTTTATTATAAGGAAAACCCTGGACTATTTGCCTTAGCGGTGATGAAGAATGGAGGAATACCGCCTGATTGAATTTACCGTTTCAGAGGATGCAGGTAAAAGGCTTGATGTTTTTCTTGCAAGTGTCCTAGAGGGCTATTCAAGAAGTGGAGTCCAGAAGCTCATTCGCTCTGGAAATGTAACAGTAAATGGTAGTGTTCAAAAGGCTGGTTATATACTCAAAGGAGGAGATTCTATACTCTGTAAGATTGTGGAAAATAAGCCTTCTCTAGTTCCTTTTTCCATGAAGCTTGATATTATCTATGAAGATGACCATATTATTGCTGTTAATAAACCTCCAGGGATTGTTGTGCATCCTGGTGCTGGCAATAAAGAAAAAACCCTTGTTCATGTCCTCCTTGCCCATTGTGGCTTCCTAGCCTCCGTAGGAAGTCCTGAAAGACCAGGTATTGTTCATCGCCTAGATAAAGGAACCTCTGGTGTAATTGTTGTTGCCAAAACCAATTCCGCTTATTTCAAGCTCGTAGAACAGTTTAAAAATAGAAAGGTATCTAAAGAATATCTTGCCCTTGTCTGGGGGAATGGCTTGGATGGAAAAGAAGAGGGCACTGTAAAGGGATTTCTCGGAAGGCATAGCAAGGATAGAAAAAGGATAACTTTCCGCAAGGAAGGAAAAGAATCCATTACTTACTGGAGAATAGTTAAAAGATGGCGTGATTTTTCCCTTATTGAAGCAAAACCCATTACCGGAAGAACCCACCAGATAAGGGTTCACTTAAGCTATGTAAATTGTCCAATCTTAGGCGACACCGTCTATGGAGGTCACGAAAAAAGATGTAAGGCTATAAAGAATCCAGAGCTCAGGGAAAAGCTTCAAAGCATAGACCATCAGCTATTACATGCTTATCGTATAAGTTTTTTGCACCCAATAACAGAAAGACCCATCACTTTAGAAGCTACACCACCAGAGGATATGCTGGAAATTATGGATTTTTTCGATAGTTACTTTGGAGTTTCCGAAAAGGGGTTTTTAAATGATCCTAAAGGACGTAATTGCGGAAAAGATCAAGGAAAAAGGTCCTTTAAACTTTGAGGACTTCATGAAAATGGCTCTTTACTATCCCGATCTTGGCTATTACACTCGAAGAGATATAAAGATCGGCCAAGAGGGCGATTTCTTTACCGCAAGCCACTTGGGTAATGTTTTTGGGTTGATCTTAAGTAAGAAAATAAGGCTTTTGTGGGAGGAACTTGGGAAGCCAGAAAACTTTAAAATTATTGAGATCGGCCCAGGCATGGGCTATTTGGCTATGGATATTCTCGATTCTTTGAAGAAGGGAGAGCTTTACGGTTTTTCAAATTATTTTCTTCTAGAGATAAATCCCTCTTTGATTGAAGTTCAGAAAAAGAAGCTGGAAGAGCATATAGAAAAAGTAAGATGGTTTTCTTCTTTAAAAGATCTTGAACCTTTTGAAGGCGTTGTCATTTGTAATGAAATCTTTGATGCTTTCGGGGTTAGGCTTTTTGAGATAAAAGATGGCATTTGTTATGAAATCTACATTGACCTTGATGGAGATGGTAATTTTTCTGAAGTTTTCTTGCCTTGCGGAAGGGATGTTATAGAGTATCTCGAAGAATTTGCTCCGGAAGTGTTTTCCTTTCGTTTTTACCGTTCAGAGGTTAACTTGAAGATGAGATCCTTTTTGCAAGAACTTTCTGAAAAACTTCTTAGAGGATATTTAATGGTTTTTGACTACGGTTATGATGCTAAAGAGTATTACCATCCTGAAAGGAAAAGGGGCACCCTTCTTTGCTATTATAAGCATAGTGTCCATGAAAACCCTTACATAAATGTAGGTCTTCAGGACATTACTTCCCATGTAAACTTTACAGCCCTTGAAAAATGGGCAAAAGAAGTAGGTTTTGTTCTTGAAATTTTTACGTCCCAAAGTAAGTTTCTTTTTTCCCTTTGCGATGAAGAAATGCTAAATGACATCTACCGAAAAGGACTAATTCAACACTTTAAAAGACTTATTCTTCCCCAAGGCATGGGAGAAACTCACAAAGTAGTGGTGCTTAAAAAGCTACCTTAACTTGAGATTACCGTTTTCCAGCTTCTGAAGGCGAGGGAAGGGGTGGTAGCGGGGGTGGTGATGAGAGGCCAGGTTCTGACATTGCTGCTTTAAGTAATTTAAGCTTATTAAGAAACTCCACGGAAGCATCGTTTCCTGCATGATCAACTATTCTTGGCGTTATTGCCACAAGAAGCTCTGTCCTTTCCTTTGATTTGTTTGTTGATGAGAAAATCGGTGAGATAATAGGGAGTTTACTTAAGATAGGAATGCCCGATTTAGAAACATTACTTTTTTCCTGGATAATTCCTCCGATAACCACAGTGGAACCATCTTTTGCAAGGAGATTTGTAGATATTTTTCTTTCAGTAAAGGCTGGAGAGTCTATGCCGGAGACCACATTTTTGACCGCATCTCTTATGGTTTGCTCAACTTCAAGTCTTATAATACCTCCAGCGTTTATGTGGGGAGTTACATTGAGAATTATACCGGTGTCTACATACTGAACCGTATTTATCAAGGTGTTTCCTGTTGTTTCAACAGATTGTTGAGATATTACAGGGGTTCTTCCACCAACGGTTATTGAAGCTTTCTGGTTATCTGTTGCAAGTATTGTTGGAGCTGAAAGAACATTAAAATGGGTAAAAGAGGAAAGTAAATTAATAAGGGCTGATATGTCTCCCCCGATAGAGCCCCAGAAGAAGGAAAGTCCTTGGGAAGCTGCTGTTCCAAGATCAAAATCCTTTTCAAAAGGAATTCCAAAATCTTGGGTAACACTATATTTACCTTCGTAGCCTCCTATTTTCATGCCTTTGTTTTTAAGAAACCACTCAACGCCATATTGGGTATCATCATTTAAAGTAACCTCTGCTATTAGCATTTCTATAATTACAGCCCTTGGAAGAATATCGATTGCTTCTATGGCCTGTTTAATCTTTGCATAATCCGAGGGAGTGGCTTTTATGATAATGGCATTGTTTGTTTCATCCGCTATTATGGATACTTCACCAGTAAGTTTTGTTCCTATTGCAGAAGGTTGAGCTGGAACTTGCTGGCTTTCTTCCGGCTTTTTTGTTTCCTCAGCTTTTACAATGTGCTGGGGAAGATCCTGAGTAGATGGTGCTTCCTTTTTGCCAGTAAATACTTCTTTCAAGATAGCTACAATGTTTTTGGCGAGGCCATTTTTGACAAAATACACATAAAACTGCTCACCCGAATCCCTTCCTTCAACATCAAGAGCCTTTATCCATTCTTTGGCAGTTCTAAGAATCTGAGGATCGTGGGATACAATCATGATAGAACTTACACGATCCATGGGAACCATCACAATACTTCTTGAAATCATATCCTTGTAGGCTGGGCTAATTTTTTGGGCAATCTTTTCAAAGGCTTCTGTTACTTCTTTAGGACTTAAATGGTTCAACTGCACGACTTCTATACCAACATCTTTTAAAAGATTTGCATCAACGATATGAAGTATCTCAACAACAGTCTTTATGTTGTCCATTGAGTCAACAAAGATAATGGTGTTGGTTACAGGGTCAGCTACAAACTGGCGTCCCGGTGAAAGAAAGGGTCTTATAAGGTTTTGTGCCCTTTCGGCAGTTAAAAATTTTAGCCTGTAAAGGCAAAGACCTGGTTGCGAAAGGGGAGCATTTTTTAAATCTTCTGGGCTTATAAGCCTTGCCTTTGAGCCTGTTGTTCTAACAAAGGGTTGAATATAATAGACGCCATTTCTTTCAAAAACATCTATACCATGAGCCCAGTAAACTTCAGAAATAAGACGGAGTATCTCAGCTTTGGTGTAATCCCCCTCAAGATAAAGGCTTATTGGCATCTTAAGAGTCGGATCTAAAACGTAGTTTAATTTCAGATATTGTCCAAAGATTTGTTGGGTTACTTCTACCACATCAGCTTTATCAAAGTGTAAAACAATAGGTTGTTTTTGCCTGTCTTGAACAGTCTTTTCAGGAGCTTTGGGCTTAACTTCTTTAGAAGGAGCAATAACACCAAATTTCATCTTTGGAGGTTGTTCAGGAAACTTTAACTGTTTTGACTGAGCTTCCTGGATCTGTTCATCCTTCTTTGCCTTTTGTTGAACAGTTTCTTGTGGTTGCTCCTCCTTCGTAGCTAGAGGTTTTTGACTCATCATTTCTTTTAACTGGCTTGGGATTATATCAGGTTTATCTTCTTTTTTAAGAGTAGAACACCCTGAGAAAACTAAGATTCCCACAAAAACACAGAACCAACTCAAAGCTCTTCTTGTCCTCTCCATATTCCTATCCCTTCTTAGGCATGAGAACCGTTAGGTTAACATTTACAATTAAGTCTACGTTGCTCTGATCTCCCCTTGGAGCATACCGAAGGTTAAATTCATTTATCCTTACGGATGTTTCGAATTTGCTAAGCCAGTCCAGAAATTTAGAAATTCCGTATATGTTTGCATCAAAGGATAAACTATACTGCACTTCTTGATATAAACCATACTCCTTTGAAGAGAGTATCTGATAGCTCTTTATCACTATATCTTTTTTGCCATCCTCTGCGATGGTTTCCTCAAGCTTTGTGGTAAATTGGTAAGGATCATTGCTTGGAAAAAGCTTTCCCTTAAGGGCATCAAGTTCCTTTTGGGCATTAGTAATGGTATCCTTAAGTTTTTCCGACTCTTTAAGCTTTTCTTCATACTTTGAAATAGTCAAGCTGGTTTGAGTTATCTGGCTTTTAAGGATTGTATTGCTTTCAACAACCGGAGAAACTAAGCTCAAGTAAAGGATTAGCAAAATCAGAGTAGTTCCACCGTAACAGAGGGCTTCTTTTTTATGCTTCTTCCAAAACTCAACTCTTCTTACATTCTCTACGATACCTTTAATCGTAAGATAGAGTTTATCCTTCATTTTTCGCTTACCCTGGTAGCCTTTTTAAAGGCAGGCCAATTTACATGAAGTTCTATGTTGAAAAACTCCTTTTCTTCTCCAGGATTCTTCCTTACAGGAGAGATAAATCTTACATCACTAAAACCGGCAACCTTTGATAATTCTCCCATGTATTGGACGGCAGACTTGCTTTCTCCTCTAAGAATAACCTTATTCCCCTGGGTAATGATAAGATTGTTTATCCAAGTATCTTTTGGAGTGATATTGGAAAGAACTTCAATAAGCTCCTTTATAGCGCCACTTTGTTCTGTAAGATCCGCAAGGTTTTTCTTGTCTTTTTCTATCTGATCTATCACCCTAAGCTGATTTTCAATGGGCTTCCATTGATCTTCAAGGAGGGCTTTCCTTTTATTGAGCTTTTTAAGTTTCTTTTCAAGATAGTTATTTTCAAAGAAGATGTAGGCTGTAAATAGGAAAAAAAGAGTGACAAGGACAATAATGCCATATACCCACTTGGGAATCTTCGGGATGTTTACATAGACATATCTTGTAAAGTCTCTTATTTTGAAGCTTTTCAAAAAAGCCTTCGTGCCTTCTTCGAGGATTACTTTGTAGTCTATCTTTTCAAACTGGAGGCTTTTTAAAGCCAGTCTATACTCTAACAAGGGGCAACCCCTTTCCAGGGTGGAACATTCTCCTTCGCATAGCCTAGACCCTAAGCAGATGATTCTTTCTGCTCCCTCAAGTTTTGAGATTACCATGTTTTGGTATAGGCTTTTTTTGCTATTTAAAAGCAAAGATTCTGTAATACGACCTTTAGCTATATGAGCAATCTGATAGAAGTTTTCACCGGAAGGAATAAAGCTCCAGAAACTTCCAGTGGCTTCTTCAGGCTGAAGGATCTTTAAAAGACCTTCTTTTATTATAAGAACATCTGGTAGAATGATAAGCTGTTGAAATCTTTCACCTGAAAGGGACTGATGGATCTTTTCATAGGTTGACCCCTTTATCCAGAATAGGCTGGCTATGATACGGTCATCTGTAATTGAGAAATCTCCAGGCATGTAGAAACAATCATTTTTAAAAAAGAGGTTATCATATTTGTCGTAGTCCATTATTTTTTCTATGTTTTCCTCGAGCTGTTTCGGGTATATGGTTCTACTGAAGTAGTAAAGGGATCTGGGAAGGAATATAATTACTGTTGTGTTTGTGGGGTCGCTAACCGTTGTAGATATTTTGTTTAGGGTTTCATAAAGGGATTCGCTATCTTCAAAGCAATAGCTTTCTACTGGAAGGAGAGACCATTGATACCAGCTCCTTCTGCCTCTTACAATAAGAGCCTCTTTCCCTAGGGGATAGACTGCCACAATCTTTCTAGCAATCTTTGGAGGTCGCCACATCTAAAATATTTCCTTCAAAAGCTCAATCCTATAGTAAGGATTTTGCCCTGGATGATAGCTTACAATGGCATAGACTAGCACTTTTCTAATGCCTCCACAACTTGATCCCGAAAGAATCCTATAAAGACCTCCTGGCTTCCATAACGGTTTTTCCCCTGGAGACTCAACCAAGCTAGTTTTGCTACCATAAGTGGTTAGTAAAGAAAACAAAGAATTTTGTGAAGGGAAAAAATTTTCCACTCCCCAGAAGATTTCCCAGTTTACGCCAGGCACCAGAAGAAGTGTCTCAAGAGATTTTATTTTGCTGTTGGCCGGTCCATAGGAAAGCCCTAGGCTTTCGTAGTAAGTTTTTTCTGCACCTTTTGTCCTTACGAAATCATCTTCATCAATGAAGTCGGTTATTATGTCAGCAAGTTGGGATGCCCTTTCTTCCTCCAAGTTTAGCTTCTCCGTTAGTATCTTTTTGAGTTCCTCAGAAGAAACAAGATTTACATTGACTTTCCCATCCTCTTCTTCCGCTTTAACGAAAACCTTGCATTTCCCATAGCTTATGGTGTGAAGATTGCCGTCAGGTTTCCATGCTTCTTCCCTGGATTCTTCAAGTCCTGTATCTACATTGGTCATCCTGGCTATAGTTTCGTAAATACCTCCAAGGGAAGCATAAAAACCAAGAACTCTTAAGGAAGGCAACGCCTTGTCGTGAAACCTGTATTTGTAAAGGGTAGATATACCAATCCCTAACCATATGAGAAGAACACATATCCAAAGGCAAGCTATTATAAAGATGCCCCTTTCGTTTCTTATCATTTCTCTATCTTGCTCTGATGGCTATTTAAAATGCTCTTTATATCAGGGTAGATGAGCCTTGCAATAGCCTTACCTTCTCTGGATGCTTCTACCAGGATCCTGCCGGGCGGAGTTTTTAAATCCTCCCATTGATCAAGCCTATCTTGGGAATGCCAGTAGGTTATTCGAAAATTTTCCGCAGGAAGTATTACTGTCCAGCCTTTGTCTTCACTGGTAAAGTCGAAACATTCTCCTATGAACTTGTTTAGTTTTTCTTCTTCCCCTCGGGTAATGATTTCTTGCCTGTAAAGTAGTTTTTTACCTTGCTCATCGTATTTGTAGCAAGCCAAGACTTCTGTATTCATAGAAAGTCCCATGACAGAGAAATTGGTCGTAAAGGCTAAAAGATTGCTCTTTCCCCTGAATATGAATTTTTCAGGAATGTCTTTACTGGCATGGATAATCTGGGTAGCCAAAAGATCCAAGAGACTATCAATAGCGGTATCAGGTGGCTTTTTTGCCTTTTCCCATGTTTTTAGCGTTATAGAGAGAGAATAGACGAGGATACCCATTACCATAGCACCAATTGTTATAGCAATGACAAGTTCTATCAAGGTAAAACCGAAGTTACATCTTTTCATCTTCAACAATGATGCTGAACTCAAGTATTTCTCCTTCGTAGATGAGCTTTACTCTATAAAGCTTTGTAGAAAGGTTACCTTTTACTGGTGTCACTTCTATGTTTACAGTAGGACTGCCTGGAAATTCCTTCAGAGTAATAACTTTGTTGAAAATAAACTTAGGATTTTCAAGGATATACTGGCCAGCAGAATCAAGCACATGGGCTGCTTCCACAAGGTGGTTTATACGCCTTTCATTTCTCAAGGAAACCTCTATTAAAGCCATAACAGAACCTACAAGAAGCACCGCTACTAGAAGGCTTACAAGCACTTCTACAAGAGTAAAGCCCCTTTCTTTATCCTTCATACCACTGGAGATTTCCTGTTATTGGATTGATTTCTATAAAAATTTTTTTTCTTCCTTGGAAAACAATTTCTAACCTCTTAGCGGAAATAGTTCCATCGGGAAAGCATCTTGCTATATAGGTTGATCCTTCTTTGATGAATCCATCGCCATAGATGTCAACATCTTCGGGAATCTTTGTAAATACCTCTCCATCCAGTTCTATTGTCTTCTTTTCTCCGTCAAGGGTTATTATTGATACCTTTCCACCATTCATTGCCCTTAACCGACCCTTTTGGAGAATTTCCTGAACCTTTAATACAAGGTTTTTTTCTTCCATCTGTCTGGTGCTTACTCCAACTCTAGGAACAACAATAGACACAGCAAGAGATAGGATAAGAATGACTATCGTAAGCTCTATGTAGGTAAAACCCCTCATCTTTAGAAACTTATATCACTTATTCCAACAATAGCGGAGAACATACTTAAAACCATAATGCCTATTACTAAACCCGTTCCAATGATGATTAAAGGTTCAATAAGAGTAACGAGCCTTTTTAGAATCTTTTCTATCTCCTGTTCGAAGTAATTCCCAAGGCTCAAGAGGGATTCACCAAGTTCCCCTTTTTCTTCCCCTATTCTTAGAAGAGTAGCTATTCTAGCAGGAAAGATGGCTTTTTCGGCGAAGAAACTACTTACAGATTTTCCCGTTTTTACCCTGTCATAGAGGGGGGCAAGCTCTGATCTAATAATATGGTTAAGAACGACATTTCTTGCAAGGTATATAGCCCTAAGTAAGGGCACTCCCGATTTTACCATCGTGCCAAGAGATATAAAAAATCTCGAAAGATTGGTATAAAGCACCAGGGTCTTTACAATAGGTAGCTTCAGAAAAACCCTGTCAAGATATTTTCTACCTTCATCGCTTAGGAAAATTTTTTTTGATAGGAAAAACACCACAAGTAAAATAAAGGGTATAAGCCACCCGTAGTTTTCTAAAAATCCGCCAATCTTTAAAAGAACCTTAGTCACGAAGGGAATATCTTGTTTAAGATCTTCAAAGATTTTTGCAAACTTTGGTATTACGTAGACAACAAGAACAGTCATCGAAAGGATGCTCATGGTGAGAAGTAGGAGGGGATAGATGGATGCAGAAATTAAGCTTTCCCTAAAGGCTTTTCTCCTTTCTAGGTAAATACTTAGCTTGTCTAGAACGGAGGTTAAGGTTCCACTTGCCTCGCCAGCCCTTATCATGTGATGAGCCATAGAACCAAAGGTAGTTTCATGGTTTTCCATAGCTTCAGAAAGACTTTTACCTTCCTGGACACTACTTAAAATATCCTGAACTATGCGCTTAAAGATGGGATGATTTTGCTGACTCACCATAAGGGCAAGGCTTCTATCGATAGGGAGTCCCGACTTTAAAAGTTCAGAAAGGTCTTTACAGAAGGATATTATAAGTTCTTCTGAAATCTTACGGTAAGTGTCTCTTTTGGCTGGTTCTATCTTTACGGGATAAAGCTGTCTTTGTCGGAGTTTTCTTATAGCTTCTTCTAGATTGGTCGCTTCTATTACTCCTTTTGAAGTGTTTCCTGAAGGGTCAACTGCCTTGTAACCAAAATAGCTCATAGAAACCCTTAGAATAGACTTGTTACTCTTAGCACTTCCGATATTGTTGTTATTCCTTGCATAACCTTCATACACCCATGCTGTATGATGGGGCGATAGCCCCATTTTCTAGCAATTTTAGCAAGCTGGGTTGCTTCCTGTCCTGAGACAATGGCTGATCGTATGTCATCTTTTATTAAAAATATTTCAAAAATACCTTCTCTGCCCTTAAAACCTGTAAAACCACATTCTTTACAGCCTCTATGCCTCCAGAGGGTGATTCTTTCTGGGACATCCTCAACCCACTGTCTAAGCACATTTATATCTCCTGATCCTGCTTCATAGGGCTCTTTACAGTTTGGGCAGAGAACCCTGACAAGCCTTTGAGCCATAACCGCTAGAAGAGAATCTGCTATAAGGAAGGACTCTATGCCTAGATCTCTAATCCTTGTTATGGCTCCTGGGGCATCATTGGTATGAAGGGTTGAAAAAACAAGATGACCCGTAAGGGCTGATTCAATAGCTATATCCGCTGTCTCATGATCTCTTATTTCGCCAATAAGAAGCACATCGGGATCTTGTCTTACAAGGGATCTTAAGGCATTTGCAAAGGTAAGATTTATCTGGGGTTTTACCTGAATCTGATTAATGCCATCAATCTGATACTCTACAGGATCTTCTACCGTTATGATCTTTTTGGTTGATTTGTTGATCCTTCTAAGGATTGCGTAAAGGGTGGTGGTTTTACCTGAACCCGTTGGTCCAGTTACTAGAATCATACCAAAGGGTCTTTCAATAAGTTCCAGAACAACCTCTAGCTGTTCTTTGGACATTCCTAGCCTTTCCAGGTCATACTCTACCGACTCCTGAGAAAGAAGCCTTAAAACAACGCTTTCCCCATATATGGTTGGAGCTGTAGAAACTCTTATATCAACATCTCGGTGGCCAAACCTTAGCTTTATTCTTCCATCCTGGGGAAGTCTTCTTTCAGCAATGTCCATATTAGCCATTAGCTTTAATCGACTTATAATAGCGGGTTGCATATTTTTAGGAGGAGAGTCTAACTCATAAAGCACACCATCAATTCTACATCTCACCTTAAAAGCCTTTTCGGTTGGCTCAAAATGGATATCGGAAGCTCTCATATCAAGAGCTCTTGTTATAAGGACATTTACAAGCCTCACCACTGGGGCTTCTTGAGCCATTCCCTTCAGTCTTTCCAGATCCTCTTCATATCCTTCCACGTAGCTTATGTCGAAGGAGGTTCTATCCCCTTCACTTTCTTCCTTTATGTTTGATCCATAAAGGCGATCTATAGCGGTTCGAATCTCATCCTTGTGGCCTAGAAAATAGGTGATAGGGGTGTCTGAAAAGTAACTTTCAAGAATGTTTATGGGAGATACATCCCAGGGATCGTTTAAAATTATGGCTATCGAAGAATCTTCACCATAAAGTGGAATTACCAAGTGTTTGCGAAGGAAATCTATTGAAACGGTTTCATCAAAAAAGACCGGCTTTTCTGGATACTCGTTACTTTTTAAAACCTTCATGCCATAAAACTGTGAAAGCACCGCAAGGATTGCATCCTGGTCAGTTATTCCAACCATTGAAAGAGCTTCCATAAGGGGAAGATTTTCACGGTAGAGATAATTTCTTAACTTTTCTCCCGCCTCGTCGGATAAATTAAAATGGTGAGTAATCCTTTCTACAAGATCATTCATTTTTTGTTCCTTCATTTTTCTTCCATTACCATTATAGGCACAGGGGAAACATCTAGGGTAATCTCTTCTTCAAAAAGGCGGTAGCTTGTTCTGTCTATATACTCCCAGGCTTTTAAAAGGTTGAAAGCATCATGATAGAATATAGAAAAAGTAAAGGAGCCAAATTGAGAAGTTCTGTTATAGGTGGCTCTATTAAAGGCTTCCTGAAATTTTTTGGCTTCTTCTATAAGAGCTTTTTTTTGACTTTCTTCTGGCTGGTTTATGTAGTTTTGGAGCACTTCCCAGAAAGTTACTCTGTCGAAATCTATGGAATGGCGAAAAATTTCAAAGGACTTATCATCCATTGTCTCAAAAATGTTTGGACTGGTAAGTAGTTGTATGGATTCAACATTCCAGAGTTTTCCCCTTTTTTCTATCTGGGTTCTTATAGGATCTGTAAGCTCTTCATAAACATCCCTCGAAGCACAAACAATAATGGGCAGCTTCTTACCAAGCTGGACATTTTCTTCGCTATAGGAAACATTACACCGATACACTCTGAAAGGAAGTTTTGCAAAATATATCCTTAGCCAATGAGAAATCCTTTGTTTCGTAAGATAGCCAAAATGGCTTCTTGGAGGAAGAGCTTCCATGGTGATTTTTATAGGTTCTTCTACTTCGTCGATATCCTCAGGTTCAATGCCAAGAGTTTCTTTAAATTGGTCTTCAAGGCTTCTTACTTGAAGCATATCTTTGTCGACTTCTGTATCCTTTTCATCTAGCTCTTTTGCAAGTTCAAGAAATATAATTGATTCTACGGTGGAAAGCCAAATAAAGTCAGCCCTTTCATTAGATCCAGCTTGCTTTAAGAGAGTTTTTAGCTGAGGCCTACTTTCTTCCCACTCCTCATCTTCTCTTTTAAGAGAAAAAGTTTCAAGAAGACCTTCCTCTCCCCTTATTTTTGCAAATTCTTTGTAGCCTCTATGAATATTTTTGATGTTTTGGCTTCTTTCTTCGTCCAGACTTAGCTCATAAACCTTTAAAAACCCTGTGTCCCACTGGGGGCACTTTATAGGATTGATTAAACTCAGGGTGCCAGCAGAGGGTAAGATCAAAGAAATGAATTTGTAGTAGGAACAGGGGAAAACTGTATATGGAAAGAGAAAGGTATCCTCTGTAAGAATTTTCATAGCATGCCTCCTATTCATCCCAGAACACTGGAAGTTCTGGCATTGGTATATTTTTCTTCGAGCTTAGAAACTTTAAAAAAGTTCTAATGGCTTCTTTACCCTCCCTTCCCATATTGACTGAAAAGTCGTTAACAAAGGCTGTTATGTGCTTTTCAATTATATCCTTTTCCATTTCTTGAGCGTGCTTTACTATAAATGGCCAAACTTGTTGGCGATTAGCTTTGGCAAAATCTATACTAGCCTTTATTAGACTGTTTAGCCAACTGCTAAACTCTTTTGAGAGTTCCCTTTTTATTACTATAACTCCAAGAGGAAGGGGTAAGCCTGTTTTTTCTTTCCATTTTTGCCCAAGATCAGCAATTTTTTCTAAACCGTAGGATCTATAAAGCCATCTTCCTTCGTGAATGACAACACCTCCATCGATTTTACCATCCTTTATAGCGGGCATGATTTCGTGAAAAATCATCTCCTTTCTTGATCCGTGGTGAAGCCCTAAAATATCAAGAAGCATATTTGCCGTTGTTCCCTCACCGGGGATGGCAATAGAAAGAGAGCTAAACTCCTCTAAAGATATTGACTTTTTTGCAACTATAATAGGACCTTCCGAATAGGTAAAAGCACCACCAGTTGTAAGCATAACATAGTCTTTCCAAACATGAATGTAACTTCCGACGGATATTTTGGAAACATCAAGCTCCTTTCTGAAAACTTTTTTGTTAAGTTCCTCAACATCTGCAATGAAGGGCATAAACCTGGTGCTGTTATGTTCTTTACTGATAAGACCGTAAAATATAAAGGTATCGTTAGGACAGGGCGAAAATCCAAGGGTTAATGTTTTTCTTTCCATAGTCTTTCCTGCTCGTCCAATATAGCAAGTAAAAAATAACCCAAAAAAAGGGTGGCTTTACTAATATGCCAATTAGATTTATTTCTGTCACCTGCAATGTTACTTATAGCTCTTATGGCAATGATGGGAACACCCATTCTAAGGGCTGACAGAAAGGAAGAGGAAGTTTCCATTTCTTCAACCCAGGCTCCATAGTTATCCCATCTTCTTGTGGCGATATTAAGACTTCCACTTGAAAGACCGACAGAACAACTTGAACCATACCAAAGTTTAAAAGCTTCTTCATGGGATTGCAGCTCAAGAATTTTTATAAGCCTTTTTCTATTTTCATCAACTCTGTAATATCCTTCCGGGAAAAGTGTCTTTAAATTTTTAAAGATTTCCCTGTCTTCCACCAGGAAATATTCGTAGTGTCTAGAAAGGGGTGAAATTCCAATAGCTAGGTAAGATTTGGTTCCATCTTCTTCCAAAACGCCTTCGTCTCCCATGATGCACTTTTCTATTACAACCAGATCACCTATCTTTGGAGGAGCCTCTTTATATACGCCACCGATTCCTCCATGAATTATTATCTTTGGCTTTCCAAAGGCAAGAAGTGCTCCTAGGGTAAAGGCTGTATTGGATTTTCCTATCCCTGTTGTAACAACTAGGTGAGTTTTACCCTTTTGATCCTGAATCCACCAAAGATTCTGGCCGTAAAAGTTTTCTTCCGATAACACCCTAACCCTTTCAAGGAAAGGTCTTAATTCCTCTATTAGGCTTGCCAAAATAACCAATTCAGGATGCATTTTTACAAAATCTCCTCTATAAAAAGTGTCGATTGTATATAATTTCTGAAATCTCCCGTAAAGGAAAGTGATTAAGGAGAAAATCATGGAGATTGTTGTTGCCAAAACCGCAGGATTCTGTAACGGCGTAAGGTATGCTTTAGATGTTACTCTGGAGGCTTTGAAAAATAAAGAGCCTGATGAAAAGATATGCACCTTCGGTCCTCTTATCCATAACCATCAGGTTCTTGCTATGTTAGAGGAGGAAGGCGTTGAGGTTGTTTCAAGTCCTGAAGAATGTGCGGGTAAAACTGTTATTATAAGGGCTCATGGCGTCCCTCCAGAGGTAAGAAAAGCTCTTTATGAGAGAAGTGCCAGGGTTATAAATGCTACCTGTAAAAGGGTTGCTCAGGTCCAGGCAGTTATAAAAAAACATGCTGGAAAGGGATTCTATACCATTATAGTTGGCGATGAAAATCATGCTGAGGTGATTGGTCTTAAAGGATATACTGACGGAAGAGGAGTAGTTCTTCAAAGCCCCTCTGATCTCGACAAACTTCCAGGTAACTGGGATAAGGTGCTTCTTGTTGCTCAAACCACCCAAAATGAACAAGTTTTTGAAGAGATTGTGAAGAGGTTTCGCGAAAAGTATCCTAAAGGTATTGTTAAAAAGACGATATGTGGTGCTACAAAGGAGCGTCAAGATGAAGTTCGTCAACTCGCAAAGAAAGTAGATGCCATGGTAATCGTTGGTAGCTACCACAGTGGGAATACTGTAAGACTTGTTCAGGTTGCCTCTAGCGAAGGCGTTCCCACCTATCATGTGGAAACCGAAAAAGATATTAATCCTGAAGAGATGTTGAAATATAAAATTGTTGGTATCTCAGCAGGCGCTTCCACGCCTCAATGGATGATAGATAATGTGGCTAATTTTTTGAAAAAGCTTTAAGCCATGAAAGAGGTTGTTCCTGTAAGTGTTGTAATTCCAACCTACAATAGGGAAAGATTTGTAGTTGAAGCTGTTGAGTCGGTTCTAAAACAACGCTTTTTAAGACCTTTAGAGATTATAGTTGTTGATGATGGATCCTTTGATGCTACCTTTGAAAATCTAAGAAATTATATCAAAAGAGGAGATATTGTTTACCTGTGGCAGGAAAATAAAGGGGTAAGTGGGGCAAGAAATAGAGGCATAGAGGCTTCTAGAGGAGAATGGATAGCTTTTCTTGATTCCGATGACCTTTGGCTTCCCAAGAAGCTTTACTATCACTGGCTCTTTTGTGTTTCCAACAAGGATATTTTGATATCCCAAACTGACGAAATATGGCTAAAGGATGGTAGGGTATTAAATCCTAAAAAATATCATAAAAAACCAGCAGGTTATTGCTTTGAAAGACTTCTTGAAAGATGTCTCATAAGTCCATCGGCGGTCATGGTTCATCGAAAGGTTTTTGAGACAGTTGGTTACTTTGATGAGAATTTTTTTGCTTGTGAGGATTACGAGCTTTGGTTAAGAATAGGCTATAGATTTCCCATAGGGTTTGTAGATAAAAAACTGGTAGTAAAAAGGGGTGGTCATGGAGATCAGCTTTCATATTCTATCAAGATGCTTGATAGATATAGAATCCTGGCTATTGCAAAGCTTATTTTGAAGGAACCTCTTACAAGTGAGCAAAAAGGCTTTGCTCTTGCTGAGCTTAGAAGGAAATGTCTGATTTACGGAAAGGGAGCCTTAAAAAGAGGAAAAGAAAAAGAATACGCCTTCTGCATGGCCTTACCAGACCTTGTTGAAAAAGGGCTCATAAACATTGAAGGTTTAAAAAATGAAAATTGCTCTTTTTTCTCTAACCCTTGATGAAAGAACAGGATGGGGAAGGTATACAAAGGACTTTTGTATGTCCTTATATGAAAAAGGCATAGCCTTTGAATTGCATCTTCCCCTGGATTCAAAACGGTTTGATGTTCTTTTCCCCGTAAAGTATGACCTTCCATCTTTTAAAAGTTCCTTTGGCTTTAAAATGTGGAATATTCCCCTGCTTTGGCTTTTTACCAAGGCAATTAAGCTTGAAGGTAGTTTAATCCATAGCCTTATAGAATTTCCTTATGCTGTATGTTCATACTGGCTTGCTCGAAAAATTAATATTCCCTATGGTGTAACTCTTCATGGAACATATAGCGTTAAGCCCCTTACAGCATTTTCTGATGCCTTTTACTTTAAAAAGGCACTTAAGGATGCTAATTTTTTGATTTCGGTAAGTCATTATACTGCTAAAAGAGTCAAGGAGCTGGTTGGAGACCTTGCTTCTATAAAGGTCATTCACAATGGAATAAGATATAAACATCTTGCAAAAGAAGCGACCTCTACCTTGACCAAAGCGTTACCCTTTATAGGCAAGGGGCCACTTATTTTGAGCGTTGGTGCATTAAAACCAAGAAAAGGTCATGATGTCCTGATAAGAGCTTTTTCAATGATTGCTGACAAAGTTTCTTCCTTTTTGGTGATTGTTGGCTCTGGTAATAAAGACCCCTACCTTAAAATGATTTACGAGCTAGGCCTGGATGGAAAGGTCTTCATTATTGATTACCTGAAAGACGAAGAATTAACTGAGCTTTACAGGCTATGTGATCTTTTCATTCTTCTTCCGAGAGTTCATAAAAGGGTTTATTTCGAGGGATTTGGACTTGTTTACTTAGAAGCTTCTTCTTTTGGGAAACCTGTTGTGGGAACTCTTACTGGAGGTGTTCCGGAGGCGGTTGTGGATGGTGAAACGGGCATTCTTGTTCCTCCCGATGATCCTCTTTCAGCTGCAAGGGCTATGCTTACTCTTCTTGAAAACAAAGAACTTGCCAGAAGGATGGGTGAAACAGGCCAAGAGTGGGCGCAAAAACATGACTGGAACACAGTTATTGATTCATACATAGAAGTTTACAAATCCTGGCAAAAATCTTTAGCTTCTTCCCCGGAAGATAATTTTAATAGGAGTTTTGTCTAGGTTAAAGACAGCTCTTAACTGGTTAGTTAGGTATCTTTCGTAAGAAAAATGGACATTTTCTGGGTTGTTACAGAATATTACAAAAGCTGGTGGTGCTGTGGAAGGCTGAGTTATGTAGTAAAATTTGAGAGATTTTCCCCCTTTTTGAGGAGGTCCGTGCTTTGAAAGGATTTCTTGAAAGGTTCTATTTAGAAGACCTGTGTTTATTCGAGTTTGATACTGGCTATAAATATCGTCAATTTCCGAGAAAAATCTTGCAATGCCTTTTCCCGTAAGGGCTGAACAGGGTATGATAGGAGCGTAGGGGATAAACTTGAACCGTTCTTTTACTGATTTTATCAAATCCTTAGTAGTTTTAGTTCCTTGATTTTTTATCAGATCCCACTTGTTTATGCCTATTATGCATCCCTTGCCTAACTTCTGGATGTAACCTCCGATACGTAAATCCTGATCTGTTGGTCCCTCTGTTGCGTCTATAAGTAAAATGGCTATATCACTTAGCTCAACGCTTTCCATTGCCTTTTCAACGGAGATTTTTTCAAGCTTTTCTTTTATTCTGGCTTTTCTTCTTATTCCTGCTGTGTCAATAAGCATATAGGTTTTATTGTCCTTTTGGAACTTAACCTCTATGGGATCCCTTGTTGTGCCAGGCTCAGGGCTTACCTTTACTCGGTATCTTCCAAGAATTTTATTTACCATTGTAGATTTTCCGACATTAGGACGCCCAACAATGGTTATTTTAAGAACCGGCTCTTCTTTTACTTCCTGAGATTCTTTGGGTGGTAGTGCTTTGACCACATCATCAAGAAGTTCTGAGATACCAAGCCCGTGGAGAGCGCTTATGGGATAAATCTTTTCCCATCCTAATTCATAGAATTCATATGAAGCATAACGCCTTGAAAAATTATCTATTTTGTTTACCACAACGAAAACAGGTTTTTGAGATTTCCTAAGAACCCCAGCTATTATTTTATCATTCTCCGTAAGCCCTTCCTTGCCGTCAGTAAGAAATATAACTACTGCAGCTTCTTCAATAGCTAAGGAAACTTCTCTTAAAAGATTGTCTTTAAGAGAAATATCTGACGAAGGAGGCTGGATGCCCATCGTGTCAATTACTTCAAAATCCTCCTGGTTCCAACTAGTTGAGCCATAGATGAGATCGACAGTTACACCTGCCGTGTCATCGACTATAGCCTTTCTACTTCCTATAAGCCTATTAAAGAGAGTAGATTTTCCAACATTAGGGCGTCCAACGATTGCAACAATCCTTTTCATGGCTAATAGTTCATTGAGGCAAGGAATTCTGCATTGTTTTTCGTGCCAGCCATTTTATCAAGGAAAAATTCCATGGCATCTATTGGATTAAGGGGTGCGAGGAGCTTTCTTAAGATCCAGATTCTATTAAGATCATGAGGCGGAAGAAGGAGCTCTTCTTTTCTTGTGCCTGATTTGTTGATATCAATGGCTGGAAATATTCTTCTGTCAGCTAATTTCCTGTCCAGCACAATTTCCATGTTGCCTGTTCCTTTGAACTCTTCAAATATAACTTCATCCATCCTACTTCCTGTATCAATAAGGGCGGTGGCAACGATAGTTAAACTTCCTCCTTCTTCTATGTTTCTGGCAGCGCCAAAAAATCTCTTTGGTCTATGAAGGGCATTGGAATCAAGACCTCCTGAAAGGATTTTGCCACTTGGAGGCACAACGGTATTGTAAGCTCTTGCTAGCCTTGTGATGCTATCTAACAAGATAACAACATCTCTTTTATGTTCCACCAATCTTTTAGCTTTTTCTATAACCATTTCTGCTACCTGAACATGGCGCTGAGCAGGCTCATCAAAGGTAGAACTTACTACCTCAGCCTTTACATTTCTTTCCATGTCGGTTACTTCTTCTGGCCTTTCATCAATTAGAAGCACAATAAGATAGGCCTCTGGATGGTTTATGGAGATGGCATTAGCTATGTTTTGTAAGAGCATGGTTTTACCAGTTCTGGGAGGTGCAACGATAAGGCCACGCTGTCCAAAGCCTATAGGAGTCAGAAGATCCATAACTCTGGTAGAATAATTATCGGGGGTAGTTTCTAGTTTAATTTTTCTATTTGGATAAATTGGCGTGAGATTATCAAAAAGAATCTTATCCTTTGCAACATCTGGATGTTCGTAATTTATAGATTCAACCTTTAAAAGGGCAAAATATCTTTCGTTGTCCTTCGGAGGTCTTATCTGACCAGCTACGGTATCACCTGTTCTTAAGTTAAATCGCCTTATTTGAGAAGGAGAAACATAGATATCATCTGGACCAGGAAGATAATTATAATCTTGGGTGCGCAAAAATCCAAAACCATCAGGAAGAATTTCAAGAACCCCCTCTCCATAGACAATGCCGTTTCTTTCTGCATGACTTTGAAGTATAGCGAAGATAAGATCTTGCTTTCTCATTGAAGAAGCACCTTCAATGCCATACTCATTGGCAAGACGGATTAATGCCTGGATACTTTTTTTCTTTATCTCAGATAGATTGAGAACCCCTGGTGAGGAAACATCAATCACAATATTTTGTGCGGTATCTACCTCTTTTTCGTGCCTTACTGGTGTCATAATTCATCCTTCTCCTTTTTAAGGGGATTACTTTTGGATTGTAAAAGACTAATTAGCTGGAAGGAATTCTATGCCTTAAAATCCCAATCGAACCCAAATACTAGGCTTTTCTGCCCCTTCACTTATCTTATTGCTACATTTTTTTAACATTTCCTCTGCTTTTTGAAGCTGCTTTGTTTCTGCTAGTTCTTCAAGATAGTTGGCAAGAGCATATTCAATCCTATTTTTAGCTGCCCCGTATTTCCCTCTTTTGTAATAAAATGTTGCCACATCTAGCTCATGTTCGGCAAGCTTTTTTTTGCAAACCTTTGCCTGCTCCTGGGCTTTTTGAGCATAAATTGTGCCTGGATAAGCTCTGGCTAGTCTTTCAAAGACCGACAAAGCTTTTTTTAGTTGTTCGTGGTCTCTTCTGGTGTCTTTTCCAAGTTGAAAATAACTCATGCCTATTTGGTATAGAACATAAGGCACCGCTTCGTGGGCAGGATGAAGCCTTGCAAATTTTTCATAAGCAACAACGGCTTCTTGGTATTTTTTATCAAGATAGTAAGCGTCAGCAAGCTTTAGCTCTGCTAAGATAACATGTCTACTGTAGGGATACTGTTCGACAATCTTTTGAAAAGCCTTCTGGGCGCCGCCATATTTTTTTCTTCTAAAGCTTTCAATACCTTTCCACATAAGCTGATCAGGGGATGCCTCTTCTTTGGAGCCAGACTCAAAAAGGTCTTCAAAATAAAATTTCATCAGATTGGTTCCACATCCACCCAGTCCTGCTAAAACCACCATAATAAAAAAACCAACAAAAGTTTTTCTTATCATGAATGAAATTGTTCTTCCCCTTCTTCTATATACTGGTTAGCAGAAAAAGCTGCAATTGCCCCATCACTTACCGCTGTAACTATTTGTCTAAGGGGCTTCGATCTTACATCTCCTGCTGCATAAACGCCTCTTACAGAGGTTTCCATCCTTTCGTTTGTAATAATAAATCCCTGCTCGTCCTTTTTTATATCCTCTGGCAAAAAACCTGTATTAGGTTCCATGCCTATGAACAGAAATACACCTTTTACAGGTAGTTCAGAGTATTTATCCTCTTTGAGGTTATGGAGAACAAGTCCTTCAACAGCATCCTGACCACCAACGATTTCTTTAACCACTGTGTTCAAGACAACCGATATAGTTGGAGTTTGTGCAACTTTGTCTTGCAAAACCTTTGTAGCTCTAAATTTATCCCTTCTATGAATCAAAAAAACCCTTCTTGCAAATTTTGTAAGATAAAGAGCTTCTTCTAGGGCAGAATCTCCTCCCCCTACTACCGCAACGTCTTGATCTCTGAAAAAGGGACCATCACAAACAGCACAAAAAGAAACTCCTTTTCCCAGATATTCCTTTTCACCCTTTACACCTAAGCTTTTTGGTGTTGCACCTGTGGCTATTATAATGGCTTTTGCTTCAATTTCCTCTTTGTCGGTTATAACTTTTTTTATTTTCTTATCGATATCCTTAATGGCTAGCACAGTTTTATTCGCTAATTCTGCACCAAAAAGCTTCATCTGCTCTGAAAATCTAGAGGCCAGTTGGAAAGCTTCAATTCCTTCAGGGAAACCTGGATAATTTTCCACTTTTGAGTAATTAAGAAGCTGACCCCCTTCTCCAAGTTTTTCCAAAACCAAGGTCTTTAACCTAGCTCTTCCAGCATACAAACCAGCCACACAGCCGGCTGGACCAGCTCCAATAATAACTACGTCGTATCGCACAGATACTGGCTAACTAAACTGTACAAAACCGCACAGTTTAGACTGGGATATTTGTATTCCGCCATTTTCAAGCAGGTCAATCCCAGTAGGCGGTATTTGACCTGCCCTAGCTCCTGTCTCAAGGACAGGAGCTTCATTCCACAACAACTGTTTCTTCTTACCTTGAACCACTATTGATTTCTCGTTGTTAGATGCTTTGAGTGCCAAGACTTATTCCATCCAGGGGTTTTGGTAATCCCTTTCGGTCAATCAAATTCACTTACCGAGAACTCTGTCAATAACTGATACTATATGGGACTTTGCAACAGCTCCCGTTATTTGCTCTACAACAGAGCCATTTTTAAAAAATATCAGGGTTGGAATAGCCCTTATCCCAAATTTTGATGGAGTTATAGGATTTTCATCAACATTACACTTACCAACTTTAAGCCTTCCTGCATATTCAGTAGCTAGTTCATCAATAGTGGGAGCAATAGCTCTACAGGGACCACACCAGGCTGCCCAGAAATCAACCAAAACAGGTATATCAGATTTGGTTACTTCCTGCTCAAAGTTTTTATCAGTAATTTCAACGACGTTCTTACCCGCCATTTGCATCTCCTTGCTTCTATGGAATTTAACAAATTCAACAGCTTCATAACGCACTATAACTATCCTGACTTTCCCTGTCAATTATTGAAGATATCTGAATAGCTGTTTTCTTGAGCCATATTTACAGCTATTCAGACTGACCCTGCCTGCACTCAAATACAGGCTGGCTACACCAGAGGAACTTGGGTTTACTTTAGGATAGGAATCTTTTCTTCAAATCATCCCATGGTGCAAAAGCCATTATAAGACCAGCGGTAATGAGATAAAAAGCAAACAAAGAAGCAGGGAAAGTAAGATATAAGAAAGCATAGATAGGAAATGCGCCAGCACAAGATAAAACAAATCTTATGACCCATTCTGACCATTTCTTTTGTTCTTTTTTCTCTTCCATAACTTTCTCCATTCCTTGATTCTTCAGGTAGGTTTGATTCCCTCAGGTAGTTTTTCCAAATCCTATTTTGTTAAGCACATTGCATTTTGAACTTTTTATCACGAATTATTTATTCCCATTCTTTTTGTTTTCTGTCAAGCTTCTAAAATATGCTTTTTTATTTGCACATGAAATTTTATTTGTGTATATAAGCACATGATAGAGTCTTAAAAAAGGCACTATATACCACAAGGAAATGATCGTTAAGGTGGCTTCAGATAAATTTTATAAGCATTTTTTCTTGGTTTTTCAAGGTTAATCCGAGGAGGGAGATGATGACAGTAAGTCAAAGTATTCTTGTTGTGGGCGGTGGGATGAGTGGTATGACCGCTGCCATAGAAGCAGCAGAGGCTGGCTATGAAGTTTATCTTGTTGAAAAAAATCCCTATCTAGGTGGAAGAGTAGCTCAACTTAATCAATATTTCCCAAAGCTTTGTCCTCCCTACTGTGGTCTTGAGATTAATTTCAGAAGAATAAAGCAGAACCCAAAGATCAAGGTATTTACTCTGGCTCAGGTTGAGTCAATTTCCGGTAAAGAGGGTGATTTTGATGTTGCGGTTCTCTTAAAGCCCAGATACGTCAACGAGAAGTGCACCTGTTGTGGCAAGTGTGCTGAAGCTACCACTATAGAGATAGACAATCCTTTTGATTACGGGATGAGTAAAATTAAGGCTGCCTATCTTCCCCATGATATGGCCTTTCCTATGAGATATGTTATTGATCCCGTTTTAATTAATAGCTCTGAAGCTCAAAAAGTAAAAGAATCCTGCCCCTATGATGCCATCGACCTTAATATGGAACCGAAGACGATCAATCTTAAGGTTGGTGCTATTATCTGGGCGACAGGCTGGAATCCTTACGATGCCAAAAAACTCGATACCTATGGTTTTGGTATTTATCCTGATGTCATAACCAATGTTATGATGGAAAGAATGGCCTCTCAAAATGGCCCTACTGGAGGAAGGATTGTAAGACCCTCCAATGGACAGCCTCCTAATAAGGTTGCCTTTATTCAATGTGCAGGTTCTAGAGATGAAAACCATTTGCCTTTCTGCTCCAGTATATGCTGTCTTGCCTCTATGAAGCAGGCCACCTATGTAAGAGAACAGATTCCCGATGCTACGGTTTACATCTTCTACATTGATATAAGAGCTACCGATAGGTATGAAGACTTTTATACCAAGGCAAAAGGGGATGAAAAGGTTGTTTTCTTCAAAGGTAAGGTAGCCAAAATTACTCAAGATGAGGCAACCAATAGCCTTATTTTAAAAGTTGAAAACACAATGACAGAAAAGCTTGAGGAAATGGCTTTTGACCTTGTTGTCTTGGCAACAGGTATGGAACCTTCTACTGCTAGGGAACCTCTTCCACTTCCCGTGGCTTATGATGATTATCAGTTCTTACCTTCTACTGTGGTTCAGCCCGGGATATATGCTGCTGGATGTGTAAGAAGCCCCTTAAATGTTGCTGAGTCAGTGCAAGATGGAACCGCAGCAGCCATAAGGGCTATAAAGTCTATTTCAAGGAGGTAATTCCATGGAGAAAAAGATTGGCGTTTATATATGTTCAGGATGCGGTATAGGAGAAGCCATTAATGTAGATCAGTTGGCTGATGTCGCCAAGGAAAATAATGTAGCCCTTTGCAAAAGCCATTCTGTGCTGTGTAGCAAGGAGGGGGTGGAGCTTATAAAAGGCGACATAGCCCAGGAAGGTGTAAACACGATAGTTATTGCAGCCTGTTCTCCCAGGGTTATGTATGATGTTTTTAACTTCGAAGGTTGTATTGTTGATAGAGTAAACATTAGGGAACAAGTTGCCTGGTGTCAGCCTCCGGGGGATGAAAATACCCAGATGATGGCTGAGGATTATCTAAAGATGGGTCTTGCAAAGGTAAATCGAATGGAGCTTCCCGAGTCTTATAAGCCCGATACAGAGATGTCTAAAGAGATACTTGTAGTTGGTGGTGGTATTGCAGGACTTTCTGCTGCTATTTCTGCAGCTGAGGCTGGCTATCAAGTAACCCTTGTAGAAAAAGAAGAAAGCCTTGGTGGCTTCCAGAAAAATGTAAAGGAAGTTGCCACATTTCCTTATAAAGGTGTCAAGTCCAATGAATTGGATGAGCTTATCAAGAAAGTTACGGAGAATTCAAACATAACGGTTTATACCAGTTCAAAAATTGTAAGCACTGCCGGTGGACCTGGAATTTTTGATGTAACTATCTCTCAAAACGGCTCCACCATTGAAAAGCGCTTTGGCGCCATTGTTCTTGCTTCGGGATGGGTTCCTTATGATCCCAAAAATTTAAATCCAAAACTTGGTTACGGTCTTCCAAATGTTATAACCAATGTCCAATTTGAAGAAATGCTGAGCAAAGAAGGGTGGATCAAAAGACCTAAAGATGGCGGATCAGTTAAAAATGCAGCCTTTTTGCTGTGTGCAGGTTCAAGAGATCCTAGCCATTTGCCCTACTGTTCAACGGTTTGCTGTCTTGTTTCTTTAAAGCAAGCTCTTGAAATAAAGAAGCAGAATCCTGATGCTAATGTTTTTATCGTTTATAAAGAGATGAGAACTCCCGGTCAGGCAGAAGATCTTTACAGAAAAGCTCAAGAAGAGGAGGTAATCTTTGTAAGATGCCAGGATCCTGAGGTTAAAACAGGACTCAATGGTCTTACGGTAAAAGGTTTTGAGGATCTTGTGGGAGAAGAAGTAGTTATAGAGGATCTTGATCTGGTAGTGCTTGCCACAGGAATGGTTCCAACAACAGCCTTTGGTCAAAATGTGATTGCTGGAGAGAAAAAGGAAGGTGAAGAGGAACCTGTTCCTACCGATATTATTCTTAATTCAGATATTTTGAACCTCCAGTATAGACAGGGTCCAGAGGTTCCGATCCTTAAATATGGATTTCCCGATTCCCATTTTATATGCTTCCCCTATGAAAGCAGAAGAACGGGCATTTATCCTGCAGGATGCGTAAGGCGTCCTCAAGGTATTGCTTCCGCTATAGAGGATGGAACTGGTGCTGCTATGAAGGCAATCCAGTGTATAGAGATGGTTCATAAGGGAATGGCTGTCCATCCTAGAGCTGGGGATCTTTCTTTTCCTGAGTTTTTCATGCAAAGGTGCACTCAGTGTAAGAGGTGCACAGTTGAATGTCCCTTTGGTGCCATAAATGAAGATGAGAAGGCCAATCCTCTGCCACAGCCAACAAGATGCCGTCGCTGTGGAGTATGTATGGGAGCCTGTCCTGAAAGGATTATTTCTTTCAAGAATTATTCTGTTGGTATGATAGGTGACATGATAAAGGCTATTAGTGTTCCCGATGAATACGAGGAAAAGCCCAGGATAGTTGTTCTGGCCTGTGAAAATGATGCCTATCCTGCCCTTGATATGGCTGGTGTAAGAAGAATGAAATACAATCCTTGGGTTAGGATAGTGCCTCTTAGATGTCTTGGTTCTATGAACCTTATATGGATTGCCGACGCCCTTTCTTCTGGTATAGATGGAGTTATACTACTTGGATGCAAGTATGGTGAGGATTATCAATGCCATTTTATAAGAGGTAGCGAACTTGCTAACATAAGGCTTAGCAAGATTAAAGAGACCCTTGATAGGCTTGCTCTTGAATCTGATAGAGTCCGTTTTGAAACTGTTTCAATCTCTGATTATGATAAACTTCCTCAGATTCTTGATGATTTTGCAGCAAAGATTCAAGAAATAGGACCCAATCCTTACAAAGGATTCTAGGTTTTGGATAGCCAAGGACACAACTTCTTGGGGTTGTGTCCTTTAAATTTAAGAGCCATTAAGGAGGTTGTTATGAGCGTTAAGGTGGATCCGAATTTGATGAAGGAGCTTCGGGCTTTCGGGCTTAAGGATGCAAGTAAATGTTTTCACTGTGGCAATTGCACAGCTATTTGCCCTCTTTCGGAAGGGGATACTCCTTTTCCGAGAAAGCTTGTAAAGTATGTTCAGCTGGGTTTAAAGGATAAAATACTTAAGAGTCCTGAGCCCTGGCTCTGTTACTATTGTGGAACCTGTTCTGAAAAATGTCCTCGCGGTGCCGATCCCGGCGAGACCATGATGGTTATGCGAAGGTATCTTACATCCCAATATGATTGGACGGGTTTTTCCAAAAAGTTTTATACTTCTGAGCGGTTCGAGATCATTGCTATCGTTATAGTAGCTATTCTTGTTGGAATAGGTCTTTTGATTTTCAATACAGGAAAGCCTGACTGGGAGCATGCTCGTATAAACTCTTTGTGGCCAAAGGAAAAGATAGAAATAGCAGATCTTGTAATGGCAGCTGTTCTTTCTTTCCTGCTTCTTAGCAACACCTATCGATGCATGAAATATGTAATGGGAGATCTTCTGGGAAAGATTCCTTTCAGTTATTATAGAGCTCAGCTTAAAGAGTTATTTATCCATTTTCTGACCCAAAAGAGGTTTTCAAAGTGTGAAGATAAAAAGCAGTGGCTCATTCACCTTCTTATAATGACTGGCTACAGCACTGCCTTTCTTTTGGTTGTTGGTCTTATAAGGCTTTTCCAGAGGGATCACATTGAGTATGAACTTCTTCATCCTATACGCCTTTTAGGTTATTATTCAACAGCAGCTCTTCTTTATGGTTGCACCTATGCTCTGATTGGGAGAATAAAGAAAAGTAAGCCTCCCTATAAAAATTCCCATCCCACAGACTGGATGTTTTTAATTTTGCTTGAGCTCACCACCCTTACTGGTATTTTTATACATTTTACAAGGCTTTTGGATTGGCCTTTTGCTACTTATGCTCTTTATGTGATTCATCTTATGGTTGCTGTTCCAATGCTTGTTCTTGAGGTTCCCTTTGCAAAGTGGGCTCACCTTGCCTATAGACCGGTTGTGATCTTTCTTATGAAGGTAAAAGAAGCCTATTTGGCAGATCAGCAGAAGGCACAGGAAACCAGGGAAACGTTACAGGAGGAAATGGCTACTTCTTAGTTGACAAGGCTATAAATTGTGATAAATTACACAATTAAAAAGCTGAAAAAGGCTAGATGCGTTATTTAGGTGAACGGGAAATTGTTAATGGAAGTAAAATTTCGATTGTGAAGTTAGAGAATTTTGTTTGAGAAAGGAGAGGCTATGGCAGAAATAGGGCATGGGGGAAAAGAAATAAAAGAAAGGATTATGGAGCCTGCTCAGGCGAAGGAGGCTATTAAAGGTCTTAGGCAGATTCCTATTAGAAGCCAGATTGCCAACGAGGTTATTGGCATAGCTTATGGTTTCTTCTGTCCTCTTGAGGGATTCATGGGGAAGGAGGATCTTGATAGTGTTTGCAAGAATATGCGGCTTGCAAGTGGTCCGATATGGAGTATTCCGATACTTTTTGATCTTTCTGATGCAGAGATCTCTGATTATGGCATTAAGGTTGGAGACAAGGTGGTTCTTACCTATCAGGGCAATCCGATGGCTATTTTGGAAGTAGAAGAAATTTATGAGTATGACAAGAAGGCAATATGTCAGGCTGTTTATGGAACCACCGAAGACAAACATCCTGGCTGTGCAAGAACCTATGCTTACAAGGATAAGTTTATAGGTGGTAAGGTTACACTTGTGAATAGGCCCAAGATAAATCCTCCCTTTGATCCATATTTCATCCCACCTCTTGAGATGAGGAAGAAATTTAAGGAGAAGGGATGGGTTCGTATAGTTGCCCATCAAACAAGAAATGTTCCCCATACAGGTCATGAATGGTTGATGAAGGGTGCCTGGTTACAAACCTATGGTGAGCTTCCTATAGATAAACCTCTTGTTGGTGTTCTCGTTAATGCTATTATTGGTGAGAAGAGAAAGGGTGACTATATAGATGAAGCTATCATTCTTACTCAGGACGAACTAAGAAAGTCTGGTTATTTTGGTGATCATAACCATATGACCTCTTTGACCTTCTGGGATATGAGGTATGCTGGCCCTAAGGAAGCGGTATTTCATGCTATTTTGAGAACCAATTTGGGGCTTACTCACCATATGTTCGGAAGAGATCATGCTGGTGTTGGAACCTATTATGGTCCTTATGATGCCCATTATCTGTTAGAAAGTGTGAAGAATGAGCTTGCTATAACTCCGGTTTATTCTATGAACTGGTTATATTGTCCGCATTGCGGAGAGGTTACTTATGAGGGGCTTTGCAATCATAAAAAAGAATGGCAAAAATTCAGTGGAACTGTCATAAGAAGTATTATTCTTGATGGTGTAAAGCCCCCAAGACTTATTTTTAGACCTGAGGTGTTTGATCTTGTTATGGAATGTGCGGAGAAGTATGGATTTGGTTCTCCCTTTGTAACAGACGAATATCTCAAGAACAGGACCCCTGTATTTACGATACCGCCCCTTGAGTAATTTAAAAAATGCTGAGGAGGAAAAATCATGGCAGAAGAAAGATATCCTATAAATATTTGGGTTAATGAAGAAAGATATGAGAAACTTAAAGCTGTTGGTTTGGCTGATCTTTGCGAAGAAATGCTTGCAGGTCTCAAAGTTATAAGAGTTTATGCTAATGAAGCTCAAAAGGATAAGATATTAAAAGTATTTCCTACCGCTAAGTTCGATTCTGCAACTACTAAGAGTATAGAGCTACTTCCAAAGGATGTGAAAGACAAAATGTTCGATATGATTATTGAGAAAAAGAGCGTTGAGATTATGGAAGATTTTCTAAGTAAGTATTAAGAATAATACTTTCCCCCTTCTTTAGGGAAGGGGGAAAGTATTACAGATTTTTTCACTTTTCCCTTGACATTAATTTTTAGGAAATCTAAGGTGCTACATGTAGTAGGGTTATTTGAGAAAGTGATTACAAATAGTTTCTAGAAAAATTCCACAACAAAGTTCGAGGTTAGTATGTTAGAAAGTTACGTTCCTGTCCTAATTTTAGGGGTAGTAGCGGTAGGTTTTGCTTTTGTTACGCTTTTTCTCTCAGGTGTTATTGGTCCCAAGAAGCCAACAGAGGAAAAGCTTATTCCCTATGAGTGTGGAAATGTGCCAATAGGTCGAGCTCGCGATCGTTTTCCCATGAGGTTTTATATTATTGCCATGCTCTTTATAATATTTGATGTGGAAGTAGCCTTTATGTTTCCCTGGGCGGTTCTTTTTGAGAATTTAGGGCTTCTTGGTTTTGTAGAAATGTTGATTTTTGTGCTTATTCTTATGTTAGGTCTTGTTTATGTTTGGGGAAAAGGGGCGTTAGAATGGGAATAGAGAGCAAATTAGGGATTGTAACAAGCTGTCTTGACAAGTTAGTTAACTGGTGCAGAAAAAATTCTTTGTGGCCTATGACCTTTGGATTGGCCTGTTGTGCTTTAGAGATGATGGTTACTGTTTCTGCTAGGCACGATATAGCGAGATTTGGGGCTGAAGTTTACAGGGGTTCTCCCAGGCAGGCTGATCTTATGATTGTTCCTGGAACTCTTACCAAAAAGATGCTTCCCATGGTGCTTAGGCTTTATGAACAGATGCCAGAGCCGAAGTGGGTTATTGCCTATGGAAATTGCGCTTGCACCGGTGGTGTTTTCAGAAGCTACAATGTTGTCCAAGGGATAGATCAGTATATACCTGTTGATGTTTACATGGCTGGATGTCCTCCCAAACCAGAAACTCTTCTTACTGCGATTATGATGTTAAGGGAGAAGATAGAAAAGGAATCATTAAGAGACAGAGGGTAGGTGGCTTTTATGGCTTCGCAACAGGAGATAGTAGATAGAATAAAAGAAGTTGCTTCAGACTTGGTTGTAAGTGTTGAGTTAGGCAAAGATTGGCCTGTTGTGGTGGTTGATAAGTCTAATCTTATAAGGTTTATGAAGTTTCTGAAGGAAGATGAGGTTCTACAGTTTGAGCTGATAAATGATGTGACAGCTGTAGATTGGTTTGATAGGAAGCCTCGATTTGATGTGGTCTATCATATTTTCTCCATGAAGAACAATCAGAGGATAAGGGTTAAGACCATGGTTGATGATGGGGAGTCTGTAGAAAGTGTGACCTCTATTTGGGATGGTGCTAATTGGCTCGAGAGAGAGACTTACGATATGTTTGGTATTAAGTTTGATAATCATCCAGATCTTCGAAGGATACTGATGGAAGAGGATTTTAAATATTATCCTTTAAGGAAAGAATTTCCATTGGAAGGGATTGAGGATTAAGAAATGACGACAGAAGCAAGCCCAGAAAGAGAAATAATGATTCTTAATATGGGGCCTCAGCATCCCGCAACCCATGGTGTGTTGAGGCTTCTTTTGCACTTAGAGGGTGAAGTTGTTAAGAAGGTTATTCCTATCATTGGTTATCTTCATAGGGGTGTTGAGAAGCTTTGCGAAAATAGAACTTATATTCAGAACATAGTTTTTACCGACAGGCTTGATTATACCAGTGCAATGAATAACAATCTTGCTTACGCTCTAGCGGTTGAAAAGCTTTGTGGAATTGAGGTTCCAGAAAGAGCTACTGTGATAAGGGTTATTATGGCTGAGCTTTCCCGTATTGCTGCCCATCTTCTTTGGCTTGGAACTTATGCTCTTGACATTGGAGCGATGAGTGTTTTTTTCTACTGCTTTAGGGAGAGAGAAAAGATTCTTGATATGTTTGAAATGGTTTCAGGTCAGCGTCTTACTCCTTCTTATATATGTATTGGTGGCGTTAGGAAGGATATTACAGAGGGATTTCTGGAGGCTCTTAAATCTTTTTGTGATACTTTTCCCAGTTATATTGTAGATTATGAAAATCTTCTTACCAAGAATCCCATATGGGTAAACAGGTTGAAGGATGTGGCGGTTCTTCCTCCGGATAAGGCTATAAGTTGGGGTGCCACAGGGCCGGTGCTTAGAGGCTCAGGGATTAAATTTGATTTTAGAAAGGCTACTCCATATTGTGGTTACGAAAATTATGAATTTGAGATTCCTGTTGGCTCTAAGGGGGATGCTTACGATAGATACTTGGTAAGAGTTGAAGAGATGAGGCAGTCCAACCGTATTATCCAGCAGGCGATGAAGAACATTCCTGATGGTCCTATTATGGCCGACGTTCCATATATAACTCTTAAGCCTAAGGATATGGTAATGAATGATATAGAGTCCCTAATTACTCACTTTAAGGTAGCTTCTGGTCTTTTCCAGATTCCTAAAGGGGAAGTTTATGTTTCTATAGAAAACGCTAAGGGGGAACTTGGATTTTACATTGTTTCTGATGGTTCTAGCAAACCTTACAGGCTTAGAATAAAATCTTCTTGCTTTGTGAATTTATCTACTCTTCCCGTTATGAGTGAAGGTTCAATGATTGCTGATTTGGTAGCTGCTATAGGCAGTATAGATATAGTTCTTGGTGAGGTCGATAGGTAGTCTTTATTCTTTAGCTTAAAAACTAAATAGAGAATAGGTAAGGACTATGATACTTTTCAGTTCTTGGCAGGGTGAGATTGTAGATAACAGGGGGAAAGATCAAAAAGACTTTGTGGAGCCGAAAAGGATAAGGCTTCCGGAAGAGTTTTTTAAGGGTGAGCCTATCAAGGCTTTTTTTGGCTGGGATGGTATTGTTATAAGGGACAGTTCTGTTGATCTTGTTGATATGGCTGTTAATTATATGAGGGCGGTGGTTAAGGAATCCTGTGGCAAGTGCACACCCTGCAGTCGTGGTTCTAAAGTGGCTCTTGAGATGCTTGAGAAGATGGCAAAAGGAGAGGCTACGGTTGAGTATATTCCTGTGCTTAAGGATCTTTTGGTATTTATAAGGTCTTCGTCGAAGTGTTCAATAGGTCAAACTGGTCCTGTGCCTATCCTTCATGTAATAGAATACTTTCCAAAGGAGTTTGAGAGGGCTATTTCTTCTAAAAAGGTTTCTCCCGGTAGATATCGCTATGGAGTTACTGCTCCGTGTGTGAGTGTTTGTCCAAGTAGCTTGGATATTCCTAAGTATTTAGAAGAAATCAAGGAAATGAGATTTACAGAATCTCTTCTTACCATATTGGAGAAAACCTGTCTTCCTGGGACATTGGGAAGGGTTTGCGTAAGACCCTGTGAAGAAAACTGTAGAAGAGCTCTTGTGGATGGATCTGTTTCCATAAAGTGGCTTAAACGTTTCGTAGCTGATTACGAAAGGGAAAAGAGAAGAATTTCTCCTTTGGAGGGTATTCCTTCCAGTGGTAAGAAGGTTGCTGTTGTTGGAGCTGGTCCTGCGGGGCTTTCCTGTGCTTATTATTTGGCCATAAGAGGGCACAAGGTAGTGGTTTTTGAAAAGGCCAAAGAACCCGGTGGAATGGCTACCTATGGAATTCCTTCTTACAGGCTTCCAAGGAATGTGCTTGTAAAAGATGAGGTTGATTTCATCAAATCTCACGGGGTTGAGATAAAGTATGGTGTAGAGGTTGGAAAGGACGTTACTGTATCTAGCTTGAAGAAGGATTTTGATGCGGTCTTCATAGGAGTTGGTGCTCAGACAAGTGCCAGGATGGGCGTTGAAGGGGAGGATGCTGGTTATAGGGGATTTATACCGGGCATTAGATACCTCTATGATATAAATACCGGTGTAGATCCTTATCCTGAGGGCAAAAGGGTTGTTGTTGTGGGTGGTGGTAATGTGGCTATGGACTGTGTGAGAACATCTTTTAGGATTGGGAAAAGTGATGTTCATCTTGTCTATAGAAGGTCAAGGGCTGAGATGCCAGCTGATCCTGAGGAAATTGAAGATGCAGAGGCTGAAGGTGTTCAATTCCATTTCCTTTGCAATCCCACAAGAATAATTGCTGAGGAAGGTAAGGTTGTAGGTGTGGAGCTTATAAGGATGGAACTTGGCGAGCCTGATCAGAGTGGAAGGAGAAGGCCTATTCCTGTGCCAGGGTCTGAGTTTGTGATAGAGGCTGATATAGTAGTTCCTGCTATTGGTCAGGCGGTTGATACTTCTTTTCTGACACCTGAAGACGGGATAGAGCTTAGCAAGTGGAAGACCATAGTTGTTAATCCTGAGACCTTTGAAACTTCTGTAAAGGGTGTCTTTGCGGCGGGTGATTGTGTAACGGGACCGGATGTCTTGGTTAGGGCTGCTGGCAATGGAAGAAGAGCTGCCGAGATGATTGATAAGTATCTTAGGGGTGTAGAGCTTATTCCAACGGAAGAGGAAAGGTTTGTAACTTTCTTTTCCTCAATTAGGGTTTTTAACAAGGATGAGAAGATTAATATTCCTGATGGCTTAGAAAGGAAGCATCTTAAGAAGCTTGATCCCGAAGTTAGGAAGTGGACTTTTGATGAGGTAGAAGAAGGTTATAAACCTTACGAAGCCCTTTATGAGGCTCAAAGGTGTCTTAGATGTTATAGGATAGGTATGATTGCATATTAAAATTAGGTAGGTAGAGGATTCGGATGTCAAGGATGATAACTCTGAAAATAGATGGCAAAGAAATTCAGACAGAGGCAGGGAAGACAATTCTTGAGGTAGCAAGGGAAAATGGTATTTACATACCAACTCTTTGTTACCTTGAGAAAGTTTCCCCGATAGGGGCTTGTAGGTTATGCATTGTTGAAATTGAGGGATACGATACACCTCAGCCCGCCTGTATGCAGGTTGCAATGGATGGAATGGTTGTGGTTACCAATTCGGAAAAGCTTTTTCAGATGAGGCGGGAGATCTTAAAGCTTCTTCTTCTTGACCATCCTCTTGATTGTCCTGTTTGTGACAAGGCTGGGGAGTGTAGGCTTCAGGATCTAGTCTATGAATTTGGCTACGAATCCAAGATAGTGGAAGGTAAAGCTGGGATACCTCTTCTTGCTAAACGGCCTATTTCTTATGCTACGATAGCCATCAAGCATTATCCAAGCAGGTGTGTTTCTTGCCAGCGGTGTATTTATGTCTGTCAGGAAGTGGTGGGAAGAGGCGTGCTTGAAATTAACAAGGTCACCAAGTTGATGGAGCCTGTTTATCCTGAAAGGTGCATATCCTGTGGCGAGTGTCTTTCTGTGTGTCCTGTAGGAGCTCTTACGGAGGATGTGAGTCCTCTTAAGGCTAGGCCATGGGAAAAGAAGGTTGTTAGAACTGTTTGTCCTTATTGTGGTTTGGGCTGTGTTATAGAGCTTAATGTTGTTGATAATCGAGTAGTTAAGGTTACAACCGACGACAGCATTCCGCCCAACTACGGCACTCTTTGTGTGAAGGGCAGGTTTGGCTTTGAGTTTATAAATAGCGACAAGAGGCTTTCTAAGCCCCTTATAAGGAAGGGTAACGAGTTTAAGGAAGTTAGCTGGGATGAAGCTTTAGATTTTGTTGCCAAGAAGCTTAAAGAAATAAAAGAAAAGTATGGTTCTTCCTCTATAGGTGGGCTTTGTTCTGCAAGGTGCACAAATGAGGATAATTATGTATTCCAGAAGTTCATGAGGGCAGTGATCGGCACTAATAATGTAGATCACTGTGCTCGTCTTTGACACTCCTCAACAGTGGCAGGACTTGCCACTACGCTAGGTTCTGGTGCTATGACCAATAATTTGGCTGATATTGAAGAGGCTGAGGTGGCTCTGGTTATAGGCAGTAATACAACAGAGAATCATCCTGTGTTTGGGATGAAGCTTCGAAGGCTTGCTCGTTCTAAGGATCTGAAGATTATAGTTGTTGATCCGAGGAGAATAGATCTTGTTGATGATGCCTTTTTGTATCTACCTATAAAACCTGGCACGGACATAGCTCTTATCAATGGAATGCTTCATGTGATCATTAAGGAAGGTCTTTATAACAAGGAGTTTGTTGAAAGTCAGACAGAAGGATTTGATGAACTCGTTAAGGTGGTTGAAAGGTATACTCCTGAAGAGGCTGAGAAGATTACAGGGGTAAAGAAAGAAGATATTGAGAAGGCTGCAAGGCTTTATGCAACCGCAAATAGAGCTTCTATAATATACTGTATGGGAGTTACCCAGCATGCCAAAGGGACGGATAATGTAAAGGCTTTGTCCAATTTGGCTTTGGTATGCGGTCATATAGGGAAGCCCGGCGCAGGTGTGAATCCCTTAAGGGGTCAGAACAATGTGCAGGGTGCCTGTGACATGGGAGGTCTTCCTGTTTTCTATCCTGGCTATCAAAGGGTAGACAGTGATGAGGTCAGGAGGAAGTTTGAAAAGCTATGGAATGCTAAGCTTTCTTCTGAGCCTGGACTTACTGTTGTTGAGATGACTAACGCTATATTGGCTGGCAATCTGAAAGCTCTTTACATAATGGGAGAGAATCCTCTTCTTACTGATCCGAATTTGCATCATCTAGAAGAAGCTCTTTCTAAGCTGGAGCTTTTGGTAGTTCAGGATATTTTCTTTACTGAGACCTGTAATTTTGCCCATGTAGTGCTTCCATCTTGTTCTTTTGCTGAAAAGGATGGCACCTTTACGAATACTGAAAGAAGGGTTCAGAGGGTTAGAAGGGCTATTAGACCTATTGGAGAGTCCAGAGAAGATTGGAAGATAGTGGCAGAGATATCCTCTAGACTTGGTTATAAAATGGAATATCAGAAGGCAGAGGATATCTTTGAAGAGATAAGGAAAGCCACTCCCCAGTATGCTGGTATAACCTACAGGAGGCTCGAAAAGGGTGGTATTCAGTGGCCCTGTCCAGCGGAAGATCATCCTGGGACACCTATCCTTCATGTGGGAAAGATTGCAAGAGGTAAGGGGCTTATAGCTGCTGTTGAGTATAAACCACCTGTGGAAACTCCTGATCAGGATTATCCTTTGGTTTTGATAACGGGAAGGAATTATTATCAGTATCATACAGGCACAATGTCTAGAAAATCTAAAGTTTCCAATTATTTCTTCTCTACGCCCATTCTGGAGGTAAACCCTGCTGATGCCATAGCTTTGGGTCTTTCTGATAATGATAGGGTTAAGGTAAAGAGTAGGAGAGGTGAGGTAGAGCTTCGGGTAAAGATTACGGATAGGGTCAAGAGGGGAGAGGTTTTTTCAACCTTTCATTTTAACGAAGCTAGAATTAATCTTCTTACTGTTGATGTGTTGGATCCTGTTGCAAAGATCCCGGAGCTTAAGGTTAGCGCAGTAAAAGTAGAAAAGGTAGAAGGGGAATAGGCTATGGATCCTAATACAATTGTATTTATTGTAGCAAAAATCATAGTAGTCTTTGCGGTAGTTATGCTTGTGGTGGCCTATCTTACTCTTCTTGAAAGAAAGGTGCTTGCTCACATGCAAGTTCGACTGGGTCCTATGTTTGCGGGCTGGCATGGAATTCTTCAGCCTATAGCGGATGGTATTAAGCTCTTTTTCAAAGAGGATATTACTGTTAAGGAAGCTGACAAATTCTTCTATTTCCTTGCTCCTGCGATAAGTATAATTCCAACTCTTATGATCTTTGCGGTTATTCCTTTTAGCTCGGAGACAACACTTTTTGGTCTTCTTAAAGAGCCTGTAATTCCTGCTATAACCAGTTTAAGGATAGATATTCTTTACATATTTGCGGTAGGTGGAATTGCTACCTATGGTGTTGTGTTTGGTGGCTGGGCGCAGAACAATAAATATTCTTTGATAGGTGGCTTGAGAGCAGCTGCCCAGCTAATAAGCTATGAGGTTGCCTTTACGTTATCTGTTTTTGGTGTAATTCTTCTGGCAGGTTCTTTGAATCTTGTAGATATTGCCAATAAGCAGAAAGACATGTGGTATATAGTTTATCAGCCGATAGGATTTCTCCTTTTTCTCATTGCCTCTGTGGCGGAGCTTAAGAGGACTCCCTTTGACCTTCCCGAAGCAGAAAGTGAGCTAGTAGCTGGATTCCATACTGATTACAGCAGTATGAAGTTTGCAATGTTCTTCATGGCTGAGTATGCTAGTATAATTGCTACTTCCTGCATAGGGACGATTCTATTTCTGGGTGCCTGGCATGGTCCTTCTTTTCTGCCTCCTTTTGCATGGTTTTTGATTAAGACTTTTATCCTCGTATATGTAATTATATGGCTTAGGGCAACCTATCCAAGATTAAGGTATGACCAACTTATGAAGTTTGGTTGGAAATTGATGATACCGTTAGGGTTTGTGAACATATTTGGAACCGCTATAGTAATTATGTTAAGGTAGGTGAAGTATGATTACGCCTCTTCTTAAAGGGTTGTGGGTTACTTTAAAGCACTTTTTAAGTAAGCCGATTACGGTTCAATATCCCAAGGAAAAGGTTGGCTCTTTTGATAGATACAGAGGTCTTCAGGCGATGAGGCGAAATGAGGATGGTAGCCTCAAGTGTGTTGCCTGCGGCCTTTGTGAAGCTGTTTGTCCCGCTTTGGCTATAAAGATTGAAATAGGAGAGCATGAGGGGAGGAGGTTTCCTTTAAGTTATGTGCTTGATGGTTTCAGGTGTATATACTGCGGTCTCTGCGAGGATGTTTGTCCGGTAGATGCCATTTATCTGACAAAAGAGTATGAAAATGTTCGGTATACAAAAGAGGAGCTGTTACTTGATAAGAATACACTCCTTAACATAGGAGATAGGGTAAAATGATCCAGAGTTACTTAGGGTATGCATTTTCGCTCTTAGCGGTAGCATTGGCAATCTCTACAATAATTCAAAGGAATCCAGTTTATAGTGCCGCATCTCTCATAGGCGTGATGCTTATGCTTGCCTGTAATTATGTCCTTTTGAATGCGGAATTTATAGCGGCAATTCAGGTGATTGTTTATGTAGGTGCGATCATGGTTTTGTTTGTCTTTGTGATTATGCTTCTAAATATCGAACGTGTGAGAAGGGAAGAGAAGATTTTTTATCCCAAAAGGATTTTTGGGATAATTATTGGAGTTGCCCTTCTTCTTAAGCTTGCAACTCTTGGGTATTTCATTTCTCTAAAGATCCAGCAAGGTGCGCTTGAGATTCCCAAAGATGTGGATTCAACAAGTGTTGTGGGCAAGTATCTATTTTCCAATTATCTCTTACCCTTCGAGGTTGTTTCTCTTGTGCTTCTTGTGGGTATTATTGGTGCCGTTGTTCTTGGCAGGAAAGAGGGTGGTGGCACTAACTAGCTGGAAAGTTTTAAAGAAATAGGGGGAATGGATGCCGGAGCAAATGAATTTTTACCTGACGATAGGTATTCTTATATTCGCTATAGGTGCGATAGGTTTGATGATGAGGAGAAATCTTATCATATGCTTTATGTGTGTTGAATTGATGTTAAATGGTGTCAATTTGGTCTTTGTCACCTTTTCTCACTATCTTCAGTCAGCTATCGGCCTTTTATACGTTCTTTTTGTGATAGCTATAGCAGCAGCAGAGGTTTCTATCGGTCTAGCTATAATTCTTCTGATTTTTAGGCTAAAGGGCACTGTGGATATGGATAAGCTAAGTATTATGAAGGGATAAAGAGGTGATAACATGTTTGATTTTATAGTTCTTATTCCGCTATTTCCGCTTTTTGGTGCTTTCCTGAACGGGGTTTATGGGGTTTTCAGGGATAAGTGGACCAATAAGCCAACCCATACCATGGCGGTAGCGGCCATAGGTCTCGGCTTTGGGTTACTCCTTATTGCCTTCTATAAGATGCTTAATATTCCTCTGGTGTTGTTAGCTTTGGTTCCTGTATTGGGTGCCTTTTTGAATTTCCTCTTTGAATATAGATGGAGTAAAACTCTGGTTCATACCATTGGAGTTGGTTCTATTGGTATATCCTTTTTGCTTTCTGCAGTGGCCTTCTGGAAGCTTCTTCAACTTGAGCCTGAAGCCAGATTTATAGAGGTAGTCTTTTACAAATGGATGGTAACTGGTGATCTTTCATTGGATATTGCCTTCCTTCTAGATCCTCTCAGCATGGTAATGATGCTGGTAGTTACAGGAGTAAGCTTTCTTATCCATGTATATTCTATAGGTTATATGCATGATGATCCTTCCTACGCTAGGTTCTTCTCTTACCTTAATCTTTTTGTGTTTTTCATGCTCGTTTTGGTTATGGCAAACAACTTCGTTATGATGTTCATTGGTTGGGAAGGTGTTGGTCTTTGCTCCTATCTACTTATAGGCTTCTGGTTTGAAGAAGATTACAATGCCTATGCTGGAAACAAAGCTTTTATAGTGAACAGAATTGGTGATTTTGGCTTCCTCCTTGGCATGTTCTTAATATTCGTTACCTTTGGAAGTTTGAACTACAGTGATGTTTTCGAGAACGCCAGTAGGGTGCTTGGATATAACAGCTTTCTTGCAACCGCTATTACACTTCTCCTTTTTGTAGGTGCTACTGGTAAATCATCCCAGATTCCTCTTTATGTATGGCTTCCCGATGCTATGGCTGGTCCAACACCGGTTTCTGCCTTGATCCATGCTGCAACCATGGTGACTGCAGGTGTTTACATGGTTGCAAGGTGTAATGCTCTTTACACGCTTGCGCCCATATCGATGGCGGTTGTTGCAACAATTGGTGCCCTTACCGCTATGTTTGCAGCAAGTATGGGTTTTGCTCAAAGGGATATAAAGAGGATTCTTGCTTACTCTACGATAAGTCAGCTTGGATACATGTTTTTGGGAGTGGGAGTTGCGGCATTTTCTGCTGGTATTTTCCATCTTGTAACCCATGCCTTCTTTAAGGCGCTTCTATTTCTTAGTGCAGGAAGCGTTATTCATGCCATGGGTGGTGAGCAGGATGTGATGAAAATGGGCGGTCTTAAGGGTCGCATTAAGAAGACCTTTATAGTTTCCGCCGTTGGAACTCTTGCCATAGCAGGTATGCCGGGTTTTTCCGGGTTTTTCAGCAAGGACGAAATTCTCTGGAAGGCCTTTTCAAGTCCTTATGGAGGTGTGTTCCTCTGGGCTATAGGTGTTATAACCGCTGGAATGACTGCTTTCTATATGTTTAGATGGCTATTTCTCATATTCTATGGCGAAGAGAGGATGGATCACGAAACGAAGCATCATATCCATGAGTCTCCCAATGTGATGTTGGTTCCCCTCTATGTGTTGGCTTTCCTTTCAATCTTTGGCGGTTATATAGGACTTCCTGAGTCTTTGGGTGGAAAGAACCATTTCCATCATTTCCTTGAGCCTGTTACAAGATATGCCTATGAAGTTGAATGGGAACATTACTCCCATGCTCTGGAATACACTCTTATGGTGGTTTCTGTAGCGGTTGCCTTTGCAGGCTTTTTCTTAGCTTATCTGTGCTATGTGAAGGATCCTTCTATACCTGTTAGGTTTGCAGAAAAGTATAAAACCCTCTATAGGTGGGTCTATAATAAATACTTTGTTGATGAGTTTTATAACTTTACCTTCGTTAAGGGTCTTCTGGGAACTGCCTTCGGTTCCAGGAAGTTTGATGAAAAAGTCATAGATGGAGCGGTAAATGGCACAGGGAAAACGATGATCTTTTCAGGGTCTTTAATGAGTAAGCTCCAGACTGGTTACATATACCATTATGTATGGGGTATTGTTTTGGGTCTTCTAATCCTACTTTTTTAAGAGGTAAGCGATGGAAGGGATTCAGATTTTAAGTATAGTAACTTTTTTCCCGTTAGTTGGTGTTATAGCCCTTTTCTTCATAGATAGAGAAAATGTAGCCCTCCAAAAGGCTGTAACCCTGGTGGTAGCTATTATAGACTTTCTGTTGTCTCTTTACCTGTTAGTTTATTTTGATCCTAATGAACCAGGTTTTCAGTTTGTTGAAAGGTATAAGTGGATAGAATCTATTGGAGCTTCCTACATTTTGGGAATTGATGGCATTTCTCTGTTCCTTTATCTTCTTACAACTTTTACTCTTCCCATATGCCTTCTCTCTGCCTGGACTTACATTGATAAATACGTGAAAGAATTTCTCATCTGCATGCTTGTCCTTCAGGTTGGAATGCTTGGAACCTTCTGCGCCCTTGATATGTTGCTATTTTATGTCTTCTGGGAACTTATGCTTATTCCCATGTATTTTATAATCGGTGTATGGGGTGGGCCAAGAAGGGTTTATGCCAGCATAAAGTTTGTCCTTTATACTCTGTTTGGTAGTGTTTTGATGCTGGTTGCTATTATCTATTATTATCTCTATGTAGGTTCTGTAACAGGTGAGCGAACTTTTGATCTTCTTAAATGGTATCAAGTATTACCACCCTTTAGCATTCAGGTATGGCTTTATGCAGCTTTTGCTCTTGCCTTTGCCATCAAGGTTCCCATGTTTCCTTTCCATACATGGCTTCCTGATGCCCATGTTGAGGCTCCTACTCCTGGAAGTGTTATTCTTGCTGGAATCTTACTTAAAATGGGAACCTATGGTTTTATAAGGTTTGCCATTCCCTTGTTTCCCCATGCAAACCAGTTCTTAACGCCTCTTCTTGTTTTCCTTTCAATAGTTGGAATAGTTTATGGTGCTATAGTCTGCATAGCCCAGGATGATGCTAAGAAGCTGGTGGCTTTTTCTTCAGTAAGCCACCTGGGAGCTGTAATGCTTGGGCTCTTTGTTATGAATATTCAAGGTGTTGAAGGTTGTATTTATCAGATGCTTAACCATGGTCTTAGCACCGGTGCTCTATTTATCCTTGTTGGTATGCTCTATGAAAGAAGGCATAGCCGTCTGATAGCCGCTTATGGCGGAGTAGCAAAGGTGGTTCCGGTTCTGGCTGCCTTTTTCATGGTCACTGTTCTTTCCTCGGTAGGTCTTCCGGGTCTTAACGGGTTTATCGGGGAATTCTTGATATTCCTTGGAGCATTCAAAGTAAAGCCAATGTGGGCAGCTATATCCGCAACCTCTGTTATTCTGGCTGCAGTTTATCTGTTGTGGATGTATAAAAGAGTTATGTTTGGTCCCATCACCATAGAAGAAAATAAACACATGAAAGATCTGGATCTTAGGGAAGTCCTTACCCTGGTTCCAATAGTTATCATGTATGTGCTTATGGGTGTATGTCCTAATTATTTCTTGGGCAAGATGCATACATCTGTTGAAGCCTATTTGAAAAGTTACGAAAAACGAATAGCTATAAATGTCGAGGGAAAGGGAAGTGTTCAACCTCTGGCGTTGATTAGAGGGGGCAAGTAATGGCAAATATAGACTTCTTATCTATTTCTCCGGATATTATTCTGACAGTCTTTGCATTTTTGTTCCTCCTGATAGGAGCCTTTTCCAAAACTGCCATAAAGGTTCCTAATTTTAACACCATGGCGGTCGTTGCCTTTGGCTTAGCGATGATGCTCAACTTCTTTATCTTTGGTGCCCAAAGGTATGGCTACTATGACATGATTTACTACGATCAGATGGCTGGAATATTCAGATTCATTTTCTACGGCATAGGCATCCTGGTAGCCCTTATGTCAGAGCCTTACATAGAAGGGAAGATAAAACATAAGGGTGAATATTATGCTCTTATTCTTCTTTCTGTTGTTGGTATGAGTTTTATTGCCACATCCTATGATCTCATCATGCTGGTTCTTGGCGTTGAGGCAATGTCTCTTGCTGTTTATGTTCTTGCTGGGATGTTCAAGCATGATGAAACTTCTGCGGAGGCAGCTATTAAATACTTTCTTCTAGGTGCCTTCTCCACTGCTATTATGCTCCTTGGTATTGCCTTTATCTATGGTTCTGTGGGGACAACAAATTATGCCCAAATAATAGAAGGTTTTACAAAACACCTACAAAGTCAAAAATATCCAATGTTTGTGGCTGGTGTTGCCCTTTTTCTTGCAGGAGTGCTATTTAAGATTGCAGCTGTTCCATTCCATATGTGGACACCTGATGTTTACGAAGGTGCTCCAACTTCTGTAACAGCCTTCATGATCTCTGGAGTTAAGGCTGCCTCTTTTGCTATGTTGATAAGGGTTTTCATGCTTGCTATGAAAGTGGTTGTATTTGATATGGTAACTTTGATGGTTTTTATCTCTATCATTACTATGACTCTTGGCAATCTCGCTGCCTTGGTTCAAAGAAGCATCAAAAGAATGCTCGCTTACTCCAGTATAGCCCACGCTGGTTATATGTTAATAGGTTTTGTAGCTCTAAATAAAACAGGTCTTGCTGCTATAGTTTTCTATCTGATGGCTTATGCTTTGATGAATATTGGAGCTTTTGCAGTCCTTGTGATACTTGAAAATAAAGGTAAGAATCTGGAAGATGTCTCTGGATGTGGTTTTCTTTATCCATTCCTTGGTCTCATGATGACAATATTTATGTTCTCTATGGTTGGTTTACCTCCAACGGGTGGTTTTATGGGCAAGTTCTACATCTTCAAGGGAGCTCTGGAAGCAGGCTATAAAGGGCTAGTTATAATAGCGGTTTTGAATTCTGCTGTATCTGCCTACTTCTATTTAAGAGTGCTTGTTTATATGTTCTTTGAGGCACCAACGCCTGCAATTATTCAAAAATCAGTTTTTAGCTCCTCTGCTGTTACAGCTACCCTGGTAATTACCTCTGTTGGAGTGCTTTTATTGGGTATTTTCCCACAGAAAATATTTGAACTTACCCAAAAATATGCAGTTTACCTTCCTTAGCTAATTTTTTGAAGGACAGGTCTTTTTAAGGCTTGTCCTTCAAATTATTCCTTGTAAAATGTCATGGATGAAATTCCATGGCATTTTATTTTCTTAAAAATTCTGGAGGTTTTCTATGATATACAACATGGAGTTTGAAACTCTTCCTAGAGAAGCTCTGGAGGCAATCCAGCTAAGGCGTTTAAAAAATACTATTGAAAGGGTCTACGCCACCGTTCCTTTCTATAGAAAACAATTCGATAAGGCGGGCGTTAAACCTGAGGATATAAAAACTCTTGACGATTTGAAAAGACTTCCTTTCACCACCAAGCAGGACTTAAGGGATAATTATCCCTTTGGGCTTTTTGCAGTTCCTATGGAAAATGTTGTAAGAATCCATGCCTCCTCTGGAACTACAGGTAGGCCAACAGTAGTTGGTTACACTGCAAGAGACGTCCAGACATGGGCAGAACTTATGGCAAGAGCTCTTTCTGCAGCTGGAGCCACAAGAGGTGATATCATCCATAATGCTTACGGTTATGGTCTTTTTACTGGAGGTTTAGGTGTCCACTACGGAGCAGAAAAACTTGGAGCTACTGTCATTCCCATATCTGGTGGGAATACCAAAAGACAAATAATGATAATGAAAGATTTTGGTGCCACCATCCTTACTTGCACTCCTTCTTATGCCCTTCATCTGGCTGAAGTGGCTATGGAAATGGGCGTTGACCCGAAAACCCTTAAGCTTCGGGCAGGTCTTTTTGGAGCTGAACCGTGGTCTGAAAAGATGAGGGAAGAAATAGAGTCAAAGCTTTACCTTACCGCTATTGATATATACGGCTTAAGCGAAATAATAGGACCGGGCGTTGCTGTAGAATGTATTGAAGCCAAGAAAGGGCTTCACATATTTGAAGACCACTTCATTCCTGAGATCATCGATCCTGAAACAGGAGAGCCCCTGGGACCAGGAGAGGTTGGCGAACTCGTCATTACTACCATAACCAAAGAAGCTTTCCCGATGATCCGTTACCGCACAAGAGATATTACCTATCTTAACCCTGAACCCTGTATTTGTGGAAGAACCCATGTCAGAATGGGACGAGTCATGGGAAGAAGTGACGATATGCTTATAATAAGGGGTGTCAATGTCTTTCCATCGCAAATAGAAAGTGTTCTAATGGAAATTGAAGAAGTAGAGCCCCATTATCAGCTTATTGTTGATAGAGAAGGCAATCTTGATACATTGACCGTATTGGTAGAAGTTGGTGAGAGTGCCTTTTCCGACGAGGTTAAGAAACTCCAGGATCTTTCTAAAAAGATAGAGAAGAATATTAAAGAATACCTTGGAGTTTCTGCTAAGGTTAAACTTGTTGAACCAAAAACTATTGCAAGAAGCGAAGGCAAGGCTCAGAGAGTTATAGATAAAAGGAAAGAGAGAGGTATACTATGAAAGTTGAACAAATCTCCGTTTTTTTAGAAAACAAAGCGGGAAGGCTTGCAGAGGTTACCAGAATCCTTGCAGAGGCTAATATCAACATAAGAGCTTTATCTCTTGCCGACACCTCCGATTTTGGCATTCTTCGCCTTATCGTAAACGATACAGAAAAGGCAAAAACTGTTCTTAAAGCAAATGGTTTTACTGTTGGAAAAACTAATGTGGTAGCTGTTGAGGTAGAGGATCGTCCGGGAGGACTGAATAAAATTCTAGAAATCCTTAAGGATGCCAACATTAACGTAGAATATATGTATGCCTTTGTCCAGCAAAGCGGAGATAATGCTGTTATCATTTTTAGATTCGATAATACCGATGATGCCATAAAGGTGCTTCTTGAAAAGGGCGTTAAAGTAATAGAAGGGGAAAAATTGTATTCTATGTAGTAAAGGCACCCTTGGAAGGTTAGAGCTTCTATTCATTTGGGGACAGCCCTATATGGGCTGTCCCTATTTTAATTATACAAGAATTCGCCAAACTTCCTCTGCAAGTCCTATAGATTTGGTGGCTTCAAAGAGTTTTACCGCCTCTTCATAGACCTGCCAGGTTATGCGTTCTTTATACTCTAAGCTTATAGAGTTTATCTTATGGGCAAAAACTTTGTTAGCCTTTTTGATGTTACCGCCAACATTTCCCGTTTCCTTAGCCCAAGCCCATATCTCTTCCCACAGCTTATCGGGAATGCCCCGGTAGGGTCTTTTTATGTAGCCCCTTTCCTCGGTCGTTATAGCGTTATTGTTTTCATCCATGGCAAACCCAAAGGAAATATTCTGCCAAAGGGTTCCAACATTTCCCTTCCTTATGCCGTAATTTACAAAAGAGGCTATCTTACCAAGGGATGTTCCTGTAATGCCGTGCTGAGCAATGTCCACAGACCATGGCTGAATGGCTTTCCAGATTTCAAGGGTAAGATCAAGCTGGATGCCCTCTTTAGCAGTGCCAAAATAGGTTCCGTGGATTGAACCATTGTTTATTGCAAGAAGATCTGGATGGATGCCTCTTTCTACAAGACTTTTAATAAACCACTCCGCTTCCTCAGGCTTTGTAAAGCCTTCAGCACTTCCACTTTTTGCACCAATTTCTCCAAGTTCTACCTCCAAACATAAGCCTGCTTCCACAACAGGTTTTGCAAGTTCCGAAGTGGCTTCTAGATTTAGCTCATTTTCCATATGGGAAGCATCTATCGCAAAAGAGGTAAATCCCGCTTCCATTTCTTCCCTTATGAGTTTGGCCACACCCTCTTTTTCTCCCATATGCTTTACGGTGATATGATCTCCATGGATGGCAAAAGGAACATCTCTGTTTCCAAGACGTTCGTTTTCTGAGATAATGAAACTTACAAAACTTTCAGGAGTAAACTCAGTATAACCAAGTTCAGATTTGGCAATCTCATACATTACAGGAGCTTTCGTTGCCATTGAAGCCCTTATAATGCCCTCTACAGGGAGCTTGCACCTTATGTTGGTTGCCATAATCATAGCACCCTGTTTTCTTGCAGCCTGAATAAGGGCTTTTCCATTTACCAAGGGAACAACACTATTTGGAAACCTTCTTTTAACATTTTCTGGTCTTACGTCTTTTTTCATATGTCAATTCCTCCTTCAAAAGGTTATTCTCCTATCTTCACGATAAGTCCTTTTTCTCTCACACTCTTAAACATACAAAAAAAGAAAGACAAGGAAACAACAAAATAGGCGCAATTTAAAAGAAATGCCCTAATAAGTAGCTCCGTAGGGAAAGTCTTTCCCCCAATTACCCCTCTCATGCCTTCAAATACATAGGAGGCTGGAACAAAGGCAGCAATTTTTTGCATAAACTCTGGAAGTATAGAGACAGGATAAAACACAGCAGAAACGGGTTGGAACAAAAAGGCAATGCCCCAAGCAAGAACCTCTGCCTGTTGACCAAATCTTAAAATGATTGCTGTTGTGATAATTCCAAGAGACCAACCTAGCATTGTAAGATTAAGAACAAAGGGAATAAGAGCTATACCCATCATGAAAAAGTTAAAAGAATATATGAACCACCCAAGGAGGGAGCTAACAATAATAACTATCACTACCTTGACCACTGAAATCACCATTAAAGCCATTATGTATTCAACAATTGTCATGGGAGTTACAAAAAGGTTAAGGAGATTCCTTGACCATAGGTCTTCCAGAAAAGACACGGATATGCCTTGCTGAGATCTAAAAAGAATGTCCCAAAGGATAAGAGCTCCAAGGAAGAAGGCGAGAAAGTTGTAAGGTCTTTCTTTTCCCGAAATTTCTGAAATATAAAGGCTTACAAAGCCCCAGACCAAAAGATCCAAAAGAGGCCAGTAAAAAACCTCCAAAACCCTTGGAAGGCTTCTTTTATAGAGATAAAGATGTCTCAAAACAAGTCCAAAGATTCTATAGAAGTTCATAGAGGGTTCCCGCCTTTGAAAGCTTTATAAAAACTTCTTCTAGATCTTCGCTTGAAAAGTTCCTAATAAGTTCTTCAGGACTTCCAGAAGCAATAATTTTACCTCCGTAAAGAAAGAGCACCCTGTTGCATACCTCCTCTATTTCTTTCATGTTGTGAGAAGTATAGATAATGCTGGTTTTTTGTTTAGCTTCTCTTAAAAGATCTCTTATGCGATTAGCTATAACAGGATCAAGGCTTGCAGTGGGTTCATCAAGAAGTAAAACCTCAGGATCATTAATAAAAGCCTTTGCAAGATTAAGCCTCGTCATTTGCCCTGAAGAAAGAGCTCTTATAGGTTCATCCGCTATTTCTCTAAGATCAAATATCTCTATAAGGGAATTTACCTTGGAAGAAGGATTTTTTATTCCGTAAAGCCTTGCAAACACCGTAAGAGATTCCCTTGGCGTAAGTGCATAGGGCATGGCTACATAGGTGGAAGAAAAATTCATCCGTTGAAGTATTTTTGTTCTATGAAAGACCCTTGCGGGATTTAAACCAAAGATTTTTATCTCGCCAGAAGTTGGCGTTATAAGCCCAAGGAGCATGTGGATAATAGTTGTCTTACCCGCTCCATTTGGTCCAAGAAGTCCAAGGATTTCCCCCTTGTAGAGCTTAAAACTTACCGAGTCAACCGCCTTAAATTTTTTAAAAACTTTAGTAAGATTGTTTACTTCAACGACAACATCTCTATTGGTCATCTGGCCTTGCCCTCAAGGTTCTAGAAGCCCTTGGTAGTAACTTCTTGAAAGTCTCCATTCCTTGGGATTAAGTCCCATTGGATAAACCTCTACATTTTCAAACCTTCTATGGACAGCTACCAAAGCCTTGGTGGTAAATAAAAAGGTATAAGGCTGTTCTTCATGGAGGATTTCATGGAGCCTGTGGTAAAGTTTTCTTCTTTTAAGGGAATTAAATTCTCTTCTTGCCTCCTCAATGATTTTATCGACTTCATCGTTCTTAAAGCCCACAAAGTTAGAACCCCCTCTTATCTGGGAAGAATGCCATATCTGATAGGGATCTGTTTCCCAACTAAGGCTCCAGCCAAGGGTGCAGGCATCAAAGTCCCTTGATTGGATCTTCTGGATAAAAACAGCCCACTCAAGGCGCCTTATGGTCATCTGAATGCCAACCTCTTTAAGGTTTTCCTGAAGAATAGTGGCAATTTGCTCCCCAAACTTTGAACCTGCCGAGATGAGAAATTCAAACCTGAAGGGGATACCATCCTTTTCTCTTATGCCATCACCATCTCTATCTATCCATCCTGATTCATCAAGAAGTTTCCTAGCCTTTTCAGGATCGTAAGGTAAGGGATCGATGCTTTTATTATAGTCGGGGCTATTTACGTAAAAGGGTCCTGAAACTATGGTGCCAAGTCCAAAGAGTATTTTTTCCAGAATAGTTTTTCTATCTAAAAGCATGGTCATTGCCTGTCTTACCCTTTTGTCGTTGAAAAAGGGTCTTTCTAAATTCCATCCTATATAGCTAAACTGGGGAACATAGTAGCTTAGCTTTTGAAAGTGTTTGTTGAAGCGTTTTCCTCTGGTTTGATAGATCCACTGGATAGGTCTAAGCCCCATGTAATCAAGCCCCTCCTGCTTTAAGACCTGAAGGGCTACGGTGGAATCGGGAATGATTTTAAAAACAATCTTTTCTATAGAGGGCTTTTCGCCCCAATATGAAGGATTTCTGGTAAGGACAATTTCTTTTCCCGTTTCCCATTTTGAAAAAACATAGGGGCCAGTTCCGACGGGGTGCCTTCCAATAGGGTGGCTGTTAAAATCTTCCCCTTCCTTAAAAAGATGGTGAGCTACAATAGGCATGGTTCCGCATACTTCCAGGGCTTTAAAGTAAGGGTTACGATAAGTAAACTGGACGGTATAATCATCCAGGGCAACAACCTTTAAGATATCCTGGTAGTAGTTTCTAAGGTGAAGGGCGTCAACTTTGGGATCCATTATTCTTTTGTAGCTAAAGATAACATCCTTTGAGGTAAAGGGACGACCATCGTGCCAGTAAACCCCCTTTCTTAGATGAAAGGTATAAACAAGTCCATCTTCCGAAATCTCCCAGGAAGTAGCAAGAAGAGGCACAAGTTCCATTGTTTTTTCATCCCTTTTTAAAAGGGTCTCGTAGATATAATCATTTACATTACCTGCATATACATCTGTTGCTGTTATTGGGTTAAGAGTTGCTGGTTCTGCCCCCATGTGGGCAATTATATAGTTAGGTAATTCCTCCGCTCCTACTGTAAGGGAGAGAAAACAAGATAGAGCTACCAAAAGCGCTACTTTCATCCCAGCCTTTCCTACTTTATTGAAAATAATATGGTTATTACGCCCATACCAAGGCAGTAGAAAGAAAATTTATAGAAATGACCCCCTCTTAAGGTTGATGAAAGTATTTTCAAGGCAATGTAGCCAGAAAGGAAAGAAATTATAAATCCCGTGATGACAGTGTTCCATTCAATTTCTCCTATGTTGATTTTTCCTGCTTCAAGGACAAAGGCTCCTAAGGAGGCAGGTATGAAAAGAAGAAAGGAAAATTTAAAAGCCTCAAATCTGCTACATCCTATCGCAAGCCCTGCGGATATGGTTGATCCCGATCGAGATATTCCCGGAACAAGGGCTATACATTGGAAAAGCCCAATAAAGAGAGCTTTTTTCCATGTTAGGGATGAATCTTTAAAGAAAAGGGGACTGTATTTTGTAGAGAAGAGAAAAATAGCGGTAATTAAGAAATTGACCCCTACAATCAAAGGAGAACCGAACATAGTTTCTATGGCATCATGAAAAAGCCCTCCTATGAAAACCACCGGCAAGGTTCCAATAAAAACCCTTCCCACCGTGCTATCAAGCCAAAGGGATATATTTCTTTCTTTTAAAAGAAGCAGGGTTTCATGAAAGATCGCTATAAGCTCCTTTCTAAAAAATATCAAAACTGCCATAAGTGTTCCAATGTGGAGAACTACATCGAAAAAGATTTCCTGCTTTTTTATTCCAAGGATGTGTTCAGCTAAAACCAAATGTCCTGAACTACTTACGGGAAGAAATTCTGTAATTCCCTGAACAATCCCAAGAGATATAGCTTCCCAAAAATCCATCAGCCTTCACTCCCTTTATTCTGCCACTTCTTCCCAGGAAAAGGTAAATGATTTTTGCTTTCTGGTCTAGCTTTCTTTTTTCGTTACAATTAAAATCTTTTCTGGTATTCTAAACCAAAATTTTATCTGGAAGGAGGAAGCGGGGATGGTTCAAAGATTTAGCCTTTCTGGTATCAACAGGGACTTCCTTAAAAAAGCCATTATAATAGGTGGTGCTTTGGTAGCGGTGCTGGCGATTGCTTTTTTAGCGATCCCTACCAAATATTACTTTGTCTTGAAAGGTGGAAAGCTTGAGCTTTGTGTTGGTCGTATTGGCTGGATTGATGGGCTAAGGGATAGGGGTTTTGAACCGGTCTATTTGGGTAAAGAAAAGGATGAAGAACTTAATGTTCTTCTTTCGAAGAAGTTTAAAACCCGTGATGAAGCTTTAGAAGCTTTGGTTCCTGTTGCTCTTCACAGGATTCACAAGAGGGTTTCTTCCCTGGCAGAAGTTGAAAAGTCTTTGTTTGAACAATACCATATACTTCTTGGGGAATACATGGCAGCAAAGCAAGCAGGAGTTGAGGGGCTTGATGTTCCTATAGAAGCCCTAAAGGGATGGCTTGAGATGTATAAACAACACATGAAAGAGCTTGAAAAGAAAAAGTAGCTTAACAAAAATTGTCAAAAGATTACATTTTTTGTTATGACTCTAGAAGAAGAGGCTAGATTTTGTTGGAATTACTACAGCCTTGGATATCAACTTTATGGTATAATTTTTGCTTTACATTAGAAACGCAGATACTAAAAAACCCAAAAGGAGGTTTTGCCATGAGAGGTTCTAAAGGTTTTACATTGATTGAGCTTTTGGTAGTTGTGGCAATTATTGCCATTTTAGCTGCCATTGCTGTTCCCCAGTATATGAAGTATACTGCCAACGCAAGGCTTTCTAATGTTCAAAATCTTACTAAAAGCCTTGCCAATTTAGCCATAGGTCTTGGCGCTACCGCTGTTCAGAATCCTAATCCTAATTGTACGAATGATAACGAATTTGGTATAGATTACGATGCTACTTCTTATTTACTTAAAGCAGTTGGTAATGCTAATGGCACTAATACTGATTGTGATCAGGTAAAGGCTTTTGACCAGAAGCCATCTTGGTTGACTAGTATTGCAGTAGGAGGTGTGACTGTAAGGATTGAGGGCACCAAGGTAGTTATTACAAGTGGTAGCATTAAGGTATATTCTACCTATACTTTAAAAAGCGGCGTGAAAATGGGATGTGCCTACGATGGTGCTAGCCATATTTTGACTGACATAGATACTACCAATCTGTGTCATATAGAATAAAATTAACAACTTAGGCTCTTTGTGGTGGCTGTGTCGATTACGACACAGCCCTTCTTAAGATTTTTAAAAGGCAAGGTGCGATGGACAAGAAGGGTTTTTCTCTTATTGAGCTTTTAGTTGTTATGGCAATTATTTCTATTCTTTCTGCTATAGCAACTACCCAGTATATGAAATATGTAAAAAATTCCCGATATGCCAAGATGGAAATGGTGGCAAGGGAAGCCATCTTGAGGGCTGAGTCGGTTTATAGTGAATATAGTAGATATCCCAGGGGAACCTGTAATGCCCTTACCTCCACAAGTGATGTTACCTGTTCGGTAAACAGTAGCCTTTCTATAGTTCAATCAAGTGGATCCTTTGCCTTTAAAGTGCCATCCAAATTTTCTGTTAATTTTGAGCCCATTGGTGTAAAGGATGTTAGAATAACAGTAACAACCGCCTCAGGTTTTTTAAAGTCTTCTTCAGGGGGAAGCGCTTTGTTAATTTACGATAGTTCCACTTCCATCTCGGATTTTGTCTGTGTAGATAATGAAATACATGGAAGGATATGGCCTCAGGGATGTCCCTAACAAAACGGTATGCCCTTTATCTTTTAATTCCCCTTCTTGGACTTATTTCCTATGTTTACACTTTTAAGATAGGATTCGTA
>FWWM01000600.1_pt1 | contig 119636 bp, 116 predicted proteins | sample 2228351 | NCBI WGS metagenome assembly FWWM01 (sample SAMEA103939774, study PRJEB20133) | metagenome
GTTTCGCTCTTTCCGGTGCCGGGAGCCCCGGGCCAGGTCGGTTTCGACCGGGAGGAGCTTGGCCGCATTCTCGACCTGTATGGCCGTATGGTCGCCGCCGGCTTGTGGCGCGATTATGCGATGGACCTGGGCCGCGATGCCGCGGTGTTCTCTGCCTTCCGCCGGGCGACCGAGCGGCCCGAATATCACATCGAAAAGCGTCCTGCGCTGCGCCGCAAGCAGGGCCAATGGGCGCTGGTGGGCGAGGGCGGCGCGGTGCTGAAACGCGGGCACGAACTGTCGGGCGTGCTGGCGCCGCTCGAGCGCAAGCTGGTTCGCGTCGTCGATTAGCCTCTATCAGACGTCAAATTCGTGCTCGCCGTGCGGTTCCAGGCTCGCCTTGTGGAGCAATTGGCCTAGCCAGGCGGCGATGACGCACATCGCGGCGCTGAGCAGCAGCTGATAGATCACATCGACCCCCGCGACGCTGAGGCCGATCGCGATCAGCGAGCCGATTACCATCGCGCCCGAATTGACGATATTGTTGGCCGCAATCGTGCGCGCCGCCTCGCTCTTGTGCACCGTGGTGGTGAGAAACGCATAGAGCGGCACGACGAACATGCCACCGGCAACTGCGATACCAAGTAGCGAGGCCAGCAGCGGAATCGCCATCGGGTGCGTTACGAATTCGCCGACGCTGAACAATGATCCGGGTTCATCGGGCACCCATTGGCGGCAGACGAAGAAGAAGGCGACGACGAACAGCCCCATCACGATCACCGATACCGGCGAGTATCGGGCCGAGACGGTGCCCTTGAGCAGCGCGTTGATCGCCACCGATCCGATCGCGACGCCGACCGAGAACACCACGAGAAACAGGCTCGCGACCTCCTTGCTCGCGGTCAGCACGTTCTTGGCGAGCGGCGGGAACTGGATGAACAGCACTGCACCGATCGTCCAGAAAAAGCTGATGGCAACGATCGCCAGGAACACGCGGCGTACCCGCGTTGTTGCCTTGATCAGCGCGATGGACGCGCGGATGAAGTTGAAATCGAGCCTGGTCGCCTCGGTCATCGGCGGGGCAGGGGGCACTTGCCGCCCGGTGAAATAGCCGATGATCGCCGTAAGAACGACGGCGACGCCCGCGACCTCGACCGGAATCCAGCCCGCCAGGATGGTGCCGAGCAGGATGGCGATATAGGTTCCCGCCTCGACCAGACCGGTGCCGCCTAGCACTTCCTCATCGTTCAGGTGCTGCGGCAGGATGGCGTATTTGATTGGGCCGAAAAAGGTCGAGTGGATGCCCATCGCGAACAGCGCGAGCATCATCAGCGGGATAGCGATGGTGTGCACCGCCAGACCCGCCCAGGCCATGTACAGTCCGGTCCCGCCGACCAGCATGATGATGATCTCGCAGAACTTGACGATGCGGATGATCACCGCCTTGTCGCGGGTATCGGCGAGCTGGCCTGCCAGCGCGGAGAGCAGGAAGAACGGCAGGATGAAGATCGCGGTCGCGATCGCGCTGAACCAGGTTTCCGCCGTCTCGTCATTATAGACGCTGTAGACGACGAACAGCACCATCGCGTTCTTGTAGAGATTGTCGTTGAACGCGCCGAGCAGCTGGGTCACGAACAGGGGGAGAAAGCGCCTCTTGTTCAAAAGCGCGCCAGCTGAAGCCATGCTGAGTGTTCCTCGGTGGTTTGCCCGCAAGACCTTCCGCCATCCGGCCTGCCCTGTGCGGGCGAGCGGCGATACGAAAAGCCCTGGCCGCCGTATCGGGTTCATGGGGCAGACGGTCAAGCCATTTCCATTGTCGGATAATCCGGTTATGAGGCGTGCAGCTTATGCTTACCGTGCCCAATATCCTGACGCTCTCGCGGATCGTCACCGTGCCGCTGCTGGCCGCCTTGCTGTGGTGGCCCGAATGGGCGACCGGCTATCTGCTGGGATTCGTCGTCTACTGCCTGATGGGCATTACCGATTATTTCGACGGCTATCTCGCCCGCGCGCAGGGTGCTGTGTCGCGGCTCGGCATCTTCCTGGATCCGATTGCCGACAAGATCATGGTGGCGGCGGTCATCCTGATTCTCTGCGCCAACGGCAATATCCACGGCCTGCACGTCATTGCGGCGCTGATCATCCTGCTGCGCGAGATCACCGTATCGGGACTGCGCGAATTTCTCGCCGGGCTGCAGGTGTCGGTGCCGGTATCGCAGCTCGCCAAATGGAAGACGACGCTGCAGCTGCTCGCGCTCGGCACGCTGATCTTTTCCGGCGGCTTTCCCGATGAGCTGTGGATGCAGCATCTGGGCCTCGCCGCGCTATGGACCGCGGCCCTGCTGACGCTGGTCACCGGTTGGGACTATCTGCGCGTCGGCCTGAAGCACATGGATTGAATGCGGCAGGTTGGTTGCTGCGCGAATCATTTAATGAAGCAGAGTCCCGACCCAAGCGGCGGGTAGCATCCGCTTCTGCAATCCAACCCTATAAGGAAGAAGCCCCGTTGCAGCCGTCTTTACCGGTTCCACAGCGATCGGCCAGATTGGCATCGGTGCCGCAATAGGCGATCACCGTCTGGCCAGCGGAGAAGCCTGCCACGCCCGTCATGTCCTACGCGATAGCGTAGAGGTTGGCTGATACTGAACCCGTCGGTAAGTCGACGTTTAAGATTGTCGCATTCCCGATTTGACGCCCAGCTTCATCCTGACCCGTCGTCAAATCCCCAAGGTGCAATATAACGCCCTGCCCATAACTGCGACTACATGCATCCACGGAGAGTATGGCTAAGAGCAGATTACGATCCATCAATTCTCATCTCGACGAAAGTCACCGTGATGCAATCTGGCAGATAAGCTAAAATCTCTAGGATCATGATTTGGATTAAGGCTTGGCTCTGGGTAGCGTCCCAGCCATCGAAGCCTCTCTTGTAAACTCGGGGCAAAATTTTCTTCGGTCACCTGCACCGTAATGCGGCGTAGAGCGTAACCCGGCCCAAATACCGAAGCGAAATCAGCGGGGTTCACTGCCTCGACCGACGCCGGATCGGCCAGGTCGCGGAAGGTCACCAGCATCGGATAGTCCTCCGGTGCGACCTCCGCTTGCCGCTTCACGCCTTTTCCGGACGCAATACGCGCGGCGCTTTCGACGATATCGTTTTGAAAGGCTGGGTCGAGCGCCGTCATCGACAGGCCAGCCATGTCGCCTCGGCGTTCGTCTTGAGAAGCGCGAACAGTGTCCGGCCGTTCGGGAGGTCCACGGCGACGGCTTCACCCCTGACGCCCCAGCCGCGGCTTGCTTCCTCGGGAAGAAGCGCAGTCTTGTTGTTCGCCCAGACTTCGTAAACGCTCGACCCCTTACGCAGCCCCTGAGGCGTGTCGACTTCTACCGTGAGCTCAAAGCGATAGCGGTAGGGGAACATCTCAGCGCAGCCTGACAATGCCAGCGCCGCAGCAGCAGCCAGCAAAGTGCCGCCGATCGTTCGCCAAACGCCCATTACTCTGCCTCTCTGACTCAGCCCGCGCATTTCCCTTCGGCATGGCCACGGCGCAGGATGTCGGCGAGCATGCGGAATTCTTCGGCCCTGGGGCTGTTGCGGCGCCAGATGATCGCGATGTCGCGCGCGGCATGTTCGGCGAGGAGGGGCCGCGCGACGACATCGGTGTTGTTCAGGATCCCGGCATCGATCGCAATCTGCGGCAGCAGGGTAAGGCCGAGACGGTTGTCCACCATCTGTACCAGCGTATGCAGCGAGGTGCCGAACATCATCGCGCTGGCGCGCAATTCGGGCCGGTTGCACGCGGCAAGCGCGTGGTCCTTGAGGCAGTGACCGTCCTCGAGCAGCAGCAGCCGCGATTCGTCGATCAGTTCGGGCGCGACCTTTTCGGGCGGATCGCGCGGGTCGTCCTTGGGAAAGGCGACGTAAAGCGGGTCGCTGAACAGCAGTTCGTGCTCGACATCGCCCGCCGGAAAGGGGAGCGCGAGCAGCACGCAATCGACCTGGCCATGGTGCAGCGATTCGACCGCTGCGCCGCTGACTTCCTCGCGCAGGAACAGCTTCAATTCGGGCTGTTCGCGGCGCAGGCCCGGCAGCAGCCGGGGCAGCAGGAAGGGCGCAATGGTCGGAATGACGCTCATCCTGAGGTCGCCCGAGAGCGGCTTGCCCGAGGAGCGGACGAGATCGGCGAGTTCCTCGGCCTCGCGCAGGATGCGGTGCGCCTTGGCGACGACCTTGTTGCCGAGCGGCGTGAAACGAACGACGCGCCGGGTGCGCTCGACCAGAACCACGCCCAGCAGCGTCTCCAGCTCGCGGAGACCCGCCGATAGCGTCGATTGCGTCACGAAACAGGCGTCTGCCGCCTTGCCGAAATGCCCATGCTCTTCGAGCGCCACCAGATATTGCAGCTGCTTGAGCGTGGGCAGGTACGAGGTCATGGCTGCTCCGCCAGTGCGGCGGCGACCAGATCTTCGGGTTCGGCCACCAGTTCGGTGCGGGTCATCTTGATCCGGCCATCGGCGATCGCAAAGGCCATGCGCCCTTCGACCAGAGCCAGCGCATCGCGCCCGAACTGCTCGAACCGCCAGCCTTCGAGGATAGGCAGGCCCTTGCGCACGCCCGCAGCCAGTGCTTCCAGATCGTCACTGCGCGCCAGCAAGCGCGCTGCGACATCAATCTCGCGCGAGCGGATCTTGAGCAGCAGCTTGAGCAGGTCAGCGACGAGCGCGCCTTCCTTTCCCAGTGCAGGCCCGCGCGGGCTCTTGGGCGGCATTTCGGCAGCGGTCAGCGGGCGCGCGGCGAACAGCGCGTCCATCATTCTCGCGCCGATATCGTTCTCGCGCCAGGCACCGGATAGCCCGCGCACCTTGCCGAGCTCGGCCTGGGTCGAGGGCGGATGCGCGGCGATATCGGCAAGCGTCTCGTCCTTCATGATGCGGCCGCGCGGCAGGTTCTTGTCCTGCGCCTCGGTCTCGCGCCACCAGGCGAGCGCGCGCATCCGGCCCAGGACCTGCGCGCTGCGGCTCGGCGGGCGGATGCGCTGCCAGAGGGTGTCGGGATCGGGCTTGTACTGGCGCGGGTCGCCGAGCTTTTCCATCTCGATATCGAGCCATGCCCCGCGCCCGGTGCGGCGCAGCTTGTCGAGCATCTTGGGGAAGATCTTCGCCAGATGCGTGACATCGCCGATCGCATAGTCGATCTGCCGCGCCTCGAGCGGACGGCGAGACCAGTCGGTAAAGCGCGCGCCCTTGTCGACGGTCAGCCCCAGCCAGCTTTCGACCAGGTTTGCATAGCCTATCTGTTCGGCCTGACCGAGCGCCATCGCCGCGACCTGTGTGTCGAACAGCGGGGACGGGGTCTTCCCGGTGAGGTTGAAGATGATATCGATATCCTGCGGTCCTGCATGGAAGACCTTCAGCACATCGTGGTTTTCGGTGAGCAGGTCGAGAAGGGGGCCGAGGTCGAGCCCAGGCGCCTTCGGATCGATCGCCGCTGCCTCTTCCAGATTGCCGATCTGCACCAGGCACAGTTCGGGCCAATAGGTGTTCTCGCGCATGAATTCGGTGTCGACCGCGACGAAATCGGATCGCGCAAGGCGATCGCACAGCTGCGCGAGGGAATCGGTGTCGGTAATCAGCGGATGGATTTTCATGGGCAACCTATACAGCCTGTGCCTGCCGCCGCAAACAATCGCGCAAGTCCGCAATCAATCCGTATTGGATGAGAATAACAAATTGGTATCTTTGAGAATCACGGCATCCCCGTCTATGTAAACGTCCGTATTCGTGAATGCCGGGGGCAAGCATGTGGGTGTATCAGCTGATCATCGTTGTTCTGGCATTGGCCTTAATCGGCCAGTTGCTGGCGCAGGGTGGTGACGCATTTCTCGTGCTGGAAAACTCCCGGCCCGTAGGGGGTGATCGCGAGGTGCTGACAATACTGGCCTGGGGCTTTGCAACGCGGGCCGGGCGAAGCGCCTGTATCTCCGATCCGGTCGGGCACGGGATCAACGACATGCGCTTTTCGATGAGCCTGGGGCAGATTCTGCTGTCGCTGATAACGCTGGGCTTCGTGCGCCGGGTGAATATCGATTACCGTCTGCATTCGGGCAACAGCCCGGTCGGTGGAACCTGATGCCCCGTCCTTTGCGCCATGGCCCGCGTCACTGGGTCAATTATCACGGAACGGAATCGGCAGAGCTCGGCGACCTTGTCGAACTGCTGAACAGCGAGCGCGAGGGCGGGCGCGATGTCCTTCGCGAGGTGGCATCGGATGTGCTGGCCTTGCTGCAGGACGCCAGCCGGTGCGGGGCGCAACTGCGCCCGCTTGGCGCTGGCTGGTCGCCATCGCCGATCACGATCGTGCAGGGGGGCTGGCTGGTCGAGACGCGTCGGATCAACCGCTGCTTCGGCCTCACGGCGCGGGATGTCGTTCGCGGGACCGATCCGACACGGCTGATGCTGGTCCAGGCGGGGGCGACCGTCGACGAGGTCAATGATTGCGCCGAGGAGCTGGGCCTGAGTTTGCGCACCGGAGGGGCGAGCAATGGCCAGACCTGGGCAGGAGCCTGCGCGACCGGCACGCACGGCAGCGTCCTGGATGCAGGCGGAATTCAGGATCACATCCGTGCGGTCCAGGTGGTGACGCCCTCTGGGATATTCTGGGTCGAGCCGCACCGGCCCGTGATGTCGCCGGATTTCGTCGCGGCGACCGGGAGCACGATCTTTCGCGATGACGACGTTTTTGCGGCCTGTCAGGTCGCCGTCGGCGCGATGGGCTTCATCACCGCGATGGTGATCGAATGCGTACCCATATACATGGTGCGCAACATCCAGAAGCGCGCGCGCATCGAGCGGGAGGATATCTCACGCCTGGCCGAGGGCGACTTTCGCGGCTTCTCCCGCGCGTTCGGGCTGAACGAGGAGCCGCACTTCCTCCAGGTAATCCTCAACCCCTTCGCCCCGTTCGAAAAGGACGCGCTGCTGCGCATGCTCTATCTGCGCGATTTCGACCCCGCTATCCCGCCGCCTCCGCGTCCGCTGACCGGCGCGGGCTATGATGCGCTGACCCTGATCGGCAAGGCGATGGCGGGGATCGATCTGCTCCGCGCGGACATCCTGCAGCTTGCGATGCGCGCTGGCTATGCGGTGCAGCGCGACATTCATGATCCCGAAGCGATCGCCACCTGGGGGCATACCACCGAGCCGCACAATCCGATCGCCAATCTGTTCAACGGATCGGTGACGATGCTGCGGTCCGATCTGGAACGCGCCTTCGATCCGCTGATCGAGGCGTTTCTGAGCGGCGGGGGAGGGACGGTGGTGACGCTGCGCTTCATGCAGCGCGCTGCCGGGCTGCTCGCCCCGGCGCGTTTCGACAGCAATGTCGTGATCGATTTCGATGGTCCGCGCAGCGATGTCAGCCATCGCAGCTATCGCGCGGTGGTGGCGAAGCTCGATGCGCTGGCTATTCGTTTCACCCGCCATTGGGGCAAAACCAACGATCTTGATGCGGTGCGCGTCGCCCGTGACTATGGTGATGACTATCGCCGCTTCCGTGTCGCGCAACGCCGGCTGATGCCCGATCCTTCCGATATAGCCGTGTTCCGTTCCGATCCATTGGTGCATCTGGGGCTGATCGACTGACCCGGACGGGGATTCGATCGCGCTGAAAGCTTGACAAAAGCGCACCGGCACGGTGTTAGCCGCGCTATCGGCTGGCCTTGCTATTGGGCAGGCTCATCATCGCCCATTTTCGATCAGGATCCATGGTTCTCATGCACGCATATCGCACTCACAGCTGCACCGCGCTTCGCGCTTCCGATGTTGGTCAGCAGGTCCGCCTGTCGGGCTGGATTCATCGCAAGCGCGACCATGGCAACCTGCTCTTCATCGACCTGCGCGACCATTACGGGCTGACCCAGATCGTGACCGACAGCGACAGCCCCGCCTTTGCGTCGCTGGAGCGGTTGCGCGTCGAAAGCGTCGTCACGGTGACCGGAACCGTCGTCGCACGATCGCCCGAGACGGTGAATGCCAATCTGCCGACCGGCGAGATCGAGGTGCGCGCCGCCGAGGTCGTGATCCAGTCCGCTGCCGAAGAGCTGCCGATGCCGGTCGCGGGCGAGCAGGAATATCCCGAGGATATCCGACTGCGCTACCGCTTCCTCGATCTGCGCCGCGAACGCCTGCACCGCAACATCATGCTGCGCTCGCAGGTCATCGCATCGCTTCGTCGTCGCATGGTCGAACAGGGCTTTACCGAGTTCCAGACGCCGATCCTGACCGCTTCCTCGCCCGAAGGCGCGCGCGACTATCTGGTGCCCAGCCGCGTGCACCCGGGCAAGTTCTACGCGCTGCCCCAGGCCCCGCAGATGTTCAAGCAGCTGCTGATGGTCGCAGGGTTCGACCGCTATTTCCAGATCGCGCCGTGCTTCCGCGACGAAGATGCGCGCGCCGACCGCAGCCCCGGCGAATTCTACCAGCTCGACCTCGAAATGAGCTTCGTGACGCAGGACGATGTGTTCGCAGCGCTCGAGCCGGTGCTTGCTGGCGTGTTCGAGGAATTCTCTGGCGGCAAGCATGTGACGCCTGCCGGCACCTTCCCGCGCATTCCCTATCGCGAATCCATGCTGAAATATGGGTCGGACAAGCCCGACCTGCGCAACCCGCTGGTGATCAGCGATGTGACCGAGCATTTCGTCGGATCGGGCTTCGGCCTGTTCGACAAGATCGTCGGCAGCGGCGGCAAGGTGCGCGCGATTCCCGCTCCCGGCGCGGGCGCGATGAGCCGCAAGTTCTTCGACGACATGAACGATTGGGCGCGCAGCGAAGGTCATGCGGGCCTTGGCTATATCAACATCAAGGATGGCGTGCCCGGCGGCCCGATCGCCAAGAACCATGGCGAGGAAGGCACGGCCAAGCTGATCGCCGAGCTCGGCCTTGGCCCCAATGATGGCGTGTTCTTTGCCGCGGGCAAGGAACTGCAGGCCGCCAAGCTGGCAGGCGCGGCGCGCACGCGGGTTGGCGAGCAGCTCGGACTGATCGAGCAGGGCGTCTACAAGTTCTGCTGGATCGTCGATTTCCCGATGTTCGAATATGACGAGGATGCCAAGAAGATCGATTTCAGCCACAACCCCTTCTCGATGCCGCAGGGCGAGATGGAGGCGCTGGAGACGATGGACCCGCTCGATATCCTCGCCTGGCAGTATGACATCGTGTGCAACGGCGTCGAACTGTCCTCCGGCGCGATCCGCAACCATCGTCCGGACATCATGTACAAGGCATTCGAGATTGCCGGCTACACCAAGGAAGATGTCGAGAAGAACTTCTCCGGCATGCTCAACGCGTTCAAGTACGGCGCGCCGCCGCACGGCGGATCGGCTCCGGGCGTCGACCGCATGGTGATGCTGCTCGCCGACGAACCCAATATCCGCGAGGTCGTGCTGTTCCCGATGAACCAGAAGGCCGAAGACCTGATGATGGGGGCACCCTCGCCGGTGAACCTCAAGCAGTTGCGTGAGCTCAACATCCGGGTGGTCGAGCCCCAGAAGAGCTGACACAGGGCTGATTGCAAAAACTGTGAAACTGTGATCCTGTGGTGGTCATGAAGAACGTGACCATCGCGCTCGACGACGAGACGCACCGGCTCGCCCGCATCCGCGCGGTCGAGCTGGGCACTTCGCTTTCGGCCATGGTCTAGGCGTATCTGCAGGGTGTCGCAGCGGGCGATGCCCCCGCATCCGCGCCCTCAGTCGGAGTGCGCGAAATGCCGATGCCCTATGCCGCCGTTCCTTCTGCCGATGATTTCGTACCGCTGAAAAAGCCCCGGCAGCCGGGCGCGTTGCGGGGCAAGATTCATATGGCGGAAGATTTCAACGAGACTCCACAATGGCTGATCGACGCCATGGAGGGCAAGGACAGCGACAAGCCCTGGCCCATCGGCTGATCATTCGGGCCTGAGCGATGCGGCTGATGCTCGACACCCATGTCCTGCTGTGGTGGTTGCAGGACAATCCCCGGCTGAGCCAGAAAGCGCGCGCGCTGATCGCCGACCCCGATCACGAGTTGATGGTAAGCCTGGCCTCGCCCTGGGAGATTTCGGTCAAGCACTGCATCGGCAAGATGCAGGAGAGCGGGGCTGACGTCATGGTCGCGCTGGATGGGCAGGGTATCGCCGTGCTTGATTTCGAACCTGAGCATCTCCGCGTGCTGGAGGCGATGCCGCTGATCCATCGCGATCCGTTCGATCATCTGATCATCGCCCAAGCGCTGGCGGAGCGCTGCACGATCATCACCGACGACGCGCAGTTTAGCGCTTATGGCGTGCCTTGCCTGGCTGCCTGAGCTGGTGTGACCGGTGACCTTGCGCACAGCATTGCAGAATGACTCGGGCAAGGATTGTGTTACATTTCAATGGAATCGCGCTGCATCGGCAGCGCAGCATTTTGGGGCGTTTGCATGAAATCAGGGTTTGCATTGCCGGGCACCGTGGCTCGTCTTGCGGTCATTCTGTCAGCGATGGCTGGCGCGGGCATCGCCCAGGCCGAGACGCTGACCATAGACGCGCTCTACCCCGCGCGCGATCGTGACGCGGCGCAGGTGGGTTCATTGGTCGTCGAACGCTTTGGCGGGCGCGATGGCGGGGAACTGTCGTTCGCGATCGAAGGCGCGCTGAACGAGGTGATCGTCTACGGCCAGCCTTATTTCCGGGTGGTCGCCGAACGGTCGAGTGCTCCGGCCGATGCTGTGCTGTCCGGCATAGCCACCGCGCAGATGCAGAACCAGCCGGTCGAGGAAAGCCGCAAGGAATGCGTCGAGCGCGACGGTAACGACAAGTGCATCCGCGAGGAGCAGGTAAAGATCCGCTGCAATCGTCGGATCGTCTCGCTCAACTCCTCGCTGCGCATGGCGCGGATCGACGATGGCGCGATCGTCTATCAGCGCCAGATATTCAAGAGCGACCAGGTGGTGATCTGCCCCGACCGCCAGGCCAATCGCAGCCTGCCCGATACGGTCTCGATGCTGGTTGAACAGGTCGCGGACGAAGTGAGGAGCGATATCGCCCCGGTATTCCGCAGCGATGCCATCCGCGTGCTGGAAGGCCGCAAGGGCCTCGACAAGGACCAGTCGAACCGGTTCAAGGATGCGCTCAAGGCAACCTTCCGGGACCCTGGTCAGGCATGTTCGATCTGGCAGGCGCTCGATACCGAGGTGCCGGGTCAGAGTTCGGTCGTGTTCAACCTCGCACTGTGCGCCGAGCAGCGCGGCGAACTCGATGAGGCCATGACGCGCTACCGCCAGGCGCAGACGCTGCTGCCACGCGAACCGGCGATCCGCGCGGCGTTCGACCGGATTGCGGCGCGTCAGGTGGCGGAAGGCGATTACAATGCCCGCGAGGCGCGACTGGGGGGAACGGGTTCATGACGATCAAGCTGTCCGACTATGAGAAAGGCTCCGGCTTTGATGGCGATTATGACGCGGCGTTGAAGGGGCTGCAGGAAAGGCTGTCGCACGCGCATGCCCGGCACATCGTCCATGGTCACCGCGCAATCATCGTCATGGAAGGCTGGGATGCGGCGGGCAAGGGCGGAATCATCAAGCGGATGACCGCCGAATGGGACCCGCGCTATTTCCAGGTCTGGCCGATCAGCGCGCCGACCCCGTACGAGAAGGACCGGCATTTCCTCTGGCGCTTCTGGCAGAAATTGCCCGGCAGCCGCGAAATCTCGGTCTTCGATCGCTCCTGGTACGGGCGCGTGCTGGTCGAACGGGTCGAGCAGTTCGCCAGCGAGCGCGAATGGAAGCGCGGCTATGACGAGATCAACGAGTTCGAGGCGCAACAGGTCGATGGCGGCACCGCGATCATCAAGATTTTCCTGCATGTGACGCAGGCAACGCAGGACAAGCGCCTCGCCGACCGGCTGTCCGTCCCCGAGAAGCGCTGGAAGGTGACGCACGACGATTTCCGCAATCGCGCCAAGCGGGCCGACTATCTCGACGCGATGCACGACATGTTCCGCCAGACCGACACGCGCTGGGCACCGTGGAAGGTGTTCGACGGCAACAACAAGAAGGCTGCGCGCATCGCGGTGCTGACGCATATCGCCGAGCGGCTCGAGGCCAGCGTCCCTAAGTCCTTGCCCGATGCCGATCCCGAGCTCGTGGCGCTGGCGAAAGAGGCGTTCGGCTACAAGGGCTAGAACAGCTCGCCCTGCGTGCCGTCTGCCGGGGCGCGGAAGTGCGATGCATCCAGTACCCATTTGTACTGGTTGAGCCCCGCGCGTTTGACCGCGAGGCGGAAGCGGGTGCGAATCAGGTCGGCCCAGGGGCCGGACCCACGCATGCGCGAGCCGAAATCGGGATCATTGTCGCGCCCGTCGCGCATCTGCTGGATGATCGCCATGACCTTGGCGGCGCGATCGGGAAAATGTGCGTCGAGCCAGGCGCGGAACAGCGGCGCGACCTCGTGCGGCAGGCGCACGGGGATGTAGGACGCCGACAGCGCGCCTGACTCGCCCCCGGCAGCGACCAGCGCCTCGATTTCGTGATCGGTGATTGCAGGGATGACAGGCGACACGTTGATGTGCGTCGGCACGCCCGCTTCGCTCAGCGCTCGGATCGCGGCGAGCCGCTTGCGCGGGGCGGCCGCGCGCGGTTCGAGCGTGCGTGCCGTCGCGCTGTCGAGCGTGGTGACCGAGAGCGCGATGGCGACCAAGTCGTGCCGCGTCATTTCCGCCAGCAGGTCGATATCGGCGAGCACCCGGTCCGACTTGGTGGTGATCGATACCGGATGGCGCGCTTCCAGACAGACCTCGAGGATCGACCGGGTAATGCGATAGTCCGCCTCGAGCGGTTGATACGGGTCGGTATTGGTGCCCAGCGCGATCACCTTGGGCACATAGCCCGGCTTGCGCAGCGTCGTGCGCAGCAGCTTGGCCGCATCGGGCTTGGCAAACAATCGGCTTTCGAAATCGAGCCCCGGTGACAGATCGAGCCAGGCATGGGTGGGCCGGGCATAGCAATAGATGCAGCCATGCTCGCAGCCGCGATAGGCGTTGATCGACTGGTCGAACGGAAGATCGGGGGACGTGTTGCGCGAGATGATCGAGCGCGGGTGTTCGATCGTCACCGTGGTGCGCAGCGGGGCAGGGCTGTCGTCGATCGCGGCGCGCTGGTCGAGCCAGTCGCCATCGACCTCGCGCACCGGCAGGTTGAAGCGCGCCGACTCGCGGTTCAGCGGCGCGCCTCGGCCTTTGATTGGGGGCGGGTGGACGGACATGCGTCCAGATTAGAACATTTCAGGAACAAATGCCACCGCTTTGGTCATTCCCGCGAAAGCGGAAATCACGCTTATTCGTTGGCGGAGGCTGTAAGCGGGACCCCCGCCCGCGCGGGGGTGACGATGGATGGTGGCAGAGTGCTGGACTATTTCTCGCGCAGCCTTGGCATCAGCTCGATGAAATTGCAGGGCCGGTTGCGGCTGTCGAGCTGTTCGCTCAGGATGCCGTTCCACCCATCCTTGACCGCACCATTCGATCCGGGCAGCGCGAAGATATAGGTGCCGCGCGCGAGCACCGCGCAGGCGCGCGATTGCACGGTGCTGGTGCCGATGGTCTGATAGCTGAGCCAGCGGAACAGCTCGCCGAAGCCCGGAATGTCCTTGTCCTTCACCCGGTCGAGCGCCTCGGGCGTGATGTCGCGTCCGGTCAGCCCCGTGCCGCCAGTGGAGATGATCGCATCAATCTCGGGATCGTCGATCCAGTTGTTGAGCCGGACGACCAGCCGCTCGACATCGTCCTTCTCGATCGCGCGCGTGATCAGCTTGTGGCCCTTGCCGGTGATCAGCCCGGCCAGGATATCGCCCGATGTGTCGTCGGCAGCGGTGCGCGTGTCCGAGATGGTCAGCAGCGCGATGTTGATGGGCTTGAACGCCCGCGATTCGTCGATGGCCATCGCTCAGTTGTGCTGCACGGTATCCAGCCGGACAAGCTCGATTCCGCCGGCATGCGGAAAGCGCGGCCACATGCCCTGCGCAAGGCCCGTCGCGCTCTTGGAATTCACGCCCGCCTGCTTTTCGTACATCCAATAGTTGCGCAGGATGATGCCAACATAGGCGCGCGTTTCCCAATAGGGGATCGATTCGATGAACAGCAGCGGATCGCCATTGTCCCGCACCTTCTCGTTCCAGCGGCTGACCGGCAGCGGCCCGGCATTATAAGCGGCGATGATCTTGGGCAGCAGCCCCTGGGTCTCGGGCCGGGTGTTGAGGAATTCGAGATAGCGCTGGCCATATTCGAGATTCACCGCCGGCTGATAGAGCGCGCTGGCATCGAGCGACTGGCCGCGGGCGCGCGCCATGTCCTGTGCGGTGCCGGGGCGGACCTGCATCAGCCCGCGCGCATCGGCGGGGCTGCGCGCATCGCTGCGGAAGTTCGATTCCTGCAGGGTGTGCGCATAGACCAGCGCCGGATCGACGCGCCAGCCTTCCACCGGTACCCAGCGCGGCGAGGGGAAGCGTGCGAAGCTGTCCGGGCGGCTGCCCTGCGGTCCGTTCTGCGCGAGCCACATCTGTGTCTGCGGCATGGACAGATCGCGCGCGAGGCGCAGCAGGCAATCGTGCGCGCTATCGCCGGCAATCTGGGCTTCGTGGCGCAAGACCTGGTCGGCAAGGGTCGATTCGCCGATCTGCGTCAGCGCGATGGCACGGCGGACATTGGGTCGGTCCTTGAGCAGCTTCCAATCGTTGGAGCTGAAGTCGGGCGCACGCACCGAGCTGTCGGCAAGGCCCAGTTGCTCGGCCGCGAGCACGCCATAGAGCGTCTCGCCATATTGGCTGGCCGCACGCAGATTGGGCTGGACCAGATCGGGGCGGCGGCAGCGCGTCGCGGCGCGCGAGGCCCAGTAATAGCCGGCGGCGCGCTGCTCCTCGTTCCAGGCATTGGCCGCAGCGCCTTCGAAGCCCTGCAGCGCAGCGGCGCAATTGCCCAGGCGCCAGGCCGCGAGTCCTGCGGTCCAGTGCGCCTCGCCGAGCCACTCGCCCGAACCCAGCGTCGCGGCGCGCGCCATGTCGAGCGCTTCCTGATCGCGATTTTCGAGATAATAGGACCAGGCCACGCGCTGCTGCAGCTCGGTGCGGGCCTGGGGGCTGAGGAAATCGACCTGATCGGCCAGCGCTGCTGCGGCACCGGCGGGATCATCGGCAACGATGCGTTCCTGGATCGTCGCGGCCAGCGTAGGGGGCACCGTGCCGTCTGCGACGCTGCGCGGCTTGCCCCGCCGGGTCAGCCCGCCGAAATTCGCCATGCGCACCATCTGGGGGCGGTCGGGCAGGATCGTCGCACCGCGCTTGGTGGCAAGCGAGGCAAGACGCTCGGCATGCGGAAGGTCTGGCGCGGCGTTGAGCAAGCTGAGCAGCGGCCCCATTTCGACACGCGGCGAATTGGCGGCAAGGAACAGCTCGGCCCGCGCGATATCGTGCAGCACGCCCTTTTCGCGGCTGTCGAGCAGTTCGCTTGCCTTGGCCCAGTTCTGTCCCCGGATCGCGCCGAACACCTGCGAATAATAGTCGCGCTCGGATGAGGAGAGCAGATCGGGCACCTGCGTCTTGGCGACGCGACTGGAAAAATAGCTATAGGATGATTCTTCGGCCATGGCTGGCTGGCAGGAGATCAGGGCCGCACCCCCGGCGATGATCAGCGCTTTCTTCAGCAAGGTCTTACTCCACGAGCAGCTTCTGCCATTGCTGCCACGCCATGCTTTTCTCTTGCACGATGCGATGAAACATCAGGCTGAGCTTGCGCGTGACCACCGTTTTGACAGTTCGGTCACCATGGTTAAGAAAATGGAAATCGGTTGGCTTTTGCGATGGGTCGTGGCTAAGCAGCGCCCTGGCGGTGTCTTCACCTGCAACCACCAGCATTTCCGGGGCTGCCAGCCCGATATGATGCCGGGCTATGCGAGTCCAGGTGCCAAGATGCGGCAGCGCCGCCTGGTTATCGAAAACGACCCGCGGGAACAGCGAGGCGCGGTAGACATCCTCCGGCGCAAAGCCGCACGCGCGCGCGATCATGTCGAGCAGCCGGCCCGACCGACCCGACAGCACCGTGTCCTGATCGTCACGCTCGGGCGCGCCGGTCAGGACCATCAGCCGTGCTCCCTGTCTTCCCGCGGGCGCAATATGGCGGCCGTCGCCGCCGTCGGCCGCGAGCGACCCGCTGCGCCATGCCGCAACAAAGGCATCGAGCGTCTCGGGCAGAACGAGTTCTGCGGGCGCCTTGGCAACGGGTGCGTCGGGGGCAGGAGAGGCAGCCGCCGGCCTTTGTTGAAGCGCGGGGCGCGGTGCCGCCGCTGTACGCACTGGCGGCACATCATCGGCCAACCAGTCATTGGGCGTATCGGCAAAGTCCCAGTCCACGCCGGCCAGCTGCCACCAGTCGATCAGGCTTTGTGCCTCGCGCAGGGGATCGTTAACCGGTGTCAGCACGTTGATGCCCCAAAGCGGGTTGACTTGGGCGCTGCGGCGCTATTGGAGTGAACGGGAGAGGGCATGCCATCGCCTTATGGCACAGGCCCCATCCTGAGCAACGGGGAACACATGATGAGTGAACGCGAATCCATGCCATTTGACGTCGTGATTGTCGGCGCAGGCCCTGCTGGCCTTGCTGCGGCGATCCGGCTCAAACAATTGGCAGCGGAGAATAACGCCGAGATCGAGGTGTGCGTCATCGAGAAGGGCTCGGAAGTCGGTGCGCATATCCTGTCCGGCGCAGTGTTCGATCCGCGGGCTCTGGACGAGTTGATCCCCGACTGGCGCGAGCAGGATTGCCCGATGGCCGCCACCCCGGTGACCGAGAACCATCACTGGGTGCTGACCAAGTCAAAGAAAATGGCGATTCCGCATATCGCGACGCCTTCGTTCATGCACAACAAGGGCACCTATACTGGCAGCCTCGGCAATCTGTGCCGCTGGCTGGCGGAAAAGGCCGAAGAGCTGGAAGTCCAGATTTTTCCGGGCTTCGCTGCGGCCGAAATCCTCTATAACGAGGATGGATCGATCAAGGGCGTCGCCACCGGCGACATGGGCATCGGCAAGGATGGCGAGCACAAGCCCGACTATACGCCAGGCCTGGAACTGCATGCGCGCTACACCTTTTTTGCCGAAGGCGCGCGCGGCCATCTGACCAAGATCCTCAAGCGCCAGTTCGATCTGGAGGCTAATTGCGAGCCGCAGGTCTATGGCATCGGCCTCAAGGAATTGTGGGATATCGATCCTAAGAAGCACGTGCCGGGCCGGGTGATCCATACGCAGGGCTGGCCGCTCGACGATGCCTGGGGCGGTGGCTTCCTCTATCATCAGGCCAATGGTCAGGTGGCCTTGGGCTTCGTGGTCGCGCTGTCGTACCAGAACCCGCATCTCTCGCCGTTCCAGGAATTCCAGCGCTGGAAGACGCACCCGGAAATCCGCAAGATCCTCGAAGGCGGCAAGCGCGTGTCCTACGGCGCGCGCGCGATCAACGAGGGCGGCTGGCAGTCGGTGCCCAAGCTGGCTTTCCCGGGCGGCGCGCTGATCGGGTGCAGCGCGGGCTTCGTCAACGTGCCGCGCATCAAGGGCAGCCACACTGCGATGAAATCGGGCATGCTCGCTGCCGAAGCCGCATTCCGCGCGATCCAGGCCGACCGGACGTCGGACGAGCTGTCGGACTATCAGGAAAATCTCAACGCCAGCTGGATTGCCGAGGAACTGAAGAAGGTCCAGAATGTCGAGCCTTGCGTCGACAAGTTCGGCGGCACCATCGGCACGGTGCTGGGTGGCATCGACATGTGGATGCGCCAGCTGGGCATCGGCCTGCCGATCACGATGAAGCACGATCCCGACTACAAGCATATGGGCCGCGCCGATCTCTACCCGAAGATCGACTATCCCAAGCCCGATGGCGTCATCACGTTCGACCGGCTTTCCTCGGTGTTCCTGTCGAACACCAATCACGAAGAAGACCAGCCGGTCCACCTGCAGCTCAAGGATCCGAGCATCCCGGTCCAGGTCAACCTGCCATTGTATGACGAACCGGCGCAGCGGTACTGCCCGGCGGGCGTGTACGAGGTGGTCGGACAGGAAGAGGGCAATCCGCGCTTCCAGATCAACGCGCAGAACTGCGTCCATTGCAAGACCTGCGACATCAAGGAAATGAGCCAGAACATCAACTGGGTGGTGCCCGAAGGTGGCGGCGGCCCCAACTATCCGAACATGTGATCGACCGGAAACCTTCCCGGCTGGGGGAGGCTATCAACCTGAAGGTTTCAAGTCCCGGTGCTCACCGAAACCGCCTATGCCAAGGTCAACCTCGCGCTGCACGTCCGGCGGCGGCGCGAGGATGGCTATCATGATCTTGAAAGCCTGTTCGCCTTTGTCGATCGCGGGGATGCGTTGAGCGCCGCGCCCCGGTCGGACGGTGCCCTGTCGCTGACGATAAGCGGGCCATTCGCGCATGGCCTCGATAGCGGCGATAACAATCTGGTGCTCCGCGCTGCTTCAGCACTCCGGCAAAGCGCGCCCTACGGACAATTTGGTGCAGACCTGCACCTCACCAAGAACCTCCCCGTCGCCTCCGGGATCGGCGGAGGCTCAGCCGATGCCGCCGCCGCGCTGCGCCTGCTCAATCGCCTGTGGGGATGCGCCCTGACCGACCGCGAACTCTGCGCGATCGGCGAGACGTTCGGCTCCGATATCCCCGCCTGCGTGATCAGCCAGAGCCTGCGCGTCGAGGGCAGGGGCGAAGCACTGGCGCCGCTCAGCCTGCAGGGCCTCTCGGGCATGCCGATCCTGCTCGTCAATCCTGGCATTCCGCTCGGCACCGCGCCGGTGTTCCAGGGCTGGGATCAGGTCGATCGAGGCGCGCTCGATACGTCCAGTCTTGAGGCCGTCATTGCAGCCGGGCGCAATGACCTCGAAGGCCCCGCGCGTATGCTCGTACCCGAAATCGCAGACGTGCTCGAACGGCTGCGCTCGACGCCCGGCGTCACCTTGTCGCGCATGTCGGGCAGCGGCGCGACCTGCTTTGCACTGTTCGATTCGCCAGAAGCTTGCACTACAGCCGAACAGGCTCTGGCGGCCGATCAGCCGACCTGGTGGCTGATGTCAGGAATGCTGCGATGAACGGCTTTCAACCCTATGAAATCATTGCCTCGAAACCGGGATCGATGGGCGAGAACATCGTCATCATTGCCGACCATGCGAGCAACCATGTCCCCGAAGGCATCGACTTAGGCGTCGCGCCGGACGTCATGACGCAGCATGTTGCGATCGATATCGGCGTGGCCGAAGTCACCCGAGCGCTGTGCGAGCCGATCGGCTGCGGCGCGGTGCTGGCGCGCGTCTCGCGGCTTGTGATCGATTTCAACCGCGAGGAGGATGCGCCCGGCCTCATTCCGCTGACCAGCGACGGCATCGCCATTCCGGGCAATGCCGATGCCGATCCCGAAACGCGGCTCGCGGCCTATTACCGGCCCTATCATGACGCCGTGGCGGCCATGCTCGCCAGTGTGTCGAATCCCTTCATCCTGTCGCTGCACAGCTTCACCCCGCAGCTCGCCACGCGCCCTGAAGAGGCAAGGCCTTGGGATATAGGGATTTTGTACAATCGCGATGATCGCGCGGCGCGCATCGCCCTGCCGCTGCTGGCCGAGACAGGGCTCAATGTCGGCGACCAGCTGCCCTATGCCGGCACGCTGCTCAATGCGACAATGAACCGCCATGCCGAAGAACCGGGCAGGCCCTATCTGGGCGTGGAAATGCGGCAGGACCATGTTTCCGACCCAAATGGCGCGGCCCGAATGGCGGAGATATTGGCCCCTGTAGTCCTCGCATGCCGCAATAGACTTGCGTAGCGCGCCCGATTTTGGAAAGAGCCCGGCCAGAGAAAGGCCCGATCATGACACATAATTTCGACAAGTCGAAGCTCCCCAGCCGCCACGTCTCCGTGGGACCGGAGCGCGCGCCGCATCGCAGCTATTATTATGCCATGGGCCTGACCGAGGAAGAGATTGCGCGGCCTTTCGTCGCGGTCGCCAGTGCGGGCAACGACAGCGCGCCGTGCAATACCACGCTCGATGCCCAGGCCGATGCTTGCCGCGAAGGGGTGAACGCTGCAGGCGGCATGCCGCGCCGGTTCAACACCATCACGGTGACCGACGGTATCGCCATGGGCCATCAGGGCATGAAGAGCTCGCTGGTCAGCCGCGAGGTCATCGCCGATTCGGTCGAGCTGTCGGTGCGCGGCCATTGCTATGACGCGCTGGTCGGCTTTGCAGGGTGCGACAAGTCGCTGCCCGGCATGATGATGGCAATGCTGCGGCTCAACGTCCCTTCGATCTTCGTCTACGGCGGCTCGATCCTGCCCGGCCATTATGACGGCCGCGACGTGACGGTGAAGGACGTGTTCGAGATGGTCGGCCAGCACGCGGCGGGCAATTGTCCGCTCAAGGACCTGATCGCGCTCGAGAAAGTGGCGTGCCCCGGCCATGGCGCGTGCGGAGGCCAGTATACCGCCAACACCATGGCGTGTGTCGGCGAAGCGATTGGCCTCTCGCTCCCCAACAGCAACATGATGCCCGCACCCTATGAGAGCCGCGCCGAAATCGCGGTCGCGGCGGGACGCCAAGTGATGGAACTGCTCGCGCGCAACTTGAGGCCGCGTGACATCTGCACGCGTGAAGCCTTTGAAAATGCAGCGCGGGTTGTTGCTGCGACCGGCGGTTCTACCAATGCGGGGCTTCATCTGCCTGCCATGGCGAGCGAGGCAGGGATCGATTTCGACCTGTTCGACGTCGCCGAAATCTTCAAGACCACGCCTTATATCGCCGACCTGCAACCCGGCGGTCGCTATGTTGCGCGCGACATGTACGAGGCGGGCGGCGTCTACATGCTGATGAAGACGCTGCTGGAGAATGGCATGCTGCACGGCGATTGCATGACGGTCACCGGCAAGACGCTGGGCGAGAATATCGATCAGGTTACCTGGAACCCCGACCAGAAAGTCATCTACGACGTGAAGGCGCCGTTAAGCCCCACCGGAGGCGTCGTTGGCCTCAAGGGTTCGCTCGCGCCCGATGGCGCCATCGTCAAGGTGGCAGGCATGGCGCGGCTGCAATTCACTGGCCCCGCCCAGGTGTTCGATTGCGAGGAAGAGTGCTTCGCTGCGGTCGAGGCGCGCCAGATTCGCGAAGGATCGGTCATCGTCATCCGCTATGAAGGGCCCAAGGGCGGACCCGGCATGCGCGAGATGCTGTCGACCACCGCCGCGCTCTATGGGCAGGGCATGGGCGAGAGCGTTGCGCTGATCACCGATGGACGTTTTTCCGGCGCGACGCGCGGCTTCTGCATCGGCCATGTCGGACCCGAAGCGGCCGATTGCGGTCCGATTGCGCTGGTCGAGGATGGCGACATCATCTCGATCGACGCCGAAGCCGGCACGATCGACCTGCATGTCGACGAGGCCGTGCTGGCCGAGCGCCGCAAGGCGTGGCAGCCGCGCACCAACGACTATCAGGCGGGTGCCTTGTGGCGCTATGCCCAGAATGTGGGCCCGGCGAGCAAGGGTGCGGTAACGCATCCGGGAGCCAAGGCGGAACGCCATGTCTATGCGGATATCTGAGACGCTGGTCGTTTCCGCTGCACTGGCGATGCTGGCGGGATGCTCCGGGGAGACCAAACCTGATCCGCTGGCAGAGGCCGACGATAGCCGCGTCGCCTGCGCGCTCGGAAGCGATACCGAATTTGCCGAGAAATGCGATGTCGAGCGCGTGCAGAGCGGCGACAAGCGCGAGCTGGTGCTGCGGCACCCCGATGGCGGTTTCCGCAGGTTCGAGATCGTGACGGACGGTCGTGGCCTGATCGCGGCCGACGGTGCCGAGCAGGCGGTGGTGACGCCGCTCGCCGATGGCCGCATCCAGCTTTCGGTCGGCGATGACCGCTATCGCATCCCCGCGACGATCAAGCCTGGCGCAGGCGGTGGCTGATCGCGGATCAGCCGTGCTGACGGTCGCCGAGATGGTCGCGGCCGAACAGGCGATCTTCGACACCGGCGTCTCGGTCGATGCGCTGATGCAGCGTGCGGGCGAGGGCGCGGGCCAGATGATCTGGCGGATCGGCGGCACGGCGCCCACGCTCGTGCTGTGCGGTCCTGGAAATAACGGCGGCGATGGCTATGTAATCGCAGATTTTTTGTGCAGGAAAGGCGTGCCGGTAACCGTTGCCGCATTGTCCGGACCGCGCACCGACGCCGCGCGCAATGCGCGGGCGCGCTTTGGAGGCGAGGTCGTGAAGTTCGATGAGGCCGAACCCGCTGCGCAGGTCGTCGATTGCCTGTTCGGCAGCGGCCTGACGCGTCCCCTCGACGGTGCCGTCTGGCATCGCTTTGCCGAACTGGTCGGCCAGGCGCGGCGCAGCTTTGCGATTGATCTGCCCAGCGGGGCGGATGCCGACCGCGCGGTCTGGCTCAACGAACCGCTGCGCTTCGACCATGTGCTGGCGCTGGGGGCTTGGAAATACGCCCATCTGCTCGAGCCGGTGGCGAGCGATTGCGGCGCGCTCAGCCTGATCGAGATCGGGGTCGATACCGAGGCGGCCAAGGTCCGCAGGATCGCCCGGCCCGCGATCGCCGCGCCCGATGCGCGTTCGCACAAGTACCGCCGCGGGCTGGTGGCGGTGCTGGTCGGCGAGATGCCCGGGGCTGCGCTGCTGGCGGCCCGCGCGGCGCAAGGGGCGGGGGCTGGCTATGTCAAGCTGATCGGGGCGGGCGATCCGCCGCCACAGCTTCCTGCCGATATCGTCTGGCAGCAGGCAGACGGCTCGGGCGCGGTTGCCGAGGCGTTGCAGGATCCCCGCATCGGCACGGTTGTTGTCGGGCCGGGCCTGGGGCGGGGCGATCAGGCGATTGCGCTTCTGGAAACTGCGCTGAGCTGTCCGCACCCGCTGATTATCGATGCCGATGCGCTGCACCTGCTGCCTGCGCAATTCCCGCAGATGACGGGGCGCGGCGCGCCGGTGCTGCTGACCCCACACCAGGGCGAGTTCGAGGCGCTGGAGGGTGTGACAGACAGCGATGCGATGAACAAGGTCGCTCGAACAGCCGCGCTTGCTGAAACGCTGGATGCATTCTTACTCTACAAGGGCGCAGATACCGTGATCGCTGCCCCCGATGGCCGCGCGGTGATTGCCGATCGGCGCTGTTCGTGGCTATCGGTCGCCGGCACGGGCGACGTGCTTGCCGGCTGCATGGCGGCGCGGCTCGCGGGGCATGCCCAGCCGTTCGATGCCATGACCGAGGCAGCCTGGCTGCAGGACTTCGCTGCTCGGATCGTCGGACCGGCGTTCAGCGCGCTGGAGCTTGCCACGGCCCTGCGCCAAGCCCTGGAGGCCTGTCTTGAGCGATGACCTTATTGTCCGCATCGCGGCGCGCGGCGATGGCGTCACCGCTTCGGGCCTCCATGTCGCCGGGGCAGCCCCGGGGGACGCCCTTGCCAGCGATGGGAGCATCGTGCCCGGTCCGCATCATGCCGTGCCGCCATGCCCGCATTTCGGGACGTGCGGCGGGTGCCAGTTGCAGCATGTTGACGATACCGCGCTTGCCGATTTCGTCCGCGACCGTGTCACGGGGCCTCTCGCTGCCAAGCAGATCGTCGCGCGCGACGTTCGACCGGTGCACCTCTCGCCCCCGCGCAGCCGCAGGCGAGCCTCATTGCGCTATGTGCGCAAGGGCGGGCAGGTCACGCTGGGCTTTGCGGGCCAAGGCAGCCACGATCTGGTCGACATCCGCAGCTGCGAGATCGTGACGCCAAGACTGCATGACGTCATGATGGCCGTGCGCGGCCTGATCGCGAAATGGCCGGAATCGCGGATTTCCGGCAGTGTCGAGCTGACCGAGATCGACCAGGGCGTCGATGTGCTGATCTCCGGGCTGGCACCAAAAGCGCTGGCGGAGCACGAACTGCTCTCCGGCTTTGCCGAGGCGCAGGGGCTGGCGCGGCTGTCGATCGACCAGGGCTTCGGACCCGAGCCGCAGTACGAGCCCGTGCCGGCCACGATCAGCTTCGGCGATATCGCGGTGCGCTTTCCGCAGGCAAGCTTCCTTCAGGCGACGCGCGATGGCGAGGCGGTGCTGGCGTCGGCTGCGCGCGAGGCGCTCGATGGTTGCCGGATGGTCGCCGACCTGTTCGCCGGGCTGGGCAGCTTTGCATTTCACCTGATCGCGCCGGGCCGCCGCCTTTATGCCGCCGAGGCGTCGCGCGATGCCATCCTGGCGCTCAAGGCTGCTGCCGATGCGCGCCAGCTGCCATTATTCACCGAACATCGCGACCTGTTCCGCAATCCCGTCCAGCGCGACATGCTCGACCGGCTCGATGGGTTGGTACTCGATCCACCGCGCGCAGGGGCGGAGGAACAGGTGCGCGCCATCGCGGGATCGTCGATCAAGCGCGTCTGCTATGTCAGCTGCAACCCGGCGACCTTCGCGCGGGATGCCCGCATGCTGTGCGACGCCGGTTTCGTGCTCGATACCTTGTGGCCGGTGGGTCAGTTCCGCTGGTCGACGCATGTCGAGCTGGCCAGCCTGTTCGTCCGTCAGCCTTGAGCGCTCCATACGACGCCATCGCGCGGTCGGGTGTCAACGCGAAGCTCGAAGACGTCGGGGCGGGAATAGTGGCCGTCGGTATCAAGCGCGGCGAGATCCTGACCGATGCTGGCCATGTCCAGATCGGCAATCAGCGTCTCGGCTCCCGATCCTGCCTTGGCCAGCACCGTGGCATCGGGCGCAATGATCATGCTGCCGCCAAGCTGCAATTGCCCCTCGGGCATCGCCTCGATCAGCGCACGCGCGGCCTTGCGGGCCTCGGCGTCAAGGTGGCAGAGATCGAGGCCCAGCACCACATCGTCGCGGCTTTGCACGGTGCCCGCGGCCAGCACGAAACAACGGCCTTCAAAGGCATAGTGGCGCGAGGCAATGCCATAGGTCTCGCGCACCGTCGGCCAGGCGGCGATATGCACGGCCTCGCCCTGGTTGTGCATCGCCGCGCGTACAAGCGGCATCCAGTGTTCCCAGCAGATGAGGCTCCCGACTTGGCCGAACGGAGCGCCGTGGGTGCTGAGCGTCGAGCCATCGCCGCGTGCCCAGATCAGCCGTTCGCCATGGGTCAGCACGAGCTTTCGGTGGATCAGCGGCGGCTGGCCGGGGCGTAGCAGCAGCTGGCAGTTATAGAGGCTGGACCGCACGCGCTCGTGCGCGCCGATGCTGATCAGCGCGCCCGATCGATCGACCAGGTCCTGCACCGGAGCGAAACGCGGATCGCCGATGCGGATTGCCTCTTCCAGCAGCACGGCATGCAGCGCGCGCGTGCCCGGATGGTCCCAGAGCGCCGCGCCCGGTGCCTCATCAAGCCAGAGCGGATAGCCGCCCAGAAAGGTCTCGCCAAAGGCTACGATTTGCGCGCCCTGATCGAGCGCGGGTTCGATCAGACCGGGCAGCGCGGCCAGGCCCTGAGTGACCGAGAGCGGGATCGGTGCGGCCTGGACGACCGCCGCACGGATGCGGCGCGGATCAGCCATGCAGGTGGAGGTCGAAGATCGGGATCGCGGCGTGGAAGATCAGCACCATCAGGCACAGGCTCGACGAGGCGAACAGCAGGAAGCGGATGGCGACGCGGTTGACCGTGGCCTGGACCAGGCTGTGCGCGATGCGCAAAGCGACATACAGCCATGCAACCGCGACGTTGATCCCTTCGCCATGGCCGATAATCGCCAGCACGATACACACTGCATAAAAGATTGTCGGTTCGTCGAGCAGGTGATTGTAATTATGGGCTTTCCACTGGACCGGCTGCGGCAGGACAGCATCGAGATCCTTGCCCGTGCCGCCCTTCAGATTGGCGACATCGATCTTGGCCTGCTGCATCGCCGGAATGCGGGTGACGTACATCCATGCCCACATGACCATGGTCCATGCGAGAAGGATGACGACGGGCTGCAAAATGGGCTGGGTCATAGGGGCAATCCTCTCAAAGCGTAGCGAGCAGCGCGCGGACCGCGAGCACGATCAGGCAGAAGGTCGAGGCGAGGAAAAGCAGGAAACGGGTCTGCACCTTGTTGACGGTGGCCTGCCAGATGCTGTGCACGATACGGATCAGGGTGTAGCCCCAGGCGAGCGCGACATTGAAGCCATCACTGCCTGCGCCGGCGATCGCCACGATCGCGATGGTGGCGTAAAAGATGGTCGGCTGCTCCATCAGATGCGCGTAATTGTGTGATTTCCACGCGGCTTGGGGCGGCAGCATCGGATCGAGATCGCTGCCCCGTCCGCCCACGGCCTTGGAAATATCCACGCCCAGCTTCCTGGCGTTGGGAAGCCGCGCACCTGCCATCCAGAACAGCATGACGAGCGACCAGAGCACCAGCACGGCGGCTGGCGTCAGAACATTGGCAGACATGAAGCAGTTCCTCCCCCGCTTTACGGAGGAGGAAACTGCGGCAGCATTATTAGATTGTCAATCGCAACCGATCGGCGCGATCAGCGGTTGATGCTGACCACATTGTCGGCGCGCCAGTGCGGGCGCGCCTCGCCGGTGTACATGGACTGCATCGGCTCGTCGGCGACGGTGTAATGCTCGCTCGTGCCGAAGCCGTTGAAGCCAGTGCGCATCGCCGCGCCATAGGCACCGATCATGCCGATCTCGATATAGTCGCCGGCCTTGATGTCCGCAGGCAGCGGGAAGGGGCCAGCCATATAATCGATATCGTCGCAGGTCGGACCGAAAAAGCTGAAATCGGCATTGTCGTCGCTGCGCTGGGTGCCGAGATAGCGGACCGGGAAGCGCCAGCCGATATGCGCGGCATCGAACAGCGCGCCATAGGCGCCATCGTTGATATACAGTTCCTCACCGCGGCGACGATCGACGCGCACGATGATCGAATTATACTCGGCGCACAGCGCGCGACCCGGCTCGCACCACAGTTCCGCCGAGTAGCTGATCGGCAGGCTTTCGAAGGTGCGTTCGATGATCGCGAAATAGTCTTCGAGCGGCGGGGGCTGCATGCCCGGATAGGCGGAGGGGAAGCCGCCACCTACATCGATGACGTCGACGGTGACCGAGGCGTCGACGATCGCCGCGCGGACCCGGTCGAGCGCCTGCACATAGGCGTGCGGGCTCATTGCCTGGCTGCCGACATGGAAGCAGATGCCCAGGCTGTCCGCCGCCTGGCGGGTCGCCATCAGCAGTTCGCGTGCATCGATCAGTTCGGTGCCGAACTTGGATGCGAGGCTGAGCTCCGAATGCTCGGACGAGACGCGCAGGCGCACGCACAGCGTCAGATCGTCGGGCGCGCCAGTGGCGGCGACAATCTTGTCGAGCTCTTCGCGGCTGTCGAGCGAGAACACGCGCACGCCGTGCAGGTGATAGGCCTCGGCGATCGCTTCTGGCGTCTTGACCGGGTGCATGAAGCACAGGGTCGCATCCGGCAGCGTTGCCGCGACCAGCCGCACCTCGGCGATCGAGGCGACGTCATAATGCGTGATCCCCGCGTTCCACAGCACGCGCAGCAGATCGGGCGACGGATTCGCCTTGACCGCGTAGAGCGACTTGCCAGGAAAGCGATCAACAAAGAAACGCGCCGCGCGGGTAGCCGCTTGCGGACGGTTCAGCGTAACCGGCTGTGCCGGGTTCAGAGCCTGAATCAGCTCCAGCGCATCAAGATATTCGTGCAACTCAAGGGACCCCCAAAAAAACAGTCAAACAACAAGGCTGCCTTGCGGTTATTGGAAGTCCCCCTGGGGCAGCGGAACGCCGAAATAGGGTCCGCAGCCCCCAGTGTAAAGAAAAAAATTGCTACCGAAATCCTAACCCAGCCGGTCGCGGAACGTCTCGTAACCGAACGAGGCGATCTCGCGCAGGCTATCGTCATCGCTGTTCCACAGCCAGATAGATGGCAGTGGTACGCCATTGAAAGTATTGGTTTTTACCATCGAATAATGCGCCTGGTCGAGGAACGCGAAGCGCTGGCCCGGCTCGAGGGGGACGGGCAGGCCATAGTCGCCGATAATGTCTCCGGCGAGGCATGAGGGGCCGCCCAGCCGTATCGGCTCCGCGTCGGACCGTTCGCCGAGCATGGCAGGGCGATAGGGTGCCTCGATCACGTCGGGCATGTGGCAGGTCGCCGAGATGTCGGTGATTCCCACCTTCATCCCGTTGTCGAAGACATCGAGCAATTCGCCGACGAGGATGCCCGCATCGAGCGCGACCGCCTCGCCGGGTTCGAGATAGATGTCGCAACCGGTGCGCGCCTTGACCGCGATCAGGAACTCGACCAGCTCGTCGCGCTGGTAGTCGGCGCGCGTAATATGGTGCCCGCCACCAAAGTTCAGCCATTTCAGCTGATTGAAATAAGGTTCGAGCAGCGGTTCTAGCTTGGCCCAGATCTGCTGCAGCGGAACCAGGTCTTGCTCGCACAGCGAGTGGAAATGGATTCCTGACACGCCTTCGAGATGCTCGGAGCGGAGCTGGTCGACCGGATGGCCCAGGCGGCTGTGCGGCTGGCTGGGGTCGTATTTCTCGGTCTCGCCGAGCGGCAGCGCGGGGTTGATGCGCAGGCCGATGTCGAAGCTCTGGCCCGCCGCGCGCGCCTCCTCGATCAGCGGGGCGAATCGCGCGATCTGGCCGGGGCTGTTGAAGATGACATGATCGGAGAGCTTGAGGATCTCGCGCAGGTCCTCGGCTTTGTAACCCGCGCAATAGGTCGCGATCTCGCCATGATAATGGTGCGAGGCGAGCTTCGCCTCCCACAGACCTGACGAGCAGGTGCCGTCGAGATAGTCGCTGACCACGTCGCCCAATTGCCAGAACGAGAACGCCTTGAGCGCGGCGAGCATCTTTATCCCTGCCCGGTCGCGGACATCCGCGAGCACCGCCAGATTGCGCCGCACCGCCGCCTCGTCCACGACAAAGGCGGGCGAGGGCACGCGGTTCAGGTCGAAATGCCGAAAGGCTCCGGGATCACCGGCCTTGGTTTCCATTGAATATCTCCCCCTCTCCCCTTGAGGGGAGAGGGCCGGGGAGAGGGGAACACGCTCTCCAGGTGGTCAGACGATCGGGAGGCCGCATGCCCCCCTCCCAACCCTCCCCCCTGAAGGGGAGAGGGCATTAAGGTGCATCAGAACGCCAGCGGCGCGCCCAGTTCCTTGACCTGCCAGGGCAGGCCGTGCTGGTTGAGCATGTCCATGAACGGATCGGGATCGAACTGTTCCATGTTGAACACGCCTTCGCCCTTCCACGCGCCGGTGAGGATCATCGCTGCGCCGATCATCGCGGGGACGCCGGTGGTATAGCTCACCGCCTGGTTGCCGGTTTCGGCATAGGCGTCCTCGTGGTCGCAGATATTGTAGACATAGACCGTCTTCTGCTCGCCGTCCTTCACGCCGGTGGCGATGTCGCCGATATTGGTCTTGCCCTTGGTCGTCTCGCCGAGCGAGGCGGGTTCGGGCAGCACGGCTTTCAGGAACTGCAGCGGGATGATCTCGCGGCCTTCGTACATCACCGGGTCGATCCGGGTCATGCCGACATTCTGCAGCACTTCCAGATGCTTGAGATACGCATCTCCAAAGGTCATCCAGAAGCGAATGCGCTTGATCTCGGGATAGTGCTTGGCGAGCGATTCCAGCTCCTCATGATACATGAGGTACATGTTCTTCTCGCCCACGCCCTCGAAATCGAACACCTGCTTGTGGCTGAGCGCGGGGCCTTCGACCCACTCGCCATCCGCCCAGTGGCGCGAGGGCGCGGTCACTTCGCGGATGTTGATCTCGGGATTGAAATTGGTGGCGAAATGCTGGCCATGGTCGCCGCCATTGCAGTCGAGAATATCGAGCGTGTCGATGCGGTCGAGCAGGTGCTTCTTGATATAGCTCGCGAACACGCTGGTGACGCCGGGGTCGAATCCCGATCCCAGCAGCGCCATCAGGCCTGCGTCCTTGAACCGGTCGTGATAGGCCCATTGCCAGCCATATTCGAACTTGGCCTCGTCGCGCGGTTCGTAATTGGCGGTGTCCATATAATGCACGCCGGTCTTCAGGCACGCATCCATGATGGCAAGGTCCTGATAGGGCAAGGCGAGATTGCAGACCAGATCGGGCTTCACCTTCTCGATCAGCGCTGCGGTCGCCTCGACATCGTCGGCATCCACCTCGGCCGTCGCGATCTTCACGCCGGTGCGCTTCAGCACCGATTCGGCGATCGCGTCGCATTTGGCGATGCGGCGGCTCGCCAGCGTGATCTCGCTGAAAATGCCGGTGTTCATCGCCATCTTGTGCACCGCGACCGAACCCACGCCGCCCGCACCGATCACCAGAATCTTGCCCAAAGTCCGTTTTCCCTTATTGCTGGAATTGCTGTCAGCGGGTGCATATAGAGGCTCTGCATGACAGAACCAAGTGATCCCCTATCCCCGGACCGCAAACCGAGCCGCGAAGGCATCGAGCGCGCCGCGAAGAAGATTTCCGCGATCCTGCCGCCGACGCCGCTGATGCCGCTGAAGCATGAGGGGATGACTTTGTGGTGCAAGGCCGAGTGCCTGCAGCCGATCGGCGCTTTCAAGATTCGCGGGGCATGGCACCGTCTGTCCGATCTCAGCGAAGACGAGCGCGCGCGCGGCGTGGTCGCATTTTCGAGCGGCAACCATGCGCAGGGCGTCGCCTGGGCGGCCAAGCGGCTCGGCATCCGTGCGACGATCGTGATGCCCGCCGATGCGCCGAAGCGGAAGATCGAATCGACCCGCGGTTATGGCGCCGAGGTCATTACCTATGACCGGCGCGCCGAGGATCGCGTCGCCATTGCCAATCGCATCGCCAGCGAAACCGGCGCGGTCGTGGTGCCCAGCTTTGACGATCCGTGGATTATCGAAGGGCAGGGCAGTACCGGGCTGGAAGCGCTGGTGCAGATCATTGCGCAGGCAGGGATCAATCCGCACCGCGTCGTCTCGTGCTGCGGCGGCGGCGGCCTTTCCGCCGGGATTGCGCTCGCCATGCCCGGCGCGAAGATGACGATCGTGGAGCCCGATGGCTGGGACGATATGGGCCAGTCTTTGCGCAAGGGAAAGATCGTGCCTGTGCCCGCCGATGCCCCGAACACGGTGTGCGATGCGCTGCAGACTCCGGTGGTCTCGCCGCTGACCTTCGAGATATTGAAGGAACGCAAGGCCGAGGCGGTGAGCGTTTCGGACGAAGAGGTGTTCCGCGCGATGCGCCATGCGCATGAGCGGCTGCGGCTGGTGCTCGAGCCGGGCGGCGCGGTGGCACTCGCAGCGGTACTCGCCGGCAAGGTCGAGGTCGACGATCGCACGCTGATCATCCTGTCGGGCGGCAATGTCGATCCGGCGCTCTTTTCGCGGGCCTTGGCCTCGTGAGCGCGCATTGACCCCCGCCAGCCTCGAACGCCGCGCCGACCTGCAGGCTGCGCTGCTGCGGGTGGCGCAGCAGGACCGTGACGCACTGCGCACGGTCTATGCGATGACGTCGGCGAAACTGCACGGCGTTTGCCTCCGTATCTGCATCGACAGGGGCGCGGCGGAGGACGTATTGCAGAACGTGTATCTGAAGGTGTGGCAGCGTGCCGGGTCGTTCGATCCGGCCAAGGCGAGCGCGATCGCCTGGCTGTGCGCCATCGCACGGAACGCCGCGATCGACTGGCGTAGAAGCCAGCGTTATGAGGACCCGCTGCCTGCCGATCTCGCCGAGACATTGGTCGACGACGATGCCGATCCCTCGGCGGCGCTGTCGCAGGACAGCGAGCGCGCGCAGATCTTCCGCTGTCTGGGCGAGCTGGAACCGGCGCGGGCCAGCGCGATCAAGGCGGGATTTTATCAGGGCCTCAGCTATCCAGAGATTGCCGAGGCGATGGACAAGCCGGTGGGCACCGTGAAAAGCTGGATTCGCCGGGGATTGATGCAGTTGAAGGAGTGCCTGTCGCGTGAGCAGTGATGCCATGCCCGACCGGTCTGCCATGGCCGCCGAACTCGCTCTGGGCCTGCTCGAAGGCGCCGAGCGGGCCGAAGCCCTGCGCCTGATGCTCGCCGATCCCGATTTTGCTGCCGAGGTCGAGGCCTGGCGCGCGCGGCTCGCGCCGCTTTACGATGGTTTTGCCGAGGTGCCTCCGCCTGATGGGCTGATGGAGCGGATCGACAGCCTGATCGATGCCGAGCAGGCGGCGGAACGACCCGCGCCGGTCGTGGCTGCGTTGCCGGTCAGGACGGGCGGCAACGGCTGGAAGATCGCGACCTTCGCCGCCTCCGCTGTTGCAGCGGTGCTGGCGCTGGCCCTGGTGCTGCCTGGCCCTGCGGTCAAGCAGAGCCCGCCTGCCAATCCCGACATGGCGGTGGCGCAGCTCACCGGCCCGATCGAGGGGCTGCTGCTCACCGCGCGCTATGACAGCCGCACGTCGGAAATGCTGGTGCGCGTCGAGGGCATGCCGGTCACCGATACCGAGCCCGAGCTGTGGATCGTGCCTGCGGACGGTCAGCCGCGCCGTCTGGGCCGCCTGATGCGCGGCGGCGTCACGCGCATCGAGATCCCCGAAGGGCACCGCAAGTTCATCGATCCGTTGAGCAACCTTATCCTGACGATGGAGCCCAAGGTGTTGCCCGATCCGGACAAGCCCAGCGCACCAACGGTGGCGCAGGGGCGCCTGCAGCGGATCTGATCGCGCTTACCGACAATCATCTCCATTCGTCATGCCCGCGAACGCGGGAATCCCGCTTTCCAGCTAAAGTTCGAGCAGAAGCGGGACCGCCGCCTTCGCGGGGGTGACGGTGGTGATGGGCGGTGCGCGATTCCGCCAATTCCACTTTTGTTAATCTCTGCCGCATCCGTCCACGAAACCTCTCCGTAGCTGCCTCCGTATCCAGGCTTCCCCATGAGGATACGGAAAAATGACGGAGAAACAGATGCTCAAGACTCTTGCCCCCAGCCTGCTTGCCGCCACAGCCGCTGCGACTCTCGCACTCGCCGGCCCTGCCATCGCAAACCACCACAAGAGCGGTGAAGGCCATTCGATGGTCGGCGGCGCCGCGATGTATCCCGCCAAGAACATCGTCGAGAACGCCAGCGCTGCGCCGAACCTCAAGACACTGGTCGCGGCGGTCAAGGCTGCTGGCCTGGTCGACACGCTCGCTTCGCCCGGACCGTTCACCGTGTTCGCGCCTACGGACGCCGCGTTCGCCAAGCTGCCCGCCGGTACGGTAGAAACGCTGGTGAAGCCCGAGAACAAGGCGACACTGACCAGCATCCTCACCTATCATGTCGTCGCCGGCAAGGTGACCGCCGCCGATGTCGTCGCGCTCATCAAGAAGGGCGGTGGCAAGGCCCAGATCAAGACCGTGCAGGGTGGAACCCTCACAGCCTCGCTGCAGGGTCAGAATGTCGTCCTTACCGATGCCAAGGGCGGCAAGTCGATCGTAACCCAGACCGATGTCATGCAGAGCAACGGTGTGGTGCACGTGATCGACACCGTGGTGATGCCGGGCTGATCCCCTCCATTTACCTGGCACATCACAGGCCCGCTGGTCCCCCCAGGCCAGCGGGCCCTTTGATTCTGCGGCCCCGGCGAATGTGACAGCCGCTGACGCGGTTCCGTCATGCACGGGTCACGCAACCGTCCTAGCGGCGCGATTGGAACGACCGTTCCACGCAACATGCAGCGAGGGAAATGGGCAGCATGGCCGGACCAGTGCGCAACACCAAGATCGTCGAAGCCGTCACGCAGTCGGGTACGACGACGAAGCAGGGGCTTCTCGACCGCGCCTTTGCCTTTGCCTTCAAGGGCCTGGTCTATGCCCAGATCTGGGAAGATCCGGTGGTCGACATGGAGGCGCTGCAGATCCAGCCCGACAGCCGCATCATCACGATCGCCTCGGGCGGGTGCAACGTCCTGTCCTACCTGGTAGCCGATCCCGCCCAGATCATCGCGGTGGACCTGAACACCGCGCATGTAGCATTGGGCAAGCTCAAGATCGCTGCGGCGAAGCATCTGCCGGATCATGCGCATTTCCACCGCTTCTTCGCCGAAGCGGACAGCAAGCAGAATATCCGCGTCTACAATCAGTATATCCGCCCGCATCTCGACGAGACCAGCCGCCGCTACTGGGAGGGCCGCGATCTTGCCGGACGCAGGCGCATCGGCGGGTTCGGCAGCGGCCTGTACAAGCGCGGTCTGCTCGGCGGTTTCATCGGCACCGCGCATCTGCTTGCCAGGCTGTACAAGATCGACCTGAAGCGCATGCTCGGCGCGCAGTCGCTCGAAGAGCAGCGCGCGATCTTCGAGCAGCATCTGGCGCCGGTCTTCGACAAGAAATTCATCCGCTGGTTGACCGATCAGCCGCCTGCCTTGTTCGGGCTCGGCATTCCGCCGGCGCAGTTCGATGCGCTCGCAGGTGATGAAAAGATGGCCGATGTGCTCCGCAAGCGGCTCGAGAAGCTCGCTTGCGATTTCGCAATCCGCGACAATTATTTCGCCTGGCAGGCGTTTGGACGTGGCTATGGCAAGGGTCCGGATCAGCCGCTGCCGCCCTATCTGCAGGCGCAGCATTACGAAGCGGTGCGCATGCGGGTTGGTCGCGTCAGCTTCGAGCATGCCAATTTCGTCGAGCGGTTGCAGGCGAGCGAGGATGCCAGCCTCGACCGCTACATCCTGCTCGATGCGCAGGACTGGATGAGCGATCAGCAGCTTACCGCGCTGTGGACCGAAATCACGCGGACTGCCCTGCCTGGCGCGCGCGTGCTGTTCCGCACCGCTGCCGAGCCGAGCCTGCTGCCGGGTCGCATCCCCGACGAACTGCTGGCCCGCTGGGACTATCGCGCCGAGGAATCGCTCGGCTTCACCGCGCGCGACCGGTCCTCGATCTATGGCGGGGTGCACCTCTATGTCCTCAAATGAGGCGAGAGCGGCTGCGCGCAGCCATGCCGAGGCGATGGACGCGATCTACCGGACGCAGCGGCATATCTATGATCTGACGCGCAAATATTATCTGCTGGGGCGAGACCGGCTGATTTCCGATCTGGCGCCGCCGTCCGGCGGCACGGTACTGGAACTGGGTTGCGGTACCGCGCGCAACCTGATCGTGGCGGCCAGGCGCTATCCCAATGCACGTTTCTTCGGCTTCGACATTTCCGAAGCGATGCTGGAGGCCGCGCGCGAGTCGGTGCGCAAGGCGGGGCTCGAAGGGCGGATTTTCCTGACGCGCGGCGACGCCACCGCGTTCAGCGCGCAGCACCTGTTCGGGCTTTCGGGCTTCGACCGTGTGTTCTGTTCCTACACCCTGTCGATGATCCCGGGCTGGGAGCGGGCCATTGCTGCCGCAGCGGGATCGCTCGCTCCGGGTGGTCGGATGCACATTGTCGATTTCGGCACGCAGGACGAGTTGCCGCGCTGGTTCGCCAAAGGTCTGCACGCGTGGCTGGCGCGCTTTCATGTCACGCCGAGGCGTAATCTCGGGTCGGTCGCCCGCAGTATTGCCGAGGACGCGGGGCTGGGAATCGACCACCACCTGCTCTATCGCGGCTATGCGCAATATGCGGTGATCGGGGGCTAGGTCGTTTTCCGGCAAAAGCCGGAATTCAGGAGCGGCTTGGCGTGATCTCGCTACTGGGCTCCGGCTTTCGCCGGAGAACATTCAGGTAATGAATGCCCTCAGTGCTTCCACCGTATCCGCCTCGGCCGCCGGCTTGTCGCGCCGCAGCCGCGCGATCCGGGGAAAGCGCATCGCTATCCCTGACTTGTGCCGCTTCGATTCGTGGATAGAATCGAAGGCGACCTCGAGCACCAGCGACTTTTCGACCTCGCGCACCGGGCCGAAGCGATTGACCGTGTTCTGCCGGACGAACTTGTCGAGCCACTTCAATTCGCTGTCCGAGAAGCCCGAATAGGCCTTGCCGACCGGCACCAACTCGCCCTCGTCGTTCCAGCAGCCAAATGTATAGTCGCTGTAGAAGCTCGATCGCTTGCCGCTGCCACGCTGGGCATACATCATCACGCAATCGGCGGTGAGCGGATCGCGCTTCCACTTGTACCACAGCCCGACGCGGCGGCCCGGCACATAGAGGCTGTCGCGCCGCTTGAGCATCACGCCCTCGATCGCGGCATCGCGCGCGCCGTCGCGGATGCGACCGAGTTCGGCAAAATCGGCTGCTTCGATGACCTGTGACAGGTCGAACCGGTCGGCAGGCAGGGCAGGCATTTTTGCTTCCAGCCGCGCGCGACGGACAGACCAGGGCTGGGTGCGCAGGTCCTCGCGCCCGTCGATCAGCAGATCGTAGAGCCGCACGAACGCCGGCGCTTCGGAGAGCATCTTCGCCGAGACGGTCTTGCGACCCAGGCGCTGCTGCAGCGCATTGAAGCTCGCCGCCTCGCCCATCTGCGCCTCGCCGCGCACCAGCAATTCGCCATCGAACACGCCCTCGACCGGCATGTGCTGGGCAATGTCCGGGAAGGCGAGGGTGATGTCGTCGCCGCCGCGGCTGAACAGCTTCACCGCCTCGCCGATGCGCACGATCTGGATGCGGATACCGTCCCATTTCCATTCGGCGGCATAATCGGCGAGATCGACCGTGCCGTCCTCAAGCGGATGCGCGAGCATGAACGGGCGGAAATAGGGCGTGCCCTCGGGATCGGGGCGCGGGCCGCCTTCGCCCCAGGCAAACAGGCTGGCATAAGGCGGGGCGAGCGCATGCCACACTTCCTCGACCGCATCGACATCGAGCCCGAAGGCCTGTGCAAACGCCGTCTTGGCGAGCCGCGCGGAGATGCCCACGCGCATCGCGCCGGTGGCGAGCTTGATCAGCGCATAGCGACCGTCGCTGTCAAGCCGGTCCATATACTCGGCAAGCAGGGCGGGGGCGCGGGCTCGGCTGACATTGGCGAACGCGTCCACGGCATCGGCAAGCCGCAGGTCGTTGGTCGGGGTGACTGTCTCGGGCCAGATCAGGGCCACCGTTTCTGCGGTATCACCGACGAAATCGCGGCTGAGGCGAAACAGCTCGGGATCGACGCGCTCCATCGCCATCGCACGCACCGCCGAGGCCTTGACCGCCGAGAAATCTGCTTCGCCGGTCAGCGCCGCGAGCGCCCAGCCGCGATCGGGATCGGGCGTGGCGCGCAGATAGTCCGCGATCAGCGCGACCTTGGCGTTGCGCGAGCGGGTATAGCCCAGCTGCGTCACGAGCGCGGCAAAGGCGCGCATCAGGCGTCGTCCTCGTCTTCGCGCTCGACCAGCGCCAGCGCGCGCGCCCTGATCTGGTGCAACTGGCACCAGCGCAGCAGCGCCTCCTCGCGACCATGCGTGACCCACACCTCGCGCGGGGCGACATCGCGGATGGTTTGCGTGAGCTCGTCCCAATCGGCATGGTCGGAGATGATCAGCGGCAGTTCGACCCCGCGTTGCCGGGCCCGCGCTCGCACCCGCATCCAGCCCGAGGCCATGGCGGTGACGGGATCGGGCAGCCGGCGGCTCCACCTGTCGGCCAGTGCCGAGGGCGGGGCGAGGATGACCCGGCCCATCAGCTCGCTCTTGTCGGTTCCCGCGACGGGCCGCAACTCGCCCAGATCGACGCCATGCTCGCCATAGAGCGCGCACATCTTTTCGAGCGCGCCGTGAAGATAGATGGGATCGTGGAAGCCCCCGTCGCGCAGTTCGGCGATTACCCGCTGCGCCTTGCCCAGCGCATAGGCCCCCACCAGCACGCAGCCCTGCGGATTGGCCTCCAGCATACTCAGCAGCTTGGCGATCTCGTCGGGTGTCGGCGGGTGACGGAAGACGGGCAGCCCGAAGGTCGCCTCAGTGATGAAGATATCGCAGGGCACGAGCTCGAACGGTGCGCAGCTGGGATCGGGCCGCCGCTTGAAATCCCCGGTCACCACCACGGTCTCGCCCTGATATTCGAGCCGGATCTGCGCCGACCCCAGCACATGGCCCGCAGGATGGAAGGACACGCTGACGCCGTTCAGGTCGACCGCATCGCCATAGCCGACCGCGTTCTCGCCGGTGTAGCGGCCGTAGCGCAGGTTGATGATGTCGAGCGTCTCGGGTGTCGCCCAGACCGCGTCATGCCCGCCGCGCGCATGGTCGGCATGGCCGTGGGTGATAAGCGCGCGGGGGACGGGTCGCGAGGGATCGATCCACGCATCGGCGGGCCGCACATAGATTCCATGGGGAAAGGGTTCGATCCAGTGCGGGGAAGCGGTCATCCGGGCGATATGGAGCCGCCCATGCGCCGGTTCAATCGCGCGCCGTCGCCTGGAAGTCGAAACTCACCGCAACCGGCCCCGCGATTTCGGCGGTGCTGGCATAATCGCCCTGGCCGACGCCGAAACTGGTGCGGTCGATCGTCGCGCTGCCCCTGGCGCGCGCCTTGTCGCCGGTGATATCGAGCGTGAAATTCAGCGGCACCGACTTGCTGACGCCGCGCAGCGTCAGCGTGCCATCGGCGCGATAGCGGTTGCCGCCCAGCGCCTTGAATTTGCTCGCGCGATAGGTGGCCCTGGCGAACTTGCCAGTATCGAAGAAGTCGCTCCCCGTCAGCGTGCCGTCGCGCTGGCCATCGCCGGTATCGACCGAGGCCAGATCGATGCTGACATCGATCTTCGAGGCGTCCAGCGCCTCGGGCGAAAACAGGATGTTTGCGGTCCAGCGCGCGAAGCGGCCATCGACCGCCTCGCCGTTCCAGCGCGCGGAAAAGCCGAGCGTGCCGCCCCTGCCGACCGCCCACTTGCGCGGCTCGGCATTCGCATCTTCTTCGGTGGTCGCGTCTTCGGCCTTGGCCTTTTCGCCTCCAGGGGCTGCGGCAGGTGTGGCTTCCGGGGCCGGTGCTGGGACAGGCGCGCCAGTAACGGCAGCGGGCCTGGCGGCTTGCGCAGCGCCTCGGGGGTCGACGACCTTGCCCAGCACCACGCCGCCCAGCATGATAGCCGCGGCGGTGAGCACCGCGCCGACCGCCTTGCCCTGTCCGCCGGGCAGCATCCGCGCCAGGATCGGCGTGCCCAGCAGATACTGGTGCCTCAGCGCCCCTGCGACATGCAGTACCAGCAGAGCGATGGCGACATTGGGCATGAAATGGTGGAGGAATTCCGCCGGTTCGCCCCAGCTTGCCGGCACCGGCAGGTGCGGCCACGGCACCGAGCCGAACAGCAGCGTCTCGACCTTGATCTTCGAGGTCGAAACGATGATCCAGCCGGTCACCGGCGCGGCGATCATGAAGCCATAGAAGCCGAAATGGACCAAACCCGACAGCGTCATCGCCCATTTGGGACCGGGTACCGGGGCAGGGCGCGGCGCGATATATCGCCAGCCGAGCCGCAGGACGCTCAGCAGCAGAATCGTGATGCCAACCGACTTGTGCAGCTGATAGCGGGCGAAGAGATCCGGCCCGCGCGGCCCTTCGAGCGATTCGGCAAAGACGACCTGGAAAACGAGCGCCGCTGCGATCAGCCAGTGGAGAACGATGGAGCCCAGGCTGTAGCGTTGCGGTGTCATGATGTCAGGCTGCTTTGCGAAGCTCCAGCCTGTCCCAGATTTCCACCAGCGCCGCCGTCAGATCGCGCATCATGGCTTCATCGTGAGACGGACCAGGTGTGAAGCGCAGCCTTTCGGTGCCGCGCGGCACGGTGGGGAAGTTGATCGGCTGCACGTATACGCCATATTCGGCGAGCAGCATATCGCTGATCCGCTTGGCCTTGACCGGATCGCCGACCATCAGCGGCACGATATGCGTGGTGGTGTCCATCACCGGCAGTCCCGCATCGCGGAACAGCTGCTTGAGCGTCGCGGCGGCGGCCTGCTGGCCCTCGCGCTCCTCGCTCGACTGCTTGAGGTGCCGGACGCTCGCCAAGGCGCCGGCGACCAGCACTGGCGAAAGCGAGGTGGTGAAGATGAAGCCCGGCGCGTAGCTGCGGATGACGTCGATGATCTTCTGGTCGGCCGCGATATAGCCGCCCATCACGCCAAAGGCCTTGCCGAGCGTGCCCTCGATGATCGTCAGCCGTGCGGCCGCCTCGTCGCGCTCCGAAATGCCGCCGCCATGCGCGCCGTACATGCCGACCGCGTGCACCTCGTCGAGATAGGTCAGCGCGTTGTACTTGTCCGCCAGGTCGCAGATCGCATGGATCGGCGCGACATCGCCGTCCATCGAATAGACGCTTTCGAACGCGATCAGCTTGGGCACGTTCGGGTCTTCGGCGGCGAGCAGCTCTTCGAGATGCTCGACATCATTGTGGCGGAAGACGCGCTTTTCGCAGCCCGAATTGCGGATGCCCGCGATCATCGAGGCGTGGTTCAGCTCGTCGGAAAAGATGATGCAGCCCGGCAGGATGCGCGCGAGCGTGGAGAGCGTAGCGTCGTTCGAGACATAGCCTGAGGTGAACAGCAGCGCGCTGTCCTTGCCGTGCAGGCTGGCCAGCTCCTGCTCCAGCTCGATATGATAATGCGTGTTGCCGCCAATGTTGCGCGTGCCGCCCGAGCCGGCGCCGACATTGTGCAGCGCCTCTTCCATCGCGGAGATCACCTTGGGGTGCTGGCCCATCGCGAGATAATCGTTCGAGCACCACACGGTGATCGGCTTCGGGCCATTATGCCCGTGGAAGCACCGCGCGTTGGGATAGGCGCCCTTGTTGCGCAGGATGTCGATAAAGACCCGGTAACGGCCTTCGGCGTGCAGCCGGTCAATCGCCGCTTCGAAAATCTGGTCGTAGTTCACGCAGCCACCCTGGTCCTGACATATGATGTTGCAAGCCGTTGCGCCCAACCGTTTACGCGACCATCTGCGTGCGCATCTGCTGCCGTCTTCATAGCAACTAAATCCCGCAATTCCAGCGATAACGGCTCGCAACTGATGGGACAAAACGTCCTATATCGATCACCGGTTAAGCATTCGCTGGGACGGTACGCCAATGGAAAATCGGCGTCAGCTTGATCGTGCCGGTCGATCAAAGACTTTCGAACGATGCAAAGCCGCGCGCCTTCAGCGCAGGCTCATAGGCGGTGATCGCGGCGGCGGGGCCGGTCGCGACAAAGCGCAGGCCATTGCCCTCGAACCGCTGTTCACGCGTAAGCCAGGCGATGCGCCGCGCGATTCCATCGGCGCCGTGCACGAATTGGACAGGACGACCGAAAGCACGCGCCAATTCGTCCTGGACGAGCGGGAAATGGGTGCAGGCGAGAACGACAGTATCGATCGGCACGGCGCGCTCCTGCGAGGTGAGGCCCGCCACCGCCCGAGCAAATATTGCGGGATCTGGCACGTCGCCGCGTAGCTTCATCTCCGCCGCGCGCACCAGCTCGGGCGCGCCATAGCGCAGGATCGTGGCGTCGCTGGCAAATTCGCGCGCCAGATTGGTGACATAGGGCTGGCGTACCGTCGCCTCGGTGCCCAGCACGCCGATCACCCGGCCTGCTGAGATCTCGGACGCGGGCTTGATCGCGGGTACCGTCCCCACCACGGGCAGGTCGAGCGCGGCGCGCACCTGGGGCAGCGCAATGGTCGAGGCGGTGTTGCAGGCGATGGTGATCAGGCGCGGGCGATAGCGTTCGACCAGCCGTCCCAGCAGCGCGGGCACGCGCGCGCCGATCTCGGCCTCGGTCTTCTCGCCATAAGGCAGCCCGGCAAAATCGGCGGCATAAACGATCGGTGCATGGGGCAGCAGCTTGCGCGCGGCGTAGAGCACGGTCAGTCCGCCAACGCCGGAATCGAAGAATAGCAGCGGTGCCTTGGGATCGGTCTCGCTCGCGGGCGAAGGGGTTTGCGTCATGCGCCACGCTTAGCAGGGGCGCGAGAACGATCAACCACGCTTGCCAAAAACGTGCGCCAGCCTATCACGCATCGTGCGCGGATGATGCGCATCGGGACGGGACGAGAATGTGATGAGCGATCTAGCGGGCATGGCCGTGGCGACCCTGGGCGGGCTGATGCTGATGGGCTATCTGCTGGGCTCGATCCCGTTCGGCATCATCCTGACAAGGCTGGCGGGCGCCGGCGATCTGCGCAGCATCGGATCGGGCAATATCGGCGCGACCAACGTGCTGCGCACCGGGCGCAAGGGGCTCGCGGCGGCAACCCTGTTGTTCGATCTGGGCAAAGGCGCGCTGGCAATCGCGATTGCCGAGGCGGTCGCGCCGGGCAGCGGGCCGATTGCCGGATTGGGTGCGTTCCTGGGTCATTTATATCCGATCTGGCTCAAGTTTGCCGGTGGCAAGGGGGTTGCGACCTTGCTTGGCATCGCGATAGCGCTTTACTGGCCGCTGGGCGTCGTCTTCGCGGCTGTGTGGCTGAGCACCGCCTTCGCCTTTCGCTACTCGTCGCTGGGCGGGATGCTCGCGGCGGCGGCGATGCCGGTGGCGGCCTGGTGGTTTGGCATGGAGCAGGCTCTGTGGGTATTTGTCGTGACCTTGGTGTTCGTGCTGTGGAAGCATCGCGGCAATATCGAGCGGCTGATGGCGGGCACCGAGCCGAAGATCGGCAAATCCTCCGCCGCCTGAGCCCCCGCCGCCTGGGTCTCATCGCATGCTGAGCGCCGAGCATCTGGCGCGCATCCGGCTGCTGCGCAGCGAACGCATAGGGCCGATCAGCTTTGCGCAGCTGATGCGCCGCTTCGGCTCTGCGCTCGCCGCCATCGAGGCGCTGCCCGATCTGGTCCAGCGCACTGGCGGGCGGGCACTGCGGATCTCGACATTGACGCAGGCCGAGCAGGAAGCGCACCGGGTCGAGGCCGCCGGCGCGCGTTATCTCTTTGCTGACGATGCCGATTATCCCGAGTTGCTGGTGCATATCGACAACGCCCCGCCGATCCTCACGGTGCGCGGCGACGCACGGCTGATGCAGCGCCCGGCGATCGCGATGGTCGGCGCGCGCAATGCCTCGGCATCGGCATGCCGCTTTGCCCGGCAGATCGCGGGCGAGCTGGCAGAGGTCGGGTTCCTTGTGGTTTCCGGGCTGGCGCGCGGCATCGACACAAGCGCGCATGAGGGCGCCTTGCGGATCGCAGGAACTGGCCTGGCCAGCACCGCCGGGGTGATCGCCTCGGGGATCGACATCAGCTACCCGCCCGAGAATCGCAACCTTCAGGCCGAAATGGGCGAGCGCGCGCTGGTGATAGCCGAACAGCCGCCCGGCACCGAGCCGCTGGCGCGGCATTTCCCCTATCGCAACCGCATCATTGCCGGAATGGCGACCGGGACCCTGGTGGTCGAGGCTGCGCCCAAGTCGGGCTCGCTGATCACCGCGCGGCTGGCGGCTGAGGCCGGGCGCGACGTGATGGCCATTCCCGGGTCGCCACTCGATTCGCGCTCGCGCGGCTGCAACGAGCTGATCCGGGGTGGGGCGACCCTGGTCCAGGGGGTCGATGACATAATGGAGCTGGTTTCGCCGATGACCGGTGCCAGGCCGCGCCATGTCGCAGCGCCCATTCAGAACTATGCCGTGCAACCGCAGCCCGAGCCCGATGATGCTGCGCGCCGGACGCTGGTGGATCTGCTCGGCCGCTCGCCGATCGCCATCGACGAACTGGTGCGCCAGTCGAGGCTGGACAGCGGCGCGGTGCAGATGATCCTGCTCGACCTCGAACTCGGCGGGTTGATCGAACGGCATGCGGCGGGGCGCGTCTCGCTGGTGTGATCGGTTTCACGCCCGCACTGGACGGTCTTGACGAATGCCGATAACGCCGCCCAGCTTACGCGTACACGTGAGAGCTTCCGGGAAATTCATTACATGCAACTGGTTATCGTCGAATCGCCCGCCAAGGCAAAGACCATCGAAAAATATCTCGGGTCCGATTACCGGGTGCTGGCCAGCTATGGCCATATCCGTGATCTCGCGCCCAAGGACGGCTCGGTCGATCCCGACAATGATTTCGACATGGTCTGGGAGGCCTATGGCGACAAGACGCGCCAGCTCAAGGCCATCACCGACGAGGCGAAGAAGGCCGACCGCCTGATCCTGGCGACCGACCCTGATCGCGAGGGCGAGGCGATCAGCTGGCACGTGCTCGAGGTGCTGGGCAAGCGCAAGGCCCTGCCCAAGGCGGTCGAGCGGGTGACCTTCAACGCGATCACCAAGAAGGCGGTGACCGAGGCGATGGCCGCGCCGCGCGAGCTCGACAGCGATCTGATCGATGCCTATCGCGCCCGCCGCGCGCTCGATTATCTGGTCGGGTTCACGCTGTCGCCGGTGCTGTGGCGCAAGCTGCCCGGCGCGAAGTCCGCAGGCCGCGTGCAGTCGGTGGCGCTGCGTCTGATCGTCGAGCGCGAACGCGAGATCGAGGCGTTCACCGCGCAGGAATATTGGTCGGTCAGCGCACAGATGGAGCAGGACGGCCAGGCCTTCACCGCGCGGCTGGTGCGGCTGGAGGGCGAGAAGCTCGACAAGTTGTCGCTGGGCAATGCCGGAGCCGCCGAAGCCGCCAAGGCCAAGGTCGAGGCCGGGCATTTCACCGTCGAGACGGTCGAGACGCGGCCCTTGAAGCGCAATCCGCCGCCGCCCTTCACCACCTCGACGCTGCAGCAGGAGGCCGCTCGCAAGCTGGGCTTCTCCGCCAGCCACACCATGCGGATTGCCCAGTCGCTCTACGAGGACGGCGCGATCACCTATATGCGTACCGATGGCGTGCAGATGGACGGCGGCGCGATCATGGAGGCGCGCAAGGCGATTTCGGAGCGCTATTCGGGCCATTACCTTCCCGAGACCCCGCGCCAGTACCAGACCAAGGCCAAGAACGCGCAGGAAGCGCATGAGGCGATCCGCCCCACCGATTTCAGCCGTGACAAGGCCGGGTCGGGCGATCATGCCCGGCTCTACGACCTGATCTTCAAGCGCGCGCTCGCCAGCCAGATGGCGACCGCGCTGCTCGAGCGCACGGTGGTGGAGCTGGTCGATGGCACAGGGCGCACCGCGCTGCGCGCCAATGGCCAGGTGGTGAAATTCCCCGGCTTTCTCGCGCTCTACGAGGAAGGCCTCGACGATGCCGACAGCGAGGATGGCGGTCTGTTGCCGGTCATGTCCAAGGGAGACAGTCCGGCGAAGAAGTCGGTCGACGCCGTGCAGCACTTCACCCAGCCGCCGCCGCGCTTTTCCGAAGCGTCGCTGGTCAAGCGGCTCGAGGAGCTCGGCATTGGACGGCCATCGACCTATGCCTCGATCATCCAGGTGCTCAAGGATCGCGCCTATGTGCGCGTCGAGAAAAACCGTTTCTTTGCAGAAGAATCGGGCCGGTTGCTGACAGGCTTTCTCGAACGCTTCTTTGAACGCTATGTCGCCTACGACTTTACCGCTGGGCTCGAGGAAGAGCTCGACGACGTTTCGGGCGGTCGCGCCGAGTGGCGCGCGGTGCTCGAAGCCTTCTGGCGCGATTTCAAGCCGAAGACGGCGGAAGTCATGGAGCAGAAGCCGTCAGAGATCACCGCCGAGCTCGACAAGTTCCTCGAGCCCTATCTGTTCCCGAAAAAGGCCGATGGCGGCGATCCGCGTCTGTGCCCCAAATGCGGCGAAGGCAGGCTGGCGCTGCGCGGCGGACGTTTTGGTGCGTTCGTGGCCTGCTCGAACTATCCCGAGTGCAAGTTCACCCGCCGCTTCGCGCAAGGCGGCGGCGAGGGCGATCAGGGCGATAGTGGTCCCGAGGAACTCGGCACCGATCCGGTGAGCGGCGAAGCGGTGAGCAAGCGTTCGGGTCGCTTCGGTCCCTATGTCCAGCTGGGCGACGGCAAGGACGCCAAGCGCGCCTCGATCCCCAAGGACGTGCCTGGCGAGGATTTCGGGCTCGAATGGGCGCTAAAGCTGCTGTCGCTCCCGCGCGAGATCGGCGAGCATCCCGAAACGGGCAAGCCGATCACCGCGAGCATCGGCCGCTATGGCCCGTATCTCGCGCATGACGGCAAATATGCTCGGCTTTCGGGCACCATGGAGGTGTTCGAAACCGGCATGAACGCGGCGGTGGTCAAGCTCGCTGAAGCGGCGGCAGGCGGCGGTCGCGCGCGGCGCGGCACGCCCGAACCGCTCAAGGTGCTGGGCAAGAACCCGGCGACCGATACAGACGTCAAGATCATGGACGGCCGCTATGGCGCCTATGTCACCGATGGCAGCGTCAACGCGACCATCCCCAAGGACAAGAACAAGGACGAACTGACGCTTGACGAGGCGCTGCTGCTGATCGCCGAGCGTGCCGCCAAGGCTCCGGCCAAGAAGGGCAAGAAGGCGCCGGCGAAAAAACCGGCTCCCAAAAAGGCGGCGGCGGAGAAGAAGCCTGCCGCCAAGAAGGCGCCCGCGAAAAAGACCGCAACGAAAAAGCCTGCCGCGAAGAAGCCCGCCAAGGCAGAGGGCTGACGCAGTGATCGAGTAGCGGCGGGCGAGCATCCTGCTCGTCCCCTGCTGCTCGTCGTTTTCCGGTTGCGCTCGGGCGCAGCGCGGCTAGCGTCCCCTTATACGCATAAGAATCCGGGGAACATCATCATGAAAGCACTGCGTTTTTCCGTCGCCCTGGCGGCGCTCGCCATCGCCATGCCTGCGCTGGCGCAGAAGGCCCCGTCGGACAAGCCCGCCGCCTGGGACGTCAATGCGCCGCCGATGAAGACCCGCGCCATCCCCATCAAGGTCGACGAGGGCACCTGGATGAACCTCGATGTCAGCCCCGATGGCAGCCGAATCGTCTTCGATCTGCTCGGCGACATCTACACCATGCCGATCAGCGGCGGCGCGGCGACGCGGATTGCCGAGGGCCTGGCTTACGAACAGCACCCGCGTTTTTCGCCCGATGGCAGCCGCATCGCCTTCACCTCGGACCGGGGCGGCGGCGACAATATCTGGATCATGAACGCCGATGGCTCGGACAAGCGCCAGCTGACGAAAGAGAGCTTCCGCCTGCTCAACAACCCGAGCTGGAGCCCGGACGGCCAGTATATCGTGGCGCGCAAGCATTTCACCACCGGGCGCTCGCTCGGTACGGGCGAGCTGTGGCTGTATCATGTCAGCGGCGGCAATGGCGTGCCGCTGGTCAAGCGTCCTAGCGAAGCGCACCAGAAGGAGCTTGGCGAACCCATTTTCGCGCCCGACGGGAAGGGCATCTTCTACAGCAAGGACGCGACCCCCGGGCCGATCTTCGAATATGCGCAGAACAGCAATGCCCAAGTCTTCGTGATCGACCGTTATGACATGGGCACCGGCAAGGTCGAACGCGTGACCGGAGGCCCGGGCGGCGCAGCGCGGCCCCAGCCTTCGCCCGACGGCCGCTATCTCGCTTTCGTCCGCCGCGAACGGGCGAAGACCAAGCTCTATGTCCGCGACATGCGAAGCGGCGAGGAGCGCAAGATCTATGACGATATGGACCGCGACGTGCAGGAAACCTGGGCGGTGCACGGCGTCTATCCGAACATGGGCTGGCTGCCCGACAGCAAGCGGCTTGTCTTCTGGGCGGGCGGCAAGATCCGCTCGATCGATGTGACGAGTGGTCAGGCGAGCGTCATCCCGTTCAGCGTCAACGACACGCGCACCATTGTCGACCCGATCCGTCCGCAAAAGCCGGTCGCGCCCGATACCGTGGCGGTGACGATGCCGCGCTTTGCCAGCGTCTCGCCCGACGGCAATCGCATGGTGTTCGAGGCCCTGGGCAAGCTGCACCAGCAGCCTGCTGGCGGCGGTGCAGTGCAGCCGCTGGTCACCAATGGCGGGACCGATTTCGAGCTGTTCCCGAGTTTTTCGCGCGATGGCAGCCAGATCGTCTATGTGAGCTGGGATGACGAACGCCTGGGCGAACTGCGCGTCGTCGGCGCAGGAGGCGGCGAAGCGCGGACGATCAGCAGGATGCCCGGCCATTATCGCCGACCTCAATTCTCGCCCGATGGCCGGTTCGTGGTCTACGAAGCCGGCAGCGGCGGCGGGCTGACATCCGACGCCTGGGGCGTGCAGCCAGGCATCTATCTGCTCGATATCGCCAGCGGCCAGACGCGGCGCATCACCGATGAAGGCAGCGAACCGCATTTCGGCGCGACAGGCGACCGGGTCTATTTCAGCGCCTTCAAGGGCGGCAAGCTGGCGCTGGTCAGCACCGACCTCAACGGCGAGGCCGAGCGCACCCATGCCAGCGGGGAGCTGGTCAGCGGCTACGCCGTCGCACCAGATGGCAGGATGCTCGCCTTCCGCCAGAATTACGCCGCGTTCGTGATGCCCTTCATGGCAGGCGCGGTCGATCTGGGCGCGGGCAAGGGCGGCGGCGCGCTGCCTGCGGTGCAAGTGAGCGAGGGCGGCGCGACCTTCCTGCAATGGTCGCATAATGGCCGCCAGCTCAACTGGTCGCTGGGGCCGGTGGTCTATTCCGCCGATGCGGGCAAGGCGATCGCCAGCGGCCCTGTCGCGAAGACCGATCCAAAATTCGCCCCGCCCAGGACCGGTGTCGTGATCAACGTCACCGCACCGGCCGACAAGCCGAGCGGCACCGTCGCCTTCACCAATGCGCGCATCGTCACGATGGCCAACGATCAGGGCGGCATCATCGAGCGCGGCACGGTGGTGGTGCGGGATAACCGCATCGTCGCGGTCGGCGCGAATGTCGCGGTGCCTGCGGGCGCGCAGACGGTCGATGTCGCGGGCAAGACGATCATCCCCGGCCTTGTCGATGCGCACGCGCACGGGCCGCAAGGGTCGGACGATCTGGTGCCGCAGCAGAACTGGAGCGCGGTCGCGCATCTGGCGATGGGCGTTACCACGATCCACGATCCCAGCAATTCGGCGGCGGAGATTTTCCCGGCGGCAAGCTATCAGCGCGTCGGCAAGTATCTCGCGCCGCGCATCTTCTCGACCGGCGAAGTCGTCTATGGCGCCAAGGCGGCAGGAATCTTCGCCGAGATCGACAGCCTGGCCGATGCCCGCGCGCACACCACGCGGCTGAAGCTCCAGGGCGCGCAGAGCGTCAAGAACTACAACCAGCCGCGCCGCGAACAGCGCCAGCAGGTTGTCGCTGCAGCCCAAGCCGATGGTCTGGCGAGCGTCGCCGAGGGCGGATCGCTGTTCAGCCAGGACATCACGATCATCGCTGATGGCAACACCACGCTCGAGCACAATATCCCGCAGGAACGGCTGTACGAGGACGTGCGCAGCTTCTTCGCGCAGAGCAAGGTCGGCTACACGCCGACGCTGGTGGTAACCTTTGGTGGCATGGGCGCAGATCCCTATTGGCGCTCGCACACCGATATCTGGCAGCATCCGATCCTGAGCAGGCATGTCCCGCGCCGCAAGCTGGAAGCCTCGAGCGTGCGCCGCGAGATCGGGCCTGAAGAGGATTATGCCGACACGGCTTCCGCGCGCGAGGCGGCGGAGCTGGCACGGCGCGGCGTGCCTGTCGGCATCGGCGCGCACGGCCAGGAAGAGGGGCTAGCCTCGCACTGGGAGCTGTGGAGCTTCGTTAAGGGTGGCATGACGCCGATCGAGGCGCTGCGCACCGCGACGATCAGCGGCGCGCGCTCGCTCGGGTTCGACAAGGATATCGGGTCGATCGAGCCGGGCAAGCTCGCGGACATGGTCATCATCGATGGCGATCCGGTGGCCGATATCCGCCAGTCCGACAGGATCACGCATGTCATGCTCAACGGGCGGCTGTACGAGGTGCCGACGATGAACGAGACGCTGACCGGCACGTCGAAGCTGCGCAAATGGTATTGGGAGAAGTGATCGCCCGACCCTGACGCAAAACCGTCACGCTGAACTTGTTTAAGGACCCATTTCTCCCCAACAAGCTTCGGCTGCTGAAGTCTGATGGATCCTGAAACAAGTTCAGGATGACGAATTGGGTTGCCGCAACGGACATATCCACAACACGCCCAGATTGCCCGTTTTGCTCCCACCCCAATCTGCGCTACGGCCCAATGCAATGACGCGGACGCCTGTTTCACCCCCTGAATCGATGAGTCGCTTATGCTGGTGAGCAATGGCGGGCTGTTCCTGATCGCGCTCGTGCTGGCGCTCTGGACGGGCGCAGCTATTTGGGCGCTGGTGACGGGGCTGCAGATGCGCCGCGCCGCAGGGACGGCGCGCAGGCAGTTGCGGCGGCTCACCCGGCTGATCGATTCCGGTCCGGCCATCCCCCTGATCGTGCGGTCGGATTCGCGGATCGAGGGGCCCGAGCGCGTGGCGCGCTGGCTGGGGCTGGAAAAGCTTCCACCTTACCTCGCCGAGCTCAGCCAGGCCGCCAGAGGCCTCGACCGCGAGGCGCTCGACCTGCTCGGTCAAAAGATCACGACTGCGCAGAAGAGCGGCGCGCCGTTCGCGATGGCGGTTACCGCGGCCGGATCGAACCGCAGATTGCGGATCGAGGGCCGGCTCGCCGATCCGCAGACCATCGCGCCGGGTGCAGTTCTGCTGTGGTTCTATGACGCGACCGAGAGCGAGACGCGCATGGCGGCGCTGGTCGAGGCCGAGGCCGAGGCGAAGCGGGCGTTCGACGCATTGTCGGGGCTGATCGAGGCCGCGCCGATCCCGATGTGGTTCCGCCGCGAGGACCTGTCGCTGCTGCTGGTCAACAGCGCCTATGTCGAGGCGGTCGGCGCCAGCAGCGCCGCCGATGTCGTCGAGGCCGGGCAGGAGTTGGTCGAGACCGTCGATGGGCTCACGCCGCTCGCGGTCGCCGCGCGTGCGTTCGAGAGCAATACGCCCTCGCGCCGCACGGTCACCACGACGATCGCGGGCACGCGGCGCGCGATGGAGGTGGTCGATCTGCCGATCAAGGGGCGCGGCATCGCGGGCTATGCCATCGACGTGCACGACCTGATCCAGGCGCGCCAGGCGACCGAGCGCTTCCGCGATGCCCAGCGCGACATGCTCGACAATCTGTCGGCGGGCGTGGCGCAATTCGATGCGCAGCGCCGCCTGATCTTCGTCAACCAGCCGTTCGTGCGCATGTTCCAGCTCAAGCCGCAATGGCTGCAGGACGGGCTGGAGTTCGAGCGGCTGATCGACCGGATGCGCGAGGCAGGCCGTGTGCCGCAGGTGCGCGATTTTCCCGCCTGGCGCGACGAGAAGCGCGAATGGTTCCAGTCGGCAGCCCCGGTCGAGGACAGCTGGCTGATCGCCGACGGCACGCATCTGCGCGCCATCGCCCAGCCGACGCCCGATAATGGCCTGCTGCTGATCTTCGAGGACCGGACCGAGCAGGTGCAACTGGCGAGCGCGCGCGACACGCTGCTGCGGGTGCGCACCGCGACGTTCAACAACCTCTACGAGGCGCTCGCCGTCTTCACCTCCGACGGGCGGCTGCACCTGTGGAACACGCGCTTCGGCGCGGTGTGGGAGGTCGACGAGGCCGAGCTCGCCAAGCATCCGCGCGCCGACGAGCTGCTGAAAGCCATCGCGCCACAGCTCAAGCGTCCGGCGCAGATCTCGGCGCTGCGGGAAGTCATCCGGTCGGCCACGCTCGACCGGACCCAGCGCGCCGGCCAGCTGGTGATGAAGGATGGCCGGGTGTTCGATTTCGTCGGCATTCCGCTGCCCGATTCGAGCGCGCTGTTCACGATGATCGACGTGTCCGACGCCAAGCGGATGGAAGATGCCCTTCGTGAACGCAACGAGGCGCTGGTCGAGGCCGATGCCATCAAGACGAAGTTCCTCGCCAATATGAGCTACGAATTCCGCACGCCGCTCACCTCGATCGGCGGCTTTGCCGAGCTGCTGGCGAGCGGGGTGGCAGGGCCGCTGTCCGAACAGGGCCAGGACTATGCCAAGGCGATCATCGATTCGGTCGAGCGGCTGTCGGCGCAGATCAACATGGTGCTCGATCTGAGCCAGAGCCAGGCGGGCACATTGCCGCTCAAGCGCGAGCCGACCGATATGGCGGCGCTGCTGGTCGATGTTGCCAAGGGCATGGCCGGGTTGGCGGGGGGGCGCAACATCGCGCTCGAGGTCGATGTGAACGGTGGCCCGGGCATGGCCGAGGTCGATCGCCAGCGCTTTGCCCAGGCGATCACCGCCGTGGTCGATAATGCGCTGCGCTACACCCAGGAAGGCGGGCGCGTGCTGCTGCTCGGCGATCGCTTCCGGAACAAGCTGCGCATTGTGGTGTCGGACAACGGACCTGGCCTCGATGCGCGTGCGCAGGCGCGCGCGCTCGATGGCGTGCTCCAGGCGGACGAGGCGGGAGGCAAGCCGGTGACCAAGCGCTCGGGCCTGGGCCTGCCGCTGGCGAAGAACCTGATCGAGGCGCATGGCGGGCGGATGGAGCTGGTCAGCGAACCGGGCGCGGGCACCATCGTCACGATTCTGATGCCGTGATGCCGACCATCGGTTCGATCGAGGCGATGCAGCGCCTGGGGCAGCAGCTCGCCGATATGGCGCGCCCCGGCGATACGATCGCGCTTTCGGGCGATCTCGGCGCGGGCAAATCGACGCTCGCCCGCGCGATCCTGAACGCACTGGGCTTTGCCGGAGAGGTGCCGAGCCCGACCTTTGCGCTCATCCTTCCTTATGACCCGCCCGAGGTGCGAATTCCGGTCATTCACGCCGATTTCTACCGGCTCGACGGAGCGATGGAGCTCGACGAACTGGGGCTCGATGCGGGTGATCCGGCGCTGCTGATCGCCGAATGGCCCGAGCGCGTCGGCGGGCTCGCAGGACCCGATACGCTGCAATTGCGGATCACCGGAAGCGATGCTAGCGAGCGCCGGATCGAGGCGCAGCCGGGCGCGAACTGGCAAGCGCGCTGGCAGCAGATGGCAGGTGATTGGTCTTGAACGAGCGTGAGCAGCTTATCCGTGGCTTTGTCGATGCGAGTGGCTGGGCTTCTGCGTCGATCGAACCGATCCCCGGCGATGCCTCGTTCCGGCGTTATTTTCGCGTGGTCGAGCGCGAGCGTCGCGCGATTCTGATGGATGCGCCGCCACCGGAAGAAGACCCGGTGCCATTCATCAATGTGGCTCGCTATCTTACCGGCCAGGGCCTGCGCGCGCCAGAAATCTTCGCCGCCGATGCCAAAGCCGGACTGGTGCTGCTCGAGGATTTCGGCGATGCCCGGATGCGCGAGACCGTCGATGCGGGCGATGCCGAGACCGAGCGCGCAATCTACCGCAAGGCGATCGAAACGCAGGTCGAGCTTCACCAGCGCGCGCCCGCCGACGTCCCGCCTTATGATCGTGCGGTCTATCATCGCGAGGCGGCCTTATTCACCGAATGGTATTGCCCGGCACGCGGCCTCGATGTCGACGCAGACGGCTATGTCCGCGCCTGGGAAGCGGTGCTCGATGGCTTGGACCCGGCAGCGCCCAGGGTCACGGTGCTGCGCGATTATCATTCGGAAAACATCATGCTGCCGCCCGATGGATCGCAGGGGCTGATCGATTTTCAGGACGCGCTGGTCGGCGATCCGGCCTATGACTTGGTCTCGCTGCTGCAGGATGCGCGGCGCGATGTGTCCGAGGAGGTCGAGGCCGAGATGCTGGCGCATTATCGCGATCTGGCCAAGCCTGCGTACGATTTCGACACCGCCTATCATGTGCTCGGCGCGCAGCGAAATGCGAAGATCGTCGGCATCTTTGTGCGGCTGTGGAAGCGCGATGGCAAGCCGCGCTATCCCACGATGATCCCGCGCGTCTGGCGCGCGATGGAGCGCGACCTGAAGCACCCCGCGCTGGGCCCCGTGGCCGCGTGGTTCGATGCCAATATCCCGGCAGAATTGCGCGATCCGGCAGGAACGCTCGGTGGGAAGTTCGATCTGTGAGCGATACCCCCGCCTTCGCCCGCACCGCGATGGTCATGGCCGCAGGGCTGGGCAAGCGCATGCGCCCGCTGACCATCACCACCCCCAAGCCGCTGGTGCGCGTCGCGGGCAAGCCGCTGATCGACCATGTGCTCGGCCATCTGGGCCGGGCCGGCATGCAGCGGGTGATCGTCAACGTCCATTATCTCGCCGATGCGCTCGAGGCGCATCTGAAGGCGCGTGAATGGCCGTTCGAGCTGCTGGTCTCGGACGAGCGCGACCTGCTGCTGGAAACCGGGGGCGGGCTGGTCAAGGCCCTGCCGATGATCGAGGAAGACCCGTTCTTCTGCCTCAACAGCGACAATGTCTGGCTCGAAAGCGCGCGTTCGTGTTTCGACGAGCTGCGCGCCGCGTGGGATGACGAGCGGATGGATGCGCTGCTGCTGCTGGTGCCGCATAGCCGCGCCAACAATTACAAGGGCGTCGGCGATTTCCATCTCGACCAGATGGGCCGCATCCGTCGCCGCAAGCAGGGCCATGTCGCGCCCTATATCTATACCGGCATCCAGCTGCTCTCGCGCCGCCTGCTTGCCGATCCGCCGCAGGGCGCGTTCTCGACCAATGTGCTGTGGAACCGGGCGATGGCCGAGGGCCGTGTCTACGGCATATCACACCTCGGCCTCTGGTTCGATGTCGGCACGCCCGCTGCGATCCAGCCCACCGCAGAGGCGCTGCTGGATGCCTGAGCCGCGCAACCCCGCAGTCTATGCCATCGGGGCGCAGCGCGGGTTTGCGGATGTTCTGGCGGATGGGCTGCTCCGGCGCTTCGGCGGCGATCCGATGGGGCTGGCGCGGGCGACACTGCTGATCCCCAACCATCGCGCCGGGCGCGCGATCACCGAGGCGCTGGTGCGCCATGCCGCCGACGGGTTGCTGCTGCCGCGCATGGTGTTGATCGGCGATATCGATCTCGATGAGAGCCTGGGCGCGCTGCTCGATCCGCTGGGCGAAGGCGCGGAGGTGCCGCCTGCGGTCGATCCGCTCGAACGGCGCTTCCGTCTGGCGGCGCTGATTGCGCGCGAAGGGTCGGGCCGGGCAGGGGCCGATGATCCCGCCGAAACCCTGCGCCTCGCCTGCGAATATGCGCGCGTGCTCGACCAACTGCAGGTCGAGGAAAAGACACTCGACCACCTGGATGCGATCGACGTCGAGGCGGACCTCGCGGAACATTGGGCGGCATCGCGCGACCTTTTCATCCGCGTCGGCAGAGCCTGGGGGGCGGAGCTCGAGGCAATGGGCCGCATCGACCCGGCGGATCGCCGCAATCGGCTGCTCGACAAGGCTGCGCGACGCTGGCGCGAGCGGCCGCCGCTGACGCCGGTGATCGCCGCGGGAATCACCACGTCCGCCCCAGCCATCGCGCGCCTGCTGCGCAGCATTGCCGATCTGCCGCAGGGCATGGTGGTGCTGCCGGGGCTCGATCTCGACATGGACGAGCCATTGTGGGAAGCGCTGGGCCATCCGGTCACCACACCTCCTGAGCCGGGCGCCGAACTGGTCGAGCGGCCTGCGATCACCCATCCGCAATATCACCTGAAGCAGCTGCTCCACGCGATGAGCGTCAACCGTGCCGAGGTGGAGCCCTGGCAGGCCGAACCCCGGACCGGCATCGCCGCCGATCGCGCGCGATTGCTGCGCAGCATTTTCCTGCCCGCAAGGCTCAGCGACCGCTGGGTCACGCTCGATGCCGCTGACCGTAGGACGAAGGGGCTCCGCATCATCGAGGCGGAAAATCCCGACGAGGAGGCGCAGGCGATCGCGCTACTGGTGCGCCAGGCGCTCGATATTCCCGCGCGCCGCGTCGCCATCGTGACACCCGATCGCAGCCTGGCCGCGCGTGTGATCGCGCATCTGCGGCGCTGGGATATCGAGGCGGACGACAGCGCGGGCGAGGCGCTGCCGGTCACGCCGCCGGGACGGTTCCTGCTCGCGGTGGCGCAATGCCTGGCCGATGATTTCGCGCCGGTGCCGCTGCTCGACCTGTTCAAGCATCCTATCGCGCAAGCGGGCGAGAAGCGCCGCGAATGGCTCGACGAGGTGCGCGCGCTCGATCGGTTGCTGCGCGGGCCGCGACCCAAGCCGGGTCTCGCGGGCATCGACACGACGATTGGTGGCCGTCCGCTCAAGGACTGGTGGCAGCAGTCCAAGGCGCTGCTCGCGCCGATCGCCGACTGGCCGGCCAAGCCTCAGCCCTTGTCCGCGACGATCCAGGCGATCGCCGCTACCGCCGATGCGCTAAGCGGCCAGATGGTCTGGGCCGGGCTGGCGGGGCGCTGCGCCTCTGACCTCGTGCAGCAATTGCTCGCGCGCACGGGCAGCCACGATCCGCTGGTCACGCCGTCGCAGGTGGTGAATATCCTTGCGCGTTTGATGCGCGAAAAGGCGGTGCGCCCGCCTTATGGCAAGCACCCGCGCGTCGCCATCTACGGCCTGCTCGAGGCACGGCTGCAAAGCGCCGATCTCGTCATCTGCGCCGGTCTCAACGAAGGCGTGTGGCCGCAAATCCCGTCGCCCGATCCCTGGCTCGCGCCGATGGTACGCAACGCGCTGGGCCTGTCGCCGCTCGAAATGCGGGTGGGTCTCTCCGCGCAGGATCTTGCCGGAACCTTTGCCTCATCCGAGGTGGTGCTGACCCGCGCACGGCGCGACGGCAGTGCGCCGACGGTCGCCTCGCGCTTCCTGCTGCGCCTGCAGGCGGTCGCGCCCGACCGGCATATGGAAGATACCGAGACGCTTGCGCTGGCGCGAAGGCTCGACCGCCGCCTGCCTGCGGTGCGGATCGAGAAACCCGCGCCGCGCCCCAAGCCTGATCAGCGCGTCAAAAGGCTGTCAGTCACCGAACTCGATCGGCTGCGCGCCGATCCCTTTGCCTTCTATGCCAAGCGGATTCTCGCGCTACCCTCGCTCGACCCGGTCGATGCCGAGCCGAGCGCGGCCTGGCGCGGCACGCTGGTGCACGAAATCCTCGAATACTGGCACCGCGAGGATGGGCTCGATCCCGCATGTCTGGTGCCGCGTGCCTGCCGTTATCTCGATGAGGCCAATGTCCATCCGCTGATCAAGGCCTTGTGGCGGCCCCGGCTGGTCGCCGCACTCGACTGGATCGCCGAGGAGACGCAGGCACTTGCTGGCGAAGGGCGCCGCATGATCGACGCCGAGCGCAGCGGCACGTTCATGATCGAGGGCGTCGAGATTCGCGGCAAGGCCGACCGCATCGACCGGATGCCCGATGGCACTCTGGGAATCGTCGACTACAAGACCGGCAAGCCGCCCAGCGCCCGGCAGGTCGAGGCGGGCTATGCGTTGCAACTCGGGCTGCTGGGCATGATGGCCGAGCGCGGCGGCTTTGTCGCCAAGGACAACCAGCCAAGGATTGACGGCAAGGCAAGTGGCTTCGAATATTGGTCGCTGACCCGGAGCAAGACCGGCGATTTCGGCTATCGCGAAAGCCCGGTGGGCAGACGCAACAGCGAGCTGACTGCTGACACGATGCTCCCGACTGCCGAACATTTCCTGCGGGAAGCGCTCGATGCCTGGATATTGGGCGATGCGCCGTTCACCGCCAAGCTGGTGCCCGATCAGGCGAGCTATACCGAATATGACCAGCTGATGCGGCTCGCCGAATGGTATGGCCGTCAGGGGAGCGGACAATGAGCGGCGGCAAGGCAGGGCTTCCGCCGCTCCAGGGCGATCAGGCGCTGGCAGTGTCGCCCGCCGATCAGGTCTGGCTCAGCGCGTCGGCGGGTACCGGCAAGACCCAGGTGCTCACTGCGCGTGTCTTCCGCCTGCTGCTCGAACCCGGGGTGAACCCCGATGCTATCCTGTGCCTCACCTTCACCAAGGCCGGCGCGAGCGAGATGGCGAACCGCATCAACGCGCAGCTCGCTGCCTGGGTGCGGATGAGCGATACCGCGCTCGGCGCGGATCTGCTGAGCATCGGTGCCTCGGTCGATGGTGACACACTCATCCGCGCGCGCCGCCTGTTCGCGCGCGTGCTCGATGCGCCGCAGGGCGGGCTTCGTATCCAGACGATCCACAGCTTCTGCCAGTCGCTGCTCGCGAGCTTCCCCGAAGAGGCGGGGCTGGCTCCCGGTTTCCGCCCGATCGAGGATCGCGACCGCATCCAGCTTGCACGCGATACGCTGGGCGAGATGCTGGTCGATGCGGGCCGGCGCGGTGACACGCGGCTGTCGGACAATCTCGAAGCACTGAGCCTCAAGCTCGGGGCGGAAGCGACCGAGAGCTTCCTGATGCGCTGTGCGGCCAAACCCGATGCGATGGACGCGCTGGTCGGCGATATCCGCCCCTATATCAATGCCGCGCTCGGCCTGAAGCGCGACGAGGATGGCAGCGGGCTGGCGGCCATGTGCAGCGATGCGCTGTTCGATATCGCGAATCTCGAGGCCTTGCAGGACAGCAATGTCCGCTGGGGCACCAAGACCGGGCTCGAGGTCGCGGCGAAAATCCAATCCTGGCTCGACATGGACGATCTTGCGCGGCTCGAAAATCTTGATCTGGTCTGGCTCGCCGTCGCCAAGGCCGATGGCGACCCGCGCAAATGGGAGAGTTTCTCCGCCAAGGTCGATCCCGATTACGCGGAAAAGGCCGAGAGCCTGTATAGCGACCTGTCGGCGCTCAAGGAGCATATCGCGCTGATCGGCTTTTCCGGCGATTTTGCTCGTGCGCTCGAAGTGGGCCGGGATTTCGCCTGGCGCTTTGCCGAGGCCAAGCGCCAGGCGGGATTGCTCGATTTCGACGACCTGATCCGCGCCGCTGCCGATCTGCTCTCGGGCCGCACCATGGCGCAATGGATCGCGTTCAAGCTCGACCAGCGTTTCGATCATGTGCTGGTCGACGAGGCGCAGGACACCAATCCCAGTCAATGGGCGATCGTGAAGGGGTTGATCGACGATTATTTCAGCGGGCAGGGCAGCAAAGCCGATCGGTTCCGTACCCTGTTCACCGTGGGCGATTTCAAGCAGGCGATCTTCGGCTTCCAGGGCACCAGCCCTCAATATTATGCTGCCGCGCGGCTGCGCATCGGCGCGCAGGCCGAAACTGCCGGCCAACCCTTTCTCGACCTCAGCCTCGATCGCAGCTTCCGTTCGACCCAGCCGGTGCTCGACATGGTCGATGCGGTGCTCGGCGATCTTGGGCCTGCTGCGCTCGGCATTATGGAAGACGGGCTGCCGCTGCACGAAGGACGCAAGGGCCCGGGCGTAGTCGAGCTCTGGCGTCCGATCGGCGAGGGGCTGGAGGATCAGGACGAAAGCGGCGAGGGCGAGGATGCCGAGGAATGGCTTTCGGGTGCCGATCGCAAGTTCGCGCAGGGCCTCGCCGAGCGCATCGCGGGCTGGCTGAACCCGGGGTCGCCGACGCGGCTCTGGCTCGAGCGGCGCTCCGACGGCAAGCCGGGCTGGGCGGGCGCGGGCGACATCATGGTGCTGCTGCGCCGCCGCGGCGATCTCGCCTCGCTGATCGTCGCGCGGCTCTATGCCGAAGGTGTGCCGGTGGCGGGGATCGACCGGTTGCGGCTCGGCCAGCCGCTGGCGGTGCAGGACCTGATCGCCGCAATCCGCTTTGCGCTGCAGCCGCTCGATGACCTGACCTGTGCCGCGTTGCTCGTTTCGCCGCTCGGCGGCTGGACGCAGGACGAGTTGCTGGCGCACGGCTATCGCCCGGAAAAGCGCGCGCTCTGGCCGCATCTGCGCGATCTGGCCGATCATGATCCGGCTTTGCGGGAGAAGCTCGAGCCGCTCTACGCGATCCTCGGCATGGCGGATTTCGGCACGCCCTATGATTTCCTCGAACAGGTGCTCACCGGCCCGATCCAGGGGCGCGCGAAGCTGGTCGCGCGACTGGGCGAAGAATCGCTCGATCCGATCGCCGAGCTGCTGGCGCTCGCGCAGAAGTTCGCGGCGAGCCATGATGGCGGCCTGCAGGCCTTTCTCCACTGGTTCGACGCGGGCGACGAGGAGATCAAGCGCGAGCTGGCCGGTCAGTCCGACATGGTGCGGGTAATGACCGTGCATGGCTCCAAGGGCCTGCAGGCGCCGGTCGTGATCCTGGCCGATGCCTGTGTCGATCCGACGCGCAAGGTGGATTCGAGCTTCGACTGGCCGGTCGAGATATTGGGGCGCGATGCGCAGATCACCCTGCCGGTCTATTCGCTGCCAAAGGCGCAACGGATCGGGCCTCTGGCCGAGGCGCATGATGTCGCGCGCGAAGCCGATATGCAGGAGCATTGGCGGCTGCTCTATGTCGCGATGACGCGTGCGGCAGAACGGCTCTATGTTGGCGGGACCTTGGGCAAGAAGGCGAAAGAGCCGCCCAAGGAAAGCTGGTATGCCGCGATCGAGCGCAGCTTCATGGCGCTCGGATGCGACTGGCTCGACATGGGCGAGGGGCCCTGTCGCCGCTTCGGCAGCGATGCCGTGCCGATTCCGCGCGCAGACGAGCCTCAGGCAGTGGAGGCAGCATCAGCCGAGAGCCTGCCCGATTGGGCGCTCAGGCCCGCCCGGCCCGAACAACGACCGCCCATCCCGCTCGCGCCCTCGTCGCTGGGCAAGGACGATGTCGCAAGCCCGCCGCTCACCGGTCCCGATCGCGAGCGCGCGGCGCAGCGCGGGCTCATCATGCACAGCCTGTTCGAGCGCTTGCCCGCGCTTGCGCCAGAGCAGCGCAAGCCCGCCGCGCGGCGCTGGCTGGCGCGGCAGCATGGCATCACCGATTTGGCCGAGGCCGACGCGATCATTGATCCGGTATGCGCGGTGATCGATCACCCCGGTTTTGCCGATGTGTTCCGTGAGGACGCGCTCGCCGAAGCTCCGATTGCGGCGGTGGTGGGGCCCAATGTTGTTTCGGGCACGGTCGACCGGCTGCTGGTCGAGGAAAGCCGCGTGCTGGTGGTCGATTTCAAGACTGGCCGCCGTCCGCCCGCCTCGCTCGAGCAATTACCGGTCGCGCATGTCCGGCAGATGGCGGCCTATGTCGCGGCGTTGCGGCTGATCTTTCCGGGCCGGACCGTGCAGGCGGGCCTGCTCTACACGTCCAGCCCGCGCCTTTTCCTGCTGCCGGACGAGCTGCTGGCAGCCACGAAGCTGGATTGAATCGACCAATATGAATAGTTTGAGCCGGTGCGCTTGAGCCGCCGGGCGCGACGGCCTACATCCATTCTCAAGTCACGAACAAGGAGTATCCCCCATGGCAACCACTGCAGTCAGCGATGCAAGCTTCGAAGCCGATGTGCTGAAGTCCGACAAGCCCGTTCTGGTCGATTTCTGGGCCGAATGGTGCGGTCCGTGCAAGATGATCGGCCCGGCTCTCGAAGAAATCAGCGACGAACTCGCCGACAAGGTCACCATCGCCAAGATCAATATCGACGACAATCCCGACGCTCCGGCCAAGTACGGCGTGCGCGGCATTCCGACGATGATCCTGTTCGACAAGGGACAAATCGTCGAGACCAAGGTCGGCGCGGCCCCCAAGAGCGCGCTCAAGAGCTGGCTCGAAGGCGCTCTGCCCGCCTGATGGAAACTGGCTCGAAAATGGTGTAGTCCCTGCACGCATGTCGGCAGAATTAGGTCATAACCGCATTCTGGGTTTCCAGCCCACAAAGGGTGCGAGCATGTATGCTATCGTTTTTGACCTGGACACCACGGTGTTGCAGTCTGCCTACGACAATGCCTCATGGAACAACGCCTATTCCGATATCCGTAAGGTGCTGGAATCGCGCGGATTCGAGTGGCAGCAGGGTTCAACCTATTTTGGCAATGATAAAGTGACGCCGGTGGACTGCGTTCTGGCGGTTCAGGAGCTTCGCCGCGAATATGATTGGTTCAAGCCCTCGGTCCGCGACATTCGCATGTTACGGATCGAGGAGAATAACGACCTAGGGCCAGCGATCGAATAGCTAGGTGATGATCGCCGCTGCCTTGTCCCACATTGCGGGGCTGGCGGCGGCGAGCATGCCCTTTCGCTGGTCGCCGGGGCGATAGGGGGAGCCATCGAGCCGTGCAGCATGGCCGCCGGCTTCGAGGGTGAACAGAACGCCTGCTGCATGGTCCCAGGGCAGCGTACGCTCGAACAGCGTCACGTCGTTCTGCCCCAGCACCAGTCGGGGGTATTGCTCCGCCGCACAGCGCGGAATGTCGACCATCGTGAACTTGCCCTCGATCGCGGCTGCCAGTTCGGCGCGGCGCGGCTCGGGAATGTACATGGTCGAGATCGCGGCGATGGGCAGCGCCTCCCCACTTTCGCGGGCTTGCACAACCTCATCGTTGATGAACGCACCGCCGCCGCGCACTGCGTGGCACATGCGGTCGGCCAGGGGATCGTAGAGCCAGCCCGCCACCGTCTCACCGCCTTCGACCAGCGCGATGATGATCCCGAACGGCGGATGGCCGTGCGCGAAATTGTGCGTGCCGTCGATGGGATCGATGATCCAAGCGGTGCTGTCGTTGACGCGCTCGATCAGCGCCGGATTGGCCGCCACCGCTTCCTCGCCGACGATGCTGGCTTGCGGCAGGATATTCGCCAGACCGGCGCTCAACCGCTTCTCGCTCTCCTTGTCGGCGATGGTCACCAGATCGCCGGGTGTCTTCTCCGCGATCTGGTGCTGCGCCAGATCCTGGTAGTGGTGCAGCACGACCTCGCGCGCGACGTTGCGGATCAATGCGGAGACGGGGGCGTGGAGCGGATGGGTCATGTCAGCGGGATCATCACATTCTTGGCATAGCCGGGGCGCTCGACCAGCCGTTCGTACCAGCCGCGCAGATGCGGATAATCGCCGCGCGCCAAGTCGAGCGCGAACCAGGTGTGCGCATAGGTGCCCATAGGGATGTCGGCGATGCCAAAATTCTCGCCGGTCAGCCATGGCTGGCGTGCCAGGCAGGTATCCAATATAGCCATCATCCTGCCCGTCTCCTCGATCCCGCGTGCGATCACGGCAGGATCATGCGCTTCGGGCGGTTTGCGCACCAACATAAGGAAGACCTCGCGCTGGGCATCAGCATAGGCGAACTGCCAGTCCATCCATTTGTCCGCCGCCGCGCGGGTACGAGGATCGGCAGGCCAGAGGTGCGGCGCATGCGCCTCGGCCAGGTAGCGCAGGATGGCGTTCGATTCCCAAAGCACCAGACCGTCATCCTCGACCGTCGGAATGAGCGCATTGGGGTTGCGCGCCAGATAGGCGGCATCCATGCCGAACTTGCCGCCAACATCGTGGCGCACATAGTCGAGGCCGATTTCCTCCGCCGCCCAGACGACCTTCTTGACGTTGTGCGAGTTGAGGCGACCCCAGATGGTGAGCATGGCTCAGCTCCGGTAATCGGCATTGATAGAGATATATCCGTGCGTCAGGTCGCAGGTCCACACGGTGGCGCGGCCGTTGCCCAGTCCGATATCGGCCTCGACCAGGATGTCGGTCCCCTTGAGATGCGCGGCCACCGGCGCTTCGTCATAGCCCTGCACGACCATGCCGTGGGCTGCTACCTCGACCCCGCCGAAGCGGATCGACAGCAGGTCGCGCTCGGCAGGTTCGCCCGCCTTGCCGACCGCCATCACGACGCGGCCCCAATTGGCGTCCTCACCCGCGATCGCGGTCTTGACCAAAGGCGAATTGGCGATCGACAGCGCGATGCGGTGCGCGCTTTCGTCCGAGACCGCCCCGGTGACGCGTATCTCAATGAACTTGCTCGCCCCTTCGCCATCGCGCACCACCAGATGCGCCAGCTGGCGGCACAGATTGGTCAGCGCGGCGGCGAACGCATGGGCCCCGGTGCTTTCCATGCTTTCGATCCGGGCGTGATCCGCCTGGCCGGTGGCGAAGGCGAGCACGGTGTCGCTGGTCGAGGTGTCGCTGTCGACGGTGATGCAGCTGAAGGTCCGGGCGTTCGCGGCGCTCAGCATCTGCTGCAGCAGCGCCGGCGCGATATTGGCATCGGTGAATACATAGCCCAGCATCGTCGCCATGTCGGGCGCGATCATGCCCGATCCCTTGATGACGCCGACCAACTGCACTTTTGTGTCACCGATCATCGCGCTCGTGGTCGCGGCCTTGGGGAAGGTGTCGGTGGTGCCGATCGCGTCGGTCAGCGCCCGCCAGTCGCAAGGCTCTGCGGTAAAGGCCGCCTCGAGCCCCGCGCGCGCCTTGTCCTGCGGCAGCGGCACGCCGATCACACCGGTGGCCGAGACGAAAATTTCCTCCGCCGCGCAGCCCAGCCGCGCCGACGCGGTCTCGACCAGCAGCTGCACCGCCGCACGGCCCTTGCCGCCGGTGAACGCGTTGGAATTGCCCGCGCTGACGATCAGCGCGCGGGCCTGGCCGTGGGGCAGGGCTGCGCGGCACCATTCGACCTCGGGCGAGGGGCATTTGCTGGTGGTGGTGACACCGGCCACACTGGTTCCCGGTACCAGCTCGACATAGCTGAGATCACAGCGATCCCATTCCTTGTAGCGCGCGCGGGCGACACGCGGCGTGACGCCTGCGATTGCAGGCAGATCGGGAAAGGGGAGCGCGAGCGGGGAAACCGGGTGAGTCATGTTGCCGTCCAGACCATGAAAGACTGGCTGCGGCCCTAATCGCTCTCCGGCCAAGTGCAAGGGCTTTGCCGATGCGTGCGGCAAAAGCGTTATGACTGGATCGAAGTCAGGAAGCTGGTGCGGGCGGTCGGACTCGAACCGACACTCCTTGCGGAACCGGATTTTGAGTCCGGCGCGTCTACCATTTCACCACGCCCGCGTGTGGAGCGGCAGCCTATAGCGCCTTGCCCGCGACAGGCAAGGCGCAAAAGCCGCCGCTCGATACGCGTCAGAGCTTCAAATCGCGCGCGATCGCCTTTTTCGTCGCATCGCCATAAGGCGGCAGGAAACCACCCAGCTTGGCGACATCGATGCGCGGCTGGCTGTAGATCGCCTTGGCATGGCTGAAGGTGCGGAACCCGTCGATCCCGTGATAATTGCCCATACCCGAGGGGCCGACGCCGCCGAAGGGCAGGTCTTCCATCGCGACATGGAAGATCGTGTCGTTGAGCGTCACGCCGCCCGAAACGGTCCGATCGGTGACCTTCTTCGCCTCGTCCTGGTTCTCGCCGAAATAATATAGCGCGAGCGGACGATCGCGACCGTTGACGAAATCGATCGCCTCGTCGACCGTCGAATAGGTCTTCACCGGCAGGATCGGGCCGAAAATCTCGTCCTGCATCACCTTCATATCGTCGGTCACGTTGCGCAGGATGTGCAGCGGCATCTTGCGGCTGTTGGCCGACTTGAAATCCTCGTTTGCCGGATTGACCTCGATCACCTCCGCACCCTTTTCGCGCGCGTCGTCGAGATAGCCGGTCAGGCGCTGGTGATGTCGTTCGTTGACGATGGCGGTATAGTCGTCATTGGTCAGCAGCGTCGGATACAGCGTCGCGGCGGACTGCTGGATGTTCTCGATGATCTCGCGCTCGTCCTCGCGGGGCACATAGAGATAATCGGGCGCGATGCAGATCTGCCCGGCATTCATCATCTTGCCCATGGTGATGCGCTGTGCGGCCTTGGCCTTGTCGGCACCGCGTCCGATGATTGCAGGCGACTTGCCGCCGAGCTCGAGCGTGATCGGAACCAGATTCTTGGCAGCTGCACGCATGATATGATGGCCGACACTGGTCGCGCCGGTGAACAGCAGATGGTTGAACGGCAGTTCCGAAAAGGCCTGACCGACCTCGGGGCCACCGGTGAAGAACGCGACCTCGCTGGCATCGAAATAGCGCGGGCCGAGTTCGGCCAGCAGGTTCGACGTCGCCTCTGTATATTCGCTGTTCTTGATCATCACCCGGTTGCCTGCCGCCAATGCGCCGATGGCGGGCGTAAGGCACAGCTGCACGGGGAAGTTCCACGGTGCGATCACTCCGACCACGCCCAGCGGTTGATATTCAACGCGGGCGCGCGCGCCGAGCAGGCCGAGCGGGAACTGGACCGAACGCTTTTCGGGCTTGGCCCAATCGTCCATATGCTTGAGCGTGTGGCGTGCGACATTGAGAACGCCGACAATGTCGGTCATCTTCGACTGGTCGGGGCTGCGATGGCCGAAATCCTCGCTCATGGCAGCGACCAAGGCATCGGCATTGTCATGGACCAGTTTCATCAACCGCCGGATGCGATCCTTGCGTGCTGCCATCGGCACCGGCAGCTCGGCGAGAAAGGCCTTTTTCTGCCGCTCCAGAATATCTTCGAGTTGATCCGCGCTGAGCGGTGCGTCTGCCAAAGTCGCCATTCATCTTCTCCCGGTTGGCTGTTTGCCCCAAGGTGTATCGTGATAGGTTGCGAATTGAAATCGCTTTTCAGCCGGCCATGCAGGCGGAACGTTATTTCGGCGGGGTGAGCTTGAGCAGCCGGCCCTTCGACCCGCGTGCACCATCTTCCAGCAGCCAGATGGCGCCATCAGGACCCTGTTCGACTTCGCGAATACGGCCCTCCATCGTCCAGTTATCCGCCTTCTCGGCCGTGTCACCGCCGAGCTTCACCCGAACCAGTGCCTGCGCCCCAAGCGCGCCGATGAACGCGCTGCCCTTCCAGGCGGGGAACAGATCGCCCGAGTAAATCATCAGGCTGCCCGGCGAAATCGCGGGGTTCCAGAAAACCTTGGGAGGCTCGAAACCGTCGCCGGGGGCATGATCGGGGATGTCCTTGCCGTCATAATGATCGCCATTCGACACCTTGGGATAGCCGTAATTCGCGCCGCGCTTGACGAGGTTGAGCTCGTCGCCGCCCTTGGGACCCATTTCGAGCTCCCACAGATTGCCCGCATTGTCGAACGCGAGGCCGAGGGGATTGCGATGGCCCCAGGACCAGGCCTGCGCCTTGATGCGACCCTGATCGTACATCGGATTGTCCGAGGGGATGCCGCCAGTGGGTGTCAGCCGGATGACCTTGCCGAGATTCTGGTCGAGATCCTGCGCCGGATCGAATTTCTGCCGCTCTCCGGAAGAGATGTACATCATGCCGTCGGGACCGAAGGCGATACGGTGCCCGTAATGGCCCTTGCCCGAAACCTTGGGTTCCTGCCGCCAGAGGACCTGCATGTCCTTGAGCGAGGCCGCGCCGTCATTGGCCATGACCAGCTTGGCGCGCGCGACCGCGGCGCCGCTGGTATCGCCATCGCCCGCCTCGGCGAAGCTGAGATAGACATAGCCGTCATTGACGAAATCGGGCGAGAGCACGACGTCGCCCAAGCCGCCTTGGCCGCCATAGGCGACAGTCGGGGTGCCGCTGACATCGACGCTGCTGATCTTGCCATCGGCGGCGAAGGTCACAAGCTTCAGCTTACCCTTCTTCTCGGTGACCAGCGCGCGACCATCGGGCAGGAAGGTCATCGCCCAGGGCTCGTCAAACTGGCCGACCACGGACGTCTCGAACGGAATGGTATCGACCGGCGAGATTGCGGCAACGGCCTCGGTCTCGTCGCCGCTGGCCACCGCCTTGTCGCTGCTGTTGCAGGCAATCAAGGCAAGCGGCAGCGCCGCACAAAGGGTCAGTCGGTGCATCTGGGTCACTCCGTTCATCATGAATTGGATCATCGCCATCCGGGGGGAGATTGCAAACGATTCGGGTAGAGTTTCTGAATGGTGGCGGGGTCTTGCGGTCGCAAGGGGCATGCGGCACAGACGCGTCATGACGACAGCCGGTTCCCCAACATTTGATAATCTGACGATTGTCGCGGGCGTCGACGAGGCGGGCAGGGGGCCGCTCGCCGGACCTGTGGTCGCAGCAGCAGTGATTCTGTGCCCCGATGGCATTGCGGGCCTGGCCGACAGCAAAACGCTGAGCTTCGCCCGGCGCGAAAAGCTCGAAGCGCTGATCCGCGAACATTGCCTGTTCGGCATCGGCATGGCGAGCGTCGAGGAGATCGACGCGATCAACATCCTGCAAGCGACGATGCTGGCCATGACGCGTGCCGTCGAAGCGATGGAGAAGGAACCGCACGAGGTGCTGGTCGACGGCAACCGGCTGCCCAGATGGCGCTACCGGGCACAGGCCGTCGTCAAGGGCGATGCGTTGCACCCGTGCATCTCGGCCGCGTCGATCCTCGCCAAGCAGGAGCGCGACCGGCTGATGCGCGCGGCCGCCGCCGAACACCCGCATTATGGCTGGGACCGCAACATGGGTTACGGGACGGCCGAACATCTGGCGGCATTGCGTCAGCATGGGCCCAGCCCGCTCCACCGCCGCAGCTTCGCTCCGGTGGCCCAGGCCTGTCTGCTGTGATTTGAAAAAATTTGCGCGCCGAGTCTTCGCGGCAACACCACCAGTGGTTGAGTCCCGGCTGGTTAACGGGACTCAACATGTGGATTTGGACTCATCTTGTTCCGCATGGCAAACCCCCCGTTAACCATTTGAACACCCGGATTCGCTAGGGTTTTGGCCTTGACCGATGGTCGCCAAGGACTCATTCAGGGCCTCGTTCCACGGGGTTAGCGGGGGTTTAATATGGTTCAGATCGGCGAAATGCTTGCGCCTGCAAAGCGCACAATCAAGGCGCCGCCGCGTGCCCGGGTCGCGGCGCGTCCGCCGCTGCCGCTCAACCAGATTTTGAAGGGCGATTGCATCGAGGAGATGCGCCGCCTGCCCACCGCGTCGGTCGACATGATCTTCGCCGATCCGCCGTACAACCTGCAACTCGGCGGCGATCTCTATCGCCCCGAAGGCAGCCGCGTCGATGCGGTCGACAATGACTGGGACAAGTTCGACACCTTCGCCGCCTATGACCGCTTCACCCGCGAATGGATGACCGAGGCGCGCCGCATCCTCAAGCCCGACGGCTCCATGTGGGTGATCGGCAGCTATCACAACATCTTCCGCTGCGGCGCGACGCTGCAGGATCTGGGCTTCTGGATCCTCAACGACATCGTCTGGCGCAAGGCCAACCCGATGCCCAATTTCCGCGGCACGCGCTTCACCAACGCGCACGAGACGCTGATCTGGGCGTCGCGCGACGAGAAGTCGAAATACACGTTCAACTATCGCGCGATGAAGACGCTCAACGACGAGCTGCAGATGCGCTCCGACTGGGTGCTGCCGATCTGCGGCGGCCAGGAGCGTCTGAAGCGCGGCGGCACCAAGGCGCACCCGACGCAGAAGCCCGAGGCTTTGCTCTATCGCATCCTGCTCGCCTGCACCAATCCCGGCGATGTCGTGCTCGATCCGTTCTTCGGCACCGGCACCACCGGCGCGGTCGCCAAGCGCCTGGGGCGCGACTGGATCGGCTGCGAGCGCGATCCGATCTATTGCGAGGTTGCCGAAGAGCGCATCGCCGCCGCGCTGCCGCTCGATGAATCGGGCCTGAAGACCATGCAGTCGCCCAAGAGTCAGCCGCGCGTTGCCTTCGGCACGCTGGTCGAGACCGGCTATGTTCCCGTCGGCACCAGGGTGTGTGACAAGGCGCGCAAGCATTTCGCGACGATCCGCGCCGATGGCTCGCTGCTTTCGGGCGAGCATAGCGGATCGATCCACAAGGTCGGCGCGCTGCTGCAGAACGCGCCGTCGTGCAATGGCTGGACCTGGTGGCATATCGAGACCGATGACGGTCTGAAGCCGCTCGACAGCCTGCGCCAGACCTATCTGCTCGCCACCGAACCGTGAGCAAGAGCGCGCGCGTCTATGTCCGCCCCGTGGGTCTGGCGGAAAGCCCGCAGACCTTTGACGGGGCGACGATCCGGCTCGGGCACAGCCTGGTCTGGTGCCATCTCGTCGCGCTGGAAAGCTATGAGGGCGCCCGCCTGGTCGGGCGGCAGATCGTCCCGGTCGATCGCTTTGCCGAGGCACTGAACGCTCTACCCGCCGATCAGGCCGAGCGGGCGCAGACGCAGTTCGCCAACCTGTCGCGGATGCACGCCCCGATGCAATTGGGCGAGCGCGTGCTGCGCTTCGATCAGCCGCAGGTGATGGGCATATTGAATGTGACGCCCGACAGCTTTTCCGACGGCGGGCGCTTTACCGATGATCCCGCGCAGGCGGCGGACGCAGGGTTTGCGATGCTGACCGCAGGCGCATCGCTGATCGATATCGGCGGCGAATCCACCCGGCCTGACGCGCCGGTGGTGTGGGAGGGCGACGAGATCGCGCGCGTCGTCCCCGCAATCCAGGCGCTGGCGCATAGCGGCGCGATCCTCTCGGTCGATACGCGCAAGGCGGCCGTCATGGAGGCCGCGCTGGAGGCTGGCGCGCATATCGTCAACGATGTCTCGGGGCTGCTGTACGATAGTCGCGCGCTCGATGTCGTACTGCGTTCGGGCTGCCCGGTGGTGCTGATGCACGCGCCGTCGCAGGGCGCGAACCCGCATGCAGGCGGCGGCTATGGCCATGTCGTGACGGACGTGTTCGACTGGCTCGAGGCGCGCGTCTCTGCCGTCATCGCGGCGGGCGTGGCGCGCGGAAAGGTGATCGTCGATCCGGGCATCGGCTTCGGCAAGTCGCTCGCCGACAATCTGGCGCTGATCAACGCGCTGCCGCTGTTCCATGCGCTCGGCCAGCCGATCCTGTTCGGCGCGAGCCGCAAGCGGATGATCGGCGCGCTGTCCAACGAGGCCCCGGTCGATGCGCGGCTCGGCGGCTCGATTGCGTTGGCGATGAGCGCCATCGGCAGCGGCGCACAGATCGTGCGCGTCCATGACGTCCCCGAAACGGTCCAGGCCGCCCGCGTCTGGCGCGGCCTGCGCGATGCCGCCTTGACGGTGCCGGGGCTCGACTGACACAGGGAAGCATGACCAGCTTCGTCCTCTCCATCGCCATGCTGACCGCCATCGCGCTCGTCTTCGGCGCGATCGCACTCTTCCGCCGCGGCCAGCGCAAGCAGCCCGCCTTGATGCTGGTGCTGGCGGTGGTGATGATCGCCAATGTCGTGATCTGGTCGATCCCGACAAAGAGCGGGCACACGCTGGCAGAAACGCAAGCGCCGGAGTGACTGACCACTGCTCTCTCCCCTTCAGGGGAGAGATGCGAAGGCTTATCAGCGTAGCTGATTAGCCGCAGCTGAGAGGGGCATTGCAAGGCGCATTCCCCCTCCCAACCCTCCCCCCTGAAGGGGAGAGGGCTCCACCGGCCCGCCCCAATACGCACCACCAGAACTCCCCTCCCTGCAAGAAAGGGGAACGCGCTTTATCGACGCCTGTCCCGCAAGCAATAGCCCAACCACCCCTGCTCATCCTTAGCAGCGGGCTTCAGCCCGCAAAGGCGAAGGACCCGCGCCCATGTTGCCGATATAACGGGGCCTCCGACAAGCTCAGGCCAGGCGGAGGGGGCAAGCTATGCCTACATGACGGCCTGATATAGGCAGGGCGCAGCCCATTTCCTGAAAGCCGGATAGAACATTGGTCAGCAAGAATTAGGTTCTGGCATGCTAATCCCCTCAACCAGCGGGCGGGCGATATGCAAATCTACGGGCGGGAAAGGATGGCGCTATAATCTTTGGCAGGAGGCCTGGCAGGTCGGCAGCTGATGAACCGAAAGCTGTAATCGAGAGCGCATCGGCCAAGGTCTGGATGAGCGGCGTGCTGGACAACTACGATATCGGCATGAAGCAGGGCGCGCGCGCGAAGTTTTACGGTCATGACTGGAATCCAGCTTCGTTGGAACTGCCAGTACCACCAGAAGAGGTTCTGGCAGCCTCTAAACGACACAGGCAAGGCTTTTCGCTGCAACGGTCGGAGTTTCCGGAAGCGATCGCGGTCTGGGACGAAAAGCGGTTCAAGAAAGTCAAAGACATTTTTATGGCTGGGCCCTTTTATGCTGTGAAGGGCAGACTTGCCGAAATCCTCTCTCAGTTCGATCTGGGAGAAGGTGGGCTGATCCCATTTACCATCTACAAAGCCGACCTAGAAACGCCTTACCCCGGTGAATTTTTTCTGCTGAACTTCGGCTGTCACAAAGAAACGGTTCTACCGGAGCAAAGCCGGAATGTCGTCAAGCGTGGCATCAGTGTCAAAACTGGACAGGAATTATGGAAAGTCAATGGCTGGTCCAAAGAAGGGGATGTCGTTGTTTCACCTGCTGTATTAGAGGGCCCTGACCTATGGTTTGATCCTGCTATCTACAATAAGGTCTTCATGAGCGACCTTTTGGTCAAGGCCCTGTCAGAAATCGGTCTGAAGGACGTATTCCATCTGGAGGAATGCCGCATCATCGCAGGCGACGCATGACGGAACATCTTTGCAATCGCCCCTTGTAAAAAAGCCCCGGACATCGCTGCCCGGGGCTTTCTCATTCACCTAACCACCACCCGCTCACTTCACATCGAACCGGTCGGCGTTCATCACCTTCACCCAGGCGGCGATGAAGTCCTGCACGAACTTCAGCTCGTTGCCGCGTTCGGCATAGACTTCGGACACCGCGCGCAGTTGCGAGTTGGAGCCGAAGACCAGGTCGGTGCGCGTCGCGTGCCAGCGGGTTTCGCCGGTCGCGCGGTCGGTGCCGACGAACTCCTCGTCGCCGCTCTCGTCGACGGTCTTCCAGGCCGTGCGCATGTCGAGCAGGTTGACGAAGAAGTCGTTGGTCAGCAGGCCCGGACGGTCGGTGAGCACACCCTTCCTGCTGTTGCCGGCATTGGCCCCCAGCACGCGTAGCCCCGCCACCAGCACCGCCATTTGCGGGATCGACAGGCCGAGCAGATGCGCGCGGTCGAGCATGATCTCCTCGGTCTTCACCGTCTGCTTCGTGGCAAGATAGTTGCGGAAGGCATCGGCGCGCGGTTCGAGCGGCTCGAAGCTCTCTGCATCGGTCTGCTCTGCGCTCGCATCACCGCGACCGCCGAGGAACGGCACCGAGACATCGAAGCCCGCATCCCGCGCCGCCTTCTCGACCGCAGCGCTTCCCGCCAGCACGATGGCATCGGCTACCGACAGGGGCCCACGCAGTTCCTCGATCTTCGCCAGCACCGTCGCCAGCTCCGCCGGGTCGTTCACCGCCCAGTCCTTTTGCGGCGCCAGACGGACGCGCGCGCCATTGGCTCCGCCGCGATGGTCGCTGCGGCGATAGGTCGAGGCCGAGGCCCAGGCCGCCTTGATCAGCGCGCTCCTCGGCAGGCCGCTTGTAAGGATCGCCGTCTTGAACGCCTCGACCGCCGCATCCGAAGGGTTTGAACCGGCGGGCACCGGGTCCTGCCAGATCAGGTCTTCGGCAGGGACTTCAGGGCCGAGATAGCGGACCTTTGGCCCCATGTCGCGGTGCGTCAGCTTGAACCAGGCGCGGGCAAAGGCATCGTCGAGCGCCGCCTGATCGTCGCGGAAGCGTCCGGAGATCTTGCGATATTCTGGGTCCATCTTCAGCGCCATGTCGGCGGTGGTCATCATCGTCGGCACCTTCTTGGAAGGATCGCGCGCATCGGGCGCCATGTCTTCCGGGTCCGGGTTGATCGGCTGCCATTGCTGCGCGCCCGCCGGGCTGCGGACGAGCTCATAGTCATACTTGAACAGCAGGCGGAAATAGTCGCCGCCCCATTGCGTGGGGTTGGGTGTCCAGGCGCCTTCGATGCCCGACGTTGTGATGTGTCCGCGCTCGATCTGTTCGGCATCGGTCGCCCAGCCAAAGCCCATCAGCTGCATCGCCTCGGATTCGGGTGCGCCGCTCAGCTGGTCGGGCGGCACCGCCCCATGCGCCTTGCCGAACGCGTGACCGCCAGCGGTGAGCGCGACGGTTTCCTCGTCGTTCATCGCCATCCGCTCGAAGGTGATGCGCATGTCGCGCGCCGATTGCAGCGGATCGGGCACGCCGCCCGGGCCTTCGGGATTGACGTAGATCAGCCCCATCTGGATCGCGGCGAGCGGGGCTTCGAGTTCCCATCCCTTGTCGGGCTGGATGCGGGTTTCCGCGCCCGTGTCGACCCAGGCTTCCTCGGTGCCCCAATAGACGTCGCGCTCGGGTTCGAACACGTCGGCACGGCCACCGCCAAAGCCGAAGACAGGGCCGCCCATCGATTCGATCGCGACATTTCCGGTGAGGATGAACAGGTCGGCCCAGCTGATATGCTTGCCGTATTTCTGCTTGATCGGCCACAATAGGCGGCGTGCCTTGTCGAGATTGCCGTTGTCGGGCCAGCTGTTGAGCGGGGCAAAGCGCTGCTGCCCGCTGCTCGATCCGCCGCGTCCATCGGCGGTGCGATAGGTGCCGGCGCTATGCCAGGCCATGCGGATGAAGAAGGGGCCGTAATGACCGTAATCGGCGGGCCACCAGGGCTGCGAGTCGGTCATCAGCGCGTGCAGATCAGCCTTGAGCGCCTGATAGTCGAGCTGCTTGAACGCCTCGGCATAATCATAATCCGGGCCCATCGGGTCGGGCGAGGTGCCGTTCTGCGTCAATATGTCGAGCTGCAGCGCATCAGGCCACCAGTCGCGGTTGGTCCGCCCCAGCAGCGCGCGAACGCCGCCATCCTTGCCGGAAAACGGGCAGTTGCCGCCCATGCCGCCATTCTTGCCTACGGTTCCGGTCTTCATGTCCATGGCTCGTCTCCTTCATCGAACGAATGACGCTAACATAGGAAAGTTCCATGAACGGCTGAAACGATCAAACTATGTCAGTTCAATCGAAGAGGTCGATTGAAGCCGAGCGAGGGCGCAACGCGACAAGGCCCGGCAAGCCGGGTTCGTCGCGAAGATCAGGATCGATACGAGGAAATGGTCGGGGAGAGAGGATTCGAACCTCCGGCCCCTGCCTCCCGAAGACAGTGCTCTACCAGGCTGAGCTACTCCCCGACCCAGACTTCATGGTGCCTTGCGGCGCCTGGGAGGCAGGGGCGTGCCTATAGCCACGGGTTTCGCAGACTGCAAGCGGCCTTTTGCGCTTTTCTTGTCGGCCCCGCGTTGGCGGAGCTTCGAGGCCCGTGCTAGGCATGGGCGCATGGAAACAGCAGTGCAGAGTCGCGCGCCGCAAACAGCCGCGCAGGATCATTTCGAATGGCAGTATCTCGACCTGATGCGCCAGGTCTGGACGCGCGGGCATAAGCGATCCGACCGCACTGGCGTAGGTACGCGCTCGGTCTTCGGGGCCAATATGCGCTTCGACCTTTCGGGCGATGCCATTCCGCTGCTCACCACCAAGCGCGTCTACTGGAAGGCGGCCGCGCGCGAGATGCTGTGGTTCCTCACCGGAGAAACCAACATCCGCCCGCTGGTCGCGCAGGGGGTGCATATCTGGACCGACTGGCCGCTCGATGCCTATCGCAAGGCGACCGGCGAGGCGATCGAGCGCGACGCGTTCGAGGCGCGAATCATCGCCGATGCCGATTTTGCCGAACGCTGGGGCGATCTTGGCCCGGTCTATGGCAAGCAATGGGTCGACTGGCCGGTTTACGAGCCGGTGGGCGAGGGGCTGTTCCGCCAGCGCGAACAGGGCATCAACCAGATTGCCGAGCTGGTCGAGAGCCTGCGCCACAATCCCGGATCGCGCCGGCATATCTTCGAAGGCTGGAATGTCGCCGAGCTCGACCGTATGGCGCTGCCGCCGTGCCACAAGACCTATCAGTTCTTCGTTGCGGACGGGAAGCTGACCGGGCTGCTCTATCAGCGTTCGTGCGACCTCGCGCTGGGCGTGCCGTTCAACATCTTCTCCGCCGCGCTGATCACGCGGATGCTGGCGCAGCAATGCGATCTGGAGCCGGGCGAGCTGATCTGGAACGGCGGCGATGTGCATCTGTACCTCAACCATGAAGAGCTGGTCGAAACCCAGCTTGGGCGTACGCCCTCGGGTGCGCCGAAACTTGCGATCACACGGCGGGCGACGAGCATTTTCGATTACCGGATCGAGGATTTCGAAGTCCGCGATTATGCGCCGCAAGCGCATATCGCCGCTCCCGTCGCGGTGTGAAGGGCAGCACTATTGACCTATCGCGAATCTTGAAATATTATGTCCGGGTAGGGCAATTAGTCGAAAGGCCAGCAAGAGCCGCCCCGACCCATTGCCCGCCAGCCCGAGAGGATATTTGATGGCCGATGGTCCTGCCCGCACGAACCTGCAGCCGCTTGCGCTGCACGTTCCAGAGCCCCGCTCGCGCCCCGGCGATCCGGTCGATTTCAGCGATGTCGTGATTCCCGCCGCCGGCAGCATGCCGCGCCCCGACGAGGCGATCTCGCCGCATGACATGCGCGATGCAGCCTTCGGTCTGGTCCGCGTGCTCGACGAGGAGCACAGGGCCGTTGGTCCGTGGGACCCGCGCCTCTCGCCCGAGACGCTGCTCAAGATCCTGCGCACCATGGCGCTGACCCGCGCTTTCGACGAACGGCTCTATCGTGCGCAGCGCCAGGGCAAGACCAGCTTCTACATGAAGTGCACCGGCGAGGAGGCGACCTCGGTCTCCGCCGCCGCCGCGATGCAGGGCGACGACATGGTCTTCCCCAGCTATCGCCAGCAGGGCATTTTGATGTGGCGCGGCTATCCGCTGGTCGAGATGGTCAACCAGATCTACTCGAACGCGGGCGACAAGCTGAAGGGCCGTCAGCTGCCGATCATGTATTCGGTGCCCGAGCTCAGCTTCTTCACCATCAGCGGCAACCTGACCACGCAATATCCGCAGGCCGTCGGATGGGCGATGGCGAGCGCGATCAAGGGCGATACGCGCATCGCCAGCTGCTGGTGCGGCGAGGGATCGACGGCGGAAGGCGATTTCCACAGCGCCATGACCTTTGCCTCGGTCTATAACGCGCCGGTCATCCTCAATGTCGTCAATAACCAATGGGCGATTTCGAGCTTCTCGGGCTTTGCCGGGGCCGAGCGGACCACCTTTGCCGCGCGCGCTCTGGGCTATGGCATCGCCGGCCTGCGTGTCGACGGCAATGATGCGCTCGCGGTCTATGCCGCGACCCGCTGGGCCGCCGAGCGCGCGCGCGCCAACAAGGGCCCGACGCTGATCGAGCATTTCACCTATCGCGCCGAAGGGCACAGCACCTCCGACGACCCTTCGGCCTATCGCAGCGCGCAGGAAAGCGCCGAATGGCCGCTGGGCGATCCGATCCACCGGCTGAAGCAGCACTGCATAGCGCTCGGCATCTGGGACGAGGAGCGCCACGCGGCGATGGACCTCGAACTCGCCGAAATGGTCAAGCAGGCTACCAAGGAAGCCGAGAAGAACGGTGTTCTGGGTCACGGCATGCACCAGCCGTTCGAGACGATGTTCGAGGACGTGTTCGAGGAACTGCCCTGGCATCTGCAGGAGCAGATGGCGCAGGCGCTGGAAGAAAGGGCCGCCAAATGGCCGAAGTGATCGATGCCGCAAGCGATACCCGCACCATGAACATGATCGAGGCGATCAACAGCGCCCTCGACGTGATGATGGCGCGCGACGACAATGTCGTCATCATGGGCGAGGATGTCGGCTATTTCGGCGGTGTGTTCCGCTGCACCGCCGGCCTGCAGAAGAAATACGGCAAGACCCGCGTGTTCGACACGCCGATCAGCGAATGCGGCATTGTCGGCGTCGCGGTCGGCATGGGGGCCTATGGCCTGCGCCCGGTGCCGGAGATCCAGTTTGCCGACTATATCTATCCCGGCATCGACCAGCTGATCTCCGAAGCGGCGCGGCTGCGCTACCGCTCGGCGGGCGAGTATATCGCGCCGATCACGGTGCGCTCCCCGTTCGGCGGCGGCATTTTCGGCGGTCAGACGCACAGCCAGAGCCCCGAAAGCCTGTTCACCCATGTCGCGGGCCTCAAGACCGTGATCCCGTCGACGCCTTATGACGCCAAGGGGCTGCTGATCTCGGCGATCGAGGACAATGACCCGGTCATCTTCTTCGAGCCCAAGCGCATCTATAACGGCCCGTTCAGCGGCTATTACGACCGCCCGGTCGAACCCTGGTCGAAGCACGCCGCCTCAGCCGTGCCGACCGGCCATTATCGCATCCCGCTGGGCAAGGCGAATGTGGTGCGCGAAGGCGAGGGGCTTACCATCCTGGCCTATGGCACGATGGTCCATGTCGCGCTCGCCGTGGTGGAGGCGAACAAGGTCGATGCCGAGGTGATCGATCTGCGAACGCTGCTGCCGCTCGATATCGAGACGATCGAGGCGTCGGTGAAGAAGACCGGGCGCTGCCTGATCGTGCACGAGGCGACGCGCACCAGCGGTTTCGGCGCGGAGCTTTCGGCACTGGTGCAGGAGCGCTGCTTCTATCATCTCGAAGCCCCGGTCGAGCGAGTCACCGGCTTCGACACGCCCTATCCGCACAGCCTGGAATGGGCGTATTTCCCCGGCCCGATCCGCATCGGTCGCGCCATTGCCAAGATCATGAAGGACTGACGCCATGGCCACCTATACCTTCAACCTGCCCGATATTGGCGAAGGCATTGCCGAGGCGGAAATCGTGGCGTGGCACGTCAAGGTCGGCGATCGGATCGAAGAAGACGGCCGTATTGCCGACATGATGACCGACAAGGCGACGGTCGAGATGGAATCGCCGGTCTCTGGCGTGATCCGCAAGGTCGCCGGGGCCGAGGGCGACGTGATCGCGATCGGATCGATGCTGGTCGAGATCGAGACCGAGGGCGAGGACGCGCCAGTGGTCGAATCCGCACCGGCGCCGGAAGTTATCGAGGCCGAGACGCCCAAGGCACCGCCCGTTGAGGCTGCGGCTCCTGCACCTGCTCCGAGCGCCGCGCCGGTTGCGCCCAAGGCGGCTTCCGGAGACGGGCCCCTGCCTTCGCAGGGGAGCGAATCGGGCGAGAAGGTGCTGGCATCGCCGGTCGTGCGTCAGCGCGCGCGCGATCTGGGGATTGATCTCGCCAAGGTGCGCCCGGCCGAGGGCAACCGCATCCGCCATGCCGATCTCGACGCCTATCTGAACTATGGCGGCACGCGCGCCGGACCGGGCCGCGCAGCGGACGAGGAAATCCGCGTCATCGGCATGCGCAAGCGCATCGCGCAGAACATGGCCGAATCGAAGCGCCACATTCCGCACTTCACTTATGTCGAGGAAATCGACGTGACGAAGATGGAGGAGATGCGCGCCGAGATGAACGAGTCGCGTGGGTCCCGGCCCAAGCTGACCGCGCTGCCGATCCTGATCGCCGCGATCTGCAAGACGCTGCGCGAGTACCCGATGCTCAACGCGCGCTATGACGACGAGGCCAATGTCGTCACCCGCTTCGGCGCGGTGCATCTGGGGATCGCCACCCAGACCGATGCTGGGCTGATGGTCCCCGTGCTGCGCGGCGCGGAAAGCTTGAGCGTCTGGGACATGGCGAGCGAGATCGCGCGGCTGGCCGATGCAGCGCGCAGCGGCAAGGCGAAGAGCGAGGAGCTTTCGGGCTCGACGCTGACGCTGACCTCGCTGGGTCCGCTCGGCGGTATCGCGACGACCCCGGTGATCAACCGGCCCGAGGTCGCGATCATCGGCCCCAACAAGATCGTCGAGCGGCCGATGGTGGTCGATGGCGCGGTGATCATCCGCAAGATGATGAACCTGTCGATCTCGTGCGATCACCGGGTGGTGGATGGCTATGACGCCGCCAGCTTCGTCCAGGCGCTCAAGCGCCGGATCGAGACGCCGATCTATATCTTTGCCGATTGATCATATTCTCCCCTCCCGCTTGCGGGAGGGGAAAGTGCTAGCGCACGATCGCGCGGAAGGTGACGCGGCGTGTCTCGCCCTGCATCAGCGTGTCGCCGACGCGCCAGCGCAGGTGCGTGACGTCTTCCGGATTGGCCGGACGCCAGTTGCCGTTGCCCAGCCGCACGCGCAGCGCCGACAGCGGTCCCCAGCTACGGCCGCCGTCGATCGAGACCAGCTCGCTGCCATCGACGGTCTCGTCGAGCCGTACGGTGCGGGGCAGGGGGTTGGTCACGGTGAAGCCCTGCACGGGGCGATTGCCCGTGTTGCGATATTCGACGACATAGATCAGCCGCTCGCCCGGGCTCACCTGCCGCGCGGGTTCAAGCCGTACGCGGCGCGCGCCATCGGGCTGTGGTGCGATTCGTTCCACGAAAATGGAGGCCTTGGTCATGACATCGCTCGATGCCAGGGCCGCGCCAGGCATCAGCATGGCGGTCAGCGCGAGTGCAGTGCGCAGAAGCATTCAATTCCCCGATTTGCCCCCGCCGGGATGGTCCGGCTGCGGCCACGGGTACGTCCGATCTTCCAACATATGGTTAATGGCCCAGCAGGAAAGATGAATCGATGCCGCTGGATTGTGCGCGACATAACGGGCAGATATAGGCCGAAAACGCCCGGATTTTGGGCCAAGGGCCTATTTGCGCATGTCTTTACCTCCAGCCGAACGTACCGAAACCGATGAATTGCGGCGTGACCGCCTGCTCGCGGCGCTGGCGCTGATCGCGGGTGTCGCGCTTTTCCTAGCCTTTCCGTTCGCCATGCGCGCCGGTTCCGAGTTCTTCCTGCCGCTGGCGGTCGCGATCGTGCTGTCGATCGCGCTGGTGCCGGCGCTCGAATGGATGGAGCGGCGTGGGCTGCCCTCGATGGCGGCGGCCTTTCTCTGTCTGGTTCTGTTCCTGACGATCGCCAACGGCGCGCTGGCGGTGATCGTGGTGCCGGCGACGGACTGGTTTCTGCGGCTGCCCGACCGGATCCCCAAGATCATGGAGAATCTGGCGCCGCTGATCGACCTCTATTCGGACCTGCAGAAGTTTGTCGACGATACGACGCGGCTGGTTTCGGGTTCGATGGTGAAGGCACAGGCAGCGGCGACCGCCTCGCCCGAATCACTGCTCGACCTGTTTGCCAGCGCTGCACCCGCCGTCGCGCTGCAGATGGCGTTTGTGATCCTGCTAATCTTCTTCTTCCTCGCGGGCTGGACCAAGCTGCGCGAGAACGCGATCAACAGTCGTGGCAGCTTCACCGGCGCGATGGCGACCGCACGGGTGATCCAGAACGTCGTGTCGGCCACCTCGGCGTACCTCACCACCATCACCGTCATCAACCTGCTGCTGGGTCTGTCGGTGGGGATTGTCGTGTGGATGCTGGGCATGGAATCCCCCGCGATGTGGGGCGGGATCGTCGCTCTGCTCAATTTCATCCCCTATCTGGGGCCGGTGCTGGCGGCGGTGCTGCTGGCGCTGGGCGGGCTGATGACCTTTGGCGATCTCGGCACCGCGCTGATTCCCGCAAGCGTGCAGGTCGTCTTTCATCTGGTCGAGGCGAATCTGATCACGCCCGCGGTGCTCGGCCGCCGTCTGACGATGAACCCGCTGCTGATTCTCGTGTCGCTTAGCTACTGGGCCTGGGTCTGGGGCACGACCGGCGCGCTGCTGGCGGTGCCGCTGCTCATCATCATCCAGACCGTCGTGGCGGCGGCTGGCAAGCCGGATATCGCCGGATTCCTGTTCGAATCGGGAACGCTCACCCGGCAGCCGCGCGATGGAGAGACGGCAGCGACCGAGCCACTTTCGCCGGTTCGTGGGAAAAATTGAAAGAGGCTGTTGACAGGCGGCGAGACCGCTTCTAGTGGCAGCGCTCCAACGCGATGCGGGTGTAGCTCAGTTGGTTAGAGCGCCGGCCTGTCACGCCGGAGGTCGCGGGTTCGAGCCCCGTCACTCGCGCCATTGGTCTGGTGAGACTTCACCGCAATGGTCACCTGCATGCGTTGGAAATCATTCGAAAATAGCTGAAACGATCAGGCCCGCCAGCGGCCTGTTTCCATCCAGATCATCAGTGGTCGCATCGGCGCGATCCAGATGATCCCGGCGATGCAATAGATCACCGATTGCACGGCGATGTGCCAGTTGCCGATGACGCTGGAAAAGCTGGCGACGATCACCGCCCAGAGGGTGATGATCCCCAGGATCGCGAAAATGCCCACGGGCTTGCGCATGGTCGGCTTCATGGCAGAACTCTCTCGTTGGTCGGCAGCAGGACCTGCTGCTCGGTGATCACCGCGTCGAGCGGCATGTCGTGATCGTCGGTCGGGACGCGCTCGGCCTGCTGCACGGTCCAGCCCAGACCGATTCGGCGGGTATCCGGATGCTGGGCGCACCAGCCATCATAATGCCCGCCGCCCTGGCCCAACCGGTTCAGCGAGGCGTCAAAGGCGACCAGGGGCATGAACAGTGCATCGGGCACCACTTGGGGCATCGCCATATGCGGCTGAGGTCCCCATGGGCCTTTTTCCAGCGTCTCTTCGGACCCGGTCCACAGCCGGAAGGCCAGCGGACCTGCATGCTCGCGCGTCCAGGGCAGGGCGATCATCTTGCCCATGTCGAGCATGTGCATCGCATAGCGCCCTGTCGGCACTTCGCCCGGCACGGCATGATACAGGCCGACGATCTCGGCGCTCTCGATCAGCGGCAGGATCGCGCGTGGCGGGCGGCCGAAGATCAGCGCGCGATGCGCTTGCGGAAGCGCCTGCCAGTGCTTCAAGCGTGCAGCGCGCATCGCCCGCCGCATCTCCCGCTTCTGGCTGAGTAGATCGGACAAGCGCGCACCTAACTGTCTGGAAGGGAAGGGGCCCGCTTAAGGGCCATGGTTGGAACCGCCTTGGCCGTTTGCTGGAATATCCTCTGACGCCAGTAACGTCAGGTGGGCGCCGTGTGCCTCTGGCCGGAGCCAGGACAGGGACAGCTCCCTTGGAAGATGTATCGCCTCAGGGATGTTCTCTGCAGCTCGTACCAGGCAGTCCCGAAAGGAGATTTAGGACGCAGCGCCCTGGTTCTCAAGCCCCGCCGCCAGATTCTCAATCCGTTTGGCCAGCTTCTCGATCGCACGCGCGGCCAGTTCGGTGTCGTTGTCGTGCGCCAACAGGTCGCCCTGCTGCGGCGGGGCGGGCTCCGCCTTAGCTGCACTGGCTGCACTCGCCGCGAGCGCTTCGGCGGCCCGGTCTTGGGTTTCGGCAAGTTCATCGGCGAGCAGCAGCCCGGCAAACAGCAGGGCGCGGGTTTCGGTCAGTCCGCCAGAGGCACTGGCCTTTCGCGCCGCAGTGTCGAGCATCGTGCCCAGCCGCGCCAGATGTTGTTCCTCGCCGGGCTGGCAGGTGACGCTGTAGATTCGTCCGCCGATGGTCAGGCGCATATCGGGCATGGTGCTTACTCCGCCTTGGCCAGCAGGGCGTCGATCCCGGCCAGCGCTTCGGCAGCGGCAGCCTTGAGCACCGCGTGGCGCTCCAGCAACTCGTCGCTGGCGGCTATGGTGTGCGACTGCAGATTTTCGGCAAGGCCGACATGCGCCGATTCCAGCCGTGACAATGCTCGCTCCAATTGTCCGATAGCCAGGATAAGTCGTTCATTTGCCATGGAATGACCTTATCAACAAATGGCGCAAAATCAACTTTAGGACAAAGTGAGGCTTTTGCGGAACTTGACGCGGTGCACCACGGACACCAAAGGGTGACGCCAAAGCCGACTCGGCCTGCGCATTTGCATATGCAAAATCCTGTTTCGGCGCAGGCATCTAGGCTCTGATCGAGGATCAGCAGGGAGTTTCAAGGGGCGATGTCCGTTCAGTTTCAAGATCTCGCCAACGCCATTCGTGCCTTGTCGATGGATGCGGTTCAGGCTGCGAATAGCGGCCATCCCGGCATGCCCATGGGCATGGCCGATGTCGCCACGGTGCTGTTTGGCGAGTATCTGAAGTTCGATGCCAGCGCGCCCGACTGGGCCGATCGCGATCGTTTCGTGCTCTCCGCCGGACACGGATCGATGCTGATCTATTCGCTGCTGCACCTGACGGGCTATGCGCGCCCGACGATCGAGGACATTCGCAACTTCCGCCAGCTGCACAGCCCGTGCGCCGGTCACCCGGAGAATTTCGAACTGCCGGGTGTCGAGTGCACCACCGGCCCGCTGGGCCAGGGCCTGGCGATGGCGGTCGGCATGGCCATGGCCGAGCGGCACCTGAACGCCGAATTTGGCGACGAACTGGTCGACCACCGCACCTGGGTAATCGCCGGCGACGGCTGCCTGATGGAAGGCATCAACCACGAGGCGGTGGGTCTTGCCGGGCATCTCACGCTCGGCCAGCTCAACGTGCTGTGGGACGACAACCGCATCACCATCGACGGCGCGACCGATCTGTCGACCAGCGAGGACATCCGCGCGCGTCATAGTGCGGCAGGCTGGCATGTCGTCGATTGCGACGGCCATGATCCCGAATCGATCCGCGCCGCGCTCGACGCTGCAGTAGCCGATCCGCGCCCGTCGCTGATCGCCTGCGCGACCGTCATCGGCAAGGGCGCGCCCAACAAGCAGGGCACCTCGGCGACGCACGGTTCGCCGCTCGGCGCTGCCGAAGTCGACGCCGCGCGCGCCGCTCTGGGTTGGCAGCATGCACCGTTCGTGGTGCCCGACGACATCCGGGCAGCCTGGGCCGATTTCGGCCAGCGCGGCGCTGCCGAACATGCCGCCTGGGCGGATCGTCTCGCTGCATCGGACAAGGCCGCCGAATTCAAGCGCCGCATGGCAGGCGAACTGCCCGCCGGGTTCAGCCTGTCGCAGCACGTCGCCTCGCTGCTCGCCGAGCCGCAGAAGGTCGCGACCCGCAAGGCTTCCGAACTTGCGCTCGAGGCGATCAATCCACGCCTGCCCGAAACCGTGGGCGGCTCGGCCGACCTTACCGGATCGAACAACACCAAGACCGCAGGTCTCGGCGTGTTCAATTCGGCCAATTATGGCGGCCGCTACGTCAATTACGGCATCCGCGAATTCGGCATGGCCGCGGCGATGAACGGCCTGGCGCTGCACGGCGGGGTGATTCCCTATGGCGGCACCTTCCTGGTGTTTGCCGATTATTGCCGCGCCGCGATCCGGCTGTCCGCGCTGCAGCGTCAGCGGGTCATCTATGTGATGACGCATGACAGCATCGGCCTCGGCGAAGACGGCCCGACCCACCAGCCGGTCGAACATGTCATGAGCCTGCGCATGATGCCCAATCTGCTGACCTTCCGCCCCGGCGACGCGGTGGAAACGGCGGAGTGCTGGGAACTCGCCCTGCAGGCCCAGTCCACCCCGACCGTGCTCGCGCTGACCCGCCAGAACCTGCCGCAGTTCCGCCGCGTCGAGGCCGAGGGCAACCAGTGTGCGCGCGGTGCCTATCGCATCAAGACCGCCGGCAACAAGCGCCAGGTGGTGCTGATCGGCACGGGTTCGGAAGTATCGCTGGCGCTTGCCGTCGCCGACCAGCTCGAAGCTGCTGGCATCGGCGCGGATGTCGTCTCGATGCCGTGCTGGTCGCTGTTCGATGCGCAGCCGGCAAGCTATCGCGCCGATCTGCTTCCCGCCGATGTTCTCAAGGTCTCGATGGAAGCCGGCGTGAGCTTTGGCTGGGAACGCTATGTCGGCCGTGATGGCCTCGCCTTCGGGATCGACAGCTTCGGTGCGTCGGCCCCGGCAGAGGCGCTGTTCGACCATTTCGGCCTCACGCCTGACAAGATCACGCCCGCCGTGCGCGCAGCCCTTGGCCAGGGTTGAGCTGGGGCTGACCCCAAATACAACGAATTGAAAGCAGGAGAATTCCCATGGCAGTCAAGGTTGCAATCAACGGTTTTGGCCGCATCGGCCGTCTGGTCGCGCGCGCGATCCTCGAGCGCACCGACCATGATCTCGAGCTGGTCGCGATCAACGATCTGGGCGATGCCAAGGCCAATGCCCTGCTGTTCAAGCGTGACAGCGTGCACGGCGCGTTCCCCGGCACGGTGAGCGCCGAGGGCGACAGCATGATCGTCAACGGCAAGGCGATCAAGGTGACCGCCGAGCGCGACCCCGCCAAGCTGCCGCATGGCGAGATGGGCGTCGACATTGCGCTCGAATGCACCGGCTTCTTCGCGGACAAGGCCAAGGCCAGCGCGCACCTGACCGCAGGTGCGAAGCGCGTGCTGATCTCGGCACCCGCCACCGGTGCGGACAAGACCATCGTCTATGGCGTCAACCATGACGTGCTGACCGCCGACGATTTGGTCGTCTCGAACGCCAGCTGCACCACCAACTGCCTCGCGCCGATGGCCAAGGTGCTCAACGATCTGGTCGGCATCGAACGCGGCCTGATGACCACGGTGCACAGCTATACCAACGACCAGAAGATCCTCGACCAGATCCATGGCGACATGCGCCGTGCGCGCGCTGCTGCGATGTCGATGATCCCGACCACCACGGGTGCTGCCCGCGCCGTCGGCCTGGTGCTGCCTGAGCTCAAGGGCAAGCTCGACGGATCGGCGATTCGCGTGCCGACCCCCAATGTCAGCCTGGTCGACCTGACCTTCACCCCGGGCCGCGACACCACGGTCGAGGAAATCAACGGCGCGCTCAAGGCCGCCGCAGAAGGCTCGCTCAAGGGCGTTCTCGCCTATACCGACGAGCCGCTCGTCTCGATCGATTTCAACCACGATCCAGCCAGCTCGACCATCGACAGTCTGGAAACCGCAGTGATCGACGGCAAGCTTGTCCGCGTGATCAGCTGGTATGACAATGAATGGGGCTTCTCCAACCGCATGGTCGATACCGCTGGCATCATCGCCGGGCTGATCTGATCGCGGCAGACAAGACAAGGAGAGGACGCCAGCGCATGTTCAAGACCCTCGATGACCTGATAGCCGACCGCCACGGACTGGCGGGCAAGCCCGTCCTGGTTCGCGAAGACTTGAACGTGCCGATCCACGAAGGCCGGGTGTCCGATGATACCCGGCTGCGTGCTGCAATGCCGACCCTCGCCGAACTCGCCGATCATGGCGCCAAGGTGCTGGTGCTCGCGCATTTCGGGCGCCCCAAGGGCAAGGTCGATCCCGCGTTCACGCTGCGCCCCATCGCGCATGCGCTGTCCGAAGTGATGGGCCGCCCGGTCGGCTTTCTCGAATCGCCCGATCGTCACGCGATCGACGTGCTCGATCCGGGCAGCATCACCGTGCTCGAGAACAGCCGCTTCTTCCCCGGCGAGGAGAAGAACGATCCCGTGCTGGCCAAGCAGATCGCCTCGCTCGGCGATTTCTATGTCAATGACGCCTTTTCCGCCGCGCACCGCGCGCATGTTACCACCGAAGGGCTGGCGCATGTGCTGCCCGCCTTTGCCGGTCGGCAGATGGAAGCAGAACTGAAGGCGCTCGAGGCGGCGCTCGGCAAGCCCGAGCATCCGGTCGCGGCGGTGGTCGGTGGCTCCAAGGTTTCGACCAAGCTCGACGTGCTGACCAACCTGGTCGGCAAGGTCGATCATCTGATCATCGGCGGCGGTATGGCGAACACCTTCCTCGCCGCGCGCGGGGTCGATGTCGGCAAGTCGCTGTGCGAGCATGATCTGGCCGACACCGCCAATGCCATTCTCGATGCCGCCGATGCCGCCGGCTGCACCGTGCATCTGCCCTATGACGTGGTCGTGGCCAAGGAATTCGGCGCGAACGTGCCGTGCCGCACCGCCAATGTGCACGAGGTCGAAGCCGACGAGATGATCCTCGATGTCGGCGCGGCCGCAGTCGAGGCGCTGTCCGATGTGCTCAAGACCTGCCGCACCCTCGTGTGGAACGGCCCGCTCGGCGCGTTCGAATATCCGCCCTTTGACACGGCCACCGTGGCCCTGGCGCGCACCGCAGCCGCGCTCACCCGCGAAGGCACGCTCGTGTCGGTGGCAGGCGGCGGCGATACCGTGGCGGCGCTCAATCACGCCGGCGCAGCGGATGATTTCTCTTTCGTTTCAACCGCTGGTGGCGCTTTCCTCGAATGGATGGAAGGCAAGGAGCTGCCCGGCGTCAAGGCGCTCGAAAGCTGAGCGCCGATCCGCAACAATCAACCAATAAGCCTAAAATCAGGGAAGAGTGACAATGACCGACACCGCCGTTTTCAACGAGATGCTGGCCAAGATCGAATCGGGCCAGGGTTTCATCGCCGCGCTCGACCAGAGCGGCGGTTCGACGCCCAAGGCGCTCAAGGGCTATGGCATCGAAGACGGCGCGTGGGCCAATGACGAGGAAATGTTCGCGCTGATCCACGGCATGCGCAGCCGCATCGTCACCTCGCCCTGCTTCAATGGCGACAAAGTGATCGGCGCGATCCTGTTCGAGCGCACCATGGACGGTGAAGCCGGCGGCAAGCCCGTCCCTGCGCTGCTCTGGGAGCGCGGCGTGGTTCCGTTCCTCAAGGTGGACAAGGGCCTGGAAGACGAGGCGGACGGCGTGCAGCTGATGAAGCCGATTGGCGGTCTGGGTAACCTGCTCGAACGCGCCAAGGGCCTCGGCATTTTCGGCACCAAGATGCGCTCAGTGATCAACTCGGCATCGGAAAGCGGCATCGCGGCGATCGTGAAGCAGCAGTTCGAGGTCGCCGGCGAAATCCTCGACCACGGCTTGATCCCGATCATCGAGCCCGAAGTGAACATCAAGAGCGAGACGCGCGGCCAGTGCGACGCGATCCTCAATGCTGAACTGAAAAAGGCGCTAGATGCACTGCCCGAAGGTCGCCGCGTGATGCTCAAGCTCTCGCTGCCCGAGCAGCCCGGCCTGTTCGCCGATCTGGTGGCGCACCCGGCGGTGGTCCGCGTCGTCGCGCTGTCGGGCGGGTTCAGCCGCGCCGAAGCCTGTGTCGAGCTGGCCAAGAACCCCGGCGTGATCGCCAGCTTCTCGCGTGCGCTGCTGAACGATCTCAAGCACCAGATGAGCGACGAGGAGTTCGATGCCTCGCTCAGCGGTGCGATCGACGAGATCCACGCCGCATCGGTGGCCTGATCTCATGAACGACCCTGGCTGCCAGCTCTATCTGATTTCCCCGCTCGATGTGGGCGGGGATTTCCCGGATCGGCTGCGCGCAGCGCTGGAGGCGGGGCCGGTGGCGGCGTTCCAGTTCCGGGTCAAGGATATCGACCAGCACGCCGCCGCGCGGCTCGCCGCGCCGCTCCAGGCAATCTGCGCCGAGCATGACTGCGCGTTCATCGTCAATGACAGCATCGCGCTTGCCAAAAGGCTGGGCGCGGATGGCGTGCATCTGGGGCAGGGCGATGGCGATCCGCGCGAGGCGCGCGATGTGCTGGGCCGTGACGCGCAGATCGGCGCTACCTGCCATAACAGCCGCCATCTGGCGCTCGAAGCGGGTGAGGCGGGCGCAGACTATGTCGCTTTTGGGGCCTTCTATCCCAGCGAGACCAAGCAGGCGAAATATCAGGCCGAGCCCGAAATCCTCCATTGGTGGTCGTCGATGATGGAGCTGCCCTGCGTTGCGATCGGCGGGATCACGGTTGCCAATGCGGCCCCTCTGGTCGAGGCGGGGGCGGACTTTCTGGCGGTGTCAGGCGGCGTGTGGAATCATGCAGGAGGCCCGGCATCAGCCGTGCGAGAGTTCCTTGCGATCATGGCTGAACACCGGCGCACAGACGCGGCCTGAGCTTTCGAGCCGAGTCAGATAGCTGACGAAATCGGCCTCGAATTCCTCGACATCTGGGGTCCCTTCACCGCGCCCCGAATGCGCCGAGGCGATCTCGTTGCGGGTGCGGCCGAAAATGCCGGCGGCGGGAGTCTTGATGCTGAACAAGGGCATGATCGTTTGGTCCAATCCCCGGCGGCTTCATAGCAGCTTTGGGGCTTTCATTGCTATACTATCTGCGATGCGCGTTAGATAGGAAGAAACCGTCATCTTGACGTCATATCGACGGGGGAGCGGCTCCGCACGACCGATGCGATCTGTCCGCACCGATCGTACGCAAACGCGAGCCAAAGCGCTTGCCATGCCCGCATCATGCGCCTAGAGGGCCTGTCCATTCCCTGAAATCCAATGGAAACGAGCCTCGCATGAAGATCAGCGGTGTCGATATTCGCCCCGGTAACATTCTGGAACATGAAGGTGGCATCTGGAAGGTTGCCAAGATTCAGCACACCCAGCCCGGCAAGGGCGGTGCTTTCATGCAGGTCGAGATGAAGAATCTCGAGGACGGCCGCAAGACCAACATCCGTTATCGCAGTGCCGATACCGTCGAGAAGGTCCGGCTCGATACCAAGGACTTCCAGTTCCTGTTCGCCGATGGCGACGACTATGTCTTCATGGACCAGGAAACCTACGACCAGATCACCATTGCAGCCAAGTTGCTGGGTGACGAAGCTGCCTTCCTGCAGGACGGCATGCAGGTCACGCTCGAGCTCTATGACGAACGCCCGATCTCGGTGCAGCTGCCCGATACGATCGAAGCGACGATCGTCGAGGCCGATGCCGTGGTGAAGGGGCAGACGGCCTCGTCGAGCTACAAGCCTGCGATCCTCGACAATGGCGTGCGCGTGATGGTGCCGCCGCACATCAGCAGCGGCACGCGCATCGTCGTCGATGTCTATGCCAAGGAATATGTCCGCAAGGCGGACTGATCGGACCTGTATTCATGCCTGCCATTTCAGCCATCATCCGTGTCATGGAAAGCGCCGCGCGCAAGGCGGGCGGCCGCCTGCGGCGTGACTTTGGCGAGGTGGAGCATCTCCAGGTCTCGAAAAAGGGCCCGGCGGATTTCGTGTCCAAGGCCGACCAGCATGCCGAGCGCGTGCTCTATGACGAGCTGAGCAAGGCGCGTCCGGGTTGGGGTTTCCTGCTCGAAGAGGGCGGCGACATCCCCGCCGAGCCGGGCAAGCCGCGCTTCATCATCGATCCGCTCGACGGCACCAGCAACTTCCTGCACGGCATTCCGCATTTCGCGATCTCGATCGCGGTGCAGGAACCGACGCTCGACGGCAAGGGCTGGGGCGAGATCAGCGCGGCACTGATATATCAGCCGGTGACCGACGAAAGCTATTGGGCGGAAAAGTCGCGCGGTGCGTGGCTGCACGATCGCCGCTTGCGCGTGTCGGGCCGCCGCAATCTGAGCGAGGCGCTGATCGCGACCGGCATTCCGTTCCTCGGCCATGGCGACATGGCGGAATGGACGCGCATCTTCGGCGCGATCGCACCCGAGGTTGCAGGCATCCGGCGCTTCGGCGCGGCCTCGCTCGATCTCGCCTGGCTCGCCGCCGGCAAGTTCGACGGCTTCTGGGAAAGCGGCCTCAAGCCGTGGGACGTGGCCGCCGGCATCCTGCTGGTGCGCGAAGCTGGCGGTTTCGTCACCGATTTCCGGGGCGGCAACCAGCCGATGGAGCGCCAGCAGGTGATCGCAGGCAATGATGCGCTGCACTCGCGCCTGCACAAGCTGCTGGTCGGCGCGCTGCGCTGACCGGCTGGCCGCGACGGACCGTTACTCCGTCACGAACCTGCGATATTGCTGCATCTGGTCGAGCCAGACGCTCAGATTCTCGTTGAACACCGCCTGGGGAATGCCGCCCTTGTCGGTGTCGACGTCCATCACCAGCACCGGATCATTCTCGTCGTCGCGATAGGCGCGGACGAAACGCTTTTTCGCGTTCCATTCGTTGAGCTTTTCGAGGCTGAAATCCTTGCGGTCGTTGAAGCCGAAATAGAATTGCAGCGTCGCGCAATTGGTGCGGGCGTCATCGCAGTTCATCAATGCGACCAGAAAGGGCATGTCGTCATAGGCGCTGCGGATATAGGGATTGCCCTCTCCCTGCTTCAGTTCGCTCGGGAGGCCGCGCGCCTTGAGCACTGCCTCGATGCTCTGCGGACTGCTGGCCATCACATTCTGCGCCTGAGCGGGCTGGACCATGACCGCCGTGATCGCAACGGCTGCAAGAACGCCTGAACGATACCCCTTCATTGTCCCGATTCCCTCCATTTTGCCGGTGCATGCTGCGGCGCAACGATGCACTAGACCGGCAACCCTGTTCCGATTGTGCCGAAACGCACAGAAATGCGCAACTTTTCGTCGCTTTCTGCCCTGTAACCTGTGCGTCAAAAAAGGGGGTGATCCGGCTTGCGATAGGCGGTCCGCTGGCCTAAAGACGCCGCAAGCAACACGCACGAATGGGACGCGCGCATGGCCGAATATCTGCCGATCCTGCTGTTCCTGGCGGTCGCTCTGCTCTTGTCGGTGGCGTTTGTCTTCCTGCCGATCGGAGTGTCGCGGCTCACAGGAGCGCACAAACCGACTGTCGCCAAGCTGAGCGAATATGAATGCGGCTTTCCCGCGTTCGAGGATTCGCGCAGCCAGTTCGACGTCCGCTTCTACCTCGTCGCCATTCTGTTCATCATCTTCGATCTCGAAGCCGCGTTCCTGTTCCCCTGGGCAGTCTCGCTTGAACAGATCGGCTGGGCCGGCTGGCTCACGATGATGGTGTTCCTCTTCGAACTGGTCATCGGCCTGATTTACGCATGGAAAGTGGGAGCACTCGATTGGGAGTAAATCCGCAAAATCCGGCGCTCGTCACCGGCACTTCCGGCGCGGTCGTTCCGCCTGCCGGTACGCTGCCTGACGCCGGTTTCTTCAACGACATCAACGCCGAGGTTTCGGACAAGGGTTTCCTCGTCACGTCGACCGAAGAGCTGTTCCAATGGGCGCGCACCGGTTCGCTCTGGTGGATGACCTTCGGTCTGGCCTGTTGCGCGGTGGAGATGATCCACGTCAACATGCCGCGCTACGACATGGAGCGCTTTGGCGTCGCGCCGCGCGCCTCGCCGCGCCAGTCCGACGTGATGATCGTCGCGGGGACCCTCTGCAACAAGATGGCCCCGGCGTTGCGCCGCGTCTATGATCAGATGTCCGAGCCGAAATACGTGATTTCGATGGGCAGCTGCGCCAATGGCGGCGGCTATTATCATTACAGCTATTCGGTGGTGCGCGGCTGCGACCGCATCGTTCCGGTGGACATCTATGTCCCCGGCTGCCCGCCGACCGCCGAGGCTCTGCTCTACGGTGTGATGCAGTTGCAGCGCAAGATCCGCCGGGTGGGCACGATCGAACGCTGATTTGAGTGAAGGGCCTGCTGTGGAGGCGGGCCGGTTAAGGGACGCACATGGGACATTCGGCGCCACGCTATGCCGTTCTCGATGGCCTGGGCGATGCTGTCGCCGCCACGCTGGGCAACCGGCTGCTGGCGACGCGCTTCACCCAGGGCGAATATTGCTTCACCGTCCGCCGCGAGGCGGTGGCGGAGGCGCTCGACCTGCTGCGTGACGTGCACGAGTATCAACAGCTCATGGAGATCGCGGGCGTCGATTACCCGGATCGCGCAGAGCGGTTCGAGGTTGTCTATTGCCTGCTCAGCCTGACGAAGAACCACCGCATACGTGTCGCGTGCACGACCGACGAGGACACCCCGGTGCCGACCGTCACCCATATCTGGGAGGTTGCCGGCTGGCTCGAGCGCGAGGTGTACGACATGTACGGCGTGATCTTTGCCGGAAACCAGGACCTGCGCCGCATCCTCACCGATTACGGTTTTCGTGGTCATCCCTTCCGCAAGGACTTCCCGCTCACCGGCTATAGCGAGATGCGCTATTCGGAAGAGCAGGGCCGGGTAGTCTACGAGCCGGTGAAGCTGGCGCAGGACTTCCGCAATTTCGATTTCACCTCGCCCTGGGAAGGTGCGGATTACGTGCTGCCGGGCGACGAGAAGTCGCTGGGTGGTCCGCCGCCTTCGGCCACCCCGAAGACTACCGACAAGCCGGCGGACACCGGTGCGGGCGCGGCTGCCAACAAGGAAGCCGCCAAGCCCAGCGAGAATGCACCCAAGGAGGATAAGGCGTGATGGCCGAGTCGCTTCAGGACATGACAGTCGATGGTCTGGTCGAACAGGATTCGACCACCGGCGATCTGGAAATCCAGAATTACACGATCAATTTCGGACCTCAGCACCCGGCGGCGCACGGGGTGCTGCGCATGGTGATGGAGCTCGATGGCGAGATTGTCGAGCGCATCGATCCGCATGTCGGTCTGCTCCACCGCGGCACCGAAAAGCTGATCGAGTACAAGACGTATCTGCAGGCGCTGCCTTATTTCGACCGGCTCGATTACTGCTCGCCGCTGGCGATGGAGTACAGCTATGTGCTCGCGATCGAGAAGCTGCTGAACCTCGAGGTTCCGCTGCGCGCCCAGTATCTGCGCGTGCTGTTCGCCGAACTGACCCGCATCTGCAATCACATGCTCAATCTCGGTGCGCATGTGATGGACGTGGGCGCGATGACGCCCAACCTGTGGCTGTTCGAAATCCGCGAGGACTGTCTCAACTTCTTCGAACGCGCGTCGGGCGCGCGCATGCACAGCGCCTGGTTCCGCCCCGGCGGCGTGCACCAGGATGTGCCGCTCAAGCTGCTCACCGATCTCGCCGACTGGCTCGACACCTTCCCCAAGCTTTTCGAGGATTCGATGAGCCTGGTGGTCGACAACCGCATCTTCAAACAGCGCAATGTCGACATCGCCGTGGTGTCGAAGGACGACGCGGTGCGCTGGGGCTTTTCGGGCCCGATGATCCGCGGCAGCGGCATTCCTTGGGACCTGCGCAAGTCGCAGCCCTATGACGTGTACGATCGCATGGAATTCGACGTGCCCGTCGGCACGCGCGGCGACTGCTATGACCGGTTCATGGTCCGCGTCGAGGAAGTGCGCCAGTCCGCGCAGATCATGCGCCAGTGCCTCAACGAGATGCCCGAAGGGCCGATCGCCTCGCTCGACCGCAAGGTCGTTCCGCCCAAGCGCGGCGAGATGAAGCAGTCGATGGAAGCGCTGATCCACCACTTCAAGCTCTATACCGAAGGCTTCCATGTGCCGGCGGGCGAGGTCTATGTCGCGACCGAAAGCCCCAAGGGCGAATTTGGCGTCTATCTGGTCAGCGACGGCACCAACAAGCCCTATCGCTGCAAGATCCGCCCGACCGCGTTTTCGCACCTGCAAGCCATGGAGTTCATGAGCAAGGGGCACATGCTGTCCGACGCGACCGCCATTCTGGGCGCGATCGACGTTGTGTTCGGGGAGTGCGACCGGTGATCGAACGGTTGGCCGTGGCAGAGGCGATGATTGCGCATTACAACGCGCAGGACGCTGATGCCTATGTCGCGCTGATGACCGAGGATGCCTGCGAGGCAGGCTATCGCGGTGCAGTGCTGCGCGAGGGACGCGAAGGCGTGCGGGCAGGGCTCAAGGCGATGTTCGCCGAGTTTCCGCAAAACCGCGCGGAAATCCTGTCCGGCCATCTGCTCGGCGAGACGGTGGTTCTGCACGAGAAGGTCTCGCGCTCGGCCGATGCCGAGCCGTTCGAGGTCATGTCGATCTACAGTTTTGAAGGCGACAAGGTGTCGCGCGTGGAGTTTGTCCGCTGATGGCTGACGCAGCCCATATCCCCGATGAAGCCGAAACCCGCGCCCGCTGGGGCGGTTTTGCATTCACCGACGAGAATCTCGCCAAGGCGAAGACGATCATCGCGCGCTATCCCGAAGGGCGCCAGCGCAGCGCGGTGATGCCGCTGCTCGATCTCGCCCAGCGACAGGTGGGTGCGGAGACGCAGACGCAAGGATGGCTGCCGGTCCCGGTGATCGAATATGTCGCCGCGATGCTCGATATGCCGTATATCCGGGCCTACGAGGTCGCGAGCTTCTATACGATGTACAATCTCGCGCCGGTGGGCCGCTATCATGTGCAGGTATGCGGCACCACGCCGTGCCTGTTGCGCGGTTCGGACGATGTGATGGCCGCCTGCGCCAACAAGGGGCTCGTCAAGGGCAAGACGACGCCCGACGGCCTGTTCACGCTGACCGAGGTAGAGTGCATGGGCAATTGCGCCAATGCGCCCATGGTGCAGATCAACGACGACAATTTCGAGGATCTGGATTACGATCGCACGATCGGCATCCTGGAAGCCTTGGCAGCCGGCGAGAGCCCCAAGCCGGGCACCCAGATTCCAGGCCGTCATACCAGCGAACCCGAAGGCGGGCCGACCACGCTCAAGCAGATGGTCGATGCCAATCATGACTATCGGGGTGAATGGGGATGACGACGCCGGTCAAGGCCGGGGTTCCGCTGCTCGGCATCATCTTTCTGGCGCTGGCGATCTTCAAGTTCGTCCAGGGCGACGGATGGGTGGTCTGGGCGATTTTGGCGTTTTTGTTCGGCGGTTTCGGCATTTTCAGCCGCAGCCGTTCTGGAGGTAATCAGTCGTGAGTCTCGCTGACAAGGATCGCATCTTCACCAATGTCTACGGGTTCCAGCCCTGGAACCTGAAGGCAGCCGAGGCGCGTGGCGACTGGGACAAGACCAAGGACCTGATTGCCTGGGGCCAGGACAGGATCATCGAGGAAGTGAAGGCATCGGGCCTGCGCGGACGCGGCGGTGCGGGCTTCCCCACCGGCATGAAGTGGAGCTTCATGCCCAAGGAATCGAAGGACGGCCGTCCGAGCTTCCTGGTCATCAACGCCGACGAATCCGAGCCCGGCAGCTGCAAGGACCGCGAGATCCTGCGTCACGACCCGCACAAGCTGATCGAGGGCGCGCTGATCGCCGGTTTCGCGATGCGCGCGCGCGCGGCCTATATCTATGTGCGCGGGGAATATATCCGCGAGGCCGAAGTGCTGCAGGCCGCGGTCGACGAGGCCTATGAGGCTGGGCTGATCGGCAAGAATGCCGCCAAGTCGGGTTATGATTTCGACGTGTTCGTCCATCGCGGTGCGGGCGCCTATATCTGCGGCGAAGAGACCGCGATGATAGAGAGCCTCGAGGGCAAGAAGGGCCAGCCCCGCCTGAAGCCGCCGTTCCCGGCAGGCGCAGGCCTCTATGGCTGCCCGACCACGGTCAACAATGTCGAATCGATCGCGGTCGTGCCGACGATCCTGCGCCGCAGCGCGGCCTGGTTCGCCAGTTTCGGTCGCGAGAACAACAAGGGGACCAAGCTGTTCCAGATCAGCGGGCATGTCGAAAAGCCCTGCGTGGTCGAGGAAGCGATGAGCATCCCGTTCCGCGAACTGATCGAAAAGCATTGCGGCGGCATTCGCGGCGGTTGGGATAATCTGCTGGCGGTGATCCCCGGCGGATCGTCGGTGCCGCTGGTGCCGGCAGCCCAGATCATTGACGCACCGATGGATTTCGACGGCCTCAAGGATGTCGGATCGGGTCTCGGCACTGCCGCGATCATCGTCATGGACAAGTACACCGACATCGTCCAGGCGATCAGCCGGCTCAGCTATTTCTACAAGCATGAGAGCTGTGGCCAGTGCACGCCGTGCCGTGAAGGCACCGGCTGGATGTGGCGCGTCATGGAGCGCATGCGCACCGGCGATGCCGATCTCAGCGAAATCGATACGCTTTACGAAGTCACGAAACAGGTCGAAGGGCACACCATCTGCGCTCTGGGCGATGCCGCCGCCTGGCCCATCCAGGGCCTGATCCGGCATTTCCGCCCCGAGATGGAACGCCGCATCATCGAGAAGCAGGGCACTGGTTCAATGATGGAGGCTGCAGAATGAGGAAGTTTGCAAAGGCGACACTGGCCGTGCTGGCCATGGCATCGATGACGGCTCCGGCGCTGGCGACCGGCGCTGGCTGGTGGAACATGCCTGACGAGGCGGTCAAGACCGCGCTCAAGCGCACCGCGCTGGGCGGGGCGGATACGATGCGCGCCTTTGCCCTCTGTGCGGTCAAGCGGAACCCCAAATATGTCGAGGCGCTGCTGGCCACGACCCAGGGCAGCCTGGAAGAGCGGGCCGCTTCGCGCAGCCTGACCCAAGCCAATTTCGATTGCATGCCGTCGGGCGAGTTCACGCTGGGCGGTCTTTCGGTGCGCGGCAGCCTTGCCGAAGCGATGTTCTGGACGCGCTATGCCGACGCCAATGTCGACGCGCTGAAGGTGCGCAGCGACGAGAAGGGCGAGAAGGAGCGGTTTGCAGACTGCGCAGCCGATGGCAGCTTGGACGAGGTTCGTGCGCTGATCGCCACCGCGCCCAAGAGCAAGGATGAAAGCGAGGCGCTCAATGCGCTGATGCCGCGTCTGCGCGATTGCATCGCAAAGACCAGCTTCAGTTCGATGGACAATGCCTCGGCGCGCTCGCTCATGGCAGAGTCGCTGTATCGCGCGGCCAAGCGCGGTGCGGTGAGCTGATCGATGCTGCTGGGCGGTGCGATCCTGATCAAAACCCGCGGCGTGCGCAATCACGCCGCCTCTGCATTGTACGACCGGGCGCTGGCAGCGTCCGGTGGTGGAGACAAGAATGCCTAAGCTTACCGTCGACGGGATCGAGGTCGAAGTCCCCCAGGGGGCGACCGTGCTGCAGGCCTGCGAGGCCGCCGGCAAGGAAATCCCGCGCTTCTGCTATCATGAACGGCTGAGCATTGCCGGCAACTGCCGCATGTGCCTGGTCGAGGTGAAGCCCGGACCGCCCAAGCCGCAGGCCAGCTGCGCGCTGCCCGCGATGGACAATCAGGAAGTTCGCACCAACTCGGACATGGTGAAGAAGGCGCGCGAAGGCGTCATGGAATTCCTGCTGATCAACCATCCGCTCGATTGCCCGATCTGCGATCAGGGCGGCGAGTGCGACCTGCAGGACCAGTCGGTCGCCTATGGCCGCGGCGGATCGCGCTATGACGAGAACAAGCGCGCCGTCACCGAAAAGTACATGGGTCCCATCATCAAGACGGTGATGACCCGGTGCATCCACTGCACCCGCTGCGTGCGCTTTGCCGAGGAAGTGGCCGGCACCGAGCAGATCGGCGCGATCGGTCGCGGCGAGAACATGCAGATCACCAGCTATCTGGAAAAGGCGGTCTCGTCCGAGCTTTCGGGCAATGTCATCGACCTGTGCCCGGTCGGTGCGCTCACGTCTCGCCCTTACGCTTATGAGGCGCGTCCGTGGGAGCTCAAGAAGACGCTCGGCATCGACGTGATGGACGCGGTCGGCACCAATATCCGCTTCGACAGTCGGGGCAGGGAAGTGCTGCGCGTGCTGCCGCGCGTCAATGACGACGTCAACGAGGAATGGGCGCACGACAAGACCCGCTATGCGGTCGATGGCCTGATGCGTCGCCGTCTCGACCGACCCTATGTGCGCCGCGAAGGCAAGCTCGTCCCGGCAAGCTGGGCCGAGGCGTTCCAGGCAATCGCCGACGTGAACGCTGGCTCCAGCGTCGCCGCTGTTGCTGGCGACCTGCTCGACTGCGAAACCATGTTCGCCGCGCGCGAACTGCTGGCGACAATGGGCTCGACGCTGATTGAAGGCCGCCAGACCGGCCTGAAATATGATGTTTCGAATCTCGCTGCGGTCAATTTCAACTCGACGCTGAACGGCATCGAGACCGCCGACGCGATCCTGCTCGTCGGCACCAACCCGCGCTGGGAAGCGCCGCTGGTCAACACGCGCATCCGCAAGGCGATCAAGCACGGTGCCAAGGTTTTTGGTATCGGCGCCGAGATCGACCTGACCTACAAGGTCGAATGGCTGGGCAATGACATGGGTCTGCTGGCGAAGCTGCCCGATGCGGTCGCCGAGGCACTGAAGGGGGCGAAGCGCCCCGCGATCATCCTGGGCGGTGGCGCGCTTGGCGTCGAGGGCGCGCATGGCGCGGCGCTGGCGCTGGCAGAGAGTTTCAATCTGGTCCGCGACACCGAAGACGGTCCGTGGAACGGCTTCAACGTCCTGCACATGGCGGCTTCGCGCATGGGCGGACTGATGCTGGGCTGGGCGCAGCCTGGCGGCATCGCCGATCTGGTCGCGGCCAAGCCGAAGCTGCTGTTCGCGCTGGGCGCGGACGAGGTCGACTTCACCAAGTTCGACGGCAGCTTCAAGGTGTTCGTCGGCCATCATGGCGACAAGGGCGCGGCGGCAGCGGATGTCATCCTGCCCTCAGCGGCTTACCCTGAAAAGAACGGCACCTATGTCAACGTCGAGGGCCGGGTGCAAATGAGCGACAAGGCCGTGTTCGCGCCGGGCGATGCCCGCGAGGACTGGTCGATCCTGCGCGCGCTGTCCGAAGTGCTGGGTCACAAGCTGCCATTCGACAGCTTTGCCGAATGCCGCGCAGCGATGATCGCAGCGGTCCCGGCGCTCGGTGTCGAAGGGTTGGCAACCTACGAATGGTCCCCGCCCAAGCTCGCCGCCAGCCCCTCGGGCGAGGTCGGCTATCCGATCAAGGATTTCTATCTCACCAACGCCATCGCGCGCGCCTCTGCGACGATGCAGCGCTGCTCGGCCGAACTGCTGCACGGCGAAGACATGCTGGAGGCCGCAGAATGACCGAGTTTTTTCAGTCCGCATTGGGCACCGGCTGGGGCTGGTTCGTCGCCAATCTCATCCTGATCCTGCTCATCGCGCTTCCGGTGATGCTCTCGGTCGCGATCGTCATCTATTTCGATCGCAAGATCTGGGCGGCGATGGCGCTTCGGCGCGGGCCGAACGTTGTCGGCCCCTTCGGCATCCTGCAGAGCTTTGCCGATGCGGCCAAGGTGTTCCTGCAGGAAACGATCATTCCCTCGAGCGCCAACAAGGGCCTGTTCCTGCTCGCGCCGATCATCACCTTCACCGTGGCGCTCTTGAGCTGGGCGGTGATCCCGTTCGACCAGGACATGGTGCTGGCAGACATCAATGTCGGGCTGCTCTACATTCTCGCGGTGAGCTCGCTCGGCGTGTACGGCGTCGTGATCGCCGGCTGGGCGTCCAACTCCAAATATCCTTTCTTCTCGGCGCTGCGTGCGTCGGCGCAGATGATCTCTTACGAGGTCTCGATCGGCTTCATCATCGTGACCGTGGTGCTGTGGACTGGCAGCTTCAACCTCAACGCGATCGTCGAGGCGCAGCGCGGTCATGGCCTTGGCTTCATCAACTGGTACGGGTTCAACCTGCTGCTCTACCCGATGGCGGTGATGTTCCTGATCTCCTCGCTGGCCGAAACCGCGCGCGCGCCGTTCGACCTCACCGAAGCGGAGAGCGAGCTCGTCGCAGGCTATCAGACCGAATATTCGTCGATGGCGTTTGCGCTGTTCTGGCTGGGCGAATATGCCAACGTGCTGCTGATGTGCACGCTCAACGCGGTGCTGTTCTGGGGTGGCTGGCTGCCGCCGTTCGAATGGGAGCCGCTTTATGCCGTGCCCGGCATCGTGTGGCTGATCATCAAGATTTCCGCCTTTTTCTTCATCTTCAGCTGGGTCAAGGCCACCGTTCCCCGGTACCGCTATGACCAGCTGATGCGGCTGGGCTGGAAGGTGTTCCTGCCCATCTCGCTGCTGTGGATTTTCCTGGTGTCGGGTTACCTGATGCTGACGAAATACGGGGTCTGATTACCATGTTGCAGACGATCAAGGCGTTCACGCTCTATGAGTTCGTGAAGGCCCATGCGCTGACGCTGAAATATTTCTTCAAGCCCAAGGCGACGATCAACTATCCGTTCGAGAAGAACCCGCTGAGCCCGCGTTTCCGCGGCGAGCATGCGCTGCGTCGCTATCCCAACGGCGAAGAACGTTGCATCGCGTGCAAGCTCTGCGAAGCCGTGTGTCCGGCCCAGGCGATCACGATCGAGGCCGAGCCGCGCGAGGACGGATCGCGGCGCACCACGCGCTACGATATCGACATGACCAAGTGCATTTATTGCGGTTTCTGTCAGGAGGCATGCCCGGTCGACGCGATCGTCGAGGGACCGAATTTCGAATATGCGACGGAAACCCGCGAGGAGCTGATCTACGACAAGGGCAAGCTTCTTGAGAATGGCGACAAATGGGAACGAGCCATTGCCGCCAACCTTGAAGCCGATGCCCCTTATCGTTAAGGCGCACTCGAATTCGATTCACGCACGGTCCCGATGTCCGCTGGGAGAGGCGGGCAGGGGCCTGAGACAAGACCAGCTCGATTGGGCGCATCGGGGGCTGTAAAGCTTTGATCCAGATTTTTGCCTTTTATCTGTTCGCGTCGGTGGTGATCGCCAGCGGTGCGTTCACGATCCTCGCGCGCAACCCGGTGCACTCGGTGCTCTGGCTGATCCTTGCGTTCTTCAACGCCGCAGGCCTCATGGTCCTGATCGGCGCGGAATTTATCGCGATGCTGCTCGTCATCGTCTATGTCGGCGCGGTCGCGGTGCTGTTCCTGTTCGTCGTGATGATGCTCGACATCGACTTTGCCGAGCTGCGCGGCGGCTTCATGAAGAACCTGCCGCTGGGCCTCGCGCTCGCCGCGGTGTTCCTCGCCGAGCTGGTGTTCGGCATCGGCGCGTATCAGGCGGGCAATATTGCGCTCGGCGAGCATGCACTGAACCCGGCGCGCATGGGTGCGAGCAACATCCAGGCGGTGGGTGAATTGCTCTACACGCGCTACATATTCCTGTTCGAAAGCGCCGGCGTCGTGCTGCTGGTCGCCATGGTCGGTGCGATCGTGCTGACCCACCGCAAGCGCGCTGGCGTGCGTCCGCAGAATATCGGCTCGCAGGTCCGTCGTCGTCCCGAAGACGCGACGCGCAACACCCAGCCTGCTGTTGGCCAGGGGGTTCAGCTATGATCCTTCGACAAGCTCAGGATGAGCGGCAAAAAGGAGCTTCGCGGCCATGATCGGTATCGAGCATTATCTGGTGGTCAGCTCCATCCTGTTCGTGATGGGCGTGCTGGGCATCTTCCTGAACCGCAAGAACGTGATCATCATCCTGATGGCGATCGAGCTCATCCTGCTCGCGGTGAACATCAACCTCGTCGCGTTCAGCGTTTTCCTCGGCGACATGGTGGGTCAGGTGTTCGCTATGTTCGTGCTGACCGTCGCCGCCGGCGAAGCGGCCGTCGGCCTCGCGATCCTCGTCATCTATTTCCGTGGCCGCGGCACGATCGCGGTTGACGATATCAACCAGATGAAGGGTTGAGGCACATGAGCATTACCCTCATCGTCTTCCTGCCGCTTCTGGCAGCGATCATCGCGGGCCTGGGCAACCGCATCATCGGCAATGTCCCGGCCAAGCTGGTGACGACCGCCGCCCTGTTCGTAGCCTGCGGCCTCAGCTGGCCGATCTTCCTCGGCTTCCTTTCGGGCAGCAGCACCGAATATGTCGTGCCGGTCCTGTCCTGGCTGCGCTCGGGCGATCTGCAGTTCGACTGGGCGCTGCGCGTCGACACGCTGACCGCCGTAATGCTGGTCGTCGTGACCTCGGTTTCGGCGCTCGTTCACCTGTATAGCTGGGGCTATATGGACGAGGATCCCGATCAGCCGCGCTTCTTCGCGTATCTCTCGCTGTTTACCTTCGCCATGCTGATGCTGGTGACCGCCGACAACCTCGTCCAGATGTTCTTTGGATGGGAAGGTGTGGGCCTCGCCTCGTACCTGCTGATCGGCTTCTGGTTCCGCAAGCCGAGCGCCAATGCCGCCGCGATCAAGGCATTTGTCGTCAACCGCGTCGGTGATCTCGGCTTCATGATGGGCATTTTCGGCACCTTCCTGGTGTTCGGCACTGTCTCGATCCCCGCGATCCTGGAGGCCGCACCCGGCATGGCGGGTTCGACCATCGGCTTCCTGGGTGGCCGTTTCGATCTGATGACCGTTCTGTGCCTGCTGCTGTTCGTCGGCGCTATGGGCAAGTCTGCGCAGCTCGGCCTGCACACCTGGTTGCCCGACGCGATGGAAGGCCCGACCCCGGTGTCGGCGCTGATCCATGCCGCGACTATGGTGACCGCGGGCGTTTTCATGGTCTGCCGCCTGTCGCCGATGTTCGAAACCAGCCCGACCGCGCTGACCGTCGTCACCGTCGTCGGTGCCTGCACCGCTCTGTTCGCGGCGACCGTCGGTCTGGTGCAGACCGATATCAAGCGCGTCATCGCCTATTCGACCTGTTCGCAGCTGGGTTACATGTTCTTCGCGGCGGGCGTCGGCGCCTATGGTGCGGCGATGTTCCACCTGTTCACCCACGCCTTCTTCAAGGCGCTGCTGTTCCTCGGCGCTGGCTCGGTCATCCATGCGATGCATCACGAGCAGGACATGCGCTATTATGGCGGCCTTCGTAAGCACATCCCGCTGACCTTCTGGGCGATGATGGCGGGCACGCTCGCGATCACCGGCGTCGGTATCGTCGGCGTCGCAGGCTTTGCCGGCTTCTATTCGAAGGACGGCATCATCGAAGCTGCGTTCGCGAGCGGAACCCAGGTCGGCCAGTTTGCCTTCACCATTGGCGTGTTCGCAGCACTGCTGACCAGCTTCTACAGCTGGCGCCTGATCTTCCTCACGTTCTTCGGCACGCCGCGCTGGATCGAATCCGAGCATATCCAGCACAGCGTTCACAAGACCCCGGCCCAAGCGGGCGCGGACACTACGGGCGGCTATCATCCGCACGAAAGTCCGCTGCCGATGCTGATCCCGCTGGGCGTGCTCACCGTGGGCGCGGTGGCTGCCGGTTTCGTCTTCCACCATGCGTTCATCGATGCCGAGCATGGCGCGGCGTTCTGGAACGGCAGCCTGTTCTTCAACGCGCACCTGATGCACGAGATGCACGAGGTTCCGCTCTGGGTGAAGCTTGCCTCGACCGTGGCGATGCTGATTGGCCTGCTGACCGCGATTCTGATGTATCTGGTGAACGCCAGCCTTCCGGCCAGGCTCGCGACCGCGCTGTCGCCGCTCTACCGCTTCTTCCTCAACAAATGGTATTTCGACGAGCTGTACAATCACATCTTCGTCAAGCCGAGCTTTGCGCTGGGCCGCTTCTTCTGGAAGGTCGGCGACGAGGGCACGATCAACCGCTTCGGCCCCGATGGTGCCGCAGTGCTGGTCACGTCGGGCAGCCGCATCGCGATGAAGCTGCAATCGGGTTTTCTCTACAGTTATGCGCTGGTGATGCTGCTGGGCCTTGTGGCCGCGCTGACCTGGCTGATGGTGCGCTGACATGAACGAACTGGGCTTTCCTATCCTGTCGCTGATGCTCGCCGTGCCGATGGTTGCGGCTATCGCCTGCCTGTTCGTCAGCGCGCAGGCTGCGCGCTGGATCGCGCTGCTCGCGACGCTGATCGATCTGGTGCTCGGCATCGTGCTGTGGATGCATTTCGATATCGGCGGCGCACAGTGGCAGTTCGTCGAGAAGGCGGCGCTTTTCGACCGCTTCAGCTGGGCGCTGGGCATCGACGGCATCGCGCTGATGCTCATCATGCTCTCGGTTTTCCTGATGCCCATCTGTATCGGCGCGAGCTGGGAAGCGATCGAGACGCGCGTCGGCGAATACATGGCCGCGTTCCTGCTGATGGAAGTGCTGATGATCGGCGTGTTCGCCGCGCAGGACATCTATCTGTTCTACATCTTCTTCGAGGCCGGCCTGATCCCGATGTACCTGATCATCGGCATCTGGGGCGGTGCGAACCGCATTTACGCGTCGTACAAGTTCTTCCTCTACACGCTGCTCGGATCGGTGCTGATGCTGATCGCGATGTTCTGGATGGTGAACGAGGCGGGCACGTCGGACATCCCGACGCTCATGGCCTATGACTTCCCGGTCGAGGCGCAGGCCTGGCTGTGGCTCGCGTTCTTCGCCAGCTTTGCGGTGAAGATGCCGATGTGGCCGGTGCACACCTGGCTGCCCGATGCGCACGTGCAGGCCCCGACCGCAGGCTCGGTGATCCTCGCCGGCGTGCTGCTGAAAATGGGCGGCTATGGCTTCATCCGCTTCTCGCTGCCGATGTTCCCGGAAGCCTCGGTCGATTACATGTGGCTCGTCCTCGCGCTGTCGATGGTCGCGGTCGTCTATACCTCGCTGATCGCCCTGGTGCAGAGCGACATGAAGAAGCTGATCGCCTATTCGTCGGTTGCGCATATGGCGATCGTCACCGTCGGGCTGTTCGCGTTCAACCGTCAGGGTCTGGAAGGCGCGCTCGTCGTGATGCTCAGCCATGGTCTGGTCTCGGGCGCGCTGTTCTTGTGTGTCGGCGTGATCTACGACCGACTGCACACCCGCGAGATCGATCGCTATGGTGGCCTTTCGATCAACATGCCGCGCTATGCGCTGCTGTTCCTGCTGTTCACCATGGCCTCGATCGGCCTGCCGGGCACCAGCGGCTTCGTCGGCGAATTCCTCTCGCTGGTCGGCGTCTACGAGGTGTCGAGTTGGGCCGCGATCGTCTGCACCACCGGCATCATTCTTGGCGCGGCCTACATGCTCTATCTCTATCGCCGCGTGGCCTATGGCGTGATCAAGTCCGATGACGTTGCCGCCATGCCCGATCTCAACAAGCGCGAGATTGCGCTGCTTCTCCCCATCGCGCTCGTCGTGCTGTGGATGGGCGTTTACCCCGAAAGTTTCATGGCGCCGATGCGCAAGGATGTGGGTGCGCTCGAAGCGCGGCTCGCCTCGGTCAAGCCTGCGGGTGACGCGCAGGTGAAGATGGGCAAGGCGCCTGCGCTGATGCCCGCCGCCCATGCTGAAAAAGGCCATCACTGATGAATTACGAACTTTGGTTCCAGCTGGCCTCGCCGGAAATCGTCCTTAGCCTCTCCAGCCTTTTCCTGCTGCTGATCGCGGCTTGGGGCGGCGTGCAGTCGTCGCGGCTGGTGAGCGTGCTGACCGTAGTCGCTCTGTTCGGCGCACTCGCGCTGTCGTTCAACTTCCTGCTGAACCCGTCGTTTGCTGAAGGCGCCGACGCGTTTTACGGCCAGTACCGCATGGACCGCTTCGCCTCGCTGTCGAAGATACTGGTGTTCCTTTCGGCGATCGGCTGCATCATCGTTGCGCCCAAATTCTTCGCGCGCGGCAATCTGATGCGCCCCGAATATCCGATCCTCATCCTGTTCGCGTCGATCGGCATGGGGCTGATGGTCTCGGCGGTCGATCTGCTGACGCTCTATGTCGGGCTCGAGATGCAGAGCCTTGCCGCCTATGTGCTGGCAAGCTTCCTGCGCAGCGACGATCGCTCGGCAGAAGCGGGCCTCAAATATTTCGTGCTCGGCGCGCTGGCGAGCGGCATTCTGCTGTTCGGCATGTCGCTGCTCTACGGCTTTACCGGGACGACCAGCTTTATCGGCATCCAGACGGCGTTCACCGATGGCGTGTCGACCGGCGCACTGTTCGGCATCGTCTTCGTGCTGTCGGGCCTGGCGTTCAAGATCAGCGCGGTGCCTTTCCATATGTGGACGCCCGACGTCTATGAAGGCGCGCCGACCCCGGTGACGACCTTCTTTGCCACCGCCCCCAAGGTCGCCGCCATGGCGCTGACCATGCGCGTTGCGATCGAGGCGTTCGGTGGCCAGCAGGCGGTGTGGCAGCAGATCGTGATCTTCGTGGCGCTCGCCTCGATCATCCTCGGCGGTGTCGCGGCGATCGGTCAGCAGAATATCAAGCGCCTGCTCGCTTATTCGTCGATCAACAATGTTGGCTTCATCCTGATCGGCCTCGCCACCGGCACGCCCGAAGGCGCGTCGGCGATGATGACCTATCTCATCATTTATGTCGCGATGACGCTGGGCAGCTTCATCTGCGTTCTCGACCTGAACGATCGCGAAGGCCGCCCGGTGGAAGAGATTGCCAAGCTTGCCGGACTGTCGAAGACGCGTCCGGGCCTGGCAGCGGCGCTCGCCGTGTTCATGTTCAGCTTGGCGGGCATTCCGCCGCTGTTCGGCTTCTGGGGCAAGTTCGTGGTGTTCGACGCTGCGGTCGCTGCCGGGCTGATCCCGCTCGCCGCGATCGGTATCGCGGCCTCGGTGATTGGCGCGTTCTATTATCTCAAGGTCGTCAAGGTCATGTATTTTGACGAACCTGCCGACGTCATCGCGCCCAGCGATTCCGCCGCGCGCATGGCGCTGGTGACGCTGACCGCTCTGTTCGTGTCGCCGCTCGGCTATTTTGCGACGCTGGCGCTCAGCCCGGTCACGGCAGGCGCAGCCAAGGCACTGTTCTGGGCAGCGTGATCGAAACGGTCGCGCTGACCGGCTCCACCAATGCCGACATGATGGCGCGCGCCGATGCGGGCGCGCCCGAGGGTCTGTGGCTGCGTGCCGAGCAGCAGGACGGGGGCAGGGGGCGGCTTGGCCGGCAATGGCTGAGCCCGATCGGCAATCTTTACTGCAGCACGCTCGTGCGGCTTCGCCCTGACGATCCGCCCGCGCACCTGCTCGCCTTCGTCACCGCGCTCGCGGTGCATGATACCGTGCTGCAGATCCTGCCCGATTGTGGCGCGCGGCTGAAATGGCCCAATGACGTGCATGTCGAAGGCGCCAAGCTTGCAGGCATCCTGCTCGAGCGGCGAGCCGATGCGGTCGTGGTCGGGATCGGCATGAATGTCGCGCTCGCCCCGGATGTTCCGGGACGCAAGGTTACCTGCCTGCGCGATCTGGGCGCCATGGCGCAGATCGATGCGGCTGCAGTCATCGAGCTGCTTGCCGATCGGTTCGCTGCCCGCCTCGCGCAATGGCGTTCGGTGACGTCTGCAACGCTGCTTGATGTCTGGTGCGCCGCCGCGCATAAGCCCGGCGAAGCGATGGCGGTCCAGCGCGGAACTGATGATCGCCTGGAAGGGGTTTTCGATGGCCTCGCCGCCGATGGCGCATTGCGACTGCGCCTGGCCGACGGTCGATCGGAGACGATCAGCGCCGGAGATGTCGATCTTGTCGGTTGATACCACAGGGTTTCTAACGAGGGGTGTGCGAAATGCTGCTTGCGATTGATGTCGGCAACACCAATGCCGTGTTCGCCCTGTTCAACGGCCGTACGATCAAGGCGCGCTGGCGAATTTCCACCGACCCCCGGCGCACAGCGGACGAATATGCGGTGTGGCTCAACCAGCTGCTCGCAATCGAGGGCTTTGTCCGGCAGGACATCGCCAATGTGATCATCTCGACGGTGGTGCCGCGTGCGTTGCACAACTTGCAGATGCTCTCGCGCAAGTATTTCGATGTCGAGCCGCTGGTCGCGGGGGTGGAGCCGGCGGACTGGCGCATCCAGATCGATGTCGATGAGCCGCGCTCGCTGGGGGCGGACAGAGCGGTCAACACGATCGCCGCGCACGCATTGCACCCCGGCGATCTGATCGTCATCGACTTTGGCACCGCAACCACCTATGACGTCGTGGATTATACCGGCGCTTACAAGGGCGGCATCATTGCACCAGGCATCAACCTGTCGCTCGATGCCTTGGTGAGCGCCGCTGCCAAGCTGCCCCGTATCGCCATCGAGATTCCGGATACCGACGGATCGGTGATCGGGCGCAATACCGAAGACCAGATGCAGATCGGCGTCTTCTGGGGCTATGTCGCGATGATGGAAGGGCTGGTTGCCCGGATGCGCGCCGAGATTGGTCGCCCCGCCAAGGTGATCGCCACCGGCGGGCTGGCAGTGCTGTTCGATCGGCACACGACGATATTTGATGCGGTCGAGCCGGACCTGACGCTTCAGGGGCTGGCCATGATCGCCGAAAGGGCTTTTTGACCAGATGACACCCGGTAAAGAATTGTTGTTCCTGGCCCTTGGCGGGTCGGGCGAGATCGGCATGAACGCCAATCTCTATGGCTGTGACGGCAAATGGGTCATGGTCGATCTGGGCATGACGTTCAGCGACCCCGCCTATCCGGGTGTCGAGCTGGTCTTTCCCGATCTGGAATTCATCGAGGAGCGCGCCGAGGATCTGCTCGGGATCGTGCTGACGCATGGGCATGAAGACCATATCGGCGCGCTGCCCTATCTGGCGGCAGACCTGGGCGTGCCGCTGTTCGCGACGCCCTTCACCGCCGATCTGATCCGCCGCAAGCTCGAGGAGCAGGGACTGGTCAACGACGTCACGCTCAATGTCGTCGAGAATGACGGCAGCCTGCAATTGGGCCCCTTCGGCTTCCGCTATCTGCCGCTCGCGCACTCGATTGCCGAGGGCAATGCGCTGTTGATCGACACGCCTTATGGCCGCGTCTTCCACACCGGCGACTGGAAGCTCGATGACGAGCCGCTGATCGGCGTGCCTTCTACCCCGGAAGCGCTCACCCAGCTGGGCGACGAGGGTGTGCTCGCTCTGGTCTGCGATTCGACCAACGTGTTCAATCCGGAAAGCTCGGGCTCCGAAGGCGAGGTGCGCGATGCGCTGATCGCGGCGGTCAAACCGCTGAAAGGTCGTGCGCTGATCACCACCTTCGCCTCGAACGTCGCGCGGCTGCATACGCTGGGCGAGGTGGCGCGTGCGACCAACCGCCAGCTGTGCGTCGCCGGCCGCTCGCTCGATCGCATCATCGCGGTGGCCAAGGCGAACGGCTATCTGCTGGATCTGCCCGAACTCGTCGATTTCGACACCGCCATGGGCCTGCCTCGGCGCGAGATACTGGTCGTGGCGACCGGCGGCCAGGGCGAGCCGCGCGCGGCGCTGGCACGCGTGGCCGAGGGTAATCACCAGATCAAGCTGGAAGAGGGCGATACCGTGCTCTTCTCGTCCAAGGTCATTCCGGGCAACGAAATCGCCATCGGCCGCATCCAGAACCGGCTGGCAGCGGACGGCATCCAGATGATCACCGATCGCCAGGCCGACATTCATGTCTCGGGCCATCCCGGACGTCCCGAGCTTGCAGAGATGTACCGCTGGATCCGTCCGAAGGTGCTGGTGCCGGTGCATGGTGAGATGCGCCACATGGCTGAACAGGCGCGGCTCGGGCTCGAGCTCGGCATACCGCATGCCGTCGTCCAGAAGAACGGCGATCTGGTGCGGCTGGCACCGGGCGAACCCGGCGTGATCGGGCACGAGCGCGCCGGACGGCTGGTGCTGGATGGCGATGTCATCCTGCCCGCCGATGGCCTGACCATGGGGGAGCGGCGCAAGCTGGCGCTGAACGGGCAGGTGAGTGTGGCGGTCGCGCTCGACAGCAAGGGCCGCCTGGTCGGCGATCCGGTGCTGCGTCCGCTGGGTCTGCCGGTCGAGGATGATCTCGACGCCTTCATTGCCGAGGCAGTGGAGGACGTGCGCGAAGCGATTGAAAAGCCCGCTTCAAAGGGCAAGGGCAAGGCGCGGGGACCGCAAACGAGCGATGACGTGCAGGAGGCGATCCGCCTTGCCGTGCGCCGCGCGGCGACCCGCTGGACGGGCAAGAAGCCCGTGGTTACGGTCTTGATGATCGAGGCGGGCTGACCCATTTTGAGCGCGGCCATCAGGGGCATATCGACATGAGCTGGACGAGCATTCTTGCCATCTATCTGCTTTTCTGGGTCATCACGGCCTTTGTCGTGATGCCTTTTGGTGTGCGCACGGCGGACGAGCTGGGTGTCGAGAAAGTGCGCGGCCAGGCCGACAGTGCGCCGGCCAATTTCAAGCCGCTCAAGGTCATGGCGATCACCACCGTGATCTCCGCAGCCGCCTTCGGCCTGTTCTATGCCAATTACATGAACGGCTGGATCGGCCCAGACGATGTGAACATCTTTGGCAAACCCCCGGGAGCGGAATAGGCCATTCGTCGCACAATGCACGATTTCTGCAATTGCCATGCGACTTCTGCAGCATTTGCTGCTATAGCTTCGTCATCGTGCGATCCTGATCCCAAGCCTACGCGCGACTGAGAGACCTGCGGCATCGCTGCTCCACGCTCTTGCTTGTACAGCAAATTGAGCGACAGCCTTGCCCGATATCAATCAGCTCTTCCAGAATCTCCACATCGCGCAACTGCGCGCGCTTTACGCTCCTACCGGCGGCGAGCGCGAGGCGCAGCGCGGGCATGTGCGGCATCATCGTGCGCAATTGCACGTCCACGCTTACCCTCAGCCCGGCAGCTTCCTGCCCTGCTGAAGCCATCGGAGCGTGTCCTTCATGGATGCGCTCTTCTTCCCTCGCAATGGCCGGAGCCGGGCGTTGCAGGGGTCGCAATCGAACTTCCGGCTCCAACCGCGCGGCAAGGATTGTCCACAACATTCGTGGCCTGCCGCGTTCTACTCTTAAGGAAATGACTATGCCTATTGGCACCGTAAAGTTTTTCAACGCCGACAAGGGCTATGGCTTCATCCAGCCCGATGACGGCGGCAACGACGCGTTCGTGCACATCAGCGCGGTCGAAGCGTCGGGCATGCACACGCTCGATCGCGACCAGCGCGTGAACTTCGAGCTGGAACAGGATCGTCGTGGCAAGATGGCGGCTGTGCGCCTGTCTTCGGCAGCCTGATCGTCTGCATTCGGCCTGCGGGGCGGCTCTGCCGCTCCGCAGGCTCGCAGAACCAAGAGCGATCCGCTCGCAATCGTTTACACGGACTTAATATGTCGGTGCTATTGTCAGCTTCTCCTGAAGGAGCCGCTTGATGCTCGACAAGTTTTTGCACGATCACGCCGTGTTGCGGCAGATGGGCGAAAGTCTGATCGCCCTGCTCGACCTTCCTGAAATGCCCGACCCGCAGGAACTGGCGGAAAGACGTTGGCGTCTCAGCAGCCATGTCATGCAGCATCTCGCGCTCGAAGACCGCTATCTTTATGCCAAGCTGCTCAACGACCCACGGCCCGATGTCCGTGCAAAGGGCGAGTGCTTTCAGCAGGAATTGTCCTCGCTGTTCGGCGACTATGTCGAACAGGGCAAATACTGGACGCAGGAGCGCATTGCCGCCGACTGGCATGGATACCGGCACAAGGCCAAGCAGCGCGTCCTGATCATGTTCGCTCGCGTCGACCGCGAGGAGGCCGAGCTGTTCCCGCTGATCGAGGACGCAACGATCGATGCTAGTACGAAGGTGCCGCACAGCACCAACTGGGCGCGCGATGCCTTTGCCATCAAGGATGCGATGGTTAACACGGCGGGCTTCAAAGCCGCCTGATCCTGACTGTCTGATTCCAACCGCCGCTGCACGGTTTTCCCCGCGCCGCTTATCGTCTAAGCGCAGCGGCATGTCTGAAGCGAATCCCGATATCCTTCCCGCAGGTCTCGCCGATCTGCTGCCCCCGCGCGCCGAACAGGCTGCCTGGCTGACCCGCAACGCGATGCAGGTTTTCGCCGCGCATGGCTATGACCGGGTGTCGCCGCCGCTGGTGGAATATGAGCGCTCGCTCGCCACGCGGATGCAAGGCACGGGGCGTCAGCATCTTTTCCGGATGGTCGATCCCTCCTCGATGCGCACGCTCGCCATCCGCTCGGACATTACTGTGCAGGTGGGGCGCGTCGCGACGACGCTGATGGCGTCGGCGCCGCGTCCGCTGCGACTGAGCTATGCAGGGCAAGTGCTGCGGATCGCGTCCGACCAGCTCGCGCCCGAACGCGAGCGGTTGCAGATCGGCGCGGAGCTGATCGGGCATGACAATATCGCCGCCGCGCAGGAGGTGGTGCGGATTGCGATCGAGGCGCTGGTCCAGGCGGGTGCCACCGGCATCACCGTCGACCTGACCTTGCCCGATCTGGTCGATACGCTCGCCAGCAGTGCGTTTCCCTTGCCGCCAGGCATGATCGGAGCGGTCCGGCGCGAACTCGACATGAAGGATGCCGGCGGACTGACTGCGCTGGGCGCGGACGCCTATCTGCCGCTGCTCTACGCTATGGGGCCGTTCGAGGCCGCGATCGACGCACTGGCGGCGATCGATGCCGGCGGCGCGCTGGCCAGCCGCATTCGCGCGCTGCGCGAGATCGCGGCTGCCTTGCCCGACACGGTGACGGTCACGCTCGATCCGACCGAGCGCCACGGCTTCGAATATCAGAGCTGGTTCGGCTTTTCGCTCTATGCCGACGGCTGCCCCGGCGCGCTGGGTCGCGGTGGCACCTATGCCATCCCGAACGGAAAAGGCGGCGAGGAGGTCGCGACCGGCTTCTCGCTCTATCCCGACGCACTGCTCGATCTGGGCGGTGTCGGCGAAGCCGCAGGCGCGGGCAAGCTGTTCCTTCCGCTGGGCCATGATCGCGGCACGGCGGCGCGTCTGCGCGCGATCGGCTGGCGTACGGTTGCCGCGATCACCGCCGAGGACGATGCTGCTGCGTTGGGCTGCACGCACCGCCTGATGGGACAGGATACCGTCGCGATCTAGAGGGATTTCAGGAACGCCTCGACCGAACGGGTCTGGGGGTTGCCGGGCTGGCCGAGTTCGCGGTTGATCGTCATGTGCGATTCCCCGTCCACGCCCTCGAGTTGAACCTTCGCGCCGGCCTGTTGCAGCGCTCGGCCCAGCGCATGGGATTGAGCGGTAGCGTCGGCCCGCCTCGAAACGTAGAGGATCAGCCAGCGCGGTGCATTCGGGGCGGCGGCGTGGAGCGTCGGCGAAAGCCTGGCCTGGCGGGCCGGTTCGGTGCCGAAGGCGGGCTCGTAGGTGCGCTTGGTCATGAAGCTGCCCTGGCGCATCTGTTCGGCGACGTCATAGGCGGCTCCGTCGAGCAGGATGACGCCGGACAGGTCAGTCATGTCCGGCCCCAGCCATTGCGGATCGGTGCCGACCAGCGCGGAAAGGTGCGCCCCGGCGCTATGGCCCATCAGGACGATCCGGTTGGCGTCGATGCCCAGCGTCGCGGCGTCGCGCTTCAATCGGGCAACCGCAGCGGCGACATCCGCCGCCTGCCGCTCGACCGGCGCTTCGGGCAGCAGGCGATAACCGACCGAGGCGAAGGCCCAGCCTTGCGCGTTGAAGAAATCGGGCTTCTGCTGGACCATGTCCTTGCTGCCCTTGCTCCACCCGCCGCCATGGACATAGACCACGACCGGATAGCCGCTGGCCGGGCGCGCTGTTTCAGGGGAGTAGAGGTCGAGCTTCTGCGCCGCATCGCTGCCATAGGCGATGGTCCGGGCGCGGGCGGTCGTTTCGGCGCTGGTGTCGCTCTGCTGCATGCGCCTGGCCATCGCCTGCATCATCTCGCCCTTGCACGGTTGCGACAGCTGGTCCTTCTTCTCGCGCAGACACTCGCGCATCTCGCCGCGGTTGAAACCGCAGAGCTGCACGACCTCGCGGCGGCATTCGCGCGACAACATGCGTCCGCCTTCGCGCGCCTGTTGCGCCAGTACCGGCGCGATCAGCAGACCCGCGCCCAGAATGACAAGTCCTTTCTTCAGCATGCGTCGTCCTCCAACCCTTGCCTCGAGGCAATTTGCCGCGACCGGTTCGCGAAGGTCCATCCTCGAAGTGCATCAAATTGTATCGCGGATGGGCGCAACGGACTGGACGCCAGCGCCTGGCGTCACTAGGACAGCCCCGCTTTGCGCGTGGCGGCCCCATGCGCTCCACCATCAAAAAGGGTTGGTTTGTGGCCAATGTAACCGTGATCGGCGCCCAATGGGGCGATGAAGGCAAAGGCAAGATCGTCGACTGGCTCGCAGAGCGGGCCGATGCGGTGATCCGCTTCCAGGGCGGCCATAATGCGGGGCATACGCTGGTCATCGGTGAAAAGGTCTTCAAGCTGTCGCTGCTGCCTTCGGGGATCGTGCGCGGCACGTTCAGCGTCATCGGCAATGGTGTGGTGCTCGATCCCTGGGCGCTGCGCGACGAGGTCGAGAAGCTGCGCGGCCAAGGTGTGGAGATCACCCCGGACAACCTCGCGATCGCCGATAATTGCCCGCTGATCCTTCCCTTTCACCGCGATCTCGACGCGCTGCGCGAGGATGCGAGCGGCCAGGGCAAGATCGGAACCACACGTCGCGGTATCGGCCCGGCCTATGAGGACAAGGTCGGCAGGCGGGCTATTCGCGTGTGCGACCTTGCGCATCTCGATGCGCTCGATCCGCAGCTCGACCGGCTGTGCGCGCACCATGATGCGCTGCGCGCCGGTTTCGGCGAACCGCCGATCGATCGGGCGAAGCTCGTCGACGAACTGGCCGAGATAGCACCGTTCGTGCTCGAGTTCGCGCAACCGGTATGGAAGCGCCTCGGCGAGATCCGCCGCGCAGGGGCTCGGATGCTGTTCGAAGGCGCGCAGGGTGTGCTGCTCGATGTCGATCACGGCACCTATCCCTTCGTGACGTCGTCGAACACCATCACCGGCTCGGCTTCGGGCGGCAGCGGGCTGGGTCCGCAGGCGAGCGGTTTCGTGCTCGGCATCGTCAAGGCTTATACCACCCGCGTCGGATCGGGTCCGTTCCCGACCGAACTCGAGGACGAAACCGGCCAGCGGCTCGGCGAGCGGGGCCATGAATTCGGCACGGTGACAGGGCGCAAGCGGCGCTGTGGCTGGTTCGATGCGACGCTGGTGCGGCAGAGCTGTGCCGTCGCCGGGGTGACCGGGATCGCGCTCACCAAGCTTGACGTGCTCGATGGATTTCCCAAGCTCAAGATCTGCACCGGCTACCGGCTCAACGGCAAGGTTCTGGATTATTTCCCGGCGCACGCGGGCGACCAGGCGGCGGTGCAGCCCATTTACGAGGAAATGGAAGGCTGGCACGAATCGACCGCCGGCGCGCGCAGCTGGGTTGACCTGCCCGCTCAGGCCATCAAGTATATCAAGCGTGTCGAGGAACTGATCCAGTGTCCGGTGGCGCTGGTATCGACCTCACCCGAGCGTGAAGATACCATATTGGTCCGCGATCCCTTCGCGGATTGAGGCAATCCAGGGGGGCTGGGACAGGCATGTCAGAAGACGCAGGGCTACGCTTTACCAACTGGCCTGCGGCTTCCCGCCCCCCATTGACGCTCGTCACCGACAGTGCGGAAACCGCAGCGCTGGTGGACGCAGCAGGATGGCGCGCCATAGGTTTCAGCATAGATCAGGCCGAAACCGCGGATATACTGGTGCTTGACTGGGGTTTGCAGGTGCCGGGGGTGCTTCCCGCGCTTGCAACGGACTGCGGATTGCTCGCACTGGTCAGCCTGGAGACTATGGACGCTGCTGACGCCGTGTTGGCGGGCCACAGTGTCCGCTTTGTCGTCGGCAGCAATCCCGTGCTGATGGCGACCGAGCTTTCCGAGCTCGCCGCGCTGGTACAGACCCGGCAGGCGCGCGATCCCAGCAGCGACGAACGCGCACGGCTCCAATCGCTGGCGAGCGAACTTGCGCGGCTGGCCGAACAGCTCGGCGCACTTTCGGAAGAGGGCGGTGACGACGGGGACGGCGCGTCGCTCGCCGATCGTAGCCTTGCCTACCAGGCCGAAGAGCCGCTCGACCCGATACCGGCCAAGCCACCCAGCGCGCAGCGCATTCGTCATCTCATCGCGATGCGACGTTTGCGCGACCGATTTTTCCGGTCCGATCTTTTCGCCGACCCTGCGTGGGATATCTTGCTCGATCTGACGGCATCGCGGATCGAGAAGAGGCAGGTTTCGGTTTCCAGCCTCTGCATTGCCGCCGCCGTGCCACCGACCACGGCGTTGCGCTGGGTCCGCATGATGACCGATCAGGGGCTGCTCGAGCGTCGCGCCGATCCTGCCGATGCGCGGCGGATGTTCGTCGATCTGTCGGATGCGGCCTTTGCCAAGGTGTGCGGCTGGTTCGCGATGGTCGAGCAGCGTGGCGGTCTGGGCGTGTGACTGCCACCATGCATGCCATCTTGGCAGCGGTGGTGGTTCTCCCTAGTTTGCGAGCATGACCAGTCCGTTCACCGAACTGAACGACCGCGCGCGCGACGTTTTCCGCATTGTTGTCGAGAGCTATCTCGAAACCGGTCAGCCGGTCGGATCGCGCACGATCTCGAAAACGTCGGCGGTCAATCTGTCGCCAGCCTCGATCCGCAACGTGATGCAGGACCTCGAGGAACTTGGCCTGCTCGCTGCACCGCATACGAGTGCGGGGCGCATGCCGACCGAGCAGGGTCTCAGGCTCTTTGTCGATGGGATGATGCAGGTCGCCGAGCCTTCGGCCGAAGAGCGTGCGGCAATCGAGAAGCAGCTGGAAAGCACCGGGCCGATCGAAGCTGCGCTTGCCGCCACAACCCAGGCGCTGTCGGGCCTGTCCGCCTGCGCCGGGATCGTCATGGTGCCGCGTCGCGAGCCGGTGCTGCGCCAGATGAACTTCGTGCGGCTTTCGGACAACCAGGTACTGGCGGTGCTTGTCGGGCATGACGGCAGCATCGAAAACCGCGTGCTCGAAATGGACCGACGCGTGACGGACAGCATGCTGGTCCAGGCAGGCAATTTCATCAGTGCCAGGCTTTCGGGGCGCAGTCTTTCGCAGGCGCTGGCGGCTCTTGAGGCCGAGATTCTCAGCGAGCGGGCTGCGCTGGACAATGCGAGTTCGGACCTTGTCCGCCGCGGGCTCGCCATGTGGTCGCGCGACGGGTCGGATCGTCCGGTGCTGATCGTGCGCGGACAGGCGAACCTGCTCGACAATGAGGCGGTGGCGGATCTGGAACGCGTGCGCCGCCTGCTCGACGAGCTTGAAGCGATGCAGGACATTGCCCATCTTCTCGATAGCGCGCGCGAGGCAGGATCGGCCCGCATCTTCATCGGAGCGGAAAACAAATTGTTTTCGCTTTCCGGGTCATCCGTGATAGCGGCGCCCTATCGTGACGGCGAGGGCCGTGTTGTCGGCGTGGTGGGGGTCATCGGCCCCACCCGCCTCAATTATGCGCGTATTGTGCCGATGGTGGACTTTACCGCGCAGAGCCTGACCCGATTGTTGAAATGAGCAGGAACACCGTGATTCAGGACGAAACCGTGACGCAGAACGACACCAGCAAATCCGCCGATATCGACGCCGAAGCGGCCGCCGAACTCGAGGGCGTGCCGGACAGCCTGAAGGAACAGGGCGATGGCCAGGCGTCGCTGGAAGAGCGCATCGCCACGCTCGAGGCCCAGCTCGCCGAAGCGAAGCAGGACGTGCTCTATGCCCGCGCCGACACGCAGAATGTGCGCCGCCGTCTCGAGAAGGACGCGCAGGATGCCCGCGCTTATGCCGCGACCGGCTTCGCCCGCGACATCCTGTCGGTCTCGGACAATCTGACGCGCGCGCTGCAGGCGATTCCCGAAGATGCCCGCAATGACGAGGCGTGGAAGGGGCTGGTCGTCGGTCTCGAGGCAACGGGCCGCGAGCTCGAAAGCGTGTTCGGCAAGCACGGTATCTCGCGCATCGCCGCGATCGGCCTGCCGCTCGATCCGAACCAGCACCAGGCGATGATCGAACTGCCCAGCGACGAGGCAGAGCCCGGCACCGTGGTGCAGGAACTTCAGGCCGGCTATATGATCAAGGACCGCCTGCTGCGCCCCGCGCTGGTCGCGGTCGCCAAGAAGCCGGATTGATCGCCCTCAACGCCAGTTGACGCGTCATTCCCGCGCACGCGGGAATCCCGCTTTGTTCCGATGTTGCGTCAGAAGCGGGACCCCCGCCTACGCGGGGGTGAAGAAACATGGCATAGGGTCGGTTATACCGGAAACGGCAGGATCTGGCGATAGGTCTCGATCGATGGCGCCCCCGGGACCCTTGCCCCCTGGCGCAGCATGAAGGCGTGGCGGACCAGTTCGGCCTGCTGCTCGATGCCGTACTTCCCAAAGCGCTGGCCTGGCTTGATCGCATAGTCATAGCGGCAGAAAGGGTGGCGCTTCAGCGGCAGGAAGATACCCTGCTGATACTGCCAGACATGCACCATCTCGTGGATGAACAATGCCTGGCGCGACAGGCTGGCGCAGCTGAAATCGTCGCAATAGGCGCTTCCACCAGGGTGAAAATGGATATGCCCCATGGGGGCCATGATCGTGCGCTTGGGCTGGAAGAAAATCCATTTCTTCAGCCTTATGCGCACACGATCATAGGCGATCGCGTCGCCGAAGACCGAACGCGACAGATCGATCTCCGTCTTCGTCAAAGGGCGGTCGATCGGCGCGGTCGCCATCAGTGATGGGCCATGCCGTCTTCGGGCTTGATCGCGTTGAGCGTCGCATCGACCTCGATCTTCTCGCCATTGGAGAAGGAGAACAGGAATGTCGCCTTGCCCGCCTTGCGCGAGGCATTGTCGAAGCCCCAAACCATCACATGCTTGCCGCCCGGCTTGAACTCGACCTTGCCGCGCGTCGGCACCGCAACTGCCGTGATCGGCTTCATCATCGACATGCCGTTCTCCTCGACCGTCTCGTGCATCTCCAGGCGCAGGATGTTGGGCGAGGTGATCGAGCGCAGGACGGTGTCGCTGGGACCGCCCTTGATGGTGAAATACAGCACCGAAGGGCTGCCTTCGACGGGCGAAAGCTTCACATAGGCCTTTTCGACCAGCAGCTGGGCGGGCGGCTGGCACGCGGCGAGCAGTGCCAGCGCAAGCCCAGTGACCATCAGCGTAACTATGCGCAGCATCGGTGAATTCTCCCTCATCATCCTGTGCCGGAACGGGCCGGATCGGCCATGGCCGTGATGTAGATACTGCGATGCCTTGTGCCAAGCGAAAG